>Ga0207674_10000527_pt1 | contig 50282 bp, 53 predicted proteins | sample KBSCornC72_FD_184303 | JGI IMG/M metagenome (GOLD analysis project Ga0207674, IMG submission 184303) | Corn rhizosphere microbial communities from Kellogg Biological Station, Michigan, USA - KBS Corn C7-2 (SPAdes) (version 2) | ecosystem: Host-associated > Plants > Roots > Rhizosphere > Soil ... | reverse complement strand
CCCGTCCGACGACTTTGCCATAAAACACCGGCCCGGCAGAGGAGAGTGCGTATTGTCCGATCACTCCCAGCAAACCGACAGTCATGAAGTATGCGAGCAACGCGCGCGATTTGACCCGAGAAGAGGGCAAGGCCAGCATGAAAATCAGGACTGCGAATTTTACCGGACCCCAAAAAGGATAGAGGACATCAAGGGGGTGGACGAGGGATATTGGAATGATACGCCAGGCGTCCGTGCGGAGCACTATACGGTCAGCAGCGGCCAACAAAGGGTCGGCCCAAAATGGCACCACGTAGGGGAGCATTTGTTTGAGCCAGGTTAGGGCTCCAATCTGTAACGCGATCAGCTGAAACCCAAGCAGGTAACAAATCACTGCACTACCATTGGTCTCAGAACTGAGGCGTTCAATGGGTTCTTCTTCACCCTCGGCCCATAGTTGCCAAAGGCGTTTGAGAAATAGAAATAGACCGCAAATGAACGACACGACTGCTGCGAAGATCATGTAACTCACAGTTGGCGGCATTTCAGGGGCTCGGACCACCGCACTGACGACAAGTGCGGCAAGGTATTGCGCCGCAACGAATGTTGCGGCGGGCGCGATCCAAGAGCCATCATGTGCGACGCTGACCGAACGATGACGAACTGCGGTGGCTGCCACTTCGCTTCCTAGAGTTTGGGCTCGAGCAGCCATCCAAGTATCGAAGTAACATAGGCAAAAGTGAGGATGGCAATTGGAGGTAGTGCCAGCCATTTCTCACGAGGCATGTTGAGTAGTCCTGGGAACAGGCGCTTGAACACGGCCAATCTCAACCCTGCACCTGAACCAGCAAAAGCTTGCGCAACTCGTCCTGGAATTGGTGCAGCTTCGCGCCCTCGAGATGCGCGGGGCCGCCGCTGAGCTTCACCGACGCCGGGTTCACCGGCCGGCCATCCTTCAACACCTCGTAGTGCAGGTGCGGGCCCGTCGACAGGCCGGTCGAACCCACATAGCCGATCACCTCGCCCTGGCGGACGTAGCTTCCCGAGACAGCGGCGATTCGGCTCATGTGCCCATACATGGTCGCGATTCCGCCGGCATGCGCGATCTCGACCATCTGCCCATAGCCGCCATGCCATCCCGCGGACACGACCCGGCCATCGGCCGCCGCGTGGATCGGAGAGCCGTACGCGGCTCCCAGGTCCAAGCCAGCGTGCATGCGCCGATATCCCAGGATCGGATGGAAGCGCTCACCGAAGCCGCTCGTCACTCGTCCCGAAACGGGCATGCGCATGCCCTGCTGGTCCTGGCCGCCAACCCCATCCGCATTGACCCAGATGACCTCTTTGCCGTCGGTCCATTTCAGGAGCTCGACGTCCGCACGAGCAACGCGGTCCATCCCGATGTAAACAAGCTGGCCGAGCGTTCCATCTGGCTTGCGCTCGATCACCAGGTCGAACTTGTCGTCGACGCTGAGTCCATCGGCGAGGCGGATCGCTTTGCCGAGAATCCACACATATTCGCGGCCCTGGCGTTCAGGGACGCCGGCCGCCTGAAGCGATTGGGTGAGGTTCGACCCCACCTTGCCGGTAAAGCGCTGGGCATCCGGGTCAGCTGCCTCGTTAGCCGACGGAACCAGTGGCGGCGGCGAGTAGCTCACGGGTACGGGCGAAACTGTTGGCGCCGGTACCGGGGCGTTGGCGGGAGCACGCGAAGGCGAGCTTGCGACCGCGATCCCGATGATCGCAGCGGCGGCAATTCCGCCGATCAGCCCGAGACGGCGCGCACGAACGGCCGCACGAAAGCGCGTCTTGTTATTGGCAGTGGATAAAACGACATGCTTCACAGCCGGCTGCCCCCCAGGACGTCGGCTCGGTTCCACAACCCTTTTCCCGCTTTTAGGGTGTGCTCGTCAAGCGCTTGGAATTGAGGCTAAGTCCCAAGCTGGAGCGCCAGTAGCGCGAAGCTCTGCAGCCAATGCTCCCCCATATAATCGCCGGACAGGTGCGGCATAGCGGCGGCAAGATGGGTTTGGGCGTGCTCCGGATAACCGAGCTCGCGCCAGCACCAGGCCCGGCTGAGGTTCAGGCCGTCGAGGTGAGCGATTTTGCCGTCGCTCCGGTCGCTGACGATCGCCGGAGCGAACAGGGTTGCCGGCGCATGGCTTTTGATGCGCGGCAGGAACCGATCGAACCATTGCTGGAATATGCCCGGATTGGCGCGCTTCATGCACAAGGCCTCGATCAAGGCGGGCGAGAGGAAGTCGTCTCCGCTCGGTTCCCACGCCTGGCAGTCGCGATCAGCGCCGAACCAATGAACGGAACGGTCGCGAATTTGACCGGCAAGTGCGGGGTCGAACCGATCCGCCCATTCCAGCGAAAGGATGAGCGCGAACGCCGTGTTGAAATGCGTCCCCGCGCGGATCGGGTAGGTGAGGATCTGAAGGTAATCGCGAAGGCGATCCGTGAATGCTCTTGCGAGCGGTTCCAGTTCCCTGCCCCAGCCACGCTCCTCGTGTCGCATCGCTTCGAGATGTAAATAGAGCAGCCAGGCCCAGCCGTACGGTCGCTCGAAACCACGGCTCAACGGCCGGTCGAGATAGACGAGTTCGGCGCCGACCTTCTCCGCGGTGAAGGTCTCGTCCGCGAGCTTCGCAACCTCTTCGTTCGGATAGAGCCGGTGCAGCGTCAGCAGCGTCCACCAGCCATGGACACAGCTATGCCAGTCGAAGCTTCCGAAGAAGATCGGATGAAGCGCGCGGGGAGTCTGTGCGTCCGCGTCGCTTTCAAGAACATGGTCGAGCTTGTGCGGATATTCCTTGGGCACATGCCCAAGCGCGATCTGGCTCATTCGTGAAGCGAGGTCGTGGTCGAGTTTCACCGGAATGCCGCGAAATAGAGAATGAGGATGTTCGCGATCAGCAAGGGTATCGCTGTCGGCACCTGCGCCTTGATCACTCCATATTGATTCCTGAGCTCGAGCAGCGCCGCCGGGACAATGTTGAAGTTGGCCGCCATGGGGGTCATCAGAGTTCCGCAAAAACCGGCTAGCATCCCGACGGCGCCGATGACCGCCGGGTTGCCGCCATCCTGGTGAATCAGGATCGGCACCCCGATCGCGGCCGCCATCATCGGAAAGGCGGCGAAGGCGTTGCCCATGATCATCGTGAACGCGACCATGCCGAGTGCGAACAGAAGGACTGCAAGGAAGATGCTGCCGTGCGGGATGATCGCTCCGATCATCGACCCGATCGTCGTGCCTAGACCCGCCGCGGCGAAAATTACCCCGAGCGATGCGAGCATTTGGGGAAGAACCATGGCCCAGCCGATCGCATTGGCAAGCCGGCTCCCTTCGTCGAGAGAGGCCAGAGAGGGCGGCCGCAGCCATAAATAAGAAACAATCAGCGCGATGATGACGCCGCAGCCGAGCAACACCAGCGTCACGGCTTTCGGATCGATGAGATTGAAACCCTTCAACGGCGTATAATTGAACGCCAAAGTGCCGACGAACGCCGTGAATGGAATGAGCAGCGCCGGCAGGAACAGCCTGTTGCCGTATCGATCGGATGATCGCTGGCGCTCAGCTGGCGTTGCCGATTCCTTCGAGCCGCGACCGATCAGGTGGAAGCCCGCGATCGCCACGAGAGCAAGCACAAGAAGGCCGTTGCCAACGTCGCCGAAGAAATCCCCAAACCAGAAGCTTGCCGCCAGCAGGAGCCAGAAGGCCGCGTTGCCCCAACGCTTCGGATTGGTTTCGTCACGCGCGCTGCCGACTGAAAATCCCGCAAAGACGGCGCCCGCCAGGACGTAAAGCCAGTGGAGGTCGATCATGCTTGCTCGCCATTCCCGCCAATGCGGGGGTCCCGACTCTGTTCAAGACCAGCGGAGGCCTCGCTCCCGCGGGGATGACGGGCCAGGGCTCGATCCAACAGTAGCAATCGCGTGCTGTGGATCAGGAAGGCGCAAATCGCAGTCGGGATCGCCCAGACCGACAACTGAAACGGCGTCAACTGTATACCGAAGCTCGCCAGCGAACCCTGGATCAGCAGGATGGACGCGATCGCGAGGAAAATATCTTCTCCGAAAAAGAGGCCGATATTGTCGGTCGCCGCCGACATGGCCTTCACGCGTTCGGCAGTATCTTCGTCGAGTTCCCCATGCGCCCGTTCGGCTGCCGCAATGGCCATGGGCGCTACGAGAGGCCGCACCGTCTGCGCATGGCCTGCCACGGAAGTCAGTCCCAGCGCCGACAGGATTTGGCGAAAGGCGAGATAGACGATCAACAGGCGACCGGTCGTCGCTCCCCGGATGCCGGCGATCAAAGCGCGGGCACGTTCCTGCAAGCCGTAACGTTCGAGCAATCCGACGACCGGCAGGATAATCCAGATGATTGAAACATAGCGGTTCTCGTTGAAGCCGTGCCCCAGCGTTCCGAGGACTTTAACGAACTGCAGGCCGCCGAGCAGCCCGGTGACGATCGCAGCGACGGCGACCACCAGTAGAGGATTGAAGCGCAGCGCAAAGCCAAGGACGACCAGAGCGATGCCGAGCAGCGGCCAGTAATTCATTCCCCCGCCCTTCCGTACCCACCCCCGCCGGGCGTTTCGATAACGAACCGGTCGCCGACGTCGACGTTGGTCGATTCTGTCGCAGTCAGCATCTCGACCGTGCCATCGGTCCGCTCAACCCAGTTGCGTCCAGCCTGGGCATCCGCTCCTCCCATAATTCCGCGCGGTGGAACGCGCCGCCGGTCTGCAAGGATGTTGGCGCGCATGGGTTCGAGGAAGGTCACCGAGCGCACGACTCCATCGCCGCCCTTGCGCGCTCCGGGCCCGCCCGAACCGCGCCGGATTGCAAACTGATCGAGCCTCACAGGCAATCGGGTCTCCAGGATTTCAGGATCGGTCAAACGGCTGTTGGTCATGTGCGTCTGGACGGCGCTGGTTCCGTCGTGATCCGGGCCAGCGCCCGAGCCGCCCGCGATCGTCTCATAATATTGGTGACGTTCATTGCCGAACGTGAAGTTGTTCATCGTACCCTGGCTCGGCGCAAGCCGGCCTGTCGCGGCGAACAGGGCATCGGTCACGACCTGGCTGGTCTCGACATTCCCGGCCACCACGGCCGCCGGATAGCTCGGATTGAGCATCGAACCTTCAGGAACGACCAGCTTGATCGGCCGCAGGCAGCCGTCGTTCATGGGAATCGCGTCGTCGATCAAAGTGCGAACGACATAGAGCGACGCGGCGCGAACGATCGAGAATGGCGCGTTGAAATTGTCCGAGAGTTGATCGCTCGTGCCGGTGAAATCGAAGGTTGCCGATCGGCTCGCCTTGTCGACGGTGATCTTCACGCGCACATGAGCGCCGTTGTCCATCTCATAGTCAAACTCGCCGTCGTCGAGCCGACCAAGCAGCCGGCGAACGGATTCCTCGGCATTGGCGAGCACATGGTTCATGTAGGCCGCGACGACTTCAGGTCCGTATTCGCGCGCTGTTTGCGCAAGCACCTCTGCCCCACGTACGCAGGCCGCGAGTTGTGCTTTCAGATCGGAGAGGTTTCGGTCGGGATTGCGCGCGGGCCACTCTCCCGAGCCAAGCAGCGAGCGCATCTCGATCTCGCGGAAATGGCCTTCGTCGACGAGCAGCTCATTGTCGACCAGCACGCCTTCCTGCACGATCGACCGGCTGTCAGGCGGCATTGAGCCCGGCGCAATTCCTCCGATGTCGGCATGGTGGCCACGGGCAGCGACGAAAGCCGAGGGCTCGGCTTCTTCGCCGTAAAAGACCGGCACGATCACAGTGATGTCAGGCAGGTGCGTCCCGCCGCGATAGGGATCGTTCAGAACGTAGGCGTCGCCGCGGCGGATTCCGCGTCCGTCCCTGCCCTCGCCGCGCGCGTCGATGATCGTTCGGATACTCTCGCCCATTGAGCCGAGATGCACCGGAATGTGCGGTGCATTTGCGATCAGCGCGCCGTCCGCGTCGAAGATTGCGCAGGAGAAATCGAGCCGTTCCTTGATGTTCACGGAAGTCGCGGTGGACTGCAGCGCGACGCCCATTTCTTCCGCGATCGCCATGAAGAGGTTGTTGAAGATCTCCAGGCGAACCGGATCCACATCCGTGCCGATCGCTTTCTCGCGGTCAAGCGGAACGGCTCGATTGAGGATCAACGTCCCGTCGCTAGCCCTATCCGCTCGCCAACCTGGCGCGACGAACGTGGTCGAGGAAGGGTCGAATATCAAAGCCGGGCCATCGATGACTTCGCCAGCGGCGACCGCCTCCGAAGCAGATTCCGCTGGCGGCGGCGTGTGGCCGATCGCCTCGACCACGAGCGCGTCGACAATCACCTCTGCGCCCTCGTCGACATAGCCGAACCGTTTCTTGTGCAGCTCGGTGAAGGCGGCATGCATGTCGGGAGCAGATGCGATCGCGATGTCGAGCGTGGTATCGCTTCCCGTCGTTCTCAACCGTGCCCGCTGGACCAGTTCGATCCGTTCCGCATGCACATCTTGCGCGATCAACGCAGCGCGAGCGCGCTGTTCAAGCTCTGCCAGCGTATCGGAAAAATCTTCGCCGAGGGGCCTCAGCCAGCTTGTTTCCCGAATAGCTTTCACATCGGCAATTCCGATGCCGAATGCCGAAAGCACGCCCGCAAGCGGATGGATCAGGATGCGTTCCATCCCAAGGGCATCGGCCACGGCGCATGCGTGCTGACCGCCCGCGCCGCCAAAGCAGGCAAGCGTGTAACGGCTGACGTCATGACCTCGCGCGATCGAGATTTTTCGGATCGCGGCAGCCATGTTGTCGACTGCGATCTCGAGGAAGCCCTCGGCTATCTGCCTCAGGTCCTTGCTTCCGACCTGCTCGGCGATTTCCTGCAGCCGCGCCAGCGAAGCTTCGGGATCGAGACGTTCGTCGGCGTTCGGCCCGAACACCGCCGGGAAATGCGCGGGGTCGATGCGGCCCAGGAAAAGATTGCAGTCGGTCACCGTCAACGGGCCGCCGTTGCGATAGCAAGCCGGACCGGGGCTGGCTCCTGCCGACTCGGGTCCGACCCGAAATCGCATTCCGTCGAACCTGCAGATCGAGCCTCCGCCGGCGGCGACGGTATGAATTTGCATCATGGGAGCTCGGATCCGGACGCCAGCGACAACGCTTTCGTCAGCTAGCTCGAACTGCCCGGAATAATGGGAAACGTCGGTCGACGTGCCGCCCATGTCGAAACCGATGAGCCGATCAGCGCCATGTGGCTCGCTTGATGCTACCATGCCGACCACGCCCCCCGCAGGTCCGGACAGGATGGCATCCTTTCCTCGGAAAGCGGTCGCCTCGGCCAGGCCGCCATTCGATTGCATGAAATGGAGATCGGTCGCGCCGGGCAGGCCGGCCGCAACACGATCCACATATTGTCTCAGGACCGGCGAGAGATAGGCGTCGACGACGGTTGTATCGCCGCGTCCGACGAGCTTGATCAGCGGCGCAACTTCGTGGCTGACCGAGATTTGGCGAAAGCCGAGCGCGCGCGCCATTTCCGCCAAGCGGGCCTCGTGCGCAGTATGTATCCATCCATGCATCAAGACGATCGCCAGCGCATCGACACCTGCCCCACGGATCTCCTGCAGCGCGGCCTCGGCACTCGACTCGTCAAGGGCAACTAGAATTTCGCCACCCACGCCCACCCGCTCCTCGATCTCGACCACCTGTTCGTAGAGCATCGACGGAAGCACGATGTGGCGCGCGAAAATCTCCGGCCGCGCCTGGTAGCCGATCCGGAGCGCGTCACCGAACCCTCGAGTGATCGCCAGGGCCACTCTTTCGCCTTTGCGCTCCAGCAGGGCGTTGGTCGCGACTGTGGTCCCCATCCGGACCTCGGAGACCGTCCCACCTTCATCGGCGATCACGCGCCGGATCGCCTCGAGCGCGGCATCTTCATACTGCCCCGGATTTTCCGACAGGAGTTTCTCTACCCGCCGGGCTCCGTCCGACGCGCGAGCGATCACATCGGTAAAAGTCCCGCCACGATCGATCGCAAAGGCCCAGCTGCGCTCCACAGGGACGCTCAAGCATAACGATCATTTCACTTCCAGCCGTGGAATCTCGTCCCTATGGCGCAGCCATGACTGTTCTTGTGACCGGAGTTGCGGGATTCATCGGTTCGGCAACTGCGCGTGCCCTCCTAGATCGCGGTGAAGAGGTCGTCGGAATCGACAATCTCAACGATTATTACGACCCGGCCTTGAAGCAAGCGAGGCTTGAGCGGCTCTCAAGCCAGTTCGACAACCGCTTCCGGTTCGAGCGCGTCGATTTCTCGAACGCGAACGCGCTGAATGAGATGGCGTCTAGCCACGATTTCGATCGCATCGTGCATCTCGGTGCCCAGGCCGGGGTTCGGTACAGCATCGAGAATCCCGGCGCTTATGTTCAATCGAACCTGGTCGGCCATTCGAATATGATCGAGATCGCTCGCCAACGTCGGTCGAGCCACTTCGTCTACGCCTCCTCGTCATCGGTTTACGGCGGCAACAAAAGCTTGCCGTTCCGCGTCGAAGATCGGGTCGACCATCCGCTGTCGCTCTACGCAGCGACGAAGAAAGCGGACGAGCTCATCAGCGAATCCTATGCGAACCTCTATCGATTGCCGATGACGGGTCTTCGGTTCTTCACGGTCTACGGGCCCTGGGGCAGGCCCGACATGGCGATGTGGATCTTCACCAAAGCCTTGTTCGCGGATGAGCCGCTGCCGCTTTACAATCGCGGAGAGATGCGGCGCGACTTCACCTACATCGACGATATCGTGCGCGGAGTGATCGCATGTCTGGATGCTCCGCCCGCTGACGATGGCACGCCGAAGGCCGGCGGAAGCACCGCGCCGCACGCGCTGTACAACATCGGCAATCACCGGAGCGAAGACCTGATGCGCGTCGTCGAGCTGCTCGAGCAGGCTGTTGGCAAGAAGGCTCTGATATCGCCGGAACCGATGCAGCCGGGCGATGTGAGAGAAACGTTCGCCGACATCAGTGCAATCGAGCGCGACCACGGCTTCAAGCCGACCACGACCATCGATGAAGGCGTTCCGCGCTTCGTGGAATGGTATCGGGAATATCATCGGCTATAGCCGTTGGCAGTGAGCCTTCCGCCGATCCTTTCGAACCTGCGCCTGCCCGTGATCGCGGCGCCGATGTTCATCATCTCCAACCCGAAGCTCGTCATTGCCCAATGCACGGCAGGAATTGTCGGCAGCTTCCCCGCGCTCAATGCCCGGCCGGCGTCTCTGCTGGACGAGTGGATTCATGAAATCGCTGAAACGCTCGCTGAGTGGGACCGCGATCATCCGGAGCGGCCGGCCGCCGCCTTCGCTGTCAATCAGATCGTGCATCGGTCCAACGACCGGTTCGAGCACGACATGGAGGTCTGCGCGAAGTGGAAGGTGCCGATCGTCATCACCTCCTTGGGTGCCCGCACCGAGCTTAATGATGCCGTGCACGCCTGGGGCGGGATAACGCTTCACGATATCATCGACGACCGATTCGCCCGGAAAGCCATCGAAAAAGGCGCGGACGGCATCATCGCGGTTGCCTCCGGCGCCGGTGGCCATGCCGGGCGCTGGTCGCCATTCGCATTGCTGCAGGAAATCCGGACCTGGTTCGACGGGCCGCTGATATTGTCGGGTGCGATCGCGAACGGCGGCGCCGTCCTGGCCGCGCAGGCCGCTGGAGCGGACCTTGCCTATGTCGGCTCGCCATTCATCGCGACCGAAGAAGCCAATGCGCCCGATGAATATAAGCAGGCGATCGTTGATAGCGGCGCTGCGGACATCGTCTACACCGATCTCTTCACCGGCGTTCACGGCAATTACCTCCGATCTTCGATCGAACGCGCAGGCCTTGATCCGGAGGCGCTGGCCAAGGGCGACATCAATACAATGAAGTTCGGATCGGAAGGATCGAACAAATCGAAGGCTTGGCGCGACATCTGGGGATCAGGCCAGGGGATCGGAGTAATCGATCGCGTCCAGCCGGCCGCCGACCTCATCGAGCTCCTGGCACAACAATATTCAGCTGCGAGAGAGCGCCTCAGCGCCGCCTAGATCTGTCCACCGCCGCTCAAACCGCGCTCAAGCCGTCCCATCAGCGCTCGCGCAGGACTTTGCGGCGCGTCTTCCTCAAAGCTGCCCTCGTCGATGCGCTTCACTCGGGCATAGAGGTCCGAGCTCGAGCTGATCAGGCGCTGAGCCGACTCAGGAAGTTGCGAGACGACCGCCGGATCGCTTTCCGCTGCATGGCCAAGCCGCCGTTCCGGACGGCGCCCCTCCAGCATCGGAATCTCGCCCGATTCGATAGCTCGCTGCGTTAGAAGCCAGGCAACAATATGCATGATCCGCGTCGTGACCTTCAGCGACTCGCAGGCGAAACCCACGCGTGCAAACGGCTCAAGCGTCGCCCGCTCATCACGCCCGGCATCGTCGAAGTAGGAACGCGCTTCGTCGGCGAGCAGCATCGCCTCGGTGTAGAGCGAGTCGATGAGGCGCGACGTGATGCGCACCTGCGGCTGAACGTGATCCGATTCGTCCATCAGGGGCTCAGAGTGCCATTGTTGGCTGCCGCTGAAAACGCCTGAGACTCGCGGCCGGGCGCGCAAATGGCCGAAATTGTCTCCGATCGGGACAGCTCAAGCGATGATATCCGGGATGTTGGAATCGATGATCAGCTGGATCTGGTCCTTGAGTCGAAGCTTGCGTTTCTTGAGGCGCGCGATCTCGAGCTGATCGGCGACGCTGTCGGAAACCAGCGCCTGAATCTGTTCGTCCAGTCGGCGGTGTTCTGCCTTCAGCACCTCGAGCTGCGAGCCCGGCTGGTCGTCGTTCATCGGCAAGGATTCTAACTCAAAACGGTCGATCGGCGAAGCGATGATCCGCACCTATGGACCGTCGAGACGTGAGATCGATCAAGACAAAGCTCACATTTCGTGTTTTATTATGCGGTCGTCACTCGCGATCGCGAAAGGAATGGCATCCATGGACAAGGCACAGGTCGAAGCTCTCGAGTCGAAGCACCAGGCGCTCCACGCGCTCATCGACGAGGAAGAGCATCGACCGCATCCGGACGAAGACCTTCTCCACCGCCTTAAGAAAGAGAAATTACGGATTAAAGACGAACTCGCCGGCCACTTCATACATTAGGCCGGAGGCAGTCCGCACGACGACTCAGTCGTCGCGCGACACTTTTTCAATGCGCTCGTGGCGCTCCTGCGCCTCAAGCGTCATCGTCGCTATCGGACGCGCCTCGAGGCGCGCCAGCGAGATCGGCTCACCCGTCACTTCGCAATAGCCATATTCGCCTTCGTAAAGCCGTCGTATCGCGCAATCGATCTTGGCGATCAGCTTGCGCTGGCGGTCGCGGGTGCGGAGCTCGATTCCCCAATCGGTCTCGCTCGACGCGCGATCCGCAAGATCAGGTTCACGGAGCGAGTCGACCTGGAGCTGGGCCATCGTTGCCCGCGACTCCTCGATGATCGCTTCCTTCCAGTCTTTCAGCTTGTGAAGGAAATAAGCGCGGTGCTTGCCGCACATGAACTCTTCGTCTTCCGAGGGCCGGTAGCCCTCGGCAAGAATGATCCTGTCAAATCGCTCGAAGTCATCGCCGCCATACAGGTCGACAAGGGCAGTCGCCATCAAATCCCTCCCCCGGAACCGGGATCCATGCGCCGTTGCAAGGACCCGAACGCCGCCGCCTGCTGCGGCCGGCTCAGCGGTGCAGCCGGAGGCGATTACTGGTGACTTTCCCGGGACTTACCGGGCAAGTCGGCCATCCCCAACACGGGCCTATAGTTACGCCCCATAGGCTTAACAAGAACTGACAGATGTGAAGTGAAGAAATCGCAAACATGTTGCGAATATGGCGCATCGACCGCGGTTGCCGGGGAGGCAGCGGACCGCCATAGGCCTCATTCATGCGCATCCTTCTCACCAATGACGATGGCGTCAACGCCCGCGGATTGCGGCTGCTCGAGACGGTTGCGAGGAGGCTGAGCGACGACATCTGGATTGTCGCGCCGAGCGAAGAACAATCGGGCGCAGGTCATTCACTCACACTGACGACTCCGGTCCGGCTGAGGCGGCACGATGATCGGCGTTTCTCCGTCACGGGCACCCCCACCGATGCAGTGATGCTGGCACTCGCTCACGTCATGAAGGATTCGCCGCCAGACGTGATCCTCTCGGGAATCAACCGCGGCGCCAACCTCGCGGAGGATGTGACATATAGCGGCACAGTCTCCGCCGCGATGGAGGGAGCGCTTGCCGGTGTCCGCTCAATCGCTCTTAGCCAGGCCTACTCACGTGAAGGCATGGGCGATACGGTACCCTTTGCGGCTGCCGAAGCCTGGGCCGAACGCGTTCTTGCCCCGCTCCTGGATTTCCAAACCGATCCGGGCACGCTGATCAACATCAACTTCCCCGCCCTCGCGCCGGACGAGGTTCGCGGCGTTCGCGTCTGCCGGCAGGGTCTGCGCGATTACGGCCGGCTTCGGATCGTCCAGCGAACCGATCCGCGCGGATATGATTATTATTGGTTTGGGCTTGGCCCGATGGTTCAGACGCCGGGCCATCAGACCGATCTCGAAGCTATTGCCGACGGTTATGTCGCGGTCAGTCCGCTTCACCTCGATCTCACCCATGATCCGTCGGTCGACGCCCTGCACAAACGATTCGCGGCCGCATCCGAAGATGCGACCGCGAAGGAGACCTCGTCCTAGTTCAGACTCTAGCGGCCGCGTTCGCCACGTTGACCCGCCGGAGGAGGCGGAGCGTTGGTCGAAGATGCGAGCCACGTCGATGTTGAATTGCAACTGCTCGTCAGCGACACCGGCTGCCCCGCTGCGAATGGAGACGTATAGGGCCAGCATTCGTTCGCCGCGCCCGTGCTGAGGCAGAGCTGCCCAGCAGGTGCCGTCCACGTTCCAGCGATCGTGTTACCGCCCGGCGTAAGGATTCGGGCCGATCCGCCCGGATCAAGATAGACGGTGTTCGTCACCCCATTGGTCGTGACTTGGACCGGTTGGCCGATGATTTCGGCGGCCATCTGCGCATAGGCGGCGCTTGGAAGAGCCGCCATGACCATCAGTCCAAAAGCGGCGCGTACAACAAGCCTACTTTTCATCACGCAATTCCCTTCTGGTCACTTCACCTATCGGCGATCACCGAAGCCTCAATCCGGGCTGGCGTGGTGGTGGTGCTTTTTGATCACCAGGAAATAGATCAAGGCACCTGCAGCCAAGACTCCGAGAGCCAACCACAGCGGATCAATGCCGAAACCCTCGGACACGGGCTCAACCGGTGGAACCGGGATTGGAGCCGGCGGTCCCGCCTGGACCGGTGCAGGTGCCACGTCGACAACGGGCAAGACGCATCCCGCAGCCGGCTGTGCTGCGGCGGCCGCGACAGCGGCGGCTCCGCAAAGGGCCGCAGCCGGGGCTGCTCCGCTCATGGCACTCAAGGCCGCCCAAGGGTCGATCTGATGGACGGCGGACTGAGGAATTGGAGTAGATGCCGTCGCGGCGACGGCTCCGGTGGAGCTGACGCACAACGAACCGGCGGCGATTAACGCAACGAACCGCAAGCAGGCCATTTCTTTATTCTCCTGGCACTGCGGGGAACGGCCCCACACCGACGTTTTTCCGCAATTTCCGCAAACGAATAATCAGAAATAAAGTTTCTTGTCACCATTCTTGCATGAATTTTGCCGGATTAGGTGCGGCTTCCAAGCAACGTCCTGCCAAACAACAGTTGTAACAGATTGATGTACATCAGTTTCTCTTTACGCCGCTGCAACGAACGAAGACCCGCTTTTCTCCTTGAGCCAGGCCTGAAACATGAGAATCGCCCACAATGCTTCAGTCGAATCCCGGCGCCCGCTCAGATGATCGTCCCAGCGGCGTCGGACAAGTTCCGGGTCGAACCAACCCGCCTGGCGTAACCCCCGCGCATCGATCAAATCTTCGGCCCAAAGTCGCAAGGGCCCCTTGATCCATTCCCCGACGGGGATCGCAAATCCAGCCTTGGGCCGCTCGACAAGATCGCGGGGAACCAGCCCATGAAGCAGTTTGCGGACCACTGATTTCCCACGCCCGTCGCGGATCTTCATTGAAAGCGGAATTCGGGCGGCAAGTTCTGCAACGCGGTGATCCAGGAACGGGACCCGGGTTTCCAGGCTCACGGCCATCGATGCCCGATCGACTTTGCAGAGGATGTCGTCGGGTAAGTAGGTGACTGCATCGCAGTACATGATCTTGACGGCGTCCGGTGCGCGCGCGCCAAGGTCGAGGTCGAACGGAAGGCCCTCACCAGCTCCCACAACCGGGGCTTGTTCCCCGCTCCACTCATCGAGAAATGAACAATAAATCTCGTCAAAGCTGGCGACCGAGCCAACCAGGCGCATCGCCTTTTGCGTCTTTGCCGGAAGATGCGGCTGCCGGCGGCCCGGCAGAAGAGCCGCGGCACCGTTCCAGACGGATGCAGGAACACGACTCAAGGGCAAACCAGCGGCAGCGCGAAGCGGCCTCGGAATCCTTCGTAGGCGTTCCCATAACCTCGGAGCAGAGAAGTGACGGTTATAGCCTCCAAACAGCTCGTCCCCGCCATCGCCGGTAAGCGCCACCGTAACCTGCTCCCGCGCAAAACGGCTGACGAGAAAGGTTGGAATCTGCGAAGAATCGGCGAAGGGCTCATCGTAGATCGCCGGCAAGAGGGGGATCACGTCGCGAGCTTCGCGAACGGTCACATAGCGATCCTGGTGGATTGTCCCCAGATGCGCCGCGACCTTCCTGGCATCTTCCGCCTCATTATAGCCCGCCTCCTCGAACCCTATTGAAAAGGTCCGAACGGGGATCGACGAATATTTCTGATAGAGGGCCACGACGGTTGAGCTGTCGATGCCTCCAGACAGAAATGCACCAACCGGGACGTCCGCCATGGACTGGCCGGCGATCGAACGGGCAAGCGCTCGCTCGAGCTCCTCGACGGCCTCAACCTCATCGCTGATCGGCTCGTCAAGGCCGCGGCGCACCACGTCGCGGTAGGACCAGTAACGAGTCAGGCGAACATTGCCGTCGGCGTCGCTTTCGGCCGGCGCTTCGTCGAGCGGATCGAGAGCCGACTGGATCGGCACCGTAAGGATGCAGCCAGGTGGAAGCTTGAATATGCGTTCGTAGATCGAGAGCGGTGCTGGAATATATTTACGGCGAACGAAATTCCCCAAGGCGCGCCGATTTATCTGATTGTCGAAATCCGGATGAGTTCGCAGCGCTTTGAGCTCAGAGCCGAAGACGAAATCGCGCCCGGCCCAGCCATAATAGAGCGGCTTTTCACCGAAGCGATCACGCACCAGCCTCAGCGTTCGCTCCCTCCTGTCGAAGAGCGCGAACGCAAACATCCCGACAGTTCGCTCCAGGGTCCGGTCGAGGTTCCAGGAAAGGATTGCCTGGAGAAAGACTTCCGTGTCGGAATGTCCGCGCCATCCGCCGTCGGGAACCGCGCCTTCCTCCTCCAGTGCCTTGCGAAGCTCCAGGTGGTTGTAGATCTCGCCATTGAAAATGAGGACGAAGCGGCCGTCGGACGAATGCATCGGCTGTCGCCCGGCAGGCGTGAGATCGACGATCGCGAGGCGGCGGAACACAAGAGCGACGCCCGATTCGGCGTCCGCCCAGATCCCTTGGTCGTCGGGACCTCGATGCATGATGCTCTCGGCCATGGACGCCAGAAGGTCGCTGTCTCGCGCGCCCTTACCGATTACGCCCGCAATCCCGCACATGATCACGCTCCTCGCATGGTGCTTTAAAGCATTGCAAGCGCAGCGGTTGCCAATCGGGCGAGCGACTCTATGAATTCGTGCCGTGCAGAGCCCTCTCCCTTCCGGCTGCCGCCTGATCCCTCTCGAAGAGCACGGGGACGAACGAGGCCGGCTGGTCGCGATCGAACAATCGCGCGATCTGCCCTTCGAAATCGCGAGGGCTTATTATGTCTTTGGTGTCGGCGTTGACTCGCGGCGCGGCCTTCACGCCCATCGCACGCTCGTACAGTTCGCGGTCGCGGTCAGCGGACGCTGCAAGATCCTGCTCGACGACGGTTCGATCAACTCCACCGTCATGCTTGATGATCCCGCGACGGGCTTGCTGCTCCCGCCAATGGTCTGGCACGAAATGACGGATTTTTCGACGGATTGCGTTCTTCTGGTTCTGGCGGCGGCACCATATGACGAGGCCGATTACATCCGTGACTATGACGAATTTCGCGCCGCGATCGTTAGAAGCGCTCGATGACGATCCCATTCCTTGAACTTCGCGACGCCTATGACGAGCTTGCCGGCGAAATCGACATCGCCGTCAAGCGCGTAACTTCGTCCGGTTGGTATATCGGCGGATCGGAATGCGAGCGGTTCGAGAAAGCGTGGGCCCATTATTGCGACGCCGATCATTGTGTCGGGCTGGGCAACGGACTGGAAGCTCTTGCGCTCTCCCTTCGCGTGTTGGGGATCGGCGAAGGCGACGAAGTGATCGTTCCTTCCAACACGTACATTGCAAGCTGGCTGGCGGTCTCGATGGCTGGCGCAATCCCGGTGCCGGTCGAGCCGAATCCGTTGACGCACGTCATCGAAGCCGAAGCGATCGCGCCCGCCATCACTCCGCGGACCCGCGGCATCATGCCGGTGCATCTCTACGGTCATCCTTGCCCGATGGACGAGATAGTCGATCTCGCCAGAAGCCATAATCTGGCGATCGTCGAGGATGCCGCGCAGGCGCAGGGCGCCTCGATCGCCGGGCGGAAAATCGGCGCCCATGGCGACCTGGTCGCGTGGAGCTTTTATCCGACCAAGAACCTTGGGGCGCTGGGCGATGCGGGAGCGGTAACCACCAATCGCGCCGACCTGGCAGAACGCATCCGACTGCTCTCGAACTACGGCTCGCGAGCCAAGAACGTGCACGAAGTGAAGGGTTTCAACAGCCGGCTGGATCCGATCCAGGCCGCAATCCTGGGGGTTAAGCTCGCGCATCTCGATGAATGGAATGACCGCCGGCGTCGGATAGCGAGCGTTTATTCCGAGCAGCTCGCGGACTGCGGCCTGATCCTGCCGCATGTGCCCAATTGGGCAGAGCCGGTGTGGCACCTCTACGTCGTGCAAGCCCGTGACCGCGATCGGCTGGCTTCGCGCCTCGCCGACGCGGGAGTTCAAACGCTGGTGCATTACCCCACGCCGCCACACCTGCAGGACGCTTATGCGGACATGGCAAAAAGTCCGGGGAGCTTCCCCATCGCCGAGCAGCTCGCGAAGACGGTTTTAAGCATTCCGATCGGTCCGCAACTGAGTCTGGATCAGGCTGAACAGGTTGCAGACGCGATCAAAAATTCAGTGCAGCAATGAACGGCAGCGCCTTTCGCGATCTTCGATTGGCCGAAGTCGAAGATTCAATCAGGCTGCTCGACCAATATGGCAAAAAGCTGGGTGACCTACTCGAAATCGGGGCAGGCACCGGCTGGCAGGCGAAGGCGCTCTCGCGCGCGGGATTTCATGTCGAGGCTATCGACTTGCCGGCGGATTCGGCCATCAGCGGGCACGCCAAATCGCGCGAATGGTCGATCACGGATTATGATGGTGTCCACATCCCTTTTGGCGACGACGAATTCGACATCATCTATAGTTCGAACGTGCTCGAGCACGTAACCGAGCTCGATGCTCTCATGGGTGAAATGAAACGGGTGCTCCGGCCAGGTGGAATCGCGCTGCACTTGCTGCCTAACCCGCAATGGCGCCTCATCTCGCTGCTCAGCTATTATCCTGGGCAGCTCATCGATTGCGGCCGCTGGCTTCGGAAATCCCGCGAGCCGTCCAGCGGCACCCGATCCGTCGGGACATCGCGAAGCGAAAGCCTGATCGCGAAAGCGTTCCGGCGCCTGGTTCCTCCCACACATGGAGCGGTGGGCACTCCGCTGAGCGAAATCGCGCGCTTTTCGAAGGGCAGCTGGGACGACTATTTCGACCGAATGGGCTGGGATGTCGTTCATTACGGCAATAACGGACTTGCCGCCTCGGGCGATTATCTCCTGGGGCGGGCGATGGGGCTCGGAGCGAGGCGTCGGCTCGGAAAGCTCATGGGGGGAATCGCCCATGTGTTCGTGGTCCGGCCCCGAGTTTCGAAATGAGCGCGACCGATCATTACAGCCTTAACTATCGGATCCTGCTGCCCGAAAACCGCAATGCTCGCATCCTCGACCTGGGTTGTGGAGAAGGCGATTTCATCCGCTTCGCCCACGGTCTCGGCTTCAGGAAGCTCACCGGCGTTGATCGGGACCAAGACGTTATCCGCGCACTGGGCGATCTTGAAGGCGTGACCCCGATCCATGCAGACGTCACCCCCGAATTCCTGACTCGCCTCGGGGGCGGCTGGGATCTGATCGTTGCCAAGCAGATGATCTACTACTTTGATCGCAAAGAGGCTCCGGGGCTGGTCCAGAAGATCGCCCATTCGTTGGCCGACAATGGACGGTTGATCGTCGAGATTTTCAACGGAGCATTGCTCTCCAGTCGTTTCACCGAGCTCAAGGATCCGGCGATCCTCACCGCCTACACGGAACAGGGGCTGAAGCGTCTACTCGATAGGAACGGATTGGTGGTCGAACGACTCGTTGGTGCGAAAGCCGGAGAACGCCGACTTCGCTCGCGCGCCTACCAATTGGCTCGTCGCGCCTGGTTCCGGACCTATCGGCGTCTGCTCATCATCGAACGAGGTTTCGATGATGAACTTCCGGCGATCGGTGACAAAGCCATCATCGCCGTCGCCCGCAGGGCCTGATGCGCGTACTTCACCTTTGGGATAATTACGCGCCGGGATTGTTCGATCACTCACTCGAGGCGTGCCGCGAAGCGAACATTCCCGCGGCGATCGTCTGCATGAACCTGATCGATCGGGACACTGATACCCCTCCCGGGCTTCGTTTCGTGCGACGGGTAGAGCAGGACCGCCCGGCCCAGAATCTCGCCGCGCGGATTGCACGGAAGATCCGGATGGAGTTCGACACGCGCCGTTTTCAAAGGCTGGTCGAAAACGAAGTCCGCCGCTTCAATCCGCGGGTCCTTCATATCCATTATGGGACGACGGGCGCATTGCTCTCTGCTTCAACTGCGGTGCGCCGGCTACCTTTCGTGATCTCTTTCTATGGTTTCGACATTTCGCAGGGTCCGGAGATTCCGCGCGTTCGGGACTCCTATCGACGCCTCTTTAAACTTCGACCGCTGATCCACATTCTATGCGACGAAGCGGCGCAACGGGTCATTGCGCTCGGCGGGGACCGCGACCGAATAGTCGATGCGAACCTGCCGCTTCCTGTCCAGCGGTACCCGGATATCGGAATCGATGGCGATCGAATCAGCCGCTGGCTGATCCCGGCCCGATTTGTTGAAAAGAAGGGTCACGAGATCCTGCTGCAGGCGTTTCGCAGTCGCCTCGCCGATTGGCCTGACGATCGCCTCACCTGTTGGGGCTACGGTGATTCAAATTGGCTCGAGCGGCGGATCTCCGATCTGGGCCTTGGCGACCGCGTGAAAGTCATCAACAACCGCGGACGCGGCGATTTCGACGACGCCTATATCGAGCAGCTTCGCCACCACGATGTTGTTCTCGCTCCGTCCGTGCGCGCAAACCGTGGAGACGATGAAGGCGGTCCAGCGCTTACGGCTGTGCTCGCGCAGGTCGCGGGCAAGCCGGTGATCGTTTCCGATTTTCCGGGACATGAAAGATCCGTGACCGATGCCGTTGAGGGGTTGGTCGTTCCTCAGGGCGATGCCGCCGCGCTCGCCGCCGCTATGGCGAGGCTGGCGGCCGATCCGGGACTGGCACGTCGGATGGGCCAGGCAGGAAGAGTGCGAGCGAGCCGCGAATTCAACCCGAGGAAATATCGGGATGCCCTGCTGGATTGGTACCGGAGACTTGCCGAATGAGCCGTAGCGTCGGCAAGAACATGGCCAGCGGCGGAATGCTGAGCCTCGCGCGTCTGCTGACTGGCGTCGTACGGGTAAAAATCATTGCGCTCGCTCTCGGCGCCAGCGGCGTCGGCATCTATTCGGTCCTGCTCCAGCTTTACCTGACCGCTCTCCCGGTCGTTTCGATGGGCCTCGCCATTCCCATCATTAATCTCGGCCGCCGGCACGTAGTGTCCGGCGATTACGCTGAAGCTGGAAGCATCGCCGGAACGGCGCTCGCCATCATCATCTTCAACGGCCTCGTCGTTTCCGTTGCGGCATTAGTTTTTGGGAATGCGCTCTTTGGCGAACTCGGCGTCTCCGGGGCGGCTGACGGATTGGTCTGGCCCGTCCTTCTGGCGACATTGTTTGCGGCCATCTCCAGCTCATTCTGGGAGGGGCTCTCCTACCTGTGTGACAGGTTCGACGCTTACGTCCGCGTCGGAATCGTCACAGCGATCGGCGAGATGGCGTTCGTTGCCTCGGCGGCCTGGTTCTACGGCCTGCGCGGGGCGATCGTCGCGATGCCGATCGGCCCGACGCTCATGTTCGTCACTTATTGGCTTGCGCTTCGACGAGACAGCAACGCTCGTAAGGTGCTGGGCAACCTATCGTTCCGAAAAGCCCACTTGCCGGCACTGTTCGCTTATTCTGCCATGATGTTCGGCGCCGGTGCGATGACAAATGTCGCCCTCACCTATCTCCGTTCCCGTGTGTTGATCGAGGCAGGAGCGGCAGCGAACGGCTATCTCCAGGTGGCCACGTCCGTATCCGCCTATATTCTCTCCTTCGTCAGCACGGGCTTTTATGGACATCTCCATGCGCGGGCGGCCGCCGCAGGAGACACCACCGAAGTCCGCGCCGAGCTTCACAAGGCGCTGCGCCTCGGCCTGCTCATCGCGTTCTCGGGCTGCGCAACGGCCGTCGTCCTCGCGGATTTCCTCATACCCTTGCTCTATTCCGGCGAATTCCGTCCAGCGGCCCAGGTGGTCACCGCCTACATGCCGGGGGAACTTTGTTATCAGCTGCTGATCATGCTCATGGGCTATCAGCTGACCGTTAGCCACCGACGCCGATTCACCAGTTTGAACGTCGGCTATGGCGCGCTCATTTTTGCCGCAGGCGTGGGGGCGATCCCCCTGTTTGGAGTGTTCGGCTACGTTGGCGCTCACATCGGCGCGGCTTTCGCCACGGTCGCGATCGCCTTGTTCATCTCGTGGCGGAGCGGGCAAATCCGGTCCTCATTCCTCGTAATGGCGATCGGCCTGCTCGGGCTTCTCGCCGCAATGTCCGCCGTCTTCGTTCTCCTGCGAGACCGCGGACCCGTCGGATATCTCGCGCTTCCGGGGCTCATTCCGGTAGCGATCACGGGCGCCTTTGCCGCGAGCCAGCTCTTCGGTTGGCCGCGCCGAGGTTTGGATTCCGAGGCTGCGAGATGAGCGTCGAGATTTCGGTTTTCACTGCCACCTACAACCGGGCCGACACTCTCCATCGGGTGTGGAATTCGCTTCGGCAGCAGACGGTCAAGAATTTCGAGTGGGTGATCATCGACGATGGATCGTCCGATAACACGCGCGAGGTCGTGGAGCAGTTCGCTCAGAATTCAGATTTCGACGTCAGGTACTATTGGCAGACCAACAGGGGGAAGCACACGGCCTATAATGCCTTCGCCGGATTGGCCCGCGGCGATCTCTATTGCTCGATCGACTCCGATGATGAGGTCCTGCCGCAATGTCTGGAGAGAATGCTGTTTCATTTCAATGACATCCTAGCCGGCGAACGCACGGAATATGCCGGCATCATGTGCCTCGCCCAGGACCAGCACGGCGAGTTGATCGGCGATGAATTCTGGCCCGACGATTTCCGCGACGACGTTGTTGGAGTTCTCCTGCGCCACCGAAAGCTCGGAGATAAAGGCGGGCTCAACAGGCTCGATGTGCTTCGGGAATTCCCGTTCCCCGAAGACGTCGAGCGCGTCTACGTCCCCGAAAGCTATCACATCCACGGCTACACGACGAAGTACAAGACGAAGTTCGTAAATGAGATACTGATTCAACCGTGGACCGACCGCAGGGAAGACCATCTGTCGAACCGTCTGGGCGAAGTGAAAAACTATGCAGGCACGGCCTACGGCCTTCTCGCCTGGCCAAAATATTCCATGCGGCACTTCTGGAGAAATCCGAAATTGTTTGTCGCGGTAACGTCGGCGTACATTGCCGTCGCGCTGGCGTCCGGCAAATCGCTTCGTCGTCAGTATCATGAGGTCGAGAGCCTTGCCGGCCGTACCCTCTGGCTCCCGCTGATCCCACTCGGCCTCATCCGCTACTACACGATGCGGCGCCGCTAACTTGTCAAACTGTCAGTTTCGCGTAGGCGTTGGAAGAGGTCGCCCCGTCCATGAGTAGCTCCAGGCGAATATTGATCACCGGCGGCGCCGGGAACGTCGGCGGCAGCCTCGCCCGCGAGCTCGTGCGTCGCGGCGGCAGCGAGGTCCTGGTCGTCGATAATCTTCAAACTGGGACGGTGGAAAAGCTGCCTCCGTCGGGGCGCGGCTTTTCGTTCATCCGCGCCGACGTCAACGATTATGCGGATATCGCGCCGGTGTTCTTCGGCTTTCGTCCGGACTTCGTGTTTCATTACGCGGCCACGGTCGGCGTCGAGCGGACAACGCGCAATCCTATGATGGTGCTCGACGACATTTCGGGGATCCGGAACGTCCTCACCCTGTGCAAGGGCCTCAACGTCCAGCGCGTCTTTTATTCCTCCTCGTCGGAGGTCTACGGCGAGCCTGTCGAGTTCCCGCAGAAAGAGGATTCCACGCCGCTCAATTCGCGCCTGCCTTATGCCGTCGTGAAGAACCTCGGTGAGATTTTCATGAAGACTTTCGAGCGCGAATTCGGACTCCCCTATACGGTATTCCGCTTCTTCAATACCTATGGGCCCTTGCAGAGTACGGACTTCGTGGTCTCGCGTTTCATTACCCAGGCGCTGAAAGGCGAGGACATCACCGTCTACGGGGAGGGGGATCAGTCGCGCACCTTCTGTTATGTTGACGACAATGTCGCCTTCCAGATCCAGTGCCTGGATGAAGACCTGCACATCAACGATACGGTGAATGTCGGGTCCGACCGCGAAGTTTCGGTACTCGAGCTCGCGAACCTCGTGATTGAACGCCTGGGATCGAAATCCAAAGTCGTCCACAAACCCGCTCTGAAAGAAGGGGATATGCGCCGGCGCGTCCCCGACAATGGCAAGATGCGCCAAGCCCTGGGGCGCGAGCTGATTTCCATTGAAGAGGGGATCGACCGCACGGCCGAATTCATCCGTGCCAATCTGAAGTGCTGATCCGAATCTACGCGACGGACTTGAACAGTTGGATGAGGCGTGGCGCCTGGCTCGACAGCGAGTAATGCCGTTCGACGCGCGCCCTGCCCTTTTGGCCCAGTCGTTTCCGCAAATCCTCGTTGCTCAGAAGCTTGACGAGTGCGGTCCGCCACTCTTGCTCGTTGCTCGCCAGGAATCCGTTCTCGCCTTCCTCAACGATTTCGCTGTTCACCCCAACGGGTGAAGCGACGACCGGCAGTCCGCAAGCCATATATTGTATGAGCTTGTAGCCACTCTTGCCACGCTCGAACGGACGATCGATCAACGGCATGATCCCGAGATCCATGCTCTGCACGTCCCCGATCTCGCTATCCTCACCCCAATCGCGAAGTTCGAGGCCGGGAAAATGATCGCCCCGCGCGGCGGCCCCGGCGCCCACGGCGAGCAATGTGGCGCCAGTCTCGGCGCATACTTCCCGAAGCATCGGCAACATTGGCTGCACGTTCCGCCATGTCGACGGGGATCCGATCCAGCCGATGACCAGCCCGCGGCGGTCGTCGCGCCTTTCGGCTGGCTTGTACTTATCGGTATCCACGACGGTCGGAACGACGATCGAATTGGCGCAGTAAGCGGCGGCGTAATCCCGGAGGTATGCGTTGCCGCATGTGCAGGCGTGCACGCGCCTGAGCAGTGGCACCAGCTTGTCCCGCAACAACAAGCGCACCGGCAACGAGCCGTTTTCATCGTACATGTGGAAAATGGCGTCGTCGAAATCGAAGACGATTGGCCGAGCCGTCATTCTCGCCGCGATGGTCTCAGCGACAGCAGGCCAGTAAGGCAGGAACTCGCAATGCAGCCAGATGACGTCGGCGCTGCGCGCATCCCTGATCGAGAGCCAGCGCCGCCGATAGGCGCGGATTATGCTCCCAGCCGAGGGCGGCCTCCCCGCGAGAACGTCGGCGAGATAATCGTTGTCGAGAAGCGGCGAACATTCCAGCTCGATTCCGGCCTCTTCGAAAGCCGGCTCATATTGCAGGAAGCGCTGGCGCGTACTCGCGGCAAGCGTGCCGTACTTCGTCAGAGCCAGAACCTTCATCAGCTCAGGCCGAACGCTTCCCGCACGCGGTCCAATAGGGCACTCCCTCATGGAAGCGAATGTCGGTCAGGCCCGCGTCCTCCATCATTTGCTGGATTTCGCGCCTCGAGAAGCGATGTTCCAACCGCGTTCCCAAACGATCGAGCGCGTCCGTTCGCATCGTATAGAAGCTGGAGTTGCGATATGCGTTGAGAGGCACGTTCGAAACGTTCGCTCCCAATTTCTCGCCAATCGAGGCGGCTCGCGCCATGGGCCAGTAGACGGCGGCCGCGACCAAAGTGGTTGACCATTTCCTCAAGCGGAAGGGTGCCCTGGAAATCAACCGCCTGCCAAGGTCGCTAAGCCTCCAGAGCCCCCGGTACCACGCGGGACGATTGTCGAAGCTATAGTAGAGATAAAGGAGGAACGGCGCGCCCTTGCGAAGCTTTACGACGCAATCCCGAAGCGCGGCAAATGGGTCCGGGACATGGTGGAGGACGCCAAGGCTATAGCCAAAGTCCTGACTCGAATCCGCCAGCGGGATCTGATCCACGCTCGCCAGATGGAACTGGACGCATGGCGCGTCCGACAAGCGGCGCCTGGCGACCGCCAGTGCCTCTGGCGACGGGTCGATGCAGTGCAAGCGGCCCACACGGTCTGCCATCTCTGCCGCCCATCGTCCCGACCCACAGCCCAGATCGAAGCCCTCCGCATTCGGCGGCAGCTCCGCGAACGGGAATATCGCGAAATAGGCGTCGAACCATTCCCTCAGCTCGCTTCGGTCGAGCTGCGTTTGATCATAAGCCGTCCACTCGCTTCCGAAGCCCGCGACGGTCGCTGCGTCGATGTTCGAGGCCGGCCGTTTCGTCATCGATCAGGCAGGGTCGAGCTGGCGATAAATTGAGTCATAACTGGCTACAGCCGCATCGACGGAAAACAGTTCCTCCGCAACCATTCTGCAACGGCGCTGGAGGTCGGCCTGGCTGGCGAGTTGGAGAAGCTGGCCGACCCCCTCCCGGATAGCGGCTTCCGACATGTTGTCGAGCGCTACGCCGACCTCCCGGCCTCGCAGGATCTCCTCCATGTCTCCAACGCCAACGTTTCCGACACAGGGCACTCCGCAACCGAGATATTCGGCGAGTTTCGTGGGAGCACTCGCAATCTTGGAGAAGCATGGCTTGATCAGTGCCATGCCGGCCGTCATTCGGGCAATGAGACCAGGCATCCCCTGGTGATTGGCAGCCGTGATTTCGACGTCCGGCTGGTCGATCCCAAGCGCAGCGAGGCGGGTGCGAACCAAGGGTTGCTCGCCCCGGTTGGCGATCAATAAACGTGCGCCAGGCCGCTGCAGCCGCAGCTCGCGATAGAAGCGCAGCATGTCGTCGAGCAGGTACCAGGTTCCGACCGATCCCACATAACCCAGCACGAAGGGTTCCCGTTGAGGCGGACCCTGGATCGTGAATCGTTCAAGATCGGCGCAAGTCGGAATCACTGTGATCGGGGGGACTCGCCCGGCAAGATAGCCAAAACGGCGGATCTCGCTCTGTGAGGCGTGAGTGAGCGTGACGACATAATTTGCAGCACGAAGGAAACGCGCTTCGAAGCGCTTTGCCGTCCGGTATAAAGAGCCGTTCTCCGGCCAAAGTCCGCCGTCCACGCGCTCGTTCGCCCAGAACCCGCGCATGTCGAACAGGAATTTCGCCCCGGTCGCACGCTTCACGGCCAGAGCGATCAATGACGGAACATAGCTTCGTGCGTGGACGACTGACAGTCGATGCCCGAAGACCAGAGAGATAGCCCGAGCGATCCCCACCGACACATCGTACGCCGTCGCGGCTGCGGACGGGCTCTTGTGATAGCGCAGCGGATGCCAATGGATACCCGCGGCGGTCGTTCGGCGTTCGATAGTCTGGCGTCGATCGCCATCGCTCCAATCGGCCGCTTTTTCGAAGCTCAGGAGATGAATTTCGCGGCCGCCCGAGAGTCGTTCGAGATAAGTGAGCACCTGGCTCTGGCCGAGCGGCTCGAGCATTCCGTCATAGCTAATGTACAAAATGCCTTGGGTCACGAAGTCCCAATCAGGCGCTTGACGACCTCGGCTACGCCATTGCGCCAATCGCGAGCGCCTTTTCCGAACTCTGCCTCAAAATGACCCGAGTCCAGCGCCGAGAAGGCCGGCCGGACCGCGCGCGTTGGATAGTCGGTCGTCGAGATCCTGCGCACGGCGGCGTTCGGTCCGCCAAGCGCACGACTAACGGCGAAGATCTGCTCGGCAACATCGGCCCAGCTGCAAATGCCTCGGCCGGCATAGTGGAACGTGCCGCTGGCTCCGCTCTTCACGCCGTCGAGAATGCCGATCACCGCATCCGCGATGTCCAGGGCGCTCGTCGGGCTGCCGCGTTGATCCGCGACGATTGCGATCTCGTCTTTCTCCCCGGCGAGACGCAGCATGGTCTTGACGAAATTGCGGCCGAAGGGGCTGTAGACCCACGAAGTTCGGATGATCAGGTGGTGCGGGTTGGCGGCCCTGACTCGTTCCTCGCCCGCAAGCTTGGAGCGTCCGTAGACGCTCAGCGGCGCCGTCGCGGCATCCTCTCGATAAGGTTCTGAAGCTCGGCCATCGAACACATAATCGGTCGAAAGATGAATGATCGGCGCTTGAGCCCGGGCGGCGGCGCCGGCAATTTCCCCAGCCGCCTCGGCGTTGATTCGGAATGCCCGTTCGGGCTCCTCCTCTGCGTCGTCGACGGCGGTGTAAGCGGCGCTATTGACGACGATGTCCGGGGCTTCGGACAGGATCGCCTGTTCCGCACCTCCCGCTATTTCGAGATCGACGTCGGGGCGACCGATCGACAGGACTTCGACACTCGACCCCCGAGCTCGCTCAACGAGGCTGCGCGCCACCTGGCCGCCAACGCCGACCACCAGAAGCTTCATTGCGTAACGCCCAGCCGCTCGCCCCCGTACCGGCTCTCACGGATGGGCCGCCACCACCATTCATTGTCCAGGTACCAATCGATCGTCTTCGCAAGCCCGCTTTCGAATGTCTCTTCGGCGCGCCATCCAAGCTCGCGTTCGATCTTTGACGGATCGATGGCGTAGCGCAGGTCGTGACCGGGGCGATCTTTCACAAATTCGATCAGTTCGCGGTAGCTGCGCCCTCCGGCGAGCGGTCGCTTCTGGTCCAGCATTCCGCAAATCGTCTCGACGACAGCGAGATTGCTGCGCTCGGAGCGCCCGCCGACGTTGTAGCTTTCACCGATGCGGCCGCTCGTAGCGATGAGTTCAAGGGCGCGCGCATGATCCTCGACATGAAGCCAGTCCCGCACATTCTCGCCCTTTCCGTAAACCGGAAGCGGCTTGCATTCGAGCGCCTGGAGAATGGTCAGCGGGATGAGTTTCTCCGGAAAATGGAACGGCCCATAATTGTTCGAACAATTCGAAAGAACCACGGGAAGTCCGTAGGTCAGGTGCCAGGCGCGAACGAGATGATCGGCGCCTGCTTTCGACGCCGAATAAGGGGAAGAGGGCGCGTAGGGCGTGTCTTCGGTGAATACGCCCTGGTGAAGCGGTAGATGGCCGAACACCTCGTCGGTCGAGATGTGATGGAAGCGAAAAAGATCGCGCCGTTCCGCATCCAGACCCCGCCAATAGTCCAATGCGCAATTCAGCAGCCGAAAGGTCCCGACGATGTTGGTTTCGATGAATGCGGCCGGACCGTCGATCGAGCGGTCGACGTGGCTTTCGGCCGCGAGGTGCATGATAACGTCCGGTTGTTCGGAACGCAGAATCCCAGAGACCCCGTCGGCGTCGCAAATGTCGGCTTGGTGGAACCGATAATTGGGGGCGCCGGCAACCTCCTTCAGTGAATCCAGGTTCCCCGAATAGGTCAGCTTGTCGACGTTGACGACCTCATAGCCCTTGCCGACCAGCAGGCGAACGACCGCGCTGCCGATGAACCCGGCGCCGCCAGTTACAAGCAGCCGGTGGATCGCGGTCACTTCAGAGCTCCGCTTCGAGATGACTGAGGAGAGGCGCTGCTCGATCCTTGTCGGAGACAATCACCTCCGCCTTGTCGATCGGCCATTCTATGCCGATTGCGGGATCGTCGAACCGGACCGCGCGCTCCAGGTGAGGCGTGTAAAAAGCACTCGCCTTGTAGAGCACTTCGCAATTCTCTTCGAGCGTCACGAAACCATGAGCGAAGCCCCTTGGGACAAAAAGCTGGTTCCACTCCGCCGCAGACAGAACAAGGCCGGCCCACTGGCCGAAGGTCGGCGAATCCTTGCGAACGTCGACCGCGACGTCGAATATCGAGCCGCGGGTCACCCTTACCAGCTTGTCCTGAGCCGCCGGTGGAAGCTGCAAATGCAGGCCTCGAAGCACCCCGCGCGAGCTTGAAAACGAATGATTGTCCTGCACGAAGCGGGTGTCGATGCCCGTTTCCGCCATCCGGTCCGCCCGCCAGACCTCGGAAAAGAACCCGCGCTGGTCGCCAAAACGAGGTGGCCGAATTTCGATCAGCCCGTCGAGCCCGAGCCGCCGCGTTTCAAGCACGTTCGTGCTCGCTCGCGCGGCGCCGGAGATAGGCGGCATAATCGGTCGCCCCGAGCAGGTCTGCGCGACGGCGCAGGTCATCGGGACCAAGATAGCCAAGCTCCAGCGCAATCTCCTCCAGGCACATGACCTTCAGGCCCTGACGCTTTTCGATTGTCCGGACGAATGACCCGGCGTCGTGAAGGCTGTCGTGCGTTCCGGTGTCGAGCCAGGCGAAACCCCGGCCAAGGCGAGCCACCCGAAGGCTGCCGCGTTCGAGATAAGCGCGATTGACGTCCGTGATCTCGAGTTCCCCCCGGGCCGAAGGTGTTAGAGCCGAGGCAATCTCGACAACCTCGTTGTCGTAAAAATAGAGACCGGTGACCGCCCAGATCGACCTGGGCTGCGCAGGCTTTTCTTCAATCGAGATGGCCTGGCCGCTTTCGAGATCGAATTCGATAACGCCGTACCGCTCCGGATCCTCGACCGCATAAGCAAAGACCGTTGCACCGGACTTCTGTTGGGCAGCCTCCCGAACCATTTCGATCAGGCCCGCCCCGTAAAAGATATTGTCGCCGAGGATCAGGGCAGCCGGGCTGTCGCCGAGAAAGTCGCGGCCGATGATGAAGGCCTCGGCGAGTCCTCGCGGCTGTTCTTGCTCGGCATAGGTTAGGGTCAGGCCGTAAGCGCTACCGTCCCCAAGCAGCTCACGGAAACGCGGCAGATCGGTCGGCGTGGAAATTATCAGGATCTCGCGAATACCCGCGAGCATCAGGACACCCAGCGGATAGTAAATCATCGGCTTGTCGAACACCGGAAGGAGCTGCTTCGAGACTGCCAGGGTCGCCGGATAGAGCCGGCTCCCGCTTCCGCCAGCTAGAACGATGCCCTTCATGATCCCGGCCCAACGCTAGATGAGACCCCTTTCATGAGACGCTTCACGAAAAGAGCGGGTAGATGCGATAGGGAATCCAGTACTTCGAGTGGTTCGCGAAAACCAGCCAGACGAACTCAACCGCCGCCGAGTATGCGATTACGGCCAGAACAAGCACAGGCGACGCCTGACCTTTCCTCGCGAAGGCGGTTGGAAACCGGGCAAGGACATAAAGCTGAAGCGGAATCAAATACAGGGCGAGGCGGTCGATCAAGACGGTCGATTCGATCCTCAACCAGAAGGCGAAAGCCAGCACTCCGAGGATCGCCATCGTCCGCCAGGTCGTTCGTTCCACAGGATCGGCCGTAAACCGACGCGCGAAGAGCAGATAAATCACAGAGGGGACCAGGTTCATTGACAGGCGGATGCCGGCTCCCTGGGCCTGATAGACCTGATTGAGATATCCGCGTTCGAGCTTTTCGAGGCCGCCCGTCGAAACGAAATAGCCGAGGACGACTGCCGCAACACCGATCAAGATCGCTTCGAGCCGATTGCGACTGTAGGACAGCAGCACGATCGGGATCAGAATCACCGCACTTCGGTGGAACAGCCCCGCAAGAAGGGTCCAGAAGACGAAGCGCGCCAACGAGCCCTTCGAAACTGCGACCAGGCCGATCATCGAGAGACCGATCGCTACGGCTTGGCGCGTGTAGCCCATGCCGACACCGATCACGAGATAAGGCACCGCTACGACAAAGACGAGCCAGGGATTGGGCTGTGTCTTACCGAAGACGTACAGTCCGTAGATGAAAATCCCGCCGCAAATCAGATTGACGGCCCAGATTTCCAGGCCGGCCCGCGCAACAATCCAGTTTACGAAGGAAAACCCCGGTTCCTGGACCGCGAGCGCATCGATCAGCGACGAATGTTCGATGCGCTTGAATATGTCCATGTAAGTCCACCAATCGCCACCAACCTGGTAGCGAAGGCCGATCATCAGCACGGTCAAAAGCGCCGCCGGCATCAGCAGCGTTTCGATCACTGACTTAACTGGCCGTACGGAAGATGGAATCGACTGTTGCGTCGCGGAGGCTCGCGCCGCGCTTGCTCGCGTGGCCTGTATCGCTCCGAGAGCGAAGACCAGGAAGAGTATCCAATAAGGAACCATTACGACCGTTCCCTAGAGCGACAATCGGGACTTGCCATTGCTCAGGGTCAAGCAAGGCGCGGAGGTTAAGCTGGTGCCCCTGGTCCGACTCGAACGGACACTCCGGTGAAGGAACTCGATTTTGAGTCGAGCGCGTCTACCATTCCGCCACAGGGGCACGCGGCGCCGTAGGTAGCGGCGGCTCGATGAGGTTGCAAACGGCGGCGGGAGCCATTGAAGGCATGCCTGCGTTATCCGGCCGTTCCCCCACCGGGAGTGCCACCATGAAAACCGCTGACTTCTTCGTCGATCGCCTCAAGGCCTGGGGCGTCAGCCGTATTTTCGGCTACTCGGGCGACGGCATCAATGGCGTGATCGGCGCGCTCCAGCGCGATGGCGAGATCGACTTCATCCAGCCGCGGCACGAGGAGATGGCTGCGTTCATGGCGGTCGCCCACGCCAAATTCACGGGGGAGCTTGGAGTTTGCCTGGCGACCGGCGGCCCCGGCGCAACACACCTCATCACCGGCCTCTATGATGCAAAACTGGATCACATGCCGGTGCTCGCGATCTGCGGGCAGGCCGAAACGACGGTGCGGGGCGCCAGCTATCAGCAAGAGATGAACCTCGATCGAATGTTCGCCGACGTCGCCGAATATGTTCAGGAGGTCTCGCATCCAGCCCAGCTTCCGCATGTCGTCGATCGCGCGATTCGTCTAGCGATCGCACGTCGCGGACCCGCGGTGATCATCCTTCCAAAGGATGTGCAGGAGCAGGCCTTCAGGCCGCCAGCGCGCGAGCACGGCTTCACGCGCTCGGGACCCGGATACTCGCGTCCGATCGTCGTGCCCGCGGAAGCGGATGTTCGAAGAGCGGCCGCCGTCCTCAATGCCGGCGAGAAGGTCGCTATCCTGATCGGCGCTGGCGCAAAAGATGCCGTCGACGAAGTGATCGAGGTTGCCGAGAAGCTCGGAGCCGGCGTTGGCAAGGCTCTCCTCGGCAAATGCGTTCTTCCGGACGATCTTCCTTTCGTCACCGGCTGCATCGGCCTGCTCGGGACAAAGCCGAGCTCGGACCTGATGAATGGCTGCGACACGCTCCTGATCATCGGAAGTGGATTTCCGTGGTCCGAGTTCCTGCCGAAGACTGATGCGGCGCGGGCGGTGCAGATCGACATCGAGCCGGCAATGCTGTCACTGCGCTATCCTTGCGAGGTGAACCTGCACGGGGACGCGGCCGAGACCCTGCGAATTCTGCTTCCGCTGCTGAAGGAGAAGGATCGCCGCTGGCGCGACGAGATCGAGCAATCGTTGAAAGACTGGTGGGGGACTCTTGAAGCGCGCGCGATGACGAAGGCCCATCCGGTCAACCCGCAGCGCGTCGTCTGGGAGATGTCGCCTCGCCTGCCGGATAACGCGATCGTGACCAGCGACAGCGGATCCTGCGCCAATTGGTATGCGCGCGATTATCGGGTGAAGCGTGGCCAGATTTCATCGCTATCCGGAGGACTCGCCTCCATGGGCGCCGCAGTTCCCTATGCGATCGGCGCCAAATTCGCTCATCCGGACCGACCCGTGATCGCCCTCGTCGGCGACGGCGCAATGCAGATGAACAACATGGCCGAGCTGATCACCGTCGCCAAATATAAGGATCGCTGGCCGGACAAACGGCTCGTGACCTGCGTGTTCAACAACGAAGACCTGAACGAAGTCACCTGGGAGCAGCGGGTGATGAACGGAAACCCGCGTTACGACGCGAGCCAGGATATCCCCGACGTGCGTTACTCTGGCTTCGCAGAGTTGATCGGACTGAGGGGCATCTATGTCGATGATCCCGATGATCTCGCCGCGGCCTGGGATGAGGCACTGTCGGCGGAAGACCCGGTTGTACTCGAGGTCAAGACCGATCCGGAGATCGCGCCGCTGCCGCCTCACATCTCCTTCAAGGAGGCGCGCCAGTTCATGTTCTCCATGGCGAAGGACGCCGATGCGGGTCACGTCATCGCCGACACGGCGCGGCAGATCGCCAACGCCGTGTTCGCGAAGGAGAAGGCGGACTAAATCCTAGTTCGCGAAGGAGAAGGCGGTCGGCGCCGCCCCATAGCGATTCGGCACAGTCGTGCCCTTCTTCAGGAACAATGTCAGCAGGTTGGCGAAAACCAGCAGCGTAATTCCGAGGAAGCCGAGCGCGACGATCTTCGGCAGGATCCCGCGGAAGGCAAAGGCGACCGGCAGCAGGACAAGCATGATGCACGGCACAGCCAATTCCTTGCCGCTCTTGCCGAGGTCATGGAGTCGGCGGACCGCCACGGTGATCTGCGGGACGATCAGCAGCAGACCGATCAGGCCGGCAAGCGCCTGGCCGAAGCCGAGCAGCAAGCCGAGAATTCCAGCGATCGCGTTGGCGACGATCACGAAGACGAAGAAGCACCAGAATTCCTGGCGGGACGCACGGCCGTTGAACTCGGCATATTTCTTGAGCGTCGCTAACGCGGACTGGAACACGAACATCTTTTACCTCCGTGACTTACGCACATTGCGACTGTCATTCGCCGCATTAATTTTTAGTTACGCGGCACCTGGCGCCGATAGCTGAGCGCTTCCGCGACATGGATCCGTCCAACCCGCTCAGCCCCCGCCAAGTCGGCGATCGTTCGCGCGACGCGAAGCACGCGATGGAACCCGCGAGCCGAAAGGCGCATCGCCGAAGCCGCATCCGCAAGAAGCTTCCTCCCGGGATCATCCGGCGTTGCGACGCTATCGAGAAGTTCGCCGTCGGCCTCGGCATTGGTCCGGACGCCATTGCCGTTGTAGCGCCGCGACTGCACTTGCCGGGCGGCCGCTACACGCTGCGCGACCTCGGCACTCCCCTCCGCCGGCGGCGGCAGGGTCAGGTCGGCAGCGGATACGCCCGGCACTTCGACATGCAGATCAATACGGTCGAGCAGCGGGCCGGAGACCCGCGCCTGATAGTCGGCCGCGCAACGCGGAGCGCGGCTGCAAGCCAAGGCAGGATCTCCGAGATGGCCGCAGCGGCAAGGGTTCATCGCCGCTACGAGCTGGACGCGCGCAGGAAAAGTGACGTGGGTGTTGGCTCGCGCCACGCTCACCGCGCCGGTTTCGAGCGGCTGGCGGAGCGAATCCAGGACAGGCCGCTGGAATTCCGGCAGCTCGTCCAGGAAGAGCACGCCAAGGTGCGCGAGGCTGATCTCCCCCGGACGAACCCGAAGGCCGCCGCCGACCAGCGCCGGCATCGACGCGCTGTGGTGGGGCGACCGAAACGGGCGACGGCGACGGATTCTGCCGCCGGTCAATTCGCCCGCGACCGAGGCCACCATCGAGACTTCGAGCGCCTCCGACGGTTGCAGCGGAGGCAGGATTCCGGCCAGGCAAGCGGCGAGCAACGACTTGCCCGAGCCCGGTGGCCCGCTCATCAGCAAATTGTGGCCACCCGCAGCCGCGATCTCGAGCGCGCGCTTGGCGACTTCCTGGCCTTTAACCTGCGCGAGGTCGGGCCCGCCGTCCTGCGGCTCGGCCTCAGCCGCAGCCGGTGCGGACAGCAACGCCGTGCCTTTGAGATGCGCCAGCAACGCCAGCAGATCGGGCGCTGCGATCACATCCAGTTCGCCGGCCCAACATGCCTCGCTGCCCTGTGTGGCCGGACAGATCAGCCCCTTGTCCTGGGACGAAGCGTGGATTGCCGCCAGCAAAACTCCGGGCGATGCGGTGATGCGCCCGTCGAGGCATAGCTCGCCCACCGCGACATAATGCGACAGCGCCTCCGCGTCGGTCGCTCCGATCGCCGCCAGGAGGCACAGCGCGATCGGAAGGTCGTAATGCGATCCCTCCTTGGGGATATCCGCCGGCGAGAGATTGACCGTGATGACCTTGGGCGGGAGCGCGAGACCGATCGACGATAGCGCGGCGCGGACGCGCTCACGACTCTCCCGAACGGCATTGTCGGGCAGCCCGACGATCGTGAATCGTGGCAGTCCGGACGATAGCTGAACCTGGACTTCCACGGCGCGAGCTTCGAGCCCGAGATAAGCGACGGTAGCGACGGTAGCGGCCATCAGGCCCCACCCCGCGAACACACAGAATTGAACAGACGTCCCCCTAGCTCGGCGACGGGACGCCTAGCGTGCCGCCGCGCCTTCCCGCAAGCGCCTTGCGCTCGGGACGTCGTACCGCCACATCGCTGCCATGACCCGACGAGAGCAATTGCGCGCCTTCTTCGACCATCCGGCCGTGGAATGGGCGATGTTTGGGCTGGGCGTGCTGCTGATCATCCTTGGACTGATCATTGGGCCACTTCCGGGGCCCGGCGGGATATTGCTCGTCGCCCCGGGTCTCGCTCTCGTCCTCAAGACCAGCATGTGGGCCAAGCGCCATTATGTGAAGTTCAAGCGCTGGCAGCCGAAAGCAGGCAGGTGGACCGACTGGGCTCTCCGCCGCGGTTCCGCGAAGCGCCGAGAGGAGCTCGCCAAGGCCGATCAAACGGGACCAGACAATTGACTTCCGCACGACCCTCAACTATCGGCCCGTCCAACAGCGGCTGCCTCAGGGCGGCCCTTTTTTCTTTGATTTAAGGCATGAGCGATGAAGCGCACTTTTCAGCCGAGCAACCTCGTCCGCAAGCGTCGTCACGGATTCCGCGCCCGCATGGCAACCGTCGGCGGCCGCAAAGTGCTGAATGCCCGCCGCGGTCGCGGCCGCAAGAAGCTCAGCGCCTAACCACCATTCGGAAACGCGCGGACTTCCTGGCCGCCAACGGCGGGAGGCGCGCCTCCACTCCCGGTTTCATCCTGCTCGTCCGCGATCGCAAGGACCAGGATCCGTCCATGCGCGTCGGTTTCACCGTCACCAGGAAAATCGGCGGCGCGGTTGTCCGCAACCGAATGAAGCGCCGCTTTCGTGAGCTTGCCCGTGAGCTTGTTCCAGTAAAGGGGCTCGTCGGCGCCGATCACGTCCTGATCGGAAGGGCGCGAGGGATCGAGCGTGATTTCGCCCAGATGCGCGCCGAGCTTGCCGAGGCGCTCGATAGTCTTCGCAAATGATCGCGCGACTGCTGATCTGGATTGCGCGTGGGTGGCAGAAAGGCCCCTCGCAAATCCTGCCGCCAACTTGCCGCTTTCAGCCAAGCTGTTCGGCCTATGCGATCACAGCGCTCCAACGCTATGGGGCCGCGCGGGGCAGCTGGCTGGCCCTGAAGCGAATCTCTCGTTGCCATCCCTGGGGCGGCCAGGGCTACGATCCCGTACCGTGAGGACAAATAAGTGAACGATAACAAAAACCTGATCCTCGCGGTGGTGTTGAGCGCGCTCATCCTGCTCGGCTGGATGTGGGCAGCGAACAAGTTCTTTCCGACAGCGAATCCACCCAGCGTGAAGGTCGAGAACAGCAAGCAGCAGCCCGTGCCGTCCCAATCGCAAGCACAGCCAACCCAGCAGGTCGCTCCGCAGGTCTTGCGGAACCGGACCGCAGTGCTCGGCTCGACTCCGCGTGTCCGGATCGAAACGCCCTCGCTCCAGGGCTCGCTCAATCTCAAGGGTGCGCAGCTCGACGATCTCGTGCTCGTCAAGCAGAAGGAAACCATCGCCAAGAACTCGCCGCCGGTGCGGCTCCTGTCGCCGCTCGGAGCTCCGGGCGCTTATGTCGCGAGCTTTGGTTGGACCGGACAGGGTACCACAGCCCCCACGCTCGATACGGTCTGGCAATCGGATGGCCAGCTGCTGGCGCCGGGCCGGCCGGTGACCTTGAGCACGCAATCCGCCGACGGCGTTCGCTATGAAATGAAGATCGCCGTCGATGACGGCTATCTGTTCAGCGTCGACCAGCGCGTGATCAACGCTTCCGGCAAGCCCGTCATTGTGCGTCCGATCGGCCTCGTCAGCCGCTCCGGCAAATCCTCAGATCCGTCGACCTGGACCAACCATGTCGGGCCCATCAGCGTGTTCGACGGCAAGGCCGACTATGACGTCAACTGGAAGGACCTAGACCAGAAAGGCGCGGCATCCTTCGACAATGTCGGAGGCTGGCTCGGCTTCACGGACAAATATTGGCTGACCGCGCTTGCTCCGGCCGGGAACATGGCTGCCGACTTTCGTCATTCGCCCAGCGGCGGCTATCAGGCCGACTATGCGCTAGCGCCCGTCGCGGTGGCCCCCGGCCAGACGGCCGCGACCCAGGCACGTCTTTTCGCTGGAGCAAAGGAAAAGGCCTGGCTCGATCGTTACGAAGACGCCGGTTTCACCAAGATCTCCAAGTCGATCGACTGGGGCTGGTTCGAATTCTTCATGCGCCCGATCTTCGACCTGCTCGTCTTCCTGTTCCACACGGTCGGCAACTTCGGCGTCGCGATCATCTGCCTGACTCTGATCGTCCGCGGGATCATGTTCCCAATCGCGCAAAAGCAGTTCCAGTCGATGGCCGCGATGCGGAAGGTTCAGCCGAAGATGAAAGCCATCCAGGAGCGCTTCAAGGACGATCGCGCACGGCAGCAGCAGGAGATCATGAAGCTGTACCAGGAGGAAAAGATCAATCCGGCCGCGGGCTGCCTCCCGATCCTGCTTCAGATCCCGGTCTTCTATGCGCTGTACAAAGTGCTGCTGGTCAGCGTTGAAATGCGCCACCAGCCTTTCGTCGGATGGATCCACGATCTCTCCGCACCCGATTCAGCGAGCCTTCTGACGGTGGCGCACCATTTCGGCTGGACCTGGTTCCCACCGTTTCTGGGTCTGTCGGTCCTTGCGTTCCTGCTCGGAGCGACAATGTGGGCCCAGTTCAAGCTTAACCCGCAACAGATGGACCCGACGCAGCAACAGATCTTCGCGATCATGCCGTGGATGATGATGTTCGTGATGGCCCCGTTTGCAAGCGGTCTCCAGCTCTATTGGGTGACCAGCAACGTGCTGACGATCCTGCAACAATGGTGGCTGTACAAGAAGTACGGGCTGCACTTCAGCGACACCCATCCGGTCCACTCATGACGCAAGCTCTCGACACCGACCTTGCCGAGCAGGCGCGCAAGCTGTTCGCCGGCAAGGTCGAGTTCCTGAAGTCGGCGCCGCAGCTGAAATTTCTGCCGGACCCGGACCTGCCGGAGATCGCTTTTGCGGGCAGATCGAACGTGGGCAAGAGCTCGCTGCTCAATGCGCTGACCAACCGCAAGGGGCTGGCGCGGACGTCGAATACGCCTGGGCGGACACAGGAGCTCAATATCTTTGACGTTGGCGAGCCCGCGCGGATCCGGTTGGTCGATATGCCGGGCTATGGATTCGCCGATGCACCGAAAGACCTGGTGAAGCGGTGGCGCTTCCTTGTGAACGATTATCTTCGCGGGCGCGCCGTGCTGAAGCGGGCACTTGTGTTGATCGACTCGCGGCACGGTCTCAAGGATGTCGATCGTGAGGTGATGCGAATGCTCGACGACGCGGCGATCAGCTATCATCTCGTGCTGACCAAGGCCGACAAGGTGAAGCCAACGGAGCTCGAGAAGATTATCGCCGCAACTTCAAGGGACGCGTCGAAGCACCCGGCCGCGCACCCAAATCTCTTCACGACATCGAGCGAAACGGGTAGCGGCATCGCAGAGTTACGAACGGCAATCGTCGAAGCGGCGACATCTTGAGGAGCCTCCCTTGCTGAAGCTGATCATCGGCAACCGTGCTTATTCGAGCTGGTCGATGCGCGGCTGGCTGGCCGTCAAACAATCGGGCGAGGAATTCGAGGAATATGTCGTCCCGATGTTCGACGAGGATTGGGAGAAGAGACGCGAAGGCGACGAGTTCGCGCCGTCCCTGGGCAAGGTTCCCATCCTTTGGGACGGCGAATGTGTGGTGTGGGACAGCCTCGCGATCATCGAATTCCTTGCCGACCGCAACGGACGCGATCTTTATTGGCCGGAAGACGAAACGGCGCGCGGGATGGCACGATCGATGGCGGCCGAAATGCACTCCGGCTTCTCCAATCTGCGCCGCGAGCTGCCAATGAACGTGCGCAAGAGCTTCCAGCCGCACGATCTCACACAGCCCGTGAAGGAGGAGATCGACCGGATCATGCAGCTTTGGGCCCAGGCACGCGCGCGTTTCGGCGGCACGGGCAATTTCCTGTTCGGCGAATGGTGCGCGGCGGACATGATGTACGCGCCGGTCGTTACGAGGTTCATCACTTACGGCGTGCCCGTGCCTCCGTTCGCGGCCGTCTACGTCAAGGCCGTCCTTTCGCATCCGCACGTCGCGGAATGGATCGAAAAGGCGCAGGACGAGCCTTGGGTCATCGACGAATATGAGGTCGGCAAGGCCGCCTAGGCCGGGCGCTTCGATTCCTCGTAAGGAGTCCCGTCCTTGCGACAGAAGCCGCCTTCAGTCGTCCACATCATGTCGATATCCGAATAGCCGCCACCTTTGTTCGTGCCACCGCTCATGCAAATGAACGCGCAGTCCTGATCGCTCTCATTGATGAGGTGATGGCCGTTCGTGCTGCCCTTGGGCCAGGCCGCGCAATCGCCTGGTCGAAGCAACGTGCGGCCGTCGTCCTCGACGAGCACAGCTTCGCCCGAGAGCATGACGAGGAATTCGTCCTCGCCATTGTGCCAGTGCCGCTGCGACGACCAGGCGCCCGGCTTCAGGACCACATGACTGACGCCGAACTCCGTCAGGCCCGACGCCGGAGCCAAGCGCCGATACCATCGGCCGCCCACAGCCTCGTTGAACGGCGGCGGATAGCCTGTGCGATTCACTTGCTCGATGCTTTCCAGGTCCACCTTGGGCATGCCGGCTTCCTTTGCTAGGCCGCGTCAATGACGATTGATCCCATCGCTCTTGCGCGCCAGTTGATCAACTGCCCGAGCGTCACCCCGGCGCGGGGGGAAGTGTTCGACGTGCTCGCGGCGGCGCTCGAGCCGCTCGGGTTCACTTGCCATCGCTGGGTGCTGGGCGAGCCGCCCGACGGACCGACAGAAAATATGGTCGCGATCAGAGGAGAAGGCTCACCGCATTTCGGTTTCGCCGGGCATCTCGATGTGGTTCCGCCAGGCGACGGCTGGAGCGCAGGTCCGTTCGAAGCCCGGATTGTCGACGGGCGGCTGATTGGACGCGGCGCCAACGACATGAAAAGTGCGATCGCATCCTATGTCGCGGCTATCTCCCGGATCGAGCAGACGAATGGCACTTTGTCGCTGCTGATCACCGGCGACGAGGAGGGTTATGCCACTTTCGGGACGCCGCGGATCATCGATTGGCTGAACGAGCGTTCGATCAGCCCCGACATGATCCTGATCGGCGAGCCGACCTCAGTCGACCGCCTCGGCGATACGGTGAAGATCGGCCGTCGCGGATCGGTCAACATGTGGATCGACGTGCCCGGCGTTCAGGGTCACGTCGCCTACCCACATCGCGCGACGAATCCGATTCCCCCCCTTGGCCGGGTGATCGCAGCGCTGGATGCGGTTCACCTCGACGATGGGACGGAGCAATTCCCGCCATCGAACCTGGAATTCACGGGCATCGAGACTCCGACGCATGCAAGCAACGTGATTCCAGGAAGCGCGACTGCGCAGCTCAACATCCGCTTCAACAATCTTCAGAAAGGCGCGGATCTTGTGCGGATGGTGGAGGAGATTGCCGAGCGCGAGGCTCCCGGCTCGAAGGTCCGCGCTCGCATCTCGGGCGAGGCGTTCCTGACACCACCGGGCCGGTTGTACGACGTCGTCGTCGAGAGCATCCGGGAGGAGACGGGGATCGAGACCGAGCTGTCGACGAGCGGCGGCACGTCCGACGGCCGCTTCCTGATCCAGCTCTGCCCGGTGGTCGACTTCGGCCTGCCCAACGCGACGATGCACAAGCTCGACGAAAGTGCGGCCGTCGCGGACATCGAGGCTCTTTCAAGCATCTACGAGCGGATAGTGCGCAAGGTGCTTTCGTAGAGGTTCGACGGCGTCAGGGTTCGCTCGGGACCGGCCATTCGACGGTGTCCGCGACGTCAGCCATCTCACCCACGCGATCACCCCGGGCAGCGACCAGCGGCCTCCTGATCGCTCGCTGCTTGGAAATGTCGCGCAGGCGATCCAGCGAGACTCGCTTTGTCATTCGGAATCCTCGGGTGTTTCCGGCTCTTGCGACGCCTCCGCCTCAGACGAACGGGCTGGCTTGAATCGGCTCGCGATGGCCTCCAGCCGCGCCAGCGCGGCCTGATCCTCATCGGATCGATCGGGTTGCTTTGATCCAAATACTTTCATGAGCGGCACCTCCCCATAGCCACCGCTCCACGCCAACTCTGTCAGCTACGCGACAATCGTTGACGAAATCCAAACATTGCGGGGACTCGGAAGGAAGTCAGGCTACGGACTTGGCGCCCCTGCGGTCGGCATTTCCGACCCACGAGAGAAACTCATGTTCTGCCAACGGCGGCGCGTAAATGTAGCCCTGGACGACGTCGCAACCCATTGCGCGCAGGATGTCCGCCTGTGCAGCTGTCTCGACGGCTTCGGCGACGATCTCGCACTCGACGCCCTTGATCAGCTGAACCACGGCCTGGACGATGACGCGGGCCCTTTCGTTCGATTCGATATCCTGGATGAGCGACGGGTCGAGCTTCACGCGATCAAGCGGCATTGCACGCAGCCTCGCAAGGTTCGAATAGCCGGTCCCAAAGTCGTCGATTGCGATCGTCGCACCGTCGGAGCGAAGGGCAGCGATCTCGGCCAGAACGCCCTGGCTCACTTCCATCGCCGCACTCTCGGTGAACTCGAGCTCGATCAGCGAAAGCGGCACGTGCGCATCGGAGAAGGTCTGGCGCAACCTGGCGAAGAAGTCCGGGCGATCGAGCTGCCGAGGGCTGACGTTGAACGATAGCCGAAAGCCAATGGTGGTACGCTCCCAATTTGCCAGGACCGCGGCAACTTCGCCGAGGACCCACTCGCCGATTTCCTGGATCACGCCGGTCTTCTCGGCCACCGGGATGAAGGTACCCGGCATACGGAGACCTTCGCGCGGATGGTTCCAGCGGAGCAGCGCCTCGGCGCCTGCGATTTCACCGGTGACGAGGCTCATCTGCGGCTGGAACGCCAACTCGAACTCGCCGCGCTGGACCGCCTCGGTGAGAGACTTCTCGGTTTCGATCTTGCGCTGATGCTCGGCGGCCAGGTCATCGTTGAAGACGCAATGCTGACCACCGCCGCTCGATTTGGCACGGTACATCGCGATATCGGCCGCGCGCATCAATGATTCGATGCTGGTTCCGTGATCAGGCGAAATGGCGACGCCGATCGAGGCGCCGATGTCGACGCTATGCGAGCAAAGTTCAAACGGCTCTGAGATTGCGAGGACGACACGCCGAGCCACCCGTTCCATCTCGTCCACCGACTCGATTTGCGGGAAGAACATCGTGAATTCGTCGCCCGCAAGACGCGCCAGCAATGGACGCATTCGGGCATTGCCCGTGTATTCCGCATTCACGACAACGCGAAGCCGATTGGCGACCATGATCAACAGCTGGTCGCCGCGCGCATGGCCCAGGCTATCATTGACGTTCTTGAAGCGGTCGAGGTCGACGAACAGCATCGCCGAGCGTGAGCCTTGACGCGCCTCACCAAGCAATTTGTCCGCTTCCGAGCGGAAATGCAGGCGGTTCGGCAGCGACGTCACCGGATCGTACATGCCGAGTGCATGGGCATTCTCGATCGACGCGCGCACCTCTGCAAACAAGCGGTCCACGGCCGACGCGAGCTTCGGCATGGTCTGGCGCAACGCCGGAGGCGCCGGCGACACCAAATCGCCATCCTCGACGGCAAGAAGGCGATCTCCCAGGGCCGAGAGAGCGCGAGCGCTTTCGCTGTTGGGCCGTTCCGACGCGATATAGCTGATCAGCAGGCAGAAAGTGCCCGCCACAAGGGCGGCAAGGATCTGCTCATTGATTTCAGTGATGTAGAGGAACGCACCCATCGAAAAGAGGAAGGACGCAACCCCGGCCGCACACGACAGGATCGCGTTGCTGATCTTCTGGGCCGTCCCTGCTCTCATCGGTATCTTGCGCCCTCGAGCGAAGGCAATGCGCGCCTCACCCGCTCGCGTTAAAAGTTTTGGGTTAAGAAACCGTCAGCGGCGGCGAAGAACGATATACAGGCTTCCGCCGCCGCCGTGGCGGCGGTGCGCGCCTCTGACGGCTGCGATTCGCGAGGCGTGCCGCGAAGCATGGAGCCAATCGTAAACGGCGGCCCTGATCCGCCCGCGTTCGACCGGGGGATCCCCCGGCCGGTGATGGCCGGTGATGAGCAGAAGGATTCGATCGCCGAGCGCGATCGCTTGTTCAAGCGCACGATCGATCGCCCACCATGCCTTGTCGAGGCTCATCCCGTGAAGGTCGAGGACCCGGTCGGGCTCGACCGACCCGCTCCGAAGGCGCCGGTCCCAGGTCGAATCGAGCGTGGTTCCGACGTTGGTTGGGCGGACTTTTCGAACCTCCGCCGCCGGACGGATCAAGGGTGCGATTGGGGCAGTTTTCTTCGCGGGCTCAGGAACTTCGGCCTGAATTGGCTCGCGCGACAGAGGCCGGATGGTGGCCGTCACCCTGGCCCAGAGTTCGGCCTCGTCAGGGCTGAGAGAACGCACGCGCCGCTACCCCCTTCGGCAGCAGGATCAGCGCCTGGCCCGACGCAGACATTCCGCCGGCGATGGCGACAGCTTCCGGCCCGGCGCCCCAGAAGGTGTCGAAACGATTCGGGCCCTTGATCGCGCCGCCGGTGTCCTGAGCGACCCAGAGACCGTAGGGCTCGGGCCGGTCGAGGGCGAGGAAAACGGGCGCTCCAAGCGGCACAAAGTTCGGGTCGGCAGCGACGGTGCCATGCGGCGTCACGGGAACGTTCAGCGCCCCAATCGGGCCGGGCCCGGTCAATGGCTTGAAGAAGATGTACGAAAGATTCTCGCGCATTAGCGCCTTGCCCTGATCCGGATTGGCGCGAATCCAGGCCTTGATCGCTTCCATGTTCGCTCCGCCGGGCGGGAGGATTCCACGGTCGCGAAGTTGCCGGCCGATCGCGACATAGTCGCGGCCGTTCTGGTCGGCATAGCCGATGCGCATCACGCTTCCGTCCGGGAAGCGGATTCGGCCCGATCCCTGGATTTCGAGGAAGAAGAGATCGACCGGGTCAGCCGCCCAGGCAAGCTCGTAGCCCTTGTTGGCAAGCGCACCATCCTCGATTTCGGGTCGTGTGTAATAAGGCACGCACGTCCCGGTTTCGTCGATGCGGCCTCGGCCGGTCGTCCCATCTGGGCGCGTGCAGCGCACGAGATCGGCCGGCTTCGCATAAACCGGAACATACCCTGGGAGCGGCACTCGGGAGCCCGCGATCTCCGGCTCGTAATAGCCGGTCGCGAAGGCCTTGCCATCGCCGACCCGGACCCAGTCGAAGTGATCGCGGAAAAAGGCGCCGGCGCCTCCAACCGGCACCAGCGCCGCGTCGGAGCAGGTTTGGACCCAGTCGCTGACGTAGCTAAGCTGCGACTGGTCGGTCCTACGGGTCAGAACCGGGCAGCTCGTGCGGAACGCCGTGAGCGCGCGAGCGGCGGAAACCTCATCGAGCGTCGCCAAGGGAATTGCCAGCACGATGCCGGCCGCTCTCGCGTTCGCGGGCGGTGGCGGCGTTGGCGGAGTTACGACTGGCGGCGGTACGGTAACCGGCGGAGGCTGGGTCGTCGGGGGATGAACCGTCTTGGCGCAGGCCGCGAGCAGCGCGAGCGAAGCGAGCGCGACCGCTCGTGCGGCGAACTTCACTCTTCCTCGTCGGTCTCGATGAGGAACCAGTTCGGATCGCGGGACGAAACGTCGCGGCGGAAGGTCCAGAGATCGCGTGTCTGGATGGCGTCGCTCAGCGAACCGGCGACGACCTCGCCGGCTGAATTGCGGGTGACGGCGGCGATATCCGCCTCGAAACGCACCGTGACGATCGCGACATTCCGTTCCAGCGAGGCCTCGGAAATCACCGCCTGGTCAATCGCGACCAGACGATTGTCGAGCGTCAGACCGTCCTTCTTCCGCTGATCGATCGCGCCGGAAAACGTCTCCTGGACATGGCTGTCGACATGGCCGCTCACCGGCCCGAGATCGCCTTTCCAGAAGGCCTCGAGGATCATCCGGTAAGCGCTCTGTGCGCCTTCAAGGAAGCGAGCGACATCGAAAGTGGGATCAGCAGCAAGGATCGCGCGGACGCCGGGGCCCGCGGTTGGCAGGTAGGCCATGTCGCCGCCATCGCTTGCGGTTGGTTGAACGACCGCGGGCTGCACCGGCCTTTGCTCGACTCGTGCGTCGGGGTCGGCCGGCTTGAGGATCGGCTGCTGCTCATGTCCGGTTCGCTCCCCGAGGACACTGTACAGCCTCAGACCGATGAAGAGAGCGACAAGCGCAAGGACGATAATGACGGCCAATTCTAGAGTTCCAATGCTTCCTTCTTGCACACAACATAGTGCGCAGAGTTTAAAGATTCCAACACAACGCAACGCACGAGCCGGCATTGCGCCTCATAATTGCGACTGCTAGTCGCTCGAACCGAAGCGCGCTGCCTTTGAGGCGGCTCCCGACACCTAAGAATTTGGCAAGGACAAGCATCAATGGCGGAACAGGATTCGACCAACCAGGGGAACGGCTCGGGAGAGGCCGGCAATGAGCCGGCCGTCGCGACCCTCGCCCAATATATCAAGGACTTGTCGGTCGAAAATCCCAGTGCGCCACAGGTCTACCAATGGCAGGTCCAACCGACCCTCGACGTTCAGTTCCACCTGAATTCGGAGAAAGTCGCGGACGACGTCTACGAGGTCGTGATCAAGGTTGAGGTGACCGCGCGATCGGACAACGGCGTCCATTTCGTGGTGGACCTCAGCTACGGCGGGCTCTTCGGCGTTCGCAACATGCCGGAAGAAGCGCTCGGCCCGATCCTGCTGGTCGAGGCGCCCCGTCTGATCTTCCCCTTCGCCCGCCAGATCGTGTCCGAAGCGGTGACCAACGCCGGCTTCCCGCCGCTGCTGCTCGACCCGATCGACTTCGCAAGCGCCTACGTCTCGCAGCTTCAGGCCGCCCAGCAGCAGGGCGAAGGCGAAGCCGCGCCCGAGGAAGCTCCGGCAGAAACGCCGTCAGAAGGTTGAGCCCAGACGGCCATCGCGCGGTCAAGAGCATGAACCTCGTCAAAGCGACGGGTACGATCGGCGGGCTGACCATGGTCAGCCGGATCGCGGGATTTGCCCGCGAGATGCTGATGTCGCGCATCCTCGGTGCGGGCGTCTATACGGACGCCTTCTACGTCGCATTTCGACTGCCCAATACCTTTCGCCGGCTGTTCGGTGAGGGCGCGTTCTCAGCCGGGTTCGTTCCTCTCTATAGCCAGCGGCTCCAGTCCGGCGGCGAAGCCCAGGCGAAGCTGTTCTCAGAGGAAGTCCTCGCGGTCTTCCTGCCGACCTTGATCCTTTTCACGGTCATTTTCATCGCCTTGATGAAGCCGTTCATCTGGCTGGTCACCGGCTGGCATGGCGATCAGCTGAGCTTCGGCACTTTGCTGACCCGCATCACCTTTCCATATTTGCTGCTGATCAGCCTTGTTTCGTTGTTCTCGGGCATTCTCAACAGCATCGCGCGCTTCACGGCGGCAGCCTTCGCCCCTGCCCTGCTCAACCTTGCCATGCTGTGCGCGCTGATCTTCTTCCGCCAAGGCGGAGCGACATCGGCGACGGCCGTCGCAACGGCAGTGACCATCGGCGGGATCCTTCAGCTGATCCTGTTGCTCGTCGCCTGCAAACGCGCGGGGATCGTCCTCAAGATTCGAAGGCCCCGGCTGACACCGGGCGTTCGGCAGTTCATCCGCGTCGTGATCCCGGCCACCTTGGGCGCGGGCGTCTATCAAATCAGCGTCTTCATCGACACCTTCTTCCTGACGAGGATCGGTACAGGGGCCGTCAGCTGGTTCAATTATGCGGACCGCCTCAACCAGCTTCCCCTGGGCGTGATCGGTGCCGCAATCGGCACCGCAATCCTGCCCCAGGTCAGCCGCCACGTGGACATTGGCGAGGCGGACAAAGCGGCCAAGGTTCAAGGCCAGGCCGCGGAGCTGGCGATGCTTTTGTGCCTTCCGGCTGCTCTCGCGCTAGCGGTCAGCGCTTTGCCCCTCGTCTCGGCGATCTTCGAAGCGGGCAAGTTCACGGCGAGCGACGCCCATAACACCGCGTTGACTCTGTCGCTGATCGCGCTGGGCCTTCCGGCCTATGTGCTGGTCAAAGTGCTGACGCCTGGCTTCTACGCGCGTCGCGACACCGCGACCCCGGTCAAGGTCGCGCTCGTCGTCCTCGTCGTGAACGTCATCCTGAACTTCGTCCTGATCTGGGGTCTCGGTTTTGGAATCGGCGGCCTGGCTGCCGCGGTCGCTCTGAGTTCGTGGCTAAACTGCTCGATCCTTTACGTCTTGCTCTATCGCCGCGGACATTTCCGGATTGAGAAATGGCTCGCGTCGCGCCTTGTCCGCCAGCTGATCTCAGCCGCCGCGATGGTCGTCGTCCTGATCGGCGTTCGAAGCGCACTCACCGGTTGGTTCGTCGGGTCGCTTGGGCACCGCCTCGCCGGAGTCATTGCAATCGTCGGTGCGGGCCTGATCGTATATTTCCCGCTCGTCTGGGTCCTCGGCGGGACCGACAAGGAGGAGCTCCGTTCGTTGCTGAGGCGCAGGAGGCCATATACCGATGCCGGCTGAGGCTCCGACAATGCGGGTCGTCTCGGGGATTCAACCGACGGGTGGCCTGCACCTTGGGAATCTGCTCGGTGCGATCCTTCGCTGGGTGAGGATGCAGGACGAGGCGCAATGCCTGTTCTTCCTCGCCGACCTTCACGCGCTCACGGTCGATGTCGCGCCTGATCAGCTTTATTCGAACGTCCGGGAGATGGCTGCAGCGCTGATCGCCAGCGGAATCGACCCCAAGAAATCGATCCTCTTCCGGCAGAGCGCAATCCCGGCGCATCCCGAGCTCGCCTGGATCCTGCAGGGTACGGCTCGAATGGGCTGGCTCAACCGGATGACGCAGTGGAAGGACAAGGCCGGCAAAAACCGCGAAGGCTCGTCCGTGGGGCTGTTCACTTATCCCGTGCTCCAGGCGGCCGACATCCTTCTCTACAAGGCGACGCACGTTCCGGTCGGTGAAGACCAGAAACAGCATGTCGAGCTCACGCGAGACATCGCGCTCAAGTTCAACGCCGATTTTGACGTAGACCTGTTCGTCCCGCCCGAACCGTTCATCGGCGGAGGCGCGGCAGCGCGCATCATGAGCCTGCGCGACGGACGTTCGAAAATGTCGAAGACCGATCCTTCCGACATGAGCCGGATCCATCTGACAGACAGCGACGACGAGATCGCACAGAAGATCCGCAAGGCGAAAACCGACCCGGAGCCGCTGCCCGCCGATGAAGACGGCCTCGAAAATCGTCCCGAGGCGAAAAACCTGATCGGAATCTATTCGGAAGTGACCGGCGAAACGATTGAACAGGTGTTGGCTCGTTTTGCCGGCCAAGGCTTTGGAACATTCAAGCCGGTACTGGCCGATGCGCTGATCGGCTTGCTCGCGCCGCTGCGCGTGCGCCTGGAGGAATTTCGCCGCGATCCGGCTGAGTTGGACAGGATTCTCTCCGAAGGCGCTGAACGCGCGAGTGACCTCGCGGCACCTACACTTGCGGCCGCGTACAAGGCCGTCGGTCTGACGCGCTGATCGCACGCTTCATCGACGGTTCACCGCCGTGTGTGCTATCGTTCGGGTTTGCAACGAGATTTCTCCCGATTCGAAGGGGTGTAACCATGCGTATTCCCAAACTCACCGCAGCGGCCCTCATCGGCATTGCCGCATTCGGCCTTTCCGCCTGCGCGGAATCCCTCCGCACCACCGTCTCACGCTATCAAGCGATGCCGGCGCCTCAGGGCCAGACCTTCTTCGTCGTGCCCGGTGAAGGCATGGCGGCAACTGGTGGGCTGGAATTCCAGCGCTACGCTTCCCTTGTTGCGCAGCAGCTCCAGGCACGCGGCTACGCGCCTGCAACCAGCCCGACGAGCGCAAGCATGCTGGTTCAGCTAGGCTACGGGGTCGACCACGGTCAGGTTCGGATTACCGAGGATCCCTTCTACCGCAGCCATTATTTCGGCCGGTTCGATCCCTTCTACAGTCCGTTTTATTACCCGCGCTTCGGATACCGTTCGGGCTTCTATTACGGCTGGGACGATCCCTTCTGGTATGGCGGGGGTGTCGATAGCTACGTGGAATATCATAGCGAGGTCGACCTCCACATCCGCACGGCCGGAACCGGCCAGCCGCTGTTCGACGGCCGCGCCCAGGCTCGGTCGCAGACCAACCGGCTCGACGTCGTCGTGCCCAGCCTCGTCGAAGCCATGTTCGCGGGCTTTCCGGGGCGCAGCGGCGAAACGGTCAAGATCACGATCCCGACAAAACCCGCGGCATCGTAACCGAGCCTTACTTTTTGGGGGCAGGGAAGGCCCGCCGGGTAACGCCGGCGGGTCTTTTTTTTCAGCTCGCCCAGATCCCGAACAGGGATGCAATCGCAACAAGCAAGAGGACGGCGTTCATCGGCACGAGCGCGCCGCGCGCATCAGCTTCAAGTCCTTGGAAGATCAGCCTTCGAGCTGGCGGGTCAGGAGGCGGATATCGGCGTCCAGCTCGGCGTCGCTGGCGCGCAGCTTCTCGATCTGCCGTACCGCGTGGATCACCGTCGTATGATCGCGGCCACCGAAGCGCCGGCCGATATCGGGCAGCGACTTCGGCGTCAGCTGCTTCGATAAATACATTGCGACCTGCCGCGGGCGAGCGACTTCGCGCGCTCGGCGGGCAGAGGTCATCTCCGCCTTGCGGATGCGATAATGCTCGGCGACCTGAGTTTGGATTTCGTCGATCGAAATCCGCCGCTGGTTGGCGCGGAGGACGTTGGCGAGGACCTCTTCAACGAAGGCGACGTCGATCTGCCGCCCGGTCATCAAGGCATAGGCGCCGATACGGTTGAGCGCGCCCTCGAGCTCGCGCACTGACGACGTTACTCGCCGGGCGAGGAAATCGATCACGGGGCGCGGCATGTCGACGCCCGGCAAAGCCTCGAGCTTCGACACGATGATGTTGAAACGGAGTTCGTAATCCGCCTGGTTGATGTCGGCGACAAGCCCCCAGGACAGGCGCGAAAGGATCCGCGGAGCAATCCCGTCGAGGTCTTGCGGCGCGCGATCGGAGGTGATCACCAGCCGCCGCCCGGCGGTGATGATCTCGTTCATCGTGTGGAAGAATTCTTCCTGGGTCGAATCCTTGCCGGCGATGAACTGGACG
>Ga0207674_10000525_pt1 | contig 50323 bp, 50 predicted proteins | sample KBSCornC72_FD_184303 | JGI IMG/M metagenome (GOLD analysis project Ga0207674, IMG submission 184303) | Corn rhizosphere microbial communities from Kellogg Biological Station, Michigan, USA - KBS Corn C7-2 (SPAdes) (version 2) | ecosystem: Host-associated > Plants > Roots > Rhizosphere > Soil ... | reverse complement strand
GTCCTCTGTGATTCTGTGGTGAAGATTCCTTGGGATTTTGCTCCACCACGGAGGCACAGAGAACACAAAGGTTGCACAGAGTCAGTTAACGAAGACACAAGCTAATCAAGCGGGCGACTTACCGTGCTTGGCGGCCAGATCTTTAAAGTAGGACTCAAGCTCTGCTGCGGTCTTGCAGGTCTTAAGAATCTCTTCAACTGTTCCCTGCGCTGCTACCTCAGCTTCTGACTGTCCGGTGATTTCGGCAACTCCTCGAGTCATCGATCTGAGCAATTCACGACGTTTGGCGACCCCGGTTAGTCCAGCACTGCAACTATGCTGCGCGAGGTTCGGCTTGCCCGGGTTGCTAGTGTTCGTAATCACACCATCGAAAGTCGGAGCGGCGGCCGTACGATTACCCAGGTAGTAGTTCGGAAATTGTCCCTGGCTCTTGTAATTAATTCCCTTCCATTTGCACAGCGTCGCCAACACTGAAGTATGGTCGAATGGCAACAGTGTCTTGTCCGCTACTTCCGGATAATACCCAGCTCGGAAAATCGTTCCTGGAGTCACCCATGGCGAAATCAAAAGCGTCGGAATCCTCACACCGTAGCGTTTGAAGTTGAAGTTCGGATTGGTATTGGTGTCAGGTGGAATCGCGTTAGCTGGTGGCATCAGGTGATCGTAAGTACCGCCGTGCTCGTCGAAGGTGATGATAAGAAGCGTGTTGGCCCATACCTTCGGGTTGCTCGTAATGGTGTTAAAGATGTCCTTTATGAAGCCTTCACCTGCATAAAGACTCTCGGGCGGATGATAGTCCGTCAGGTCGCTTAAATCGAGAGTCTGCGGGAAAAACGCCGGCTCAATATAGCTGAAGCTAGGAAGGGTATTTTGCGCAACATCATTCTTAAAGTCGTCAATGCTCCCTATGCCTCCCCATTTCAAGTTATCAAACCCTTTCGGGAACATGTACGGCGTGTAGTATTTGCCCTTGGTCGCGTTGAAGCACAAGGCGCCAGCTTCGCCGCCAACTTGCCACGAATTCCATCCACTTTCGAAAGGATGGGCCGGGTCCCGAGCCACGTCGTGCCAATTCCAACGCGCGTATAGTTTCCAGGTGACCGGTGGTACGCCAGGATTAGTTGCATTGAACGAGTTAAAGACAGAAAAAATGTTGTTGATGTTGCCGTAAGATTCTCCGCAAAATCTGTAAGTCTTTAGATCATCGTTATTGTTAATTCGGCCCAACGAAGTTCCACATAAACTGAAGGCCCGATTCGGATTGGTTTGGGTTGGCACAGACGAAAACCACATATCCGAGACGGCGAATCTTGACGCAAGTGCACTGAGGCACGGCAATGTTTCCGGAACGAAAACTCCGAGGATGTCTCTTGCACTGCCGACGTCATAAACAGTGAGGTAATCGAGGTAGTAACCCATCGGCGTGGACGGAGCGTAGGATGCTGCTTTCAGTTGGGCCGTTACATGCTCGAACTCTTCGCCTGGATCGCTAGCCGGCATTTCGCAGTAATCCCAGGAACTACCAGGAATGATTTTTGTAATTGGTTCGCGTTTATAAGTAAAAGGACCGTTGGATAAAAAGTAGCTGTAGTTCGACGGTAACCATTCGGTTCCCTGCAAGCCGTAAAATTCTTTCTCGTTCGATCTCAACGGAGGTACATGGTTTTTAGGTCGCGCTTGACCGTCCCAACGCAGCCAACCTAGCAGGCTGTCAAAACTTCGGTTCTCGAGCATTAAATGGACTACGTATTTGATATTCGCTTGCATGTTCGACATGAGGTTTTCCTTTCAGAAGTGATATGAGAACCACAAAAGCGGGTCGTTCATATTTGTAGGAGTATCGTAAGGTCGCCAGCAACTCACACGTGCACCACCCAGGATCAGTGAGCGACTCTTATGGCGTTATTTGTGAGCGAGGTGAATGGGCATTGTCGCAGATCGAAAAGTTTTTGTCAGTTGAAAACGCGCTGGATCTAAACAGCTCTTAATGCGGGACGACTTGGACCATATTCAAAGCGGGATAACCATTGACTTTGAATGTCAGCCTCCAATAGTCTTTCCCGTCTATTGAATGTAGCTGGTCCTCAGAGCCTCGCACGCTCTCCTCGAACGCCAGCCGCAGGAACACCTCGAACTAAGGAGTTGGCCATGTCTAATGCAGACCCCGTTTCGCCGTTCGCTGTACATCTGCTGGATGTAGGACTCAAAGAGTATGGCGACGCATTGCTGTGCCAGTTTGGTGAAGTCAGTGTACTCATCGATGGAGCTCATCCCGGCGACCAGGATGGCAGTTCCGGACACGAGTCGATACCCGACCAGCTCTCAACTCTATTAAATCAGGCGAACCCGCCTTATAAAGTCACGCTGCTCATCGTTACACACGCTCACGACGATCACATTGGATGTCTGCCAAACCTGGTGGCAAACAACAAGCTCGCTGCTGATTTCGCCTTAGTCGCTGATCCACTCTTAGGCTGGGGCCGCACTAATCCTGACGACGGATCTGATAACGCCATTAATGACGACCGCGTCCGTGGAGTGGTTGCTGCACTCCGCGAACACGTCCTCACCGAAGGAACCGATGACGCTACTCTCGGAGAGATGATTGCGGACTTCGTCACACTCGAACAACGTTACAACCAGATGCTTGATACTCTCGCTCAGCGCGGTACGAAGGTCATCCGGCATGGCCGAAATAGTCCACAATCACTGCTTAACGCGCTGCTTGCAAAAGGTGTTGACCTGAAGATTCTTGGACCATCCCAAACTCTACTTGCTTTATGCGCCGAGCGAATCAGACAGGCAACTGACGCAATAGTTGCTGATGTTGCAGACGCTTTCGCAAACGACGCCGCGTTGACTCCCACTTCCCTTTACCGGCAGCTTGTTGGAGGTGGCGGCGATTTTGTCTCCGACGCCGGACGCCCAGGCGCTGCAGTCAATCTGCAAAGCGTCGTCACAAGCTTTCGCTACCAGGGGAAGAGATTCTTATTCGGCGGTGATATGCAATTTGAAGCGCCTGGAGTTGACGATACAGAAGACCTGATCCGGAACTTGCGGAAGAAGGTTAAAAATGAAGGGCCGTATGCATTCGTAAAGTTGGGCCATCACGGAAGCTTCAACGCATTTTCAGAAACGATCTATCAAGAGCTCAATGCCAATGGAGTGTCGAACTTGTTTGGCATCTGCGCCGGCGAACAGAGCACGTCGCATCCTAATCCAGCGACACTTGAAGTTCTCGAAGACCACCAGAGCCAGATCAGATGGGCGCGGACGGACCACAACAAACAATCGAGCTTCTTCTTCACTGCCACCGGTTCACCTCAAATTGAGATCGAGGAAGGACAACTTAACGACCCTGTACCAAATACTTCCGACATTACGCCTGAACCAGAATTGGAAACAGAAGAGACTGAAACGGCTGTTGAAAAAACAACTGTCGTCACTGCCTCGGAAGGATCTGTAGTCGAAGTAACTGCGCGAATACCTCACGCTTCTACTCGAGTGACGTTGACCATCGATGTTGAGCCGCGCGCTACTGCTGGTCCAAAGCCGGCTAAGCCTTCAACTGGTTCGACTTCTGACCAGCTGCCGCCGATCAAGATTGCCGGAGGTCGACAGCTCCCAAAACTGTTATTCGTTACGAATAAGGACAAGCTCGCGCGAAACATTGGTGAGCGGGAAGCCCGGCATGTAATTACTGCGTTAAGAGCCCGGGGATTACAACTCATTGAACAATTGCCTGGTACTGACGTGGCGCAGGCGGCGAGTCGAGTGCGCCAAACGATTCGCGAGACTGGAAAAATAGACGGGGTGGTAATACTGGGCGGCTACGATGTAGTGCCCAGTCAGTCTGTCGACTGCGTACCTACCGTCCTCCAATCGCGAGTGTCGCGCTCGGGCGATGCCGATAATTTCATCGTTTGGAGCGACGATATCTATGGAGATGCGGATGGAGATCTCCTACCCGAATTGCCGGTGAGTAGGATACCGGATGGCAATCGCGCAGCACTTGTATTTGCAGCGCTTGAGGCGAAAGCCGATTCGCTGCCTAATCCGAGGGTTGGTGTGCGAAACGTTATGCGACCTTTCGCGGCGGAGATCTTCGGCAATCTGCCGGGATCAAATCAAATGCTGGTATCGAAACCAACGACATTCAATCGCACCCCTCAATATTCTTTGGACGCCGAGCGAATCTACATCATGCTTCATGGTGACTTTACCGACTCATCGAGATTCTGGGGAGAAGAAACCGAAGGCAACCAGGAAGCGATGAACATCGGTAACCTTCCTGCAAAGGTTGGCGCCGTTGTTTTCACCGGTTGTTGTTGGGGAGCGTTAACCGTTAATACGCCCGCAGGTAGAACCGTAAATGGTCGCATCTTTGGACAGAAGTCTCCGGACGATTCGTTAGCAATGACTTTTTTAAAACGCGGCGCGACTGCATTCGTAGGTTGCACCGGTTCACACTACTCTCCTTTGCAAGCGCCCTACAATTTTTTTGGTGGTCCAATGCACGAAGCATTCTGGGTGAACTACGCAACCAATCGATCTCCGGCGCAAGCGCTATTTAATGCCAAGCTCGAGTATCTGCGCGGCATGCCACATGGACAAACGAGCCCGAATTCTCAAGCGATTGAATACAAGATCCTCAGGCAGTACACTTGCCTGGGACTCGGCTGGTAACGCGCATTCTAGGAGGCAACACCATGGCTAAGCTTTCACCTGAAGAAAAGGAAGCAATCGTCAAAAAGTATCTGCCGGGTTATAAGATCGTGTCGCAGGCCGAGCAAGACACCACTGCCATCGCTGATAGAGAAGTTGATGCGGGGACGCCTGACTTCGAGGCGCTCAAGGAAAAATACTTCGGCAGCTCTGGAGAAGGCGCAGACGCTGTGGCAGCGGATGCCGGCTCGGAGGACGACGATGAGATTGTCCAGGTCGAACCGGAGTCGCGCGCTGATCCTCTTGACCGCGGGAGTCGGGCAAAATCAATTGTCATCTCTGGCAACGAAATTAAGGGCAGCCAGGGATAAGTCGGCGCAAGTGGGTGATTCCGCTGAGTCTGATCGCGGTTTGACTGCTCCATCCGGTCGCTTCGCTCTCGGTACTGTAGCTGCGCCGCTCGGCAAACTTCGACTCCATGTCACGTCTTCCCATCGTTCAAAATCTAAAACCAACGCTGGATGTGAACTGAAAATTGTGGACCGTTTCCGTTGGGAGACGTATCACAATTGGAGTTACTGTGTTGCTGATGGCGTCAAAGGTCAGGAAGGTGTTAATTCGGTTCGTGTACCTAATCATTGTGTCGCCGGCGTCGAAGCGCACAAATACTCTCTTTGTAGGATAAAACTCGACGACCGCGCCCAGATCAGCAGCAAAGTTGGTTTTGTTGTGCTGCTCGAAGTCAACAAATGGAAACTGGCCAACCGCATTTGAAATGATTAATGGAATATTTTCGCCTCTGCTGAAGTTAGCCAGACCTGGTCGTGCCTTTGCAAACACACCGAAGTGCTCAAATCGTTTACCTGCTTTGATACCCGCAAAAAATTCCGAAAGCCTGCCACGATTTTCTGGTTTGCAACCAAAACATCTATGAGGAAAAATTATTCCTTCCGCCTCAAGAGCAATACTCTTGTTTAGGTTGAAGGTGAAGCGCGCACCTACGCCAGCGTCTGTCTCTGTGCTCGAAAATTCTGGCTTTGTGATTGAGCTGAACAATGCTGCGGCCTCGAACTTCTTAAGCTCATCGTCTGTTTGACCCATGCAAATTGCCGCATTACCAAAAGCCAGAAGACACACTACAACTGTAAGAACTATTCGTTCCATCGTTACCACCTTTTGTTGTTTACCTATTAATTAATTGGGGATTAGTTCTTCGATACTCGTCGCTCCGCCGATTTGTATCCGTACCGGCGCAGGCGCAGGCGAGGTTTCATTTGGTTTCTGCAGAGTCCGCACGTGGGGAGTACTTTCTCGCTTAATGATTTTCATCGGGTTGTTCCATATCTGACTGGTGGTATCGTCGGTCTGTTTACGATGATCCGGAGAAGGTGTTGGATAAAACTGACCATAATTCCGATCATGGAGCACCCACAAGTTCCAGCGGCCGCGACTTCCTACGATCGGTTCAGTTGAGATCCACTCATATTTTTTGTCCTTCCATGAAAACAAGATGCGGTTGTCTTCAATCACACCAATTTTTTGAAAATTCATGCCGGGATAAGGAACTAGTGAGAAGATGAAACGGCCGCCATCCGGATTTGAGATCCAGATCAATGACCCGGCGCAGTTGTGACGAACACTCAAGGTCGGTAGCACTTCACCGTTAACAACAAGTGAATAGTCCTTGATCGAGAGCTCGACATTGGCAAGAGTGAAATCGCGAGGAGCCTGCAAGATTCCTCCAGGAACAATTCCTTCTTTATCTAACGCAACCCGAACATAATCTACGAATTTGACCCTACGTTGTTCGTTCACGAGCAGGTCGAGCGCAAATGTTTCGCGATCGCTAATTAGCCGGGGTTGGGTAGCGGAAGCAAGAGTTGTAGTGTTTTCACCACGTCCGTGTAAGGTAGCAGCGAACGTGGCGTCGAGAGGACGTGCAACAACACTGAATTGGCGAGTGGCCGGCAACGGTCTGATCTCAAGCTCGTAGCCAAAAACCACACTTCCCTTCCCATTCTCGTTACTCACGAGGAGCCGACGGATGACGCCGTTTGTCTCGACGGTAACGGTTGGTTCAAATGGCAATGGTGGTCCATTGAACCCGGACGTAAAAGAATTAGCGAGTCGCGTGTCAGACATAACTACTCGAAAGCTTGCGTAACCACCATCCTTTAAGCTCACAACCGCCGGCGATTGCTGGCCCATGCAGAAGACGCCTGGCAAAATTGCGAAGAGTATGAGCAGCAGGCATCGCGCGATGTTTTTTGTCTGTGTTTCCATAGTCTTCGCTAACGTTCAGGATGGTTAACAACTCTTATATTTGCCGTGTCGGGCGGACGAAAGCCTTTCAAAGGGTCGGTTCCTAAGCGAGCACTCACTGTCGAAATATCTGACGGCAACCATGACCGTCTTCTACTGACTGATTTTTTAGCAACACGGGGCGGGGTAGCGGGAGTTTCTACCTGAACAACCACTCGTTCGACTGGGACCTCGACCCGGACAACGGACGTTTGGGGCGACTGTTGGGAACGGAGTGCCAGGAACAGAGCGGGCGCCAGTAAACCCGCGACCATAAGTAATGCCACTGGTACTGGGATTGAGATACGACGTCCAAATAATTCTTTGAGCGTCAGTCTTGCAGGCTTAGATCCTAGATCGACCCTCATTGGTAAGGGCGACGGCAAGTCTGGCGTCTTGAGTAAGCGCAGCCGATCACGCACATAGTTCACTTGCTCCAATTCAGCTGAGCAGGCGGAGCACGTTTTGAGGTGGTTTTCGAAGGCAGAACCTTCGGTCAGGAGCAGTTCATGATCAGCAAAAGCTGAGACTTTACTTGAATACTCGCAACTCTTCCTTTTCATACATTTCCCTTCAAATTGCTCAACTTTTGAGCCAACAGCTTGCGGGCCCGACTGACAACTGAGGCGACCGTTCCTGGCGCGCACTCCAGCCGATCGGCGATCTCCTGGTAAGTGAATCCCTCAATATCCTTCAATATGACCATGATTCGTGACTCTGGCTTAAGACTCTGAAGCGCAACCCTGACCCGCACCTGAATCTCGCGCTCGAGTAAGTCGGCTTCGGACTGCGAATCAAGCCGATTTACAGCTTCCAAAGTCTCTGGTCGCAGCCACAGTTTCTTCCACTTTTCGCGACGGCAATAGTTGAGACAATGGTTGAGCGCGATTCGATAGAACCATGTGCTAAAGGTGGAATTTCCTTTAAAACCGGAGAGTCCCTGATATACACGGAGAAAAATCTCCTGGGTCAGGTCATCTGCCTGTTCCCGATTTCCGCAAATGCCAGAGGCGAGGCGAAACGCCCGCGGAAAGTAACGCCGGTAGATAAGAGCGAATAACTGCGAGCGACCTGCAAGCACTTCGGCCGCCAGTTCTTCGTCAGTTGGCTCAACCAAAGCTTCAACGCTCGGGTTCAGCAATTCTGCTGTTTGCGCTAACACAAACCTTTTAGACACCATTACGGGTCCTATTCTTTCAAAATCTGAAAGTTGTTTGGTTGAGCTTTCGACCAAAAAATACTACATGACCAGTAGAGTACCGCGAGCGAAGCGACCGGATGCCCTGCTCAAACAACCGAATCGAGAATCACAGCGGAAACTTGAGTGTGTCATCCGGCCGCTTCGCTCGCGGTACTCCACTGGTCATTCACGGCTCGGCTAAGTTTCGACTTTTGTGCAAAGTTGTTTGGTTGAAACTGTCTGTTGCAGCTGAAGTCCAACTCCCCCGCAATTGCTGTGAATCAAAGCCGTACGGATTCGGTAAACCTGTTTAGTTTCAGCCAAAAAGGTAGGGTGCCCTTCCTTGACACTGTTCGAGCCAGACTGCTACTCTACGCGGTCTTTTTCCTACACTGAATTCGAGTCCGTATATACAAAGGAGTTGTTTTGACCACCGAATCCGGTTACTTATTCACGTCCGAATCCGTTACTGAAGGACATCCCGACAAAATCTCCGATCAGATCTCTGACGCTGTCCTGGATGCTGCACTTTCTGTTGACCCTAAAGCGCGTGTTGCTTGTGAAACCTTAGTAACCACTGGCCTGGTAGTGGTTGCCGGGGAGATCACGACAGATGCCGTAATCGACTTTTCTCGAGTCGCTCGCGAAACGATTCGAGAAATTGGCTATACCCGAGCAAAATACGGTTTTGACTGCGATACTTGCGCTGTTCTTTCAGCCCTTGATCGACAATCACCGGACATCGCGATGGGTGTCGATACTGGGGGTGCTGGCGACCAGGGATTGATGTTTGGGTTTGCTTGTAATGAGACGCCCGAACTGATGCCCCTTCCTATTCAATTGGCACATCTTCTGGCTCGACGCCTTTCAGAAGTACGAAAGTCAGGAGAGCTTCCCTACCTTCGACCAGACGGCAAATCACAGGTTACCGTTGAATACCGTGACGGCAGACCGTTCCGCGTTGAAGCCGTTGTCATATCATCTCAACACGACGCGAACGTTTCGAACGAACAATTGCGCGCTGAGATTGAAGAGAAGGTCATCAAACACACCGTTTCTTCTGAACTGCTCGACCAGGGAACCAAATATCACATCAATCCAACTGGCCGTTTTGTTACTGGCGGACCACAGGGCGACGCCGGCTTAACCGGTCGCAAGATCATCGTCGATACGTACGGTGGTTATGCTCCCCATGGTGGCGGCGCTTTTTCCGGTAAGGATCCAACGAAAGTAGACCGATCAGCGGCTTACATGGCGCGGTATGTCGCTAAGAACATCGTGGCTGCCGGTTTAGCGGATCGTTGCCTCGTTCAGTTGGCTTATGCCATTGGTGTCGCGGATCCCGTTTCAGTACTCGTTGATACGGCAGGCACGGGCCGCATCAGTGATACCGCCATTTCCAAACTTGTACGAGAACACTTCGAGTTAACTCCGCGAGGAATCATCGAAGAGCTTAACCTTCGTCGTCCCATCTATAAAGCTACTGCCGCTTACGGCCATTTTGGGCGGCACGAAGACAGCTTTACCTGGGAAAAAACAGACAAGGCCGAAGCACTTCGGTCGACTGCTGGAATCTAACTTCGGAAATCACATAAGGATTAAGGAAAATATGAGCGCAAAAAGTTCCGTCGAATTCGACGTGAAAGATCTTGGCTTGGCAAGTAATGGCAAACAGCGCATTGAATGGGCCGAGCGCGAGATGCCTGTTCTGCGATTGATTCGAGAACGCTTTGGAGACGAAAAACCGTTGAGCGGCGTGAAGCTGGTTGCTTGCGCCCACATCACTACTGAAACGGCAAACCTGGCTCGCGCTCTTCAAGCAGGCGGAGCAGAGGCAGTTCTCATCGCTTCGAATCCTCTCTCAACTCAAGATGACGTCGCAGCGTCGCTTGTTTCTGACTGGGGAATTCCCGTTTACGCAATCAAGGGTGAATCGACTGACACTTATAACCGGCACGTAAGAACCGCTCTTGACTCTCATCCGGACATCATCATCGACGACGGTTCCGATGTAGTCGCCACGCTTCTCAAAGAGAGAGCAGATCAAGTCAAAGAGATCATCGGCTCGACCGAAGAAACCACCACCGGTATTCAGCGCCTGAAAGCGATGGAAACCGCTAACGTACTTCCCTTTCCATCTATTGCTGTAAACAACGCCCAGACGAAGCACTTCTTTGACAATCGATACGGCACGGGCCAATCGACGCTGGACGGCATCATCCGAGCCACCAATATCTTGTTGGCCGGGAGAAACCTGGTAGTTGTAGGTTACGGCTGGTGCGGTAAGGGTGTAGCACTACGAGCGCGTGGCATGGGTTCGAATGTGATCGTCACCGAAATCGATCCGATCAAAGCAGTCGAAGCGGTGATGGATGGGTTCCGTGTAATGCCCATGAGCCAGGCGGCGGCAATCGGAGACATCTTTGTCACGGTAACTGGCAACCGTCACGTTATCGATGGCGAGCATTTCGCGAAGATGAAAGACGGCGCCATTGTTTGTAATAGCGGACACTTCGATTTGGAGCTGAATCTCGTCGCGTTGAAAGAAATGGCCGGCGATCCTGTATCAATGAGACCCTTTGTCCAAGAGTACAAAAACAAGGCTAATGGTCACAGAATAATCGTACTTGGCGAAGGGCGCTTGATTAACCTGGCGGCTGCAGAGGGCCATCCAGCCAGCGTCATGGATATGAGCTTCGCAAATCAAGCGTTATCGGTTGAGTACTTGATCAAAAACAAGGGAACACTAAAACCGGGTGTCCACCTGTTGCCAGCTGAGGTCGATACTGAGATTGCGAGCTTGAAGCTTCGAGCACTCGGGATTTCGATCGATACGTTGACCGCGGAACAACTCGAATACATCACGAGTTGGGAAACAGGCACTTAACTCACGTTCTCACTCGTGAGAGAAAATAGGTTCCCGCTGCTGCGAATATCAGCAGCGGGGACCATCCCGCAACCGAAGGTCTTAACAACCCAAGATTCCCCAACTGTTGAAATCCTCCACCAACCGCCCAGTAAGCAATTCCCACAACTACGGCCGAACAGAGTGCGATGATGGTTCCTTTTCTGCCGAAGGACACCGCCAGGGGCATTCCAATGAAAGCCATGATTATCACACTAAAAGGGGCGGCGTACTTTCTCTGTAAAGCGACTGACAAACCCGATACATCTGAGCCCCGCTGCTTTGCCGCCTTCAAGTAAGAGCTTAAGCCCACCGCACTCATCTGCGACGGCTTATCGATACTGGGTTTAAAGACTTCAGGTGACTCGACTGAGGCAAAGGTAGTTTCCGCTTCGACCGATCGTTCGACTTCCATGCCCTTTAAAGCCAGCGTCTCGCTGTTGACTAACTTTAAATGTGATGGATCAACCCAAGTGCCGCTACTTCCGTTCACAACCTTACTCAGGTGTACTGCTTCTGAGTCCAACTCATAAATTGTCGGCTCACTTAAGTTCCCTCTCTCGTCAAATTCATAAGAGTAAATTCGGCGGGTATCAATTGACGCTAACCACTGTCTGCCAGTGCTGGTAATTACGCGCGGGTCTGTTCCTCTAATACGAGCACGCAAGGCGTCCTGCTTAAGATTCGCATCTGGCATGAGGTGTTCCTGGACCAGCCATGAACACAGTGCGATGGCCATGGCAAAGAACAGACCAGGCAGCATCAATCGATAAACACTCTGACCAGAAGCCCACCAGGCAATTGCTTCGTGTCGTTTAGCCAGCAAAGCGTAAGTAACAAGGACGGCGATCAGCATCGTTGCCGGGAATAATTCCACCGAAACCAGCGGCAACAGAAATAAGAGATAGCGCCCGACAAGAGTCGCCGTCGCATCAGCGTTGACGGCAATGAACCTCCACAGTTCGAACAACGTGAAGATGTTGAAAATTGCGACGAGCGCTACAAAACCAAGCAGGAAAGTCACGATCAAAGACCGGAACAGAGAAGCATCCATGAGATTTGGCAGACCCCAACTCGTGGTCCCATGATTTCTAACTGCCCGCACTTTCGTGTTGGTACGACGCCCACTACCTTTTCGAGAAAACCATTCCAGCAAGGGGATTCGCTTAACCAAAAGAAAGAACAGACTCATCGCAACCAGGAATGCAGTCGCAAACCAGGCACCGAAATATGGAGAAACAGATCCGGCACGCGAAACGGATTCCCCAAAAAGAGACAGGAGGTAATAAATGATTGCAACTGCCAGGGTGATTAGTATTCCAGTGCTTCGCCCTCCACGACGGACTCTCAGTCCAAGGCAGACAGCAAGGAAAGCGAAGACTAGTGGAGCAATTCCAAGCGCGGCTCGCCGGTTTAGAATGCGAATCGCGTCACGCCGCTGTGCCTCCGTGCCTCTCGCGCTTCGCTCGCGCAATTCACCCCACTCAAGCGAGTCAGCATTATTGTCTCGCTGGTTCAACCGCTGAATGATGTCTGCCCGACCAGTGTTAATGGAAATCCTTAACTGATCGAATCGTTCGACGACATAAGACTTTTGATCCTTACTTTCTGCATTAGGAAACTTTGTGGCAAGCACATCGCCAAGCACTAACTCAGATTTTTCACCGGAGGAGTCGATACGTCCCGAACGAGCTGTAAAGACCTGGTTTGAACCATCTTCCTGTTGAGTGGAAATAAAAACTCTACCCCATGTTCCTTTGGCTTTGTCGCCGTCGCGAACGTAAATTACATACTTTGGCAAAGTGCTAAAAGTGCGAGGTTCCACCGGCGAGTCTAACTTCGCCAGCGCTCCTTCTAGCGCAACCTTCTCCAGGTCTCGAGCGGCTCGGGGAGCTTCAAACAGGTGGATGTAAATGGTTATTCCAGAAAGAAAGAGACCGACCAGTAACGCGGGCCAGATCAACGTCCACGAGCCAACCCCCGCAGCGCGCATCGCGACAATTTCGCTGTCCGTGCCCATTCGAGAAAAGCCAATCGTCACTCCCGCTAAAGCGGCCAGCGGAATCGTGAACGTGAGGACACCCGGTAGGAGCGTCGCGCCAATACCAGCCAGCAATGAAAAAGGCAGGTCGGTGTAGATAATGGCTTCGGCCAGCCGACTGGCCTGTTGCGCAAACAGAACTGATGTCAGCAGCAGCAACGACAGAAAGATATACGGAATCACCGCGCCGATAACGTAGCGTGGAATTAAGGCCCGACCGTAGTTCAAGTTAATCTTCAAGTTTAGTTCGAGTAGTTATTGAACAAATGTTGGTCTGACTCGCGGAAGTCGCTCAAGAACTCTTCCGATGATCTGGTGGGTCAATTCGCCTAGTTCCCTTTTCGTAATCACGGGCACATCTCGAGCAGTTTCCGCAAAGCGTGCCGGCGGCAAGCTCTCGGTGGTCCGAAGATGAGCATGCAAGCCCTTGGAGATAGTTCCGCCGCGGCCCTGGCTACATTCACGGCAGTGCAGCGCTAGATCGTTCCCCATGTAAACCGCTTCCGCTTCAAACAGCCTGAAGCAATCGGCACATCGTTTCAAGTCTGGCAGAAACCCTTCAATCTTTAACAACCAGACCTCGAAGTAACGGACTATTGACTGCAAGTCGGAGGGGCAGGAGGCAATCGCTTCCAGACAAGCGGCGACCATCCGAAACAGCGTGTCGTTAGCTTGTCGTGGCGGCGAGAACTCGATCAAGAGGTCGCCCATGTACGCAAGACTATTGACTACGTTGGCATCGCACGAAAGGTTAAAGTAGGACCTTAGGATTTCGGTTTGTCGAATGGAAACTAATTCCTGGTTTTCCTTCTCGTACCACGTGAGGTTTACGAGCGTGAATGGTTCAAGTGAGGCTCCAAATCGATTTTTGAGTTTGCGAGACCCCTTCGCAACTCCTCGGATGAGGCCGGCCGATCGACTTAACGAAACTATGATCTTGTCCGCTTCAGCTAGATTGTAGGAACGCAGGATCAGAGCTTCGCTGTCGAGTAGAGCCATATTGGGGTTAAGGAATGAAGTACAGTATCCAACTCAAAACGAGACCAATGACCATGAATTCTGCAAAGACTTTTACTCCATAGATCACTCGTTCATTAGGCGTCTCTTTTGCCACCGAACCAAATACCACTGAGGCCAACGCTGCGAATAGCGTCATCACAAAAAAGTGTCTCAAGGCTTCCTCCCGGCGGCGATATCAAATGCGTCTAGCATAGTCAGATAATTAAGTAAGCCAGCAATCAATAAGAACGTATTACCATATTCATAGGTAGCGAGACGGGCCCGTTCCGGATCATCCGCAAACCCAATACTCAGCAACCACGACACCACATAAAGAATTCCAGATCCCAGGTTTGCAATCATCGGGGGTACCTGAAGAATCGTTGACGATCCCTGGCCGGTAGAAAGGTCAAACATATGACCTCCCATCGCGAGTCCCAGAAAAAAGCAAAGCCAGACCGCCCCTCCCATCAAAGCCGCTCTCCACCACTTCTTAAGCATCACGTGGCCCGCACCTGGGACGAACCATGCTACAGCTCCGATCAGCCACGCTGAACCCGGAGTAGGTTCGCGTCGCTCTAATTCGATCTTTTCAGCTTTTACCACTCAATCCTCCAACCGCTGTGTCGTTAAAGTTGTACCTGAACCACTACCCACTCGCAACCGCCGACGAAGCCAAACCCCTAAAGAAAAATCTGAGCCGTCGGCAACACGACGTCTAACACTTAACATTAAGAACCTATTGCCCACTGGATGCTGTCAGTACAACAAAAAGTTTTCTCGCACTGCCTTGAAATCATCGAGTGGCTTTTGCCAGCTATCAACGATCTCCACCAATGAGTCGCCGTTTTCCATCGCCTTACGAATGGCATCTGTTCCGGAGATGACATCAAACGGATTTTTGTCGAATACATATTCGTAAGGAGGTTCTTTCCAAAGAAACTGGCCCGGGTACATGTCGTACGCTGTTTTTACCATCGCAATCCCAACGCTTACGGGCTCGAAGAGATTTCTATCGGTAACGTGTATCTGAACTCCTCCGCAACTAACTTTTGCGTGCTTTTGAAATGTTGGCTGAAATACGCAACTTCTAAAGTAGACTCCTTCGAAGTTCAGCGCGTTTAACTCGTCAGCATAAGCTTCAGGTTCTACGTAAGGCGCGCCAATAAGTTCAAAAGGCCGGGTGGTCCCACGCCCTTCAGACATCTGCGTACCTTCGAAATGAACCGTACCTGGAAATACAGTCGCCGAGTCAACTGTAGGCATGTTTGGCGATGGTAAGACCCATGGTGAGTCCGTGTCGTCAAACCACAAGTCACGGCGCCAGCCATCTGCTGGAATCACTTCAAGCTCGCATCCAATCTTAAAGTGTTGGTTGAACATCAGAGCCAGTTCGCCAACAGTCATCCCATGTCGCGTTGGCATTGGATAGAGTCCAACGAAAGAAGCGAATTCGGGCTCAAGTACATTACCTGAGACGCCGATGCCGTTAATGGGGTTGGGTCGGTCGCAGACAATTAACTTCTTTCCGAACTGGGCAGCAGCCTTCATACAATTGGCCAGCGTATAAACAAACGTATAGATGCGACATCCGACATCTTGCATGTCGAACACCAACACATCTACTTCCTTCAGCATTTCCTCGGTCGGTTCTCGAGTCTCGCTGTAGAGTGAATAGACGGGCAAGCCCGTGGCCCGATCCACAGCATGGCCGGTTTCGATCATGTTGTCTTGGACATCACCGCGTATTCCGTGCTGCGGGCCAAACAAGGCGCGAAGATTGATCTGCTGATGTTCATGAAAAAGATCAGCAGCATGTCTGAACCGATGATTCACCGATGCCTGGTTACAAATGAGCCCAACTCGCTGGTCGCCGACCAGATCGAACCTGGCTTCAAGTAATGTCTCAAGCCCTAACTCGATATGTTGCCTTTTATTACCGATTCGCGCGTTCGTATTTTCAAAAGTTAAAGTCATACTTTACTTTCGGTCCTATCCACAGAGCACCGAACCTCCATTCACATTAAGAACCTCTCCCGAAACATGTTTTGCCCAATCGGAGCAAAGGAAAACTATAGGTCCGGCGATATCTTCAGCTTCCGCCACCCGACCAACAGGAATGAGCTTGAGGATTGACTCAAACTCCTGCGGGTTTGATAAAGCCGCCGCCGACATATCCGTGTTAACCCAACCAGGCGCGACACAGTTGACGTTGATACCAAAAGGCCCGAGTTCAGACGCGAGAGACTTAGCAAAGGAGATTTGTCCGCCTTTCGAGGCTGCGTAGTTTGAATAGTTGGCTTCCCCTCTTTGTCCGGCGGTTGAACTGACAATTACAATTCTCCCAAAGCCCTGCCGCTTCATCACAGGAACGACGGCCCGACACATGGCCCAGGTTCCTTTTAAATTGATGTCTAACGTTTCATCCCACATTTCTTCCGACATCGCGTCAACGTTAGCGCCCTTCCAGATCCCCGCATTGCAGATCAAAAAGTCGATCCGTTCGAACTGCTTAAGAGTTTCCTCAACCAACTTCTCCGCTTCCTGTAAGACCGAGATATCGGCCTTAATCGCAACTGCCTTGACTCCCCTACTCTGTGCAGTCGAAACGGCATCAGTAGCTGATTGGTTGTCGTTGACAAAGTTGAGTACTACGTTGGCTCCGGCGTCCGCAAGGAGTTGGACCACCGCTCGACCAATCCCTCTTGAGCCACCGGTAACAACCGCCAACCGACCACTTAGACCACTGAGACCATTTTTGTTTTCAGGCTTCATCTGAGTAAGTTAAGCACTAGACTGTGATTGAAATAGAATCTGTCACTTGATCTTTTACCTTAAGCGATTCACCAGCAGATGAAATGAATGAACTGAAGAGCCGACGAGAGACCGGGTCTTTCTCCCATCCTAACTCTGGATGCCATTGAACAGCGACGAGGAACCGCTCGGAGCGTGGATCCTCGAGGGCCTCGATCAACCCGTCGTTGGACCATGCAGTCGGTACCAGGTTCTCACCTACGTTCTCAACCACCTGGTGATGGTGACTGTTTACTAAAAGCTTATCGCTGCCCGCTATGGCTGAGAGCTTACTCCCTTCCAGTATCCGCACGTTGTGGGACCAGCGATCACGCGGCGCACCCTGCTCATGTTTTATACCTGCCGGCACTTGTGACCTGATGTCCTGGATGAGCGTGCCGCCGCGAGCTACATTTAACACCTGCATTCCAAAACAGATTGCAAACAGGGGTAGATTCAGACGCTCAGCCGCGGCAATGACCAGCAGGTCCGTTTCATCTTTGAGCGGTTGCACGGTACCGAGTTTCGGATGTGGGTCCTGGCCATAACGGAGGGGATCAACATCGGAGTCGCTGCCCGGCAACAGGATGCCGTCTAAGTCTTCCATCACGGCGTCGATGTAAGCTGCGTCGGGGATCAAGCTGATATGCAGGGGCAAGCCACCCGCGGCCGCCACAGCCTCGCTGTAGTGGCGGCCAAGATAAAATCGATCGGTCGTTTGCTCTATTCGCATCGTAATACCGATGCGTGGTCGTCTTTGCATAATGTTCCAATTAGCTATCAAAATTTCGACTGTGTATGATAACCCAACTTCCAGTCCTTTGCGTGATTGCCACTGACCTAAGGCTCCTTGACTTAGCTTGAAACGAATTCCTATAGTGCTAGGCAAATAAACATGCCCAAAGAAAACAAAGTGCGCAGTACCACTGTCCTGCTTGTTCGCAAAGACTCGCAAATTGCGCTCGCCGGAGATGGACAAGTAACAATGGGTGAAACCGTCATGAAGGCCAGCGCCAAGAAAGTGCGTCGTCTTTATAACGGGCAGATATTGGCTGGCTTCGCCGGGGCCACCGGAGACGCCTTCTCGTTATTGACGCGTTTTGAAAGTAAGCTCGAACAGTACCATGGCAACCTGGAACGGGCTGCGATTGAGCTTAGCAAAGAATGGCGCACTGACAAGATGTTAAGACACCTGGAAGCGCTCCTGGTCGTAGCCGACAGCAAGAGTTCATTTCTACTTTCAGGCAATGGCGATGTCATCGCTCCGGACGAGGGAATCCTGGCAATAGGCTCCGGTGGTTCGTATGCGCTTGCGGCGGCTCGAGCGCTCGTCAAACATACTGAACTATCGGCCCGTGAAATCGCAGTTGAGGCTCTCAAGATAGCGGGTGAAATCTGCATCTACTCTAACCAAAACATCGTAGTGGAAGAACTTTAGAGAAATCGAGGTACCTTAAGGCAAGGCAACAGCAAATGGTTATTTACTTGGCTGGAGAAGTTGATGAAGAATTGCGACTCGACGAGATGTCGCCACGCCAGATCGTTGTCGAGTTAGACAAACATGTGGTCGGACAGCGTAATGCCAAGCGATCTGTCGCGATAGCATTACGCAACAGAGTACGCCGACAGAAACTACCGCCTGACCTGGCGGTCGACGTGATGCCAAAGAACATCATCATGATCGGCTCGACCGGCGTAGGGAAAACGGAAATCGCTCGCCGCCTGGCTCGCATGTCGAACTCACCGTTCCTCAAAGTAGAAGCTTCAAAGTTTACTGAAGTCGGGTACGTCGGTCGCGACGTCGAAAGTATGATTCGTGACCTCACTGAGATCTCGGTTGAAATGACTCGCCAGGAAAAAAGTGAAGAGGTTGCCGAAAAAGCAGAACTGAACGTTGAAGAACGAATACTCGATCTGCTGCTGCCGCCACCCCGCTCTGTTTCGGGGTTTTACGATTTTGACGCCCAGGATGGTGAGGAAGAATCAACCGAAGTCGATTCGACTGCCCGTGACGAGCAGTTCCAGCGCACCCGCGATAAGCTGCGCACACAGTTACGGAGTGGGAAACTTGACAACAGGCTGGTCGAGCTCGAAGTACGAGAAAAGAACTTTCCGGTAATCGAACTGGCTGGTCCCCAAGGCGTCGAAGAGATGGGTATCAACATGAAAGACATGTTGGGCAATCTGTTTCAAGGAAGAACGAAACGCCGAAAAATGCGGGTCGACGAGGCGATGGAGTATTTGATGCAGGAAGAAGAAGAGCGCCTCATCGATATGGACCAGGTGGCCCGCGCCGCAATCGAACGAGTCGAGAGTTCCGGCATCATCTTTTTAGATGAGATTGACAAGATTGCTGGTCGCGAATCTGGTCATGGACCAGATGTTTCTCGTGAAGGCGTTCAGCGCGACATTTTGCCTATCATCGAGGGAACGACTGTTAACAGCCGTTATGGAATGGTTCGAACCGATCACATTCTCTTCATTGCCGCCGGAGCATTTCACGTCTCGAAGCCGTCCGACCTGATCCCTGAACTCCAGGGCCGCTTCCCGATTCGCGTTGAACTCGAGTCGTTGACAATCGACGACTTCAAGCGAATTCTCACTGAGCCCCGAAACGCGTTGATCAAACAGTACCAGGCCATGATGGAGACTGAAGGTGTGTCAATCGAGTTCACCGCTGACGCCATCGACTCGATTGCGAGATTCGCTGCCCAGGTAAATCAACAAACGGAAAACATCGGGGCACGTCGCCTGCAGACGATCATGGAGAAGTTGCTGGAGGAGATCAGTTTTGAAGGGCCAGATCTTGAGCCCAAGCAGCAAAAGATTGATGCCGCCTATGTCGAAGGTATGCTCTCAGATACTGTGAAGGATCAGGACCTCAGTCGTTACATCCTGTAAATACTTTGAAGAACCGCTACGCCGTACAGATCACGCCGTCACGGTTTTATTTGACGCATCATTTTCGAACCTCCTTTTCATATGGTCTAGCCGCCGTTTGCCTGCTCGCCGTTTTGATATGCGGTTGCGGCAAACGACGTCCGCCGCTACCACCCGTCGAAAGGGTTCAACAACGAACCGAGTTACTTTCGGGTGCGCAACAAGGAAACGAAGTAATACTCAGCTGGCCTGCGCCACAACGCAATGCTCCCGACGATAGTGTACAGAGTATTCGACGCATCGACGTTTACCGTCTTGCTGAAAAACCCGGCTCACCTATCGCTTTGACTGAAGAAGAGTTTGCCGCACGGTCGACCTTGATTGGCTCTGTAACTTACGAGCAAATTCAGACTGCCGGCGACACTATTACTTATACGGACACTCTTGAGCTGGCCGGACAACCAACGCGCTTGCGTTACGCGGTCCGTTACGTAAATGCATCCGGCCAACGAGCAGCATTTTCAAATTTCCTGAGCATCGAACCGGCGGCCAAAATAGCCAAACCTCCAACCCTGCGTGAGACAGGAAAAGAGCTGGCCGAAGATGCCATCACACTTTCATGGTCCCCACCGGACGCGAATATCGACGGTTCAACTCCAGTAAATCTTCTCGGCTATAACGTTTATCGAATGGACGACACTCAAACTCAGCCGAACCAGGATCCGATTAACTCTTCCCTGGTTTCGGGAACTCAGTATTCGGACAAGTCCTTCAAATTTGGACCAACCTATAAGTACGTGATCAGGTCAGTTTCGTTAGGCACCGGAGGAGCTTCTGTTGAGAGCCTAAACTCCAACGCGATCTCGGTTACAGCTCGAGACACATTCGCTCCCTCCGCACCCCAGGGAGTTAGTGTCGCGGGATCTCCAGGTCGACTGTCAGTTTTCTTCGCGGCTAATCCTGAAGCTGACGTAGCAGGCTACAATGTTTTCCGATCAACAGATCCGAACTTGCCAAAGGGTTCCTGGACCAAGCTGAATCAGGCGTTGTTGACCCGCACAACGTATCTTGATGAACGCGTTGAGACCGGCAAGAGATACTACTATTACATTACTGCGGTTGATACGGCCGGCAACGAAGGTCCGCCGTCAGAGACTGCCTCAGAGGTTGTTCCTTAAAAATGAAGATTGGTCGCTTCCAGCATTCAAGCTTAAACGAGACTCGATTTGGGATCATCGAGGGCGACGAAGTTCAGGTGCTAGGCTCGAACTTCGACTTTCGCCAACCCGGTCGAGCCGACATCCAAGCGGCGCTTAAATTAGATGATGTTAAACTAGTCGCTCCCGTAACGCCGTCAAAGATCGTGTGTGTCGGCAGAAATTATCGTGAGCACGCTGCCGAGCTGGGCAACAAAATGCCTGACGAGCCACTTCTCTTTTTGAAACCTTCGTCGTCACTAATCTCTTCAGGAGATCGGATTGAATTACCTGAGGCTTCCCAACGGGTGGAGCACGAGGGAGAATTAGGAGTTGTCATCGGCAAACGAACAAGGAAGCTAACAGTTGACGACAACCCATTGGACTACGTACTTGGTTACACCTGCGTGAACGACGTGACTGCTCGGGACTTGCAACGGAAAGATGTTCAATTTACTCGTGGCAAGGGTTTCGACACGTTTTGTCCAGTCGGACCGTGGGTAGTAACAGATCTAGATCCCCAGGCTACCCAGGTCGTAACAAGGGTAAATGGTACGGTCAAACAAGATGGCAATACACGAGACATGGCTTTTCCTGTCTCGTTTCTGATTCGCTACATCTCCGCCATCATGACGCTAAATCCGGGCGATTTAATCGCAACAGGCACTCCGGCTGGAGTCTCGAAGCTGAATCACGGTGACATAGTCGAGATCGAAGTCTCTGGAGTTGGAGTTCTGAGCAATGAGGTTTACGATCCAAGAGCCGTGCAAAATTGAAGCAATAGTTGATTAGGAGTTGTTTATGAAATTCTTTCTGGATACAGCAAATTTGAATGAGATTCGCGAAGCAGCAGCATATGGGTTTGCCGATGGAGTGACGACGAACCCAACCCTGATTTCAAAAGAGGGTAACGTCGACTTCAAGCAGCACATCGCGGCGATTTGCGAGATTGTGCAAGGACCAGTTTCGGCCGAAGTTACCAGCCAGGAGAAAGATGGAATGGTGCGCGAAGGGCTCGAATATTCGAAGATCGCACCCAACGTCGTTATCAAATGTCCCCTCACGAAAGAAGGTTTAAAGGCGACTCGAGAGCTGTCTGACGGCGGAATCAAAGTGAACGTCACGCTTTGCTTTTCGGCTGCCCAGGCGATCATTGCCGCGAAAGCTGGCGCCTCCTTCATTAGCCCGTTTCTCGGCAGGCTCGATGACATCGGGCAGAATGGACTTCAGTTGCTCCAGGAGATTGTAGAAATCTATCAGAACTACACCTGGAAGACGGAGATCCTTGCAGCCAGTTTGCGTCACCCAATTCATGTAATCGAGGCAGCGCGAATGGGAGCTGATATCGCGACGATGCCATTCAAAGTTATCGATCAACTCTTTAGTCATCCGTTGACAGATAAAGGGCAAGCTCAATTTTTAGCGGATTGGGCCAAGAGTGGAAGAAAGGTTTAGCAACCAGCCTGAGTTCGTCGTTAAGGCGCTTAAATACGACGGCTCTGAACATCGAAACTGGCGAGCTCGCCTTGCCGCGCAGGAGGGCGAGCTCATTGTTCTGGATGCAGCCTTTGCCGCAGAAGTTCAACACGATCTGCTAGGCCAGATCGCTGCGGGAACGATTAGTACTGAGTACTACTGGCTGAATCGCTGGTATAACATCTTCAGATTCAGTGAACCGAACGGTGGCCTGCTAAATTACTACTGCAATGTTAGCCTACCCCCGAGATTAACTGATCAGACCTTGAGCTATGTCGATCTCGACATCGACATCCTTGTTCAACCCAACTTCTCTTATCAGGTTCTGGATACTGCCGACTTTGAAGCCAATATTGAGCGTTACGGGTATACTCGCGAGGTCCAGTCAGGTGTCGAGAGAGCGACGAATGAACTGGTTGAGTTGATCGAGGCACAATCCTTTCCTTTCAACGTTTAAGCCTATGACTTCAAAACAACAAACCAAGACAGCTTCGCAGTCGAAGCTCGATCGTCTGCGCCAGCGCCAGGCCGAAGCTGAAGCCGGTGGCGGCGCGGCGCGAGTTGAGAAACAGCACGAAGCCGGAAAACTCACCGCGAGAGAGAGGATCGAGTTTCTGCTGGATGAGGGAACTTTCGAAGAGTTTGACAAGCTGGTGGTCCACCGCTCGCAAGACTTTGGTCTCGAAAAGCAATTGTTCCCTGGCGACGGCGTAGTCACGGGTCACGGGCTAATCGAAGGCCGAACTGTATTTGTGTTCGCTCAAGACTTCACAGTTTTCGGAGGCTCGTTATCTGAAACTCACGCAGAAAAGATCTGCAAGATCATGGACCTCGCGATGAAAGTCGGAGCGCCAATCATTGGCCTGAACGATTCGGGGGGCGCGCGTATCCAGGAAGGCGTCGTCAGTCTCGGAGGCTATGCTGATATCTTTTTGCGAAATACTCTTGCAAGCGGAGTTGTGCCGCAGATCAGCTGCATCATGGGTCCCTGTGCCGGCGGAGCTGTTTATAGTCCCGCGATCACCGACTTTAATGTGATGGTCAAAGATACATCGTATATGTTCATCACTGGACCAGATGTGATTAAAACCGTCACCCACGAAGAAGTCACAAAAGAAGAACTCGGTGGCGCGATCACTCACAACACCACTTCCGGAGTGGCCCACTTTGCCGCCGATTCCGACGAGCATGCATTGCGCATCGTTCGAGAACTTCTTTCGTTTCTACCCGCAAATAATCTCGAGAATCCGCCGGCGATCGAGTCTCAGGATCCGGTCGACCGTTCCGAGTCCAAACTAAACGAGATCATTCCTGAGGCTTCCAACCAACCGTACGATATCCGGGACGTCATCAATCTTGTCGTTGACGATGGCTACTTCTTTGAAGTGCAACAATTGTTTGCGCCGAATATCTGCATTGGTTTCGCTCGGCTGGGTGGCAAGTCAGTGGGCATAGTGGCGAATCAACCGGCTTTTTTGGCGGGAGTCCTCGATATAAATGCGTCGATTAAAGCTGCGCGCTTTGTACGCTTCTGCGACTGTTTCAATGTACCGCTGATCACATTTGAAGATGTTCCGGGGTTCCTGCCAGGCGTTTCGCAGGAGCATGGAGGAATAATCACTCACGGAGCAAAGCTGCTCTATGCGTTTGCTGAAGCCACGGTACCTAAACTCACAGTCATCACCAGAAAAGCGTACGGCGGGGCTTACTGCGTCATGGCATCGAAGCATATTCGCACCGATATAAATCTCGCATGGCCCACAGCAGAAATCGCGGTGATGGGAGCTGAAGGCGCCGTCGGCATCTTGTATCGTCGCGAATTAAGTGAGGCCAAAGATCCGGAGCAGGCAAGAAAAAATAAGATCATCGAGTTGGAAGAGAAGTTCGCCAATCCGTATGTAGCGGCTGAACGAGGATTTGTTGATGAAGTTATTGAACCGTCGCAAACCAGACCAAAATTAATCCGCGCGCTTTCCTTCCTCGAGAACAAGCGCGACTCGAATCCTCCGCGCAAGCACGGAAACATTCCACTCTAATTGGTCTGCGACGGGGCTTCGATCGAAATTAGATTTGACGTCTTATCGAAAGTCACTCGAAACGGGTTGAGGGCCCGACGGCCGAGAATTACGGGAGTTCCAGGAGCAGAGTTAATCAAGAGTTCGGTCGGGATGTTTCTCAGTACCAAAGAACCGATTGAGACAGTTTGCGCCGCCACTTCTCTCACCTGAATCGATCCGCCACCTAGATCTCGAACGGCCTTAGGATTTTTTCCCTTCGGTGCTCGTGGATCGCTAAATGCCAAACCGAATGCCGAGCCTGTGTCGATTAACGCCAGGCGGCCATCTGCTAGTCTGACAAAAGGCCGGTGTCCACCGCTCTCTGGGATCCATCGCACAACGGTGCTTTCCCCGTTCGTCGTCCGGGCATTACCCAGGTATCGAGACTCCAGAACCATCAACTCACTTCTCTGAAAATCCACTGAGTAAGAAAGCGATCCAAGTATTTGAGTTGGATCGAGAACGCCATCGAGTGAGCCTGGCAGGGTTTGGACTACGGCTGCAGTCACAGTGCCAGGCAATCGATTGCTTTGGAAACCAAGCGACACATTGCTTAACGAAGTCTCTTCATTCGACTGGATTGGAGTTGAGCTCAGGCCACCTCTAAGAGGAGTTTTCGACCGCTTTAATTTAAGTCCAGCCCTCTGGACGAGTGCCGGGGTGATGAGCGAAGTACCTGCACCAGTATCGAGCGCTACGGTGAAAGGCCCTGCGTTATTTATCCAGGCGTCGACTATCAAACCCCTGCGATCTTCCCGGAGCTTGATAGGAGCAATTCCTACTTGTGAGTTGGTTACACTCACCGGAAAACGTCGATGGGCAGTTCCTGTTGAGGAAACTGCCCATACGACGTTAACTAGAGTGAAAGTACTTAGAGCCACCAAAAGTCTGGTTTTGCTCACGGCTACCTCGGGGCTAACTTAGTAGTTGCGGTTGCGGTTGCGTAGCTTGTAGGTGTAGAGAGCAGAGCCGCCGGCACCGCCCAGGGCTCCAATTGCTGCACCCTTCTTGCCACCAATCAGTCCGCCAATTGCTGCACCTGCGCCAGTACCGATAGCGACCGTCAATTTGTCACGGTGCTTATCCCAAAAACTTCTTTGCTTGGGCTGGTTGTAATCATAGTAGACGCGTCGCGCAGAGGTGCGGCTCGTCGCATTGCGATAGATGACTCGCGCTGGAGCACTAGCGCGCGAAGTAGTATTTACATTCGCTTGTTGTGAAGCAGCACTAAAGCCGTCCGCAAAACCGGTCTTATAGGCTGTTTGTTCCGCTGGGGTGTTAAAAGAACCTGGAACAGTTTCACCAGTCTGGTAATTGGCTGGCAATGTGTTTGTTGGTGTCGTTGTCTGCGCCAGAGTTTCAGCCGTTGCGGGCTGGCTCTTGTGCATCACGATCGCTCCCACCGATCCTCCGATTAATGCTGCAATCAACGCCACTGGTAAAAGTTTGTTAGTTAAAATCATCGCCCCGTCTCCTTAGGTATAGGTCTAAGTGCTTCTCAAGCCACCTACCAGTTGAGCAATAGGTGTTCCCTCATCAGGTTTGGCAAATACGTTTGGTGAGATTGTATGGAAATTCCCGCGAATCTGGCGTATTTGGGGAGGAATGCAAGAAACTTGCAAGCGTTCTCCAATATTCGGAATTGAGAGTCGCCGCCTCGTAGTACCCGATATGCGGTTGAAGCATTCGATATCGGTAGGCACAAGTAAGAATTTGACACATCAACCGAAACAAAAGAACCAGGAGAATTTACCTTCTCCTGGTTCCGGATTTCTAGACAGAGTTAGTAGCTTGTTAAGCGGCTTTCTGTGTTGGGATTGATTTGTTATCTCGCAGAAGCTCTAGAGCCTTCTTTAACTGGAGATCCTCAGCCGCGGCCGGCTTTGTCGCCGGAGTCTGAGCGGCATCACGTTTCTCATTTGACTGGTCAGGCTTTGCAACCGCGTCGTCGTCATTTCCGGTCAGGTCATCAGGATCCACGCTATCGGCGATCTCGGGACCTTTTACATCAACCGAAGGACTCACGCCCGAGTGATTACGATCCTCACCAAGAAAGGTTTTACCATTGCCTGACGCCCATTTTACTGTCGTCAGCAACAGGCCATCCCCTCCGCGTAACGTGAATAGTTGCTGTTCCGCACCCGCACCAAAACTCTTTTCGCCAACCACCTGGCCGCGGTTGTGTTCCAGCAAGGCCGACGCAATAACTTCGGCTGCACCAGCAGTTCCCGTATCAATCATCGCAACCACAGGGCCGTTGAAGAGAACAGCTTTGGGATCAGCCGGATACGTCTTTAAGGCCTTGCCTTCTCGGCCCACAGTCTGTGCCAACACCCCATCTTTGATAAAGAAATTTGCGACTGCTACAGCTTCATCAAGAGATCCACCCGCAGTATCGCGCAGATCCAGCACAATCTTCTGAGCACCCTGTTTCAGTAAATCCTGGAGTTTTGTTTTGGTGTCGTTAGCTTCACCATCACCAAGACTATTGAGTCTCAAGATTCCTACGCGTGCCGCTTCCATCCGAGCCTCTGTTGCTGGAGCTCGCGTCGTACCACGCTTTACCGTCAACGTGAGCGGGTTGGAGTTAGCTCGTAACACTCTCAGTTTTACTTCACTGCCCGAGGCGCCGTTCAGTAGCTGCTTGGCGTCATAAAGCGAGATATCGCGAGTGGCCTTTCCATCAATGTATTCGATAATATCGCCGGCACGAATTCCAGCCTGTTCAGCCGGGGATCCCTTGACCGGGGCAATCACATACAAATAGGAAGCTACCTGCGACAACTCCGCTCCAATTCCCCCTTGAGCATCCTTGCTGGCATTTCCGTTATACTCGCGAACTTGCTCAGGAGTCAGATACGTCGAATATGGATCAAGTCCGTATGCCAAACCTCGTAAAGCACCGGCTCGAACCTTTTCCATGTTTGGCTCATCCACGTAATCGCTCTGTATATGTTGAAGAACGCTCTCGAAAATACGAAGCTGGGCGTTAGGATCGTTCGCTGGTTGCTGAGCTCGAGTTGAAATCCAGCCTCCAACAACCGTGTATATGGTGAGTGTCGCCGAAGCCAGGATCAGAATGAATTTAGTGCGAAGTGACATTTACTTACCTCTGAACTACGTTAAGGACGATGCCGTTTAAGCTCGCAAAATGCGAAACGAAACGTATCATACAGTCGGCATTTATCGGGCGCAAGGCTAAGCTTTGCGAGTGTTACGCACAATTGGAAACAATGTTTCAACTGTAAAATCAATGAGTAGAACCGATTATTCAGCCAGGCCGTCAGGTCCAATACTCGCCCTTGACCTTGGATCTAAATCGGTAGGAGCAGCGGTTTCAGACCAATTACTGATTACAATAAAGCGGCTAACCCCTATAAAACGCTCCAGTTGGAAACATCTATTAATTGACGTGCGCGACCTAATCGAACGGTTTGACGCCAAAACCCTGGTCATTGGTTTGCCGTTAGCCATGGATGGTAGTAGAACAAGTGCGGCTTTGGACGTTGATCGTCTAGCCATGAATTTCGTTCGTTCCCTTCACTTGCCCGTCTATTTACAGGACGAGCGCCTTACGTCGGTAGAAGCATCACAGAAGCTCCGCGAAGCCGGATATTCGAATGTTGAGATTCGTGAGCTGGTTGACGGAGAAGCGGCGGCTTTGATTCTAGGCGATTTTCTCCAGTTAAGTGCTGAGGAACAGGAAACCCGGCTTTTAGATCCAAATAAAGTAGATCCCAAGGAAACTTGAATAGAGAATGAAACGACTCCTGCTCGGTCTGTTTGCACTTCTGTTGCTGTCAGGCGCCGGAATCGCTGGATGGGCCTATATCGACCTCCACAAACCCATCAGCCATGCCAAATCCGGACAGTTCATCGTGATCCCCAAAGGCTCATCTCCTTCTGCTATCAGTAAAAAGCTTTTGGACGAAGGGATAATCCGACACGAATGGTCACTTCTCCTTTATCTGAAGCTCTCAGGGGCAGGCTCGCGTCTGAAAGCGGGCGAATACGACTTTGTTACACCCATTACGCCGCTACAGGTCGTTGAAAAGCTCCAACGCGGACAGCGCAAGCTTGACCACCTCACAATCATCGAGGGCTGGACTCGTTGGGATATAGCTAAAGCGATGGTTCAGATTCCCCAATTCAAGCTCACCACGGAAGCTCAAGCATTAGAGTTAATGGATAACGTGAGCCTTATCCGCGACATCGACCCGGTCGCCACAAATCTTGAAGGTTATCTTTTTCCCGACACCTACGAATTTGCGCCTGAAACCTCCGGCGCCGATTTTATCGAGATGATGGTGAATCGATTCCGAAAGGTCTGGGACCAGGACTGGCCAACTCATGACCCTGGCCTCAACCGTTCTCCAAGAGAGATCGTGACGGTCGCCTCAATCATCGAAACAGAGGCCAAGTTAGCAGAGGAACGACCGCTAGTAGCATCAGTCATTTATAACCGGCTGCAAAAAAATATTACATTAGCGGTTGATTCGAGCGTGATTTATGCATCGAAGCTTGCGGGCAAGTGGCGCTACGACGGTAAGGTCTACAAGAGTGATATCGAACGTCGTTCCCCGTACAACACGCGCATCTACTCGGGATTGCCTCCTGGGCCCGTCGCTTCGCCTGGAGAGAGTTCTCTCAAGGCAGCGATGAACCCAGCTACTTCCGACTATCTGTATTACGTCCGGAACCCGGCGCGGGACGATGGAGCTCACAACTTCTATAACAATGGATCTGAGTTTGAGATGGGCGTCCAGGCTCTAAGAAATTGGGAGCGTGAGCGAGACGCCGAAGAAGCTAAGCAAAAGCGGGAAGCTAACGGCAACGCGCCATAATTTGATGACTATTAGGTGCTTGAATCTGCGTGAACATTAAACTATTCTCCAGTTTGAATAGATACTTGAACTGCTTCGAACGGGTCATTCAAGGTGCAATCATGCAACGAATAACAACTTGTCTGCTTTTCACATTGCTCTGCGCTCTTCCTATTTTCGGTCAGGCTGCAAAGGGAGTTGATAAGCAGAGTGAGAGGGTCCGTGACAGCGGTAACGACCGCTCGCCGGCGAATAACGGGTCAAAGACTGATGTTGGCGCGGGACGAGGCATCGACTTCGGTAGCGGGCGCACGCCCACCACGCCACTGCTGGCCAACCCGTATCGCCTCACCGCGAGGAAGGATGCGATCCTAACCGCGGTGCAGGAGTTGATGAGAGATAAAAAGTTGGTGGTTGATGACGCTGCCTCAAAGCCCGCTGATGGAATCGTGGTGAGTCAGCCTTTCACCTTCATTAAAGGTGCTGTTGTTTCTCAGGCAGAACTAAGTCGTTACGCTGACGTGCCCGAAACAAATGCACGTGGTTGGACGCGCGGACGCTATACACTCACTGTCGAGATTCAACCAATCGACGGAACGTCCGCAAACGTGTCCGTTAACGCAAAGGTTGAAGGCAGAACTGATGGCGCGACTGGAGCAGAATGGATAACACTCAGGAGCTCCGGTCTCGCGGAAGATCAGTTTCTCGAAGCCCTGGTCAGCGCGGTAACAGGAGCTGCTCCGGCTGGCAGGACACCACAGTAGAACAAAAATAGTTAAAGGTCAGTTCAAGTAAAACATTCAACTGCGTGTTTCTCTCCACGCGCGTTCTGAAGACTTAAAGTAATTCATGATTAATGATCCATTCAATCCGGACGCTTCCATCATGCGGGAGCGTGAGTTCAACAAACGGAAAGTGCTCGCAGTCGTCCTTGCGTTCTGCGCGACCGCAGCGCTTTTGCTCGGCTACGCATACATACGAAAGCGGCATGCCGAGAAAGTAATCGCCAACGCCACTGTACCGGTAATGCCTGACACTGGTCCTAAAGGACCAGCCGTAGCTCACATAAAAATTGATGATCCGATGCTCGACAAAGGAGTAACGACCATTGGCGGCGTGGTGAAGAATATTTCCAAACGCGAATTGTCGGGACTTTCTGTCGCACTTGAACTGCGCCGGCGGAAAGATGGAAAGACAGAACAAGCAATGGTTCCTGTGGAGCCTTCTAAGCTCAACCCAGACGAGGAAGGCGCTTACACACTAAAGCTCCCAGCCCAAACTTACGGATCGATCAAGATGATTGGACTTAAAGCAGATCCTGAGGCGACACTAATCGCATACAGTTCATCGGCGGGCAAGAAGCGACCTCCAGAAAAACTTGAACCTAAGACGATCATCGTGGGCAAGCGGCCTGTCAAAGATGGAGAGTTCATCAACACGTTCGAGAACCCGAGCCGTGTTCCATGAGCAACGGTTTGAAGTTTTAGTTTAGGAGTCGGCGTGCCGAGAGTTAAGGTTAAACCTAAGTTTCTGTGATTCGATTTAGATTAGAAACTATCAGCTGATATGAAACAGATGGTCAAGGGAAAATATTTACTCCTCCCTATGGTGTTACTTTCGATCTGGTTTTTCTTTACACCGCGATTAGCACTCGCCCAGGTTTCAACTTCCAGGCCAAGACCAACGCCTACCCCTCCAAGAGTTCCCGACGGAATGTCAGCGGACAAGAGCGCCATTTCAGATGATCCTCGACCAATGACAACCTTTGAAGAGGAACTCAAAGCAAAGCGAGCAATTAAACTGGCTGAAAAAGAACATGAAGAGAATCTAAAACGAGCCCGAGAGATTTCCGATATCGCGAAGCAACTGCAAGCGTCGTTCAAATCTAAGTCGATGCTCGATCGAGACGACAGCAAACGGCTCGATCGACTGGAGAAATTAACCAAGAAGATTCGCGGTGAGGCCGGCGGCGAGTCGGAAGAAGTGGAGATCATAAATCGGCCCACCGACACAGAAAAGGCCGTTACTCAAATAGCTGAGAAGGCTGCATCGCTTTCAGAGAACGTACAGAAAACTCCCCGTCAAGTTGTATCAGCTTCAGTAATCGGAAGCGCTAACGTGTTACTTGAACTGATTCGAATTGCCCGCTCATTCAACTTAACTCCCAGATGACTCTCAAGCACGCTCAGCTAAGGCAACTCTTTAACTCTCTGGTAATCATTCTTTTCTTGGTCTGCTTTCTTCAAGTCGCCAGGGCCCAGGACGATGACGTCGTCCGGGTCAGTACAAATCTTGTCGTACTGAATGTAACTGTCACTGATCAAAATGGTGCCTACGTAAAGGGTCTGAAGTTGAAAGACTTCAAGATTTTTGAAGATGGTAAAGAGGTGCCTGCTAGCACCATCTCCAGCTTTTCTTTTCAGGAGTCGCCTTACGCCGCTGTTGTGCTCCTCGATAGTTCAGGAAGTATGGAGACGCGGTTCTCGCTCGCTCGATCTGCCGCAATCAGGTTTCTCGATGGGCTACGAGATGAAGACGTCGCCGCCGTATATCGATTCGACTCTAAAGTTGAAAAGGTCCAACAATTTTCGGGAGGCCGAGACCTCGCCCCGATGGCCTACACCATTCGAGCAAAGGGTATGACTACATTGAATGATGCGATCGTTGAAGCTTCGCATGAGCTTGCCGCCCGCACAGAGGCCCGAAAGGCGATCGTTGTACTCTCGGACGGTATGGATACCTCGAGCAAATCTTCATCGAGCAAGGCTGTCGAGAGTGCTTTATCTGTAGGCGCGAGTATTTATGCGGTTGATATGTCAGCCCTCGAAACTCCTGGAATAGCCAATCGCCAGAGTGCGGCTTCCTTAAAAGGCTTTGCGGAAAAAACTGGAGGTCGATTCGTTGCCACGCCGGGTGGGCCTGCTTTGCGAGACGCATTCACTGGTATCGCCGAGGAGCTGGGACAGCAATACACAATCTCCTACCGTCCCGAGAATCAAACGCGTGATGGAAAGTGGAGGACTCTGGAAGTGAGAGTCGCACGGAATGACGCCGCTGTTCGAACTCGCAAGGGATATCGTCTGGGCAAGAACTAACTTTAAAAGTTTTACCTGAAGTGGATTGTAGGGGCGCCCCTCCGTGGGCGCCCTTCTCTGTTGCCCGTCGAGAAACGATTTGGAAAGTATGGGGGTGCCGTAGGGACGATAACGGCTAGCGGTTGATCCGGGTGAGAGATTTTTCCTGATGTCTTTCGAGGGCAAACTCAATCAACTTCTCAAGGAGTTGCGGAAAAGGTATACCTGAAGCTTGCCACATCTTAGGATACCCGGAGACTTCAGTCAGGCCAGGCATCGTGTTGAGTTCGTTAATTACCAGGTCCCCTCCATCTTTAGTAAGGAAGAAATCTACTCGAGCTAATCCCGCGCCATCCACCGACTGAAACGCCTTGATCGCCATCTGCCGAATTCGATTAGTCAAAGTCTTGGATAAAGGAGCGGGAACTACGAAACTTACGTTCCCGGTGCTCGCGTACTTCTCCGTGTAATCGAGGAAGCGAGCTGACTCGTCATAAATCACATACTCGCCCGGTAAACTCGCCTGGGGTTCATCATTGCCGAGAATGGCGCATTCAATCTCGCGAGCCACGACCTCCTCTTCGACAATGATCTTGCGATCATACTCAGCCGCCAAGTCGATGGCCCGCTCCAGAGAGTCTTTATCTGTGGCCCGAGATACTCCAACAGATGAACCAAGATTTGCCGGCTTAACGAAACATGGCAGGCCTATCTCTGAAATTACTCGTCGGACTATTTTCTTTTTATCTCGGCGCCAATCAGAACGCCTGAACCATAAATAGTTGCAGATCGGCAAACCGGCCTGGACGAACAAAGTCTTCATCGTCACTTTGTCCATGCCGCAAGAAGATGCAAGTACACCGCAACCGACGTAGGGTATATCGGCCATTTCCAGCAAGCCTTGCAAAGTGCCGTCCTCACCGTATGGACCGTGTAGCGCCGGAAAGACGACATCCAGCTTCGCGGCTACCTTACTGCCTTCTTGCTGGTCCAGTTCGATTAATCCCTTACGAGACGGATCCCCGAGGAGCGCAACGGGCCCGCTTGCGGTTTGATATCGAGTGAGTTTCTTTTGCAGCGCGGGAGCTAAAAGCTGGGTCGAGTGGGCGGGAGAAAGCCAGTTCCCTTCCTTTGTAATCGCAAGTGGCACTACATCGTACTTCTTGTGATCGATGGCTTCGATGATTGCATTGGCCGAGCGAATAGAGACATCATGTTCACCCGATCGCCCGCCGAAGATAACCCCGACGCGAAATTTTTTTGGCACCCCTTTGTTTACCGCCTCTATAGAATTGTCTTGCCCAATGCCGACAGAATGAGTTCGACGCCTAATTCCGCGGTCTTATTGTTTACGTCAAGAGCCGTGTTGATTTCAACTACTTCTAACGAACGCATTCCACCGGCTTCAGCAATCTTTTCCATCCCCAGATGCGCCTCTCTGTACGTCAGCCCTCCGCGAACAAGGGTACCGGAACCGGGCGCGTCACCAGGATCCAGCGCATCAACATCGAAGGTCACCGCGTAACCCCCTGAGGCGTTTGAGGCGATTGTTATCGCTTCGTCCATGCAAACGGCCATGCCTCTTTCATCGATCTCACGCATCGTGAAAAATCGCATGCCTAATTCTCGAATCAAATCTCGCTCACCTTTGTCGATATCGCGAGCTCCAACGTGAGCACAAAACCTTGGCTCGAGCTTCGGCGCGAACCCTGCCACATTGGTCAGTTCGGGTGTGCCATAACCGAGGAGGGCGGCGAGCGGCATCCCATGAATGTTGCCTGACGGAGTGGTCTCCGGTCGGTTCATGTCGGCGTGCGCATCAAACCAGATCAATCCGATCGTCTCCTGTTTTTTTCGATAAAACGAAGCGACGCCGGCAAACGATCCGATAGCGATGGAATGGTCACCTCCAAGGACTACTGGTAGGCGATCGGAGGCAAGGATTTCTTCGACTTTGACGGCTAATTGTTCGCAAGCCTTGCTTATTTCTGCGAGATATTTGAGTTTGTCGTCTTGCGCCGCAAAGGTTTGCGGTCTTTCCGGATGGAGATCGCCAAAGTCTGTAACTGAATATCCAAGTTCGGCGATACGTTGATGCAACTTTGCTACTCGTAGTGCAGCTGGTCCCATGTCGACACCAGCCATACTTGCGCCAAAACCTAATGGGACACCCAGAATGCCAACGCTCCCATCGAGGTTGCGCTTCACTATGTTGTTCCCCTGGGCTTGATCTGCGAGTAGAGACATCTATTAGCTAGCCGCCGAGATTAAGATTGAAGCCACCACCACCTCCGCCGCCCTGCGACGGAAAGAATGGTTTGAGCAAACCGGCCAGAGCGGCGAGATTTCGGGTTTGAATTAGCAGTTCACCTGGCCCGCTAAATTCGGCGACGATTCCTTCGCCACTCATCATACTTCTGAAGAGGCCGGAAGTCGCCTTGCGCAAGGTGTATTGAGTGGTGCCTTCCCATGCAACCAGGTGCCCGGTATCAACCACATATCTTTCACCTGGCTGTAATCGCTTTCGATGAATCGCACCGAAGGACGACACCAAAAGCAAACCTTGTCCCTGGACCATCAACACAAAGAGTCCCTCGCCGGCAAAGAACGACTTCGCACCGCCCCACCTTGTATCGACAGTCAGAGAAGCATCGCCAGCCAAATACGAACTGGATTGAACGAAGAATGGCTGGCCCGAAAGTTCGATGGCTGCGATATCTCCGGGCGCGCCTGGTGCGAGTGTCACCTCACCTGGACCACCTCGAGCGGTAAAAGTAGAGACGAAGGCCGACTCGCCGCCGGCAGCGCGCTTGATTGCGCCCAGAAAGCCGCCCTTCATTTGCGATTGCAATTCGATGTTAGCTGACATCGAAACCATCGCCCCCGATTCTGCCTGAATCGATTGTTCCGCCTGAAGTTGAAGAATGGCGAGTGAGAATGAAGGCTGATGAAGCACTTCATATCGATATCCTCGTCCCTGGCCCTTTGAATCGGCATCGATGTTGATGCTGTGTTGCTCAGGCGCGCCTGCTCCCGTTCCACCTGCGGCTAACCGGTTGCCGCAAGCTCCGCAGAAAGTCGAGCCCTCGATAAGTTGAGTTCCGCATTTGGGACAAATCATAAAACTACTCCGCGACACTTTTCCCTTATGATCCCGACGGCCTCATCAGGCGTCAAGGCAAAATCAAGGGTTGCAAGATCTGCCTCACTTACCGCAAGACAAGCCTGCCATTGCTTAACCACGGGTGGCCAACAATCTCCGAGCAGCACCAGCGGACGCGGCTCAATCACTCTTGTTTGAATTTGATTCCAGACCAACGATAACTCAGTCACAGTTCCCATGCCGCCACGAAGAGCAACAAACCCGACCGAGCGAATGATGAGACGCTGGAGACGTTCGTAAAAATGCGGGGTTGCAACCTTATCAGTTAGGAATCTGTTCGGTTCAGATTTGAACTGATTCATCACGATTCCCAGAACTCGGCCACCCGCCTCGTGAGCACCACGACTTGCGGCTTCCATTACCCCAAGATATCCACCGGTACAGATGGTGAAGCCCGACTGGGCCAACAGTGAGCCAACCTGTTCCGCTTGAATGTATTCAGGATCAGATTCGCGACACTTTGATCCGCCAAAGATGGTCACGATTCGTTCGGCACCGCTCATTTCTCCACTCCGGCACTAAGCATGAGTGAGCCATTCTGCTTGTAAAGCAGATAATCCTCGCGCGTTTTGAACGAACCTCCGGAATAGTCTTCAGGTACTGGAGTCGGATCGTATAGTCGTTGATCTTTGATATCTACGAAGCCCAGTTGTTCCAACATCGAACGATAGTCTGGGACACCTAGTAAGTGCACTGGCACTTTAAGAGTTGGGATCCATTGATGCGAGGGGCTATTTTCCAGGTATAGATCGATAACGGTGACGAAGCGTCCACCACTGCTGAGAACTCGTTTGATCTCTCTTAACGCCGCAAGCATGTTTGAGTAGTAATAGAGAGATTCCATCGAGAACACATGTGTAAACTCACCATCTTTGTACGGTAACGACTCTGCGCTTGCCAGTTCAAATCTAACGTTTTGATACTTGGTCGATGAGGCCCGGGCGACTTCAATCATTTCGTTGGAGATATCGATTCCGGTTACTCGACCCTCCGTAGCCTTATCAGCAATGTACCTGGTGGCCCATCCCGAACCACAGCCCACATCAAGCACGCGGGCCGTCGAAGGAATATTCATTAGCTCGAGCGCCTGGACTCCGATTGGCCGGTGACCCTTTTCCATGCTTTCGCCACGACCATCGCGCGCCCACTCATTAAATTCCAACCTTAAATGTTCATCCTTTTTTACGGCAGCACTTTCCATATGAATCTCCAGAAACAGATATGCGGAGCAGATGCATATTGTATGAAAACACATCTACGCCGCTGATTTTATTGTGGAAAAGCTTACGCGATTAGAAAGACTAAGGGCGAATCCGATAAAGCATCCGCGGAAACGGTATCGTCTCCCGAATGTGCTCAATGCCGCACATCCATGCTGTACATCGCTCGATTCCCATTCCGAAGCCTGCATGCGGCACCGTGCCATATCGTCTCAAATCCAGGTACCACTGGAACGCCTCTTCAGGCAGTTCGTGCAAAGCAATTTGTTCACGCAGGAAATCAAGAGACGTCGCTCGTTCTCCGCCTCCGATTACTTCCCCATAGCCTTCGGGCGCCAGCACATCGACTCCCAGTGCGAGTTCTTCACGCTCGGGATCTCGAGCCATGTAGAACGCTTTAATGGCCGCCGGATAATGATGGACCATAACGGGCTTTTCGAATTGACTTGATATGTAAGTCTCATCAGGCGCACCAAAATCACCGCCCCACTCGAATTTGGATTCGAGCAATCCTTTTTCAAAACCTTCCTGTAGCATCTTTACGGCATCATCATAGTGAACACGGGGAAAGGGTGCGATTATTGATTCCAACTTAGCCGTGTCGCGCTCAAGAACTTTTAATTCCTCTTTCCGGTCTTCAAGGACACGCGCTGCAATGTAGGAAAGCATTCGCTCGGCCAGACTAAACACGTCTTCCAGCGTGGCATATGCCATCTCTGGTTCAACCATCCAAAACTCAGTTAGATGACGCCGGGTCTTCGATTTCTCGGCCCGAAAAGTTGGACCAAAGCAATAAGCCTTTCCAAATGCAGCGGCAGTAGCCTCGTTGTAAAGTTGTCCTGACTGAGTCAGGTAAGCTTTTTCACCCTCGAAGTAGTCGACTTCAAACAGAGTGGTTGTACCTTCGCAAGCGGCGGGAGTGAAAATAGGTGAATCGCAAAGTGTGAATCCATCATTATCGAGAAAGTTGCGCACCGACTGGACCACGGTGTGTCGAACTTTCAGAACCGCGTGTTGTCGCCGGGAACGCAGCCAGAGATGACGGTGATCCATCAGAAACTCTGTACCGTGTTCCTTAGGCGTAATTGGATAGTCGTGAACTTGCTGCAAAACCTGGCTGCTCAGAACATCGATCTCGTATCCACCCGGGGCTCGACTATCCGCTCGCACTGTTCCCCGGATGATCACAGCGGACTCCTGGCCTGCAGCTTTCAGAGAGTCCCATTCTTCGGGACTAGCGTTGCTCTTGAGGACCACGCACTGAACTACCCCAGTGCCATCACGGAGTTGCGGAAATAGAATTTTCCCGCTCGACCGCATGTTGTAGAGCCAGCCTTTGAGGAGTACTTCGCTACCCTCGTGTGCTGAAAGTTGGTTGATATATGTTTGTTTTTCGGAAGTTGAAGCGGATGATGGCGTCGTCATTGATAAAAAATTACGTGGGTTTAGTAAACTCGTTCGCGCAACATACGACGGAGGCTTGGAAATCTCTCCAGCCAGTCGGCCGCCTGCAGCACGATTCTTAAAGTGGGATGAATAAATTGTTCGTAAAATGGACCACGTCCGCAGACAGCTGTCTGGTACGAAAAGGTCCCAATCGCTTTTAAGCCACGCTGAATTGTCATTAAACGAAACTCTTGGGCGAATTCATCTGGGTCGAGAACTTCCAGTCCCTGCCGGCGGCGCTCCTCGAGAAAAAACAGCCGGTGAGCCCTTAATTCGGCAAGCGATGGCGGACATGGCTGACGGTCCAGCAGGAACGAAACAAGATCATAAGTAGCGGGACCCATCCGTGCATCCTGGTGATCGATAATTCGCAAACGAGCTTTTCCGTCTACCATCAGATTTGCAGCATGGTAATCACGATGGCACAACACTCTTTTGACCGCTGATAACTCGGCTGCAATGTCATTCAACTCGACTTTTAGTTCAGCGATCTCTCCATGCCGCAACGTGTCATGGCGCAGGCTACCAAAGTAGTGTTCAACGAAAAAATCCAACTCCCATGACAATTTGGCTTCGTCAAAGGCCAGGCGACTCGCTATAGAGTGTGTTTCCACTGCTCGCTGAGTTGCGCTCTGAACCTTTGCAATCAACGCAATAGCCATTTCCTTGAAGTCGTCGCACGTCTCATCGGTCTCAGTGTCAAAAATCTGAAATAGCTGCCGGTTACCCAGGTCTTCCTGAATAATTATGCCCTCAGTCCCATTTACTTCGAAAACCTGGGGCACCGGAAGGTTGGCCTCAAGAAATAAACGAGTGACATCCAGATAGGGATGGAACTCAGGGTCAAACGGTTCGGGATAGACCGCCGCTACGGCTGTACCTTTTTGCCACGGCACTCGAAAGTATTTGCGAGTGGAAGCGTCAGGCGTCAGCGGGACAATTTTGTCGTTTGCGCCCCCATGCTCATTGATGAACTGAGCCAATCGTTCGGAAGCGGGAGACTCGAATGCGTTAGGGATCACCTGTGTAGCTGAGCTCATCAGTGAATTTTAAGTCGGCAAAATATACGAAAACCGAGACTTACACCTAGTAGCTTTCGTCTAAGGACCCGTGGTGCGTGGCGACGGATTGTATCACCCGCTGAGCGGCACAACAAAACTTTCGCCCTTGAAAAACCCCTTTTGGGCCTTTTCAGGAGGAACTGTGCCCTCCACTAGCCTTCCCGGAACCACCACCGCATCGCAAATGGTCTCGCCTGCGAGAATATGCACATTGTCAGCCAGCACGGCTCTTTCGATGTAGGCTCCCTCATCAATTTGCACGTTGTTCCAGAGTACCGACGCTGAAACGTGAGCGCTCGGAGCAAGCTGCAATCCTTTTCCAGCCGAAAAGCTGAGGTTCTGCTCGGCTAACATTTCAACACTTATGTCGAGATAGCGTTGCAGAGTTGATAACTCGCGCCATTTACCTTCAGCTACATGTGCTGCCACTATTTCACCCTTGCTGATGGCGGGAAGATAAACATCAGTAACTGAGTGAGAAAAACCCCCGCGTGGTATGTATTCAAATATTCTGGGATCGAGGATTTGAATGCCAGTGAACATGAAAGGCGGACAATCTCCGCCTGGTACTGGCATCCCTCCGAATGTGGTAACGCAACCATCTCTTGTTTCGACGATACTGAATCTCTCGTATTTCGCGTTTGAGAGGAGAACAAGAGTGGCCAGGGCGTTTAGCCGTCGATGATTTTCAAGCGCCGCAGTCAAATTGATATCGGTAATAATCTTTCCATTGATAACGATAAAGGTGTCGTTCTCTAAATATTCGCGAGCATTGTCTAAGGCGCCACTGGTCCCCAGGATTACCGGTTCTTCGACGTACTGAAGCCTAACTCCGAATTGCGTGCCATCGCCGAGTGCCGAGCGAACTGACTCTGGCCGGTGATGAAGATTGACTACGATTTCATCAACGCCGAAGGAGGCAAGATACTCAGCGACGTAGCCCACCAAAGGCTTACCGAGTATTGGAATTGCAGGCTTGGTCCGATCTTCCGTGAGTGGCCATAAACGAGTGCCATACCCGGCGGACAAAATCATTGCTTTCATGTTGTGTTTAAGGAAGGTGCGGGGGTCGTGCTTGGACTCTGTGCGTTGTCGTTATTAAGACGCCTTGGAAGCATCCCTCATCATGAGATCAAAAGTGCCTGGAGCTACTTTTCGAAAACGCGTGTTTCGATTCAGCGACACTGCCACGCTTATCGTCGGGTTTTGTCCGGTAAACTTGAATCCACCTTCAAGGAGTCGGTTGTAGAGCTCATTGACGTGAAGCGGACCTCCCTCTTCTCGAAGTAAGAGCGTGACCGCCTGGGGAATTGTTCGATCCATAAATCGATCGCTTAGAGCTTCAACATTATTTCGAACGGTAGGAATCTGCGCGCGTCTCTCGATCGAGGTCTGCCCTCTTGCGGGTGCTGGCGACTGGCGCATCGCGGCTTCCAACTCAGCGTCGGAGGGTAAGCCGAGAGATAGATTGCCCGACGCCAGTACCGACGATAGCAGTCGATAAATTGCGGCTTCGGTCTGACTGGCCAGCGTATCAAGCTCCGCCAGTTCCGCACGAACAGTATCGGCCTCCGACTCCAGTTCGCGCAGGCGTGCGGCGAGGTGCATCCGAGCTGTTCGCGATTGGCGCAAACTCTGCTCGAGCCGCGATAGCAAATTTTCGTTGGGCCGGTCCATCACGGGCAAATTCTAGGGCCGATTTCTGCTTTGCACAATAGAAATGATTTAGCGATCGCGATCCAGTACGTAGGCTGGAAGTGCCTTCAGCGCAACGAGGTAAGGTGAAGCCGGCAATACGTCGAGGGCATTTTGGGCGGCTTCCGCATACTCACGTGCCCTCGCTCTCGTGGCTTCTAAAGCCCCTGACTTGATAACTAAGTCGAATAAGTCCTGCTGGGCCACCCGGTCGTAGGTTCCATCCGAAAGGACATTCTGGATCATATCCGTAGCCCCCGGGTTTTCCGCAAGCAACAGGATTAGCGGTAGGGTAACCTTCCCACCCAGCAAATCAGCGCCCGCAGCTTTGCCCAATACTTCTTCACTCGCGGTGAAATCGAGCAGGTCGTCAGTCAACTGAAAGGCTGTACCCAGCTTTAGCCCATATTCGCGCATTGCCTTCTGCTTCTCTTCATCTGCCCCGCCCAAAATCGCTCCGATCTCACAGCTGGCACTGAATAAATAGGCGGTCTTACGCTTGAGAACATCAAGGTAGTGAGCCTCAGAGACGTCAGCACATCCAAGCGTCGTTAATTGCAGCAACTCGCCCTCAGTCATTTTTCGAGTGACATAGGTAAGAATGTCGAGGATTGCGAGTGACCGTTCGGAAAGGCTCGTCTCGAAGGCCGACATATAGAGCCAGTCGCCCATCAGGACTGCAGTATCGTTACCATAAAGGGCATTGACGGTGGGTCGATTCCGGCGTGTATCGGCCTTGTCAATAATGTCGTCATGAACCAGGGTGGCGGTGTGCAGAAACTCCATTACGGTGGCCATGCGGATGGAGTTGTAACCCCCTCCCTCGCCTCCGACAGCATAGTTGGACAGGATCGTGAGAGCTGGTCTCACTCTCTTGCCACCTGACCGTCTCAGATAGTCGCCAAGGTAAGCGATCACCTGAACGTTGGAGCTTGCCTGACGTTCGAACTCGGCCTCAACTTCTTCAAGCTCATGAGAGATAAGCGCGAATATGCGACGCGCAGATGTGCGAGCTTCTTCTTCCAGAGCTAATGTGTGGCCCGACAGAGTCATTTATTCTTTTGAGAGACTTTTCAATTTGAGCGATAGTTAGTGAACTGCATATGGATGCCGAAGTCGTTATCTTTAAGTTTCGCAATAATGTCCTGCAGAGTGTCGCGATCTTTGCCGGAAACTCTCACGACATCGCCCTGGATTGAAGCCTGCACCTTCGCCTTGCTGTCTTTGATAAACTTTACGACTTCTTTAGCTTTTTCTTGCGGAATCCCCTGTTGAATCTCTGCCTTCTGCCGCACTGTCCCGCCTGCGGCCGGCTCGATTTTGCCGTAACTCAACGCTTTGAGAGGCACGCCACGACGGACCAGTTTCTGCTGGAGGATATCGTTCATGTTTCTCAGTTTGGTCTCATCTTCAGCGGTTAGCACCAGGTCCGTTTTTTCAAGGATTACGTTAGCCGCACTTCCTTTGAAATCGAAACGTTGTCGCACCTCTTTGATGGTTTGGTTCAAGGCGTTGACAACCTCGGCGGTGTCAACCTGAGAAACGATATCAAAAGAATTTTGCTGAGCCATTTGGGTCGTTGGTCGACTCTTTCTTGTTGCTAAGGCTGAGAATACCATCAAAAAGCGGCATGTGAAAGTTATCGCTTAGTCCCCAGCCCGGACAGTGAGGGTGGCAATGGTCCGATCATTGGTCATTGATCATTGGCCATTGCTCATTTCTCCTTTGAAGGTGCTCAGTGACTCGCAGTGAGATGTGTCAGCATTGCAGAACCAGAATATCACTCGGCCAAAATGAAATATGACCAATGATCAATGTCCAATGAGAAATAAACACTAATTTCCCGCAATAACCCTCAGTCTCAGACCTTAAACAGCGCCTTAAAGTTATTCGTCGTGAACTCACCAATCTCGTCGAGGTGCCGCTCGTGAATTTCTCCAACACACCTGGCCACCTCCACAACGTAGGCTGGTTCATTTCTTCTACCCCGAAATGGAATCGGCGCTAGAAAAGGACAATCTGTCTCTATCAACAAGCGATTAAGAGGAACGATTCGCACTACTTCTCTTAGCTGCTGCGCCTTCTTGAACGTGATGATCCCGGAGAATGAAATCATGAACCCGAGATCGAGAGCCGCTCGCGCCAGTGTTTCAGAGCCACTGAAACAATGAAAGACACCGCGCCTTTTCGAGCTCGCGTATTCGGTCTTTAGAATCTCTACCGTTTCCGATTCAGCTTCACGAGTGTGAATGATTACTGGCAGTTCACAACGCTGCGCCGCCCGGAGTTGTTTTGCAAAAACAGCCTGCTGGACGTCGCGTGGTGAGTTGTCGTAGTGAAAGTCGAGACCTATCTCACCCCATGCAATTACTTTGGCGCTGGATTTTATCAGTGATTCCGTCTTCAGCTCAGCTGCGTCGTCATAAAGACGAGCATCGTGAGGATGAGTTCCAATAGCGGTGTAGATAAAGTCTTCACTCTCACCTAGTACGACAGCTCGCTCAAATGCATCACTCTGAGGATCTCCTGTCCCTACATTGAGAATTGTCGAAACACCTTCGAGCCGCGCACGCTCCAGCACTTGCGAACGATCCTGATCAAACTCAGGACCGTCAACATGTGCATGGGAGTCAATCAACATAACGCGTGGTCATTTTAGACGAGCGCCATTTGGCACGTCTTCAGTAAACGTTGCGATGACGGGACGACCCTCTGGTCCAAATGATGCAGCCACCACCATTCCCTGCGACTCGAAGCCCCGCAACTTTCTCGGCTTGAGATTGGCGACGATCACAACCTTGCGTCCGACCAATTGCTCCGGTTCGTAATACTGCGCAATGCCAGCGAGAATCTGTCGCGGCTGTTCTTCGTTAAGATCTACTTTCAGCAGCAGCAGCTTGTCGGCTTTAGGAATACGCTCCGCCGACAAGACCTGGCCCACGCGCAAGTCGACCTTAGAGAAATCATCAATCTCAATGAAGCTCGTGACTCCAACCGCATCTGCTTCAGTTGCATGTTGAGCCGGAGCGCCAGGAGTTTCGATTTCAGCCTTAGCGCCCTCAACCGCCTCGGCTTGAGTCGCGCGTTCGCCGCCGGGCTTGTTCTTTTCAGCTATTTCCGCCATTGTTTTAGCCTTATCAATGCGAGGAAAGATTGGTTTCACTTCACGCAATGCGGAACCCTCCGGCAATTCGCCCCACTTCAAACTGCCCGGATCTAACTTCAACGGCGAGCCGTTCAAGCCAAGTTGACTCCAAACTTCACTGGCCGCGGTTGGCATCACCGGATAGAGCAGGACCGACAACCACCGCAGACTCTCGGCGGCACGATAGAGTATCGCGTTAAGGGTCTGTTTCTGATTCTCGTCTTTTGCAAGGTCCCATGGTTTCGCATCAGAAATCATCTTGTCGACCCGCGATACAACGGACCACGCTGTCTCTAGCGCCTTACTAAATGCAAAGCTCTCGAAGTGTTGCAGGTATTGATCACGCGCGGTTTCGATAAAGCCGGCTACTGTAGTCTCGTCCGTGTCAACACCCGTTCTCTTAGCAAGTAGAAGTTTATCTTCAGAGATCTGACCCGAGGGAACATGTCCATCACAGTAGCGCGCGATCATTGTAAGAGTTCGACTTGATAGGTTACCGAGCCCACTAGCCAGGTCACTGTTGATCCTATCGATCAGACTCTCGTAACCGAAACGCCCATCCTGTCCAAAGACCATTTCGCGCAAACAAAAATATCTGACAGCATCGATTGGAAAGTGTTGCTGCAGGATATCCAACTCAATTGTATTTCCGATTGTCTTGGACATCTTTCGTCCATTCGGATCGAGCCACATACCATGAGCAACGATCCCACGTGGCAGTTCCAGGCCACCGGCCAGCAAGAAAGCGGGCCAATACACCGCATGGAACCGCAGAATGTCTTTCCCTACGAGATGGAGTGCGGGCCAGTACTTCTCAAAACCGGCGACCTTTTCTCGCTCTTCGTTTCCATATCCGATGGCTGTGATGTAATTGGAGAGGGCGTCAAACCAAACGTACATCGTATGGTCAGGATCATCAGGGACAGGCACGCCCCAACTCACTGACGACTTGCGCCGGCTAACCGACAGATCCTGCAGTCCACCACGCACAAAACTGATCACTTCATTTCGCCGAGACTCAGGTCGAACAAAATCCGGCTGTTCATAGGCTGCGAGCAAAGCTTCGTCGTAATCGGAAAGTCGAAAGAAGTAACTCTCTTCGGAAACTCGATCGAGAGGTGTCTCGTGGATCAAACAGGTTGGGGGCTCACCTTCAACCTTCGGTTTCGCATACTCGTCTTCGGTCTTGTAAGCCGCACACGGAGCGCAAAACCACCCCTCGTAGTGACCTTTGTAAAGAGCATCATTTCCCTTGGGGGTCTTGGCTCGTGCTACAACTCGCCATAACTCACTGACTCCCTGATAATGGAAAGGCTCAGTTGTGCGCATGAAGATGTCGTAGCCACCATGCGCATGGTCCAACCCAAACTCCGCCGTCATTCTCTTAAAATAACTGACAACGAAATCAGCTTGTTGTTGAGGGGTCCGGTTGTTTTTTTCCGCTGCACGCTCGATGTTGATTCCGTGCTCGTCGGTGCCTGTAAGAAAATAGGTGTCGATACCGCGCTGTCTCTTTGAGCGAGCAATCGCATCGCCAATTATCATCGTGTAAAGATGACCCAGGTGCGGAAGACTATTTGCATAATAAATTGGTGTAGTTACGTAGAAAGTTTCCATGTTTGATCAGTAGTCACGATTTCGGGATCATTGGGTCGGAGTCTTAATAGCTGATCCGGAACCTCGTTTGTTAGCAAATTCGTCGCCGGGATTAAACTGAGGCTTCTCCGGCAAGTCGGCAATCTTTCGCCCGATTGCCAGCGCTATCTGCGCTTCTTGAATCATTCCTTTGAAGTCCCACGACGGTTTCAATTCGTCTGACGGTTGATGATAGTGTGCAGTGTTATAGGCTTTAAACTGTTCCTCGCCCCACTCCTTCGTATGGCCCACGAATTCATTCCCTTCCTTCAGACTAATTGAAGGAACTCCAACCTTGGCGAACGGAAAATGATCGGACCTGTAGAAAGAGCCTTGTTCAGGCCGCGCATCAGGTGACACTCTCAATTTCTTTTCTTTAGCCACTGCATCAACAACCGCCTTCAAGCTTGAACGCTCTGCACCGAGTGGGGTGAAATCACTCGTGACTCCAAGGACGTTCATTGAATCCAGATTCACGTTCGCTGCTGTCTTTTCGATCGGGACAACGGGATGCGTTGTATACCACTCGGCGCCCAGCAAGCCTTGCTCTTCGGCAGTCGGAAAGAGAAAGAGCATTGAACGTTTTGGCCTCAGCGCTAATGGTGTACGCGCCAAGGTTTCCGCGATAGCTAAAACACAGGCGACGCCTGAAGCATTATCGAGAGCACCGTTGTAAATCGTGTCCCCTGCTTTGTTGGGTGCACCTATTCCCAGGTGGTCCCAATGTGCTGAGAACACCACAAACTCATCGCGCAACGCAGGGTCACTGCCCATCAATACACCAACGACGTTTGAGGCTGCGACTCGTTGAACTTCACTCTGAAGGTCTAACTTGGCTTTTATTCCAAGACTAATCGGTTGAAAATCACGACTGGCTGCCAGGAGCCGCAGCTTGTCCAAGTCCTGGCCAGCGAGTTTCATCAACCTCTTGGCCGCATCGTCAGTCATCCACGATCGAAATTGCAGAAACGGTGTTTGATCCCCGGCAGGACGCTCGATGTCGAAGCGCCATGAACCATTTGAAGTTCTGACTACACTCCACGGATAACCGGCCGATTGATCAGTATGGAGAAGAATAACGCCAGCGGCGCCTCGCCTTGCGGCCTCTTCATATTTATAAGTCCAGCGGCCGTAATATGTGAGTGCTTTTCCACCGAACAGATTTGGTTCTTCCGTAGTGGCCGGCGGATCATTTACGAGTATTACCAACACCTTGCCACGGTAGTCATCGGGTTGACCTTTATAGTCATTCCACCGCTGGTCCGGCGCAGAAATGCCGTAACCGACAAAAACCAGATCAGCATCAACGTTGACTCGTTCTTTTTGGGCGCCGGTAAAGGCTACGAAGTCGTCGGCAAAATTAAAGATTTCGGTCAACTTAGTGTTAGCACCAGCAACGGTTCCAGGGTTCGAACTGGCATCGGCCGTCACCATTAACGCTGTCGTTGGGCTGGCTTTGACACCAACGAGCGATACTGGCTGAAAAAAGCTCCCGCTCTTTTCAGCACCTTTTATTCCGACAGCTTCCAGCTGCGACGCTATGTATCTGGCCGCGATCTCGCCGCCTCGCGCTCCGGTCCCACGCCCTTCGAGCAAATCGTCGGACAGAAATCGGATATGGGCCTTCAATGTTGTTTCATTAATCGCGGAAGGAGTCGACGCAGCACGCTGAGATAGCACTGCTGAGCCAGATACGAAGAAGAGTGCCAGGAATCCACTGAATATGAGCTTGAAATGAAGAGACATACTTTAATCCTCAATCTCTGCCCTTTATTAGCGCCATTGCCTCGGCGCGTGTACGTGGGTCTGAGCGAAAACCACCTAACACTGCTGACGTGACAGTCTTGGCATCTGCCTTGCGAACTCCGCGTAGCGTCATACAAGTATGTTCGGCCTCGATCACCACCATCACTCCCAGGGGCTTCAATCCATCAAATAACGTGTTCGCGATGTCAGTCGTCAATCGTTCTTGCAGCTGTAATCGCCTGGAGAACGTTTCGGCCAGGCGAGCCAGCTTTGAAATACCCAGGATGCGACCGCCTTTTGGGATGTAGGCAATGTGACACTTTCCAACAAACGGCGCCAGATGATGCTCACAAAGCGAGGCAATACTAATATCTTTCACGATCACCATCTCATCATGAGTATCACCCGGTAGCGGAATAACATGTTGCTTCGGATCCTCTCTCATGCCCGAGGTCAATTCCGCATACATTTCGGCAACTCGTCGCGGAGTATCGTGCAGTCCAACTCGATCTGGATCCTCCCCAATGCCCTCGAGTATCAAGCGAACACCTTGAGCAATAAGTTCCAGGTCAACCGAAGGAATTTCTCTGTCGCCATCTTTTGATTCGGGAAATTTTGTTGCCATACGTTTTCTAAATCCGTTAACTGCGTTGCTTGCCGAGGGCCAACCTGACGGCCTCTTCTACTGTCTTGAGCGGGACATTGGCGCTCCGAGCAGCCTCACGACACTGGTCAAATTCAGGCATCTCATTGACGACTTTGCCGTTCAAGTGAGCTACTTTAACATCTATCCATCCATACTGCGTTTCGACCGAGACAACGGTGCGTTGTAAAGCTCTTCTGAATACTTCGTAACTGCGGACGCCCAGGGTCGTCGTTTCCGTAAAAAGTAGATTCATGATCGATCCCCTGTGGCGGGCATCACAGAGAACTGACAACAGAACGCCGGGTCGATTCTTCTTCATCTGGACAGAAGTAAAGAAACAATCTAGTGCTCCCAATTCGAAAGCGCGATCCATCACATGTCCGATAATCTGTGGCGAGGCATCATCAATATTTGTTTCGATCATCCACAGGCGTTCTTCATCAGCATTCTCGGACACTGTTTCACCAATCATGACCCGCAGGACGTTCGGAAAATCCTTGTACTCGCGTGAACCGGCGCCATAACCCGTGTGATCAATAACCATCTGCGGTATTGGACCATACTGACCGCAAACTGAAGTAATAATGGCAGCACCAGTCGGAGTCAGTAATTCTCCCTGGATATCGCCAGAGTAAAATGGCACGCCCTTTAGTAATTCAGTAACGGCTGGAGGTGGCACAGGAAATTTACCGTGGGCCATCTCAACCAACCCACTACCAACATGTAGAGGTGAACTAATAAACTTTTCAATTTGCTGTAATTCAAAACAGATCGCTGCCCCGACAACGTCAACAATAGCGTCCAGTGCTCCAACCTCATGAAAGTGCACGTGGTCCACCGGCTCGTTATGTACGCGCGCTTCCGCTTCTGCAAGCCTGGTGAAGATTCCAAACGCGCGGTCCTTCACAGTGATCGATAAATCAGACTCATAAATAATCTTCTTGATATCTGATAGGTGCCGGTGCTTGTGCTCGTGGCGTGTATGCACACGCGCGAAGGTAGCGCTGAGCCCGGACCGATCGACGGTTTCGATATTCAGCTTGAACCCGTCCACGTTCAGAAGTGACAGTTGTTCTACTAGTGCTTTTTCATCGGTCCCGGCGCCGATCAAGGCTCCGAGGATCATGTCGCCGCTGGCGCCTGCAAAACAATCAAAGTAAAGCGTTTTCATTCCACGTTATCCTGTAGTCAGTCATTCTCGTCCGGTAGTTTCGCTGAGGAGAGGAAGAATCTCGCCAGCCTTACCGCTGATGACTTCATCGCAAAGGTGCGAGAGTCCGGTCATTTCGGGATTGACTTCACAAATATATGCACCTCTTTTCTTTGCAATCTCGGGCAAGCCTGCTGCCGGGTAGACCAGCGCCGAAGTTCCTACGACAAAACAGAGATCACATTGGGATGCTTTTAATGCAGCCTGTTCAAATGCCCCGGGAGGTAACATTTCGCCAAACAATACGACGTCAGGCCGCAACCTGTCGCCACATTCGAGGCACGCATCCTCGCGAACGGATCCTCTTTCTATCTGATGGCGTGAGTCGCACTTAACACAGCGAGCGCGCCAGATACTACCGTGGAGTTCGATCACATCGCGACTACCAGCCCGCTGATGTAATCCATCGACATTTTGAGTCACGAGTGTGAAATCCGGAAATCGATTGGCCCATCTGGCAATCTCATGATGAGCCGGATTTGGCTTAAGACTTTCGAGCACGCCGCGACGATAATCAAACCATTCCCAGACCGCCGGCAGATTGCGTTGAACCATATCTGCCGAAGAAATGACGTCGAAGGGCATTCCTTTCCAAACTGCGGAAGTACCCCCGCCGCGAAATGTGGGCACGCCTGATTCAGCCGAGACGCCAGCGCCCGTTAATACGAGAACGTTCCTGGCTTCAGCGAACCGCCTGCGTAATTCCTGTGAAATTTCGGTCGTTTTCACGAACCGCGATGGTAACACCCCTTGATTGGAGGAAAAAATGCTAGGGAGGAAGAATCATTTGTCTTTGGTCATTTTTCATTTCTCATTTGCGCAGGTCGAGGTTACGTCGCGCAAACCGCTCGTGGACAGAAAACTGATACAGTACCGCGAGCGCAGCGACCGGATGCCACACCCAATTCACTTTATTCTCAACATAGCCTCTTGAGCGTGGCATCCGGTCGCTGCGCTCGCGGTACT
>Ga0207674_10000521_pt1 | contig 50505 bp, 64 predicted proteins | sample KBSCornC72_FD_184303 | JGI IMG/M metagenome (GOLD analysis project Ga0207674, IMG submission 184303) | Corn rhizosphere microbial communities from Kellogg Biological Station, Michigan, USA - KBS Corn C7-2 (SPAdes) (version 2) | ecosystem: Host-associated > Plants > Roots > Rhizosphere > Soil ... | reverse complement strand
CCTCCCGAGTGCTGCTCGCAGTACGCCTTGCCTCCCTTACGTGCATATACAGACGAGACTCGAGTCGCCATTGTCTTGCAGCCTTCGACCGAGCAAGGCAACAAACCTCTCGCCTCGACGAGTTCGCCCGTAAGCTCCGCGGGAGGCTCGCCCGTGTAGAAGACGTGTCCGCAGCCCTCGCACGTCGCAGTGAGCGTCGGCACTGCTTCTTCGCAATCCGGACACCGCTTGTACGGCGCGACGCCTTTGCGCTCGCCTGTGGTCGTTACGCCTTCGAGCGAATACTCTCGCTCGTCTTGCGGCACGCCGAGGCGATGCACGTTGCCTGCGTGGTCGAGCACGATCGGGCGCTCGCTCTTCGCGCGCATTGCGCGGCCGCACATCTGCAGCCAAAGCGCGAGCGAGGCCGTCGGGCGAATGCAGATCACGCAGCCGAGCTCGGGGAGATCCCAACCCTCCGTGACGATATCGACGTTGGTAAGGACCTTCGTCTCGCCCGACCGCAGCCGCGCGAGGATGGCGGCGCGCTCCTCGGTCGTCGTCTTCGCGTCGACGTGCTCGGCTGCGATGCCGTTCGCGTTGAAGTCGGCGCACGCGTTCTTCGAGTCTTCGACGTTCACCGCGAAGAGCACCGCGAGGCGACCGTTCGCGTGCTTCACGTAGTGCCCGCGCGCGTTGCCGATACGGCGCGGGCGGCGCGCCATCTCTTCTTCGAGGTCGGCGCGGTTGTACTCGCCCGCCGTCTTGCGCACCTTGCTGATGTCGGGAAGGTCGGCGTCGGCGACCGTCAGCACGCGCGGCAGGGCGAGCACGTCGGGCATTGCCGCAAGCTCGCGCACGGTCGGGCCGAGAACGAGCTCGTCGAAGACGTCCCCGAGGCCTTTCCCGTCGAGGCGGAACGGCGTTGCGGTGAGCCCGAGCACCGGCACGGTCGGGTAGTATTCGAGGATCTTCTGATAGCTCTCCGACGTCGCGTGATGCGCCTCGTCGACCACGATCAGATCGGCTCGGGGCAGCTTTCGGCGATTCAACGTCTGCACGCTCGCGACTTGCACGGGCGCGTCCGGGCGCACGCGCTCGTCCCCGCCGAGCAGGATCCCGATCTTGCTCTTCGGCATTCCGCGCGCGGCGAGGCGATCATGTGCCTGCGCGATCAGTTCGCGACGATGAGCGAAGAAGAGCACGCGACGCTCCCCCTCGACGGCCGCGCGAATTACCGCGACCGCGACGTCGGTCTTCCCACCGCCCGTTGGGAGCACGTAAAGCAGCCTGCGCGGGGTGCCGCTAAACAGGCCGTCGAACAGACGAATTGCATCTCGGCGCTGATACGGACGAAGTCTCATGTTGCCTCCGCGCCGCAGCCGCGGGAGTGCACGCACGAACCCAAAGCGGCAAGTGCTCCCCCACAGAGCACTCGACGGCGATTCGTGCGCGCACTGCCGCGGGCGCGGCGATTACGTCAGCGGGAAGACGGAGAGGGGAGCGTCGGCGCGGCGCACGCGACCGTATCCCGATCACGCGGCGCAACGATCGTCGGCATCTCGTCGTCGGGCGGCGCGGGCAGCGTCGACAGCGCGCCGGGCGGGATCTCCGTCATTGCCTCGAAGGCAATCGACGGGCGGCTGCCCGGTGTGCGCTCGGTGTCAGGGCTCGCGAGGTCTGCGCTTGCCGCATACTTCAGCACCTCGTCGAGCGAGGCCTCGCACTGAAGGATCAAAAAGTAGATCGATGCGACTGACGCACTGGCGCCTTGGATGCTATTCATGATGACTGCCTTCGCGTGAGAGCGCGTTTGGAAGTCGCACATTCAGGGATACCAGCCCGGAGCGTGCGGCGGACGTTGATTGGGCCGGGGCGTTAGCGCGCCCCGGCCTTCCGTCTTTTATAGGTTTGCCCCGAGCCGAACCTTTGGTCGATGGGATTCGACCGCGCTAATTCCGATTGGTGCGTGGATACGCCGACGTGGTATCCACCGGCACCGCGTGGCACCGCGCGGCACCCCGACGCATCCACGTACACGTCTCTGCCCGTCTCGCCTACACGATCCGTGCGGCCTTCATGGCCGTGCGTATCGTCCGTTTCGAGTGCAGCGTGGCGTCGTGCAATCCACCGACCGAGCCGTCGGTGCGATCACGGACGAGCGCGATGTTGCGCCGCGCGAGCTCGACCTCGCGCGCAGCGTAGCGCTCGAATTGCCGACGCGTCGGGCGCCATTCCTCGCTGACGAGATCGCCATTCGGCGAAGCGACCGGCTGTCGACGAACGATCTCGCGCAGCCGGTCGATTAGCCCCGGCGCGTGAATCAGCAGCGAGATGTCTACGAACGGATTCACGCGCCGGCCTGCGCGGCCGCTGCGGCCTCGGGCGTCGGCGACCACGTGTGCCGCGTGAACTCGCTCTTATCCTTCAGCTCGATATCGACGGTCGAGAGGAGCACGCGCGCGCCCTTCACGATCGCGTTCACGTCGTCGATCCCGAACTCGGTGCGGAGGTCTGCGGTCGCTCGCGAGGTGCGCGGCCCGTCGCACGCCGAGGTAGCCATTAGCGTGACGAGGCGGTGCGCGCTGACGTCGCTCTCGGGGACGGCGCTGCCCTTCTTCCCGAGAATCGCGAACATCAGCTCTTTGATGTTTCCGAAGAGCGGCGCCTGCGTGAAGTTCCCGATCCACGCGCCCGAGACGCCGGGGCGCATCTTCTCGGGATCCTTGGTCGAGAAGACCTGGATGATGTCGTACTCGCAGATGAAGTTCACCTGCCCCTTCTTCTTCTCGGAAGCCTTCACCTTCATCGCCTTGATCTCGACGAGGTAGTCGCCGACCGCGGCTTGATTGCCGCGGCCGTACACGGGGGCTTTCGCCATGTCGCCGAACAACGCATCGATATCCATGTGCTCGCCTTTTGCAGGGGTTGTGCGCGTCGATATCGCGCGCTCTGTTTGATATACGGTTAGCGACGCCACTTTTGCCGTTCGTAGGCGTCGAATCGTTCCGGCTTCATCTCGCGCCAACGCGGCCCGGGGAACGAAGCGATCGTGAAGTCGTCGGGCCAATCGAACGTCGCCGAAAGCAGCTTGTTCGGCGCGCCCGTCGTGTCGCGCACCGCGCCCGCGCCCGCGAGCGCCTTGCGCATGGCATTCGCGTGCTCCGCGCAGCCGAGCAGCACGTCGACGACGACCTCGCTCGCCTTCTGCCCGGGGCGGTGCGTGCGGCCGATAAGCTGATTCCACCAACCCGAGCCCTCGGCGGGCGACGTGATCAGGTTGCGATTCCAAAGGCCTTGCAGGTTGCGCCCTTCGCGGTTGGCGTCGGACGACGCGATCACGCTGCGCCCGGGCGGCGCGTCGTTGATAAAGCGCCCTGCAGCGTCGAGGCCTTTCGCGCCGTAGTACGCGAGGCCGGCTTCGCGCGAGAGGCGCTCTGCGAAGTGCGAGTGCTCGGTCCAGACGATCCCGGGCGCGGCGTGCGCCCACGTGGCGCAGAGCTTCAGCACCGTCTCGTCGAACCAAACCGGCACGGGGTTGGGAACGAAGGTGTCGCGCACCGCCATCCACCGCGCGAGCTTGCCTCCGTCGTCGATCTTCCCCGAGACGATCGCCTGCGCGACGTGTAGCTCGCTGTCGAGCGTGCGCGAGCTCGAGATCACTTCGCGCACGAACGATCCCCAATCGCGCCTCGGCTCGAGCCACGCATCCGGCGGGCGCGGGTTCCACGTGTACGTCAGGCCTAGCGCGAGCTCCTTCGCGTCGGCCCAAACCTCCGCGCCGCCCGTCAACGGCCATTCATCCGCGGGCGACTTCCATTCGGCGCGGAGCTTCTGAAAGGCGCGGTCCGTCGCGTGCGTCATCTCGTACGTGATCGCTCGCACCTTGATCGCGGCGTCGACCTTCTCGGCTGACATGCCGACGGACGACGCGCCGGCCGCGACCGTCGCGATCACGCCGGGCGTCTCGTTCAGCCGTCGACGGAAGCCGCGGCGTGCAGCCGACACGGGGTCGAGACCGAGCTCGTCTGCGGTGCAGAGCGAGAGCAGCGCGCCGGGCTCGAGCCTCGCGAGCTCGTTGCCCTGCGGCATGTCCTCGTCGATCGCCGACGCCCATTCGACCGTTTCTTCGGAGGTGCGCGGCACGGGCGCGCCGTCCTTCAGGCACCATCGCAAGACGTGCGCGAAGTCGAGCAGCGACTTGTTCATGATCGAGCCGGTCTCGGCTACGAACTTCGTCTCGGGCGCTTTGCGCATCCAGCGCGCCACGCGGCGCGTGACAGCCGCGCGCCTGTTCTTCAGCTTCTGCGACTCGTCTGCGATGATGAGATCCGGCTCGTACGTCGAGAGATAATCCTCCGACTGCACGCGCCCGAGGATCTCGTACGAGACGAGTCGCAGGTTCGTCGAGATGAGCCAGTGCTTCGCGAGCTCGTCGCGGTCGCGGAGCGTCTTCTCCATCAGCGTCGCGGGCAGGATCAGCAGCGGCCGCTTTGCGCCGAGCACCCAACCCGCGAGCATGGAGATGATCGTCTTCCCCTCGCCGACGTCGAGCGCGCAGAACGCGCCGCCATAGATCCCGATATCGTGCAGCGCGAGCGCTTGCGTCGGTCGCAGCGTCATGGTGCCGCCCGGCGCGCGCAGTACCTCGGTGAGCTGCTCGACGAGGCCGGGCGGGCAGACGGGCAGGCGCCGCGGCAGCGCGGAGATGCGCCGCAGCTCCTCGGTGAAGCGGACGGCTTGCACGCTATGGTCCGACGAGCGCGCTGCGCAGAAGACTCCACACGCGAACGAGTGTGCGGGGGCGTGGCAAGAGGATCTCCCCTCGCACGAGCTGGGCTACTTGCTCGATCTTCGAGGCACGCTCGCGCGCGGCCTTGCGCTCCTCTGCGTTTCGCTTGCAGGTGCGCTCGACGACCGGATCCATTACAGCCCCTCGCGCGAGCGCACGAACGTCGGGAAGCGTGGCACGCCGTCGTCCGTCAATTCCTGATAGCGGTAGGTGATCGTCGAGCCGATCGCGGGCGGCGCCTCCCGCTGCGCGTCCGTAAAGCCGGTGCCGACAGAGAAGACGACCTCGGTCGGCTGCATAGAGAATTGCAGGTAGTGCGGCGAACGTGTGATCGTGCGGCAGACGAGCGCGCCGAGCCGTCCCTTATGCTTCCCCTTGCCGGGCTCGTGTCCGACGACGACGGCCTCTGCGTCGTGGAACGTCTTCACCTTCAGCAACGTCGACGAGCGCTTTCGCTCGTACAGCGAGCCGGGCTGTCGAAGCATCAGGCCTTCCCCGCCGAGCGTCTCGACACGCGCGAGCTCGGCGCGGAGGTCGTCGAAGCCAAGGCACGGGCGCTGCTGAAGATGCGACGCGTAATTGCAAGTGCGAACGGTCGCCTCGACAACCGTCTGCCGCGCCTCGAATGCGATCAGATACTCCGGCGCGTCGAACACTCGGAACTGGAGCGCGAGCCATCGCTTGTAGTCGTACTTCGACGACGTCTTCTGCGTCCGGACGACGCTCACCGTCTCTTGGAACTTCCCGCGCCCTAGGAATAGCTCCCCGTCGAGGTGCGTGGTCTTCGGCAGATCTCGCGTGAACCATTCCGGCGCGTCGAACGTCCCTCCGAGCCGTGACCAGAACTTCACGCCGTCCCAGTACGCGCGCACGCCGTCGAGCTTCTCGCTCATCCACCAACCCGAGGGATCAAGGTCAATCGGCCACGGCTTCGCAAGAAGCACCTCGGGCCCTCCCTTTGCGTTCGTCATGTGATTCCCTACTTCCTCGACCACGCCGCGATACGCGCGTGGGCAATTGCGATGTATTCCTCGCTGCCCTCGATCCCGAGGACCGCCGGCCAGCCCGCCTGCAGCGCGCCGATGATCTCGCTGCCCGCGCCCGAGTAGGGGACGAGCAGCATCGCGCCGGCCGTAGGTGGCTTGATCAACGTAGCGAGCCACTTCGTCAACGCGATTGGCTTCAGCGTCGGATGATGATTCCGCGCGCCGCCCGTGCGCCCCGCACCGGCGCGGGGATTGTCGAGGCCGGCCTGCCCGTCCTCGCGATCGGTCATCTCGCCCGCGCTGATCATCGGAAGCTCCTCGCAGCCGAGCTCTCGCTCCTTCGTCGACACCTTCGCGCAGTAGAAGAAGCGCGAAGGCCCTCCCGTTTCCATATATCCCCCCGCGGCGCGCTCCTTCATCGGAAGGACCGCGCCGGTCGCCTTGTTCGCGCGGTAGGGCACCGAGGGGCGCTCGCCCGCGTGCTCGTCGAGTGCGGCTGCGGCGACCTCGTCGAGCATCAGGTTGGCAGGCCAACGGCCTCCATCGGTATCCGGACCGTGGAAGGTTTCTCCTGACGTGCTTCTGCCACCGTTCTTATGCCCCAGGCATCTGCCTGATTCGTCCCTATTCGCGCAGTGCGTGCCCCCTCCGTCCGCTCCGATCCTGCACGCGTCGATCGCGAGCCCTCCGACCCCGTGCGCGAGGACATTGGAAACCATCGTTCCGGACAATGGCTTGCGTGCCAGAATGACCGGCTCGTATGCAGGCTTCAGCGCGGTGCCATAGCCGTCCCATTGACGGGCTAGATCGCTCTCTAGCGCGACTTCGATCTTCTTGCCGGGCGCGGTGCAGACCCCGTCGCTTCGAGCGTAAACACCTCCGCCCGCGCCTCCGTACTTGCCTGCGTTTGGGCTAGTCCAACCTAGTCGGCCGTCTTTCCCGTCGAGCGCTTTCCCGATGTCGTACGACTTAGGAAAGCCTTTCCCGTAAAGCCACATCAGCACGTCGCGCAGCTCGAAGCCTGCATCTTCGATCGCCGTCGCGATTCGGTGGAAGGTGCGCGCGCCGCCGAACGACAGCAGCGGCGCGCCCGGCTTCAGCACGCGCAAGGCCTCGCGCCACACCTCGACGCTCGGCACGTCGTAGTCCCACCGCTTTCCCATGAAGCGGTAGCCGTACGGGGGATCGCAAAGGAGCGCGTCGAACGAGTCGGAGGGGAGCTCGCGCAGCACCGCGAGCACGTCTCCGTGCGCTATCTCGTGCGCCCCGATCACGAGAACGCCCCCTCGCGCGCAGCCGCTTGCGGCCGCGCACGCACCCCGTCTCGCGCCTCGACGAGCCTGCCCCGCTCCTCGCGGGAAAGCGAGGTCGTGCGCAGCCGCTCTTCGTTGTCGAGCGCGTCGACGAGCGCCGCGAGGCGCATGCGCTCTTCGACCGCTCGAGCGATCACGACTTCGCCGCGGGGAGCTGCTGAAGGATGCCCGCGAACGACGCGAGCTTCTGCAGCCGCTGCTCTTCGGCGAACGCAGCGAGCTCGGCGTAGACGCGCGCCATGGCCGACGCGACCGACTCGCCCGGCTGCACGACACCCGTCGCCTCGAAGGGCCCGACCGTGAACGAGTCGAACTTGATCGGGAAGAACTTCTCCTCGCCCCACACGACGCGCACCGTCTGCGGAGGCGGTGCGACCTGCACGGTACCGCCCGCCGAGGACGGCATCGCGACCGCAGCGCGCGTCGCAGGCGGTGCGACCGGCACGCTGCCGACGGGCGGCGCGGGGGGCAGCGCCGACTCGGGCGGGTTGATTGGGCCGGTCGCTGCAGGCGGCGCGGGCGGGGGCTGCGGAGGGGCGGGCGGCGCGAAGAGCGAGCCGAGCGACGGCGGCGCGGGCGGGGGCTGCATCTGCACCGTGCCTGTTGCAGGCGGGGTCGCAGGCGCGGCGGGCGGTGCACCCCCCGCGCGGGCCGCAGCTTGTGCCTTCAACCGCGCGACCATCGCATTCGTTGCGTCGTTGGACATATCGAACTTCTCCTCTTTCAAAACTGGTAATCGCCGTTGTGCTTTGGAGGCCGCAGCCTCCATGATCTGAATTGGACTCAGGTTGCAGGTGTCGCGGTGAAAGCAGCCGCCGAAGTTCTCGCAGGCGTCGGGCGAGGGCTCGAGTTCGAGCGGGCTGCTGTCCGGACGCGAGAGCAGCTCGCGCCGAAGCGGAAGCATCTCGAGCGCTATCCCGTTGATCCTCTCGAATTGCTCTGCGACGTGCGCCGCGCCAACGCGCACATGGATCGTGTGCGCTTTGCGCGGCTTCTTCGTTTGGCCGTAGATCCACGCGAGGTCGACGACGCGCGACCCCGTTTTGAACATCGCATCCGTCGCGTAAAGCATCGCCTGCGTGTCGACGAGCAGCGACTTCGCTGTCTTTCCCCACTTGACGATATCGACGGACGTCTTCGTATCGCCTATTCCAGGTGCGCCGCCCGGTGCGCCGGGAATGAGCGAGCTGTCCGCGGCGAAGATGTCAGCGAATCCCAAGTAGCCGAAGCCGACATGCTTCCCGCCGATCCACGTCGGCGACGGCATGAGGATCTTCCGCTGGATCTCGACCGTTCCCGGTTGCGGGAGTAGGTGCACCATCGACGCGGCGATCTCTCCGCTGCCCGACGGCTTCGTGAAGTCAAAGGGTCGCCCTTCTCGCAGATAGGGCTGTATCTGCTCGTCGTCGACCTCGGTGCCGAGCGCTGCCGATGGCTTGGTCGGGCCGCGAATCCCTTCGATGTATCCGAACGCCCAAAGGCGTTTACATTGCTCGAATGCCGAGATCTCGCTTGCCGAGATCAGCAGATCTTCCCAGCTCACCTCGCGACCGCGCGAGCCTGCTTCCGCCGAGCCTGCCCGGTCGCTATGATCGCGCCGAGCACGAAGATCGATCCGAAAGGCATCAGCAGCGCGACGAGACCGAGCGCCATTGCTGCGGCGCCGAGCCGCGCAGGCACCCCGTAGCGGTACGTCACGGCGCGGTGCCGAAGACCGAGCGCACGGCCTCTCCGTCGGCCGTCAGCGCGTACTTGACGCCTCGCCCGCGCCCCGAGCTCGCGATGAGCCCTCGGCGCTTGCACGCGAGGAGCACGTTCGACGCGACCTCTTTCGCGTTGCCCTCGGCGACCATGCACACCGCGGTCGCGATCGTCATGTCGTCGAGGGTGCTTCCGCTGTCCTCGCTCGAACCCTCGGCGGGCGGGGCGATCAGCCCGTGTCTCTCCGCGTCCCTCTGCGACATGATCAGCTCGCTCGGCGCTCCGACCATCTCGCGGGAGGCGACCACTGCCGCGACCAAGTCGACAGGGATGCCGAGCAGCACGACGAGGTCGCCGAACTTTTTGCTGATGGTGCCGAACGTCTCGCAGGCCTCGCCGAACGCTCGCAGTGCCTCGCGGGTAAGCGCTTCCTTGTCGATCTCGGGCGACTCGACGGCCGCGTTGTCGTTGTCGTTCATGCCGAGATATACGAATGCCGCTCGAGCTTTTGCCGTAGGCCTCGAAAGAAAACGGCTCGCGGCATAATCCAAGCCGACGCGCGTATATCTCTCCTAGGTGCAGTGCCTCGTGCTGCGTCTATGGCGAGGTGTGTCTATGAAAGTAGCTACGTGAGCCAACCTGTCTGGATCTCCGTCCTCTCCACGCACGACCTAGGGCAGCTCGCGCGCGCCTCTTTCGAGACGCCCGGCGAAGGCTTCCTCTCAGCGCTCGTCGAGCACCCCGACGCGGTCGTTGCTCGGCTCATTGGCGCGGATCTCGAAGCGTGGCAGGCGACGGAAGCCGAGCTCGTCGCGCAGCTCGCAGCCGCGACCGACGACAAGGCGCGCGCCGCGGCGAAGAAGCGGATCCCGGCGCTCGTTCCCGCGCGCTTCCGAGGCGACCGACGGAACATCGGCGAGTGCGTCGAGCGACAGATCATCGGACACGACTTCGACCACGTGCACGCGCTGTCGTTCGAGCACGCCGTCGCGCTCGTCGTCGCGGCACTCCCTGATCGTTACCTCGCAATCCACACGACCCCGAGCGAGCGCAACCCTGACGGGTCATGGCGCCTGCGCGTTTTCGAGCTGCTCGACCGCGCCGCGACGCCCGAGGAATGGGAAAGCCGCGTCAAGCCGTACATGCGCAGCGTCGGCGAGCACGACGCGCAGGCGCTCGACGTCGCGCGGCTGCTCTACATGCCGATCCGGACGGCCGGCTACCGCTTCGAGGTAATCCCCGGGCCGCGCACGCGCCTCGACGCGCTCGTTCCCGTCGAGGTCGTGCCTGTCGAGGCACCGACCGTCCCGACGCCGCACGTTGCCCCCTCCGCGCGCCGTGCCGCGGCCGCGCAGCTCCTCGGCGCGTCCTGGCCTGCGAAGGGACGGCACCTTGCGCAGATGGCCCTCGCGGGCGCGCTGCGGCGCGACGGCTGGACGCCCGAGGACGCGTTCGGCTTCCTCTGCGACGTCTGCAAAGCCGCGGGCGACGAGGATCCGGACAAGCGCGCGCAGACGATCGCCGCGACGTGGGAGACGAAGGCGCACGTCGTCGGCTGGTCAACGCTCGAGCGACACGTCGACGCCGGGATCGTTTCCGCCGCGCGCAGCCTCGTCGACCGCGATGCCGACGGCCGGCGCGAGTTCGCAGAGGTGCTCTCGCAGACTAGCGCCGCGCAGGCCGCGCAGACGGCGCCGCTCCTCCCCGACACCATCGCAGCCGCGCCGCCCGAGCCCTCCGACGAGCTCGAAGCCTCACTGAAGCTCACGTGGGGCGCGTGGGATGAAGAGGTCGAGCCGATCAAGTACCTCGTCACGCCGATCATTCCCGCGGGGACGGTCGGCATGATCGTGGCGAAAGGCTCGTCGCTCAAAACGTGGATGCTGCTCTCGTTGGCGATAGCGGTAGCGAACGGCCTGCCGTGGCTCGGTGCCTATCCCGTCGAGCAAGGGAAGGCGCTCATCGTCGACTTCGAGGAAGGGCGACACACCCTGCAGCGCCGCGCGCATCTCCTCGGCAAGCTCGCGTCCCCCGAGCTCGGGCACATGAACTTCCCGCGCGCGCAGCTCGACGATATCGAGTTCTGGAAAAAGCTCGCGCGCATCATTCACACCCGCGGGATCAAGGTCGTGTGCATCGACTCGTTCGCGGCAGGCACGCCCGGCCTCGACGAGAACGACCGTCGCGCCGCCGATCCGCTCATCCTCGCGGGACGCATTGCAGAGGAGCTCGGCGTCACGATCATCATCCTGCACCACGGGAAGAAGGGCGAGGGCGGGGACGAGCGCGACCAAGTGCGCGGGAACGGGGCCTTGTACGCCGGCCTCGATTGGTGCTTCACGCTCGTTCCCCAAGACGAGGACAGGAAGCGGATGCTCGTCCGGTGCGTGAAGCCGTGCGGGCCGCGGCCGGCCGACTTCCGTATCGCGCTTTCCGAGACCGGGCTCTCGCTCGACAGCGCGGTCGATCACAAGGCCGAATACGCCGCCATGGAGAAGCGCATCATCGCGGAGCTCGAGAAGGGCCCGGTCGAGACGCTGCACCGGCTCGAGCGCGCGCTCGGGGTCGGCAGCGGCAAGCTCACCGACGAGATCAAGGCGCTCGAACTGCGCGGTGCCATTCGCGTCGGGAAACCGTTCGGGTACGCGCTCGATACCGACGACGCTCGACGGACACGCATTCTCAAAGCGGTCGAGCCTGGCAAGCTGACGTCCGTTGCTCGAATAGCGACAGAGGCACGTGTCGATAAAGACGCTGTCGCTTTGGCTGTCGCTAATGGCGACATCGCGGAGTCGTATCCGGACGGTCCGTTTATTGTCGTCAAGCGCTCGACCGAGTAGCGACAGCGACAGCGACAGCGACAAGCCCAAAGCAAAAGGCCTGGCAGGCGAACCTGTCAGGCCTTTTGCTTTCCATGTTCGCGACGGATGCCTGCGAGTCGACCGCGAGGCGGGAACCTCTCTCTTCCTCCGTCCCGCGGCCCCTGCAGGGTTTGATTACGCGTCGCTAGGCGCTAGCGTAATCAAAACCGCCGCAGAGGGCAAGTTTTAGGTGTGCTTTTTCTAGAACTTGCTCGATTCGTAAACGATATCGAATAGATAGCGCCGCGTCCGCGTGGAGTCCTGATGGAGTCCTGAGCTCAGGACTCGGGGACTCCATGGATATTGTTCAGGTTTCGTAGTCCTGAGCCGCGGGACTCGGCGCTCGCGTCCTGAGCTCAGGACTAACGGCAAAAGCGGGCGCGCTTTTCGTACATCCACGTATGAGGCTTTCGATCGATCCGGGCGATGACACTGGTTGGGCACTGTTCGATAGCGACAAGCTCGTCGCTTGCGGTTTGGGAGATCCGTCGTGCAACCCGTACGTGCAATCAATAGCGACAAGCGGACAGCTCGAGTCGGTGACGGTCGAGCGACCGGCGATCAATCGAGCGACTAAGCGACCCGAGGACATCATCACGCTCGCGCTGAACGCCGGACAATGGACGGGCGTCTTTCGCGCGTGCTGCCCCGTCGAGTTCGTCGACGTTGTGCGGTGGAAGAGCGGCGTCCCGAAAGAGAAGCATCAGCCGCGGATCAAAGACGCGCTGCGCCCCGACGAGCGACACATGCTCGACGCCATGCTCGCGGCGTTCTCGGTCGCGCGGGGGCACAACATCGTCGACGCGGTCGGGATCGGCCTGTTCGTCGTCGGGAGGCGCGTACGATGAGCGCCAAGCCGACCGAGAGGGGGTGCGAGGCGCTCGCGTTCACCGAGGTCTACGACGCGGCGAAGGGCAAGCCGGCGCGGCTGCAGGCGCGCAGGTGCGTGGCGGCGCTGAAGCGCGCCGAGCCTAGGGTCGAGGATCTGCTCTTCCTGCAGAGGGTCGTGCGCACCCTCGCGCGCGAGCACTACGGCGTCACCACGGGGGCGATCATCGTGGCTGTCCTGAAGGGTGCCTCGGTGCAGAGCATCGCGCCCTTCGTGACGACCATCGCCCCTCGCGCGTGGCCGCTGAACGAGTCGCCCCTGAAGACCAAGGCGCGTGCCGTCGAGCTGCACGCCGACTGCTTCCTAGCGCTCGACCGTTGGTTTCGTGAGTGGGTCGAAAGGGAGCGTGTCGCTAAGGGATAGGGCTATGACCTTCTTGCATAGCTCATGGACATGTTTGCGTACTACGCAAAAAGGTCATAGTGCGTGGGCATGCTGAAGGCGCCCGCATTAGAGGCCTCGAAGAAGTGCGTAAGTATAAGAGACTGCTTAGGTAAGAGATAAGCGACACGATAAGGGACAGGTGCGACAAGGGCGTATTGGGGGCGACCTCCCCCTGCAAAGAGTGCGCTCGATTCGCGATATCCTGAAAACGACCTCGGTTCAAACCCTACAGACACCTACATCAGAACGGACGGCAACCAATGAGAGGAGTACGGATAACCGACCAACAACGACAACGAATCCTGTCGCTTAGGAACAAGCGAACGCAGCCGCAGATAGCGGCAATGGTCGGCTGCAGCGTCGGCACCGTGAACAACGTGCTGAACGGCACCGAGTACGTGCGACCTGGTCGCGAGGCTGTCGCTGTCGATAAGCGACAACCCGCGACCGCCGTGTCGCTGTCGCCTATCGCTCATCCCGATCCGTCCGCGCCGTCGACGATAAGCGACACGTCTTCGACCGACAGCCCCAAAGGCGACAAGCCGAAAGCCGACACGGTGATAAGCGACACCGCTTCGACCGACACGCCGATGTCGGCGAGCGACGAACTCGCGAAGGTCGACAAGTGGATCAAGAAGATCGAGGAAGAAGCCGAGATCGCGCAAGGCGCGGGCGAGATGCAGCTCTTCGGCACGTTGACGAGCAAGCTCGTGTCGCTGCTCGAGCACCGTCGAAAGGTGTCGCCCGTCCCAAAGCCCGACCCGAACGAGAATCCCGACATGATCGCTTTGGGCGAACAGGTATGGGAGCGCCTGCGGTCGACGGTAAAAAGCAGATTGAAGGCTCGCAATGGATGATCGGTCGCCTTTCGACGTGCTCTTCGACGAGGCCGCAGCCGAGCTCGGGATCGAAGCGGCCGCGCAGCTCTTCGACGACGTGCTGCGAGCCTTCAAACCGATCGAGCTCGCAGCGCTCGCGTCGCGCTGGCGCACGTGGGCGCGTCCGAAGCAGCTGCCGCCTGCGAGCAAGTGGCGACGATGGGGCTTCCTAACGGGCCGCGGCTTCGGAAAGACGATAGCGATCTCGAAGGAGATAAACGACGACGTCGAGAAAGGCGACGCGACGCTGATCTGCGTGATCGCGCAAGACGAACAGAGCGCAATCGACATCCAGATCAAAGGTCCGTCGGGACTCATCGCGACCGCGCCGCCTTGGAACAAGCCGGAATGGGTCGCGAGCGAGCTGCAGCTCATATGGCCGAACGGCGCGCGGGCGTACGTGCGCACGCCCGAGGTGCCTGGGAAGATCCGCGGTCTCGAATACCACATGACGTGGGCAAGCGAGCTGCAGTCGTGGCCTTCAGCGTCGCGCGACGAGGCGTGGTCGAACGTGCTGCTGTCGACGCGGCTAGGAAACGCTCGCGTGATATGGGATTCGACGCCGAAGAAGAAGCACCCCGTGTTGAAGTCGCTACTCGCAGAGGCCGAATACGACCCTGATAGCTACGTAGCGGTGCGCGGGACGACTCACGAGAACGCAAAGAACCTCGCCGAAGGCTATATCGAAGATCTGACGCGCCTGTATGGCGGCACGTCGAAGGGTCGCGAGGAGCTCGGCGGCGAGATGCTCGAAGACGCCGACAACGCGACCGCAAAACAGGAATGGATCGACGTCGCGCGGCGCGTGCGCCCCGACAAGCTCGTGCGGCGCGTACTCGGCGCGGACGTCGCGGTGACGTCGAAGGCAGGAAGCGACCTCTCGGGGTTGATCCTCTCAGGCCTCGGTGTCGACGGGCAGGCCTACGTGCTGCGGAACATGAGCGACAGGCACAAGCCGCACGCGTGGGCGAAGATCCTGCTCGACGTGTACGACGAAGAAGAGTGCGACGTGATCCTCGTCGAGACGAACAAGGGTGGTGATCTCGTCGTGCAGAACCTTCGCGCCGCAGCCGAGAAGCGCAACCGACGAATCGTCGAGCTCGGCTTGCAGGAAGTGCCGCGTCGGCAGCTCGGCGTGATCAACGTGAAGCCGCTCTTCTCACGCGGCGCGAAGGAGGAGCGGGCGCAGCCTGTCGCAACAGCCTACGAGGCCGGCCGCATCTCGCACGTGCTCGGCGCAGACCTCGCGAGCATCGAAGAGACGCTGACGACGTGGGAGCCCGGCACCACAACAGCCGCAGGCAACCGCTCGCCCGACGACCTCGACGCGCTGACGTTCACGATCGTCGAGCTGCTCGGCTTGACGGTCGAGAGGAAGAAGCGCGGAGACGAGATGCAGGCCGCGCAGGCCGCGCAGAAGGTGCTCGCAGGCGCGGGCGGCGCGGGGCGCATGCTGCAGTCGATCTCGTCGATGCTCGGGGGCGCCTTGGGAGGCTCGAAGATCTAGGCGCCTGTCGCGGGCGGCGCAGGCGGCGCGCCGGGCGGCGCAGCAACAGGCGCGGGCGCGACCTTCAGCGTGGGCGCCTTGATCCTGTACGTCGCAGCGACCTCGTCGACGTAAGCCTGCGTGATCTCGAAGCCGTTCTCGCGCGCCGCTGCGATGTCGGCGAAGAAGGCCTCGCGGCGCTTGGCGGTCGCAGCGTCGACGGCCTCGGCGTCTTCGTCGGGCACCTTGTATCGGTGCGTGGGCGCGAGCGTCGAATCGCCGAAGTTCCACGCGCACCACGGCTGAATCGCGCCGGTCGTAAACGCGCGAGACATCGTGCCGAGATCTCCGCGCACGATGGTCGACGCGACGCCGAAGAGCGCCGTGATGTCGACGCCGGGCGCGCCGCCTGCCGCGCCGAGCACGCCGTCGGTGCCGAGGTAGATGCGCGCCGCGGCCTTCTCGGCGTTCTTGACGAGCTCGGTCCACACCTGCCACGCGTTGGAGTTGTTCGTCAGGTAGTCGACCTTCGATCCTGCGGGTCGAATGCCTGCAGGCATGTCCTCGGAAGCGATGGCTTTCAGCAGCTCGAGAAACGCCGAGGCCTCCGAGCTGAGCGAGCCGTCCGGGTTTTGAAGCGACACGCCTTCCGCGAGCTCACCGACCACTTTCGCGTTGCCGTGCGCGACCGAGCCTTTCGCCCAATCGCGATTGGCGAACGCGTGCCGCGCCCATACGAGCGCGGCCGCGAGGATCGTCGCGTTGTGCCGGAACGGAAGCACCTCGCTTCCTTGGAAAACGAGCCATCGGCCGTCCCCATGCACGATCGGCACCTCGCCACCAATCGCAGAGTTCGCCAGCAGCGTCGGATCGGTCTCCGCGAGGTCGACGCGCGCGAAGAAGCAGCGATAGAAGTCGTCCCATCGGACGTATTCGATCGGCCAGTAATTGATCTCGGCGTCGACGCGCGAGCCGTCCTCGCGTGGGAGCGCGCGCATAGTCGCGAACGCGATCCCGTGGTTCACGAGACACCCGTGAATGTCGACGCGCGTATCGGGCTGAAGCGCGAAGCCGTTCGGTCCAAAGAGCGCGTCGGCTTCGAGGGCGACGCTCGCAGCACGCGCACCGGGCGCAGCGACGATCTCGGTCTCGATCACCTTCTGCGGCGCGAGTCGATTCTGATAGGCGACGAACAGCGCATCATCGGTGCGCATCTGTTCGGCCATTCGCGCAGGGAAGACGAAGTTCCCGCGCATCTGCGCCTCGCGCGCCTGAAAGATGCGCTGCAGCGACCACGCGTTGATCGTGCCGCTGCCGTCTCGCGGTTTAGGGAGCGCCGCGACGAGGCGGGCGGCGTCGAACTCAGAGGCCGTGCGGACGCGCTTCGCGCGCTTAGAAGGTGCTCCCATCCCTCGCAACGTAAGCACTCGCGCGCAGACATGTAATGTGCGCCGACGCGATTCTTTGAATTACGAATCGGGATTCGCGTGCCTACCATAATGCTCACATGAGCACTCGTTTTACGACGAGGCCGATCGCATTGTCGCTCGGCGCGACAGGCGCACTCCCTCGGGAGTTCCGCCTGTTCGTGCACGGGTTGAATGACACCGAGAAAGGGACGTTTCTGTTCGACGAGCAAGCTGCGCAATCCGTAATGGAGAACGCGGCGCGCTGGGGTGTCGATTACGCGATCGATCTCGAGCATCAGATGCTCGACGGCGCTTGCGCCGACCCGACCGCCCGCGACGCGCGCGGTTGGTTCAGGCTCGAGCTACGGCCCGACGGCTCGCTTTGGGCCGTCGATGTTCGCTGGACCGCTGATGGCGAGGCGCGGCTCCTTCAGAAGCGACAGCGATACATCAGTCCCGCGGCGCTGTTCGACCCCGAGACAATGCGAATTACCGAAGTGCTGAACGCGGCACTCGTGTCGATGCCAGCCACGCGCAACGCGCCCGCCCTCGTCGCGGCGTCCAAAGGATCAGGAATGGATCTCACCCAAGTAAAGGCCGCACTCGACGCAATCGAAGCGGGCGACGCCGCGAAGTGCGGCGAGATCCTCAAAGCGATGATCGCCGCGGCCGCGTCGGGCTCGAGCGCCGAGGACGCTGCGCCCGCATCCGGCGCGCCCGTCGAAGAGTCGGCCGTGCCGCCCGCCGCGAAAGGCGACGCGCCGCCCGACGCCGAGAAGAAGGGCGAAGTCGCTGCGTCAGCGAAGCTCGCTCGATTGACGGGGAAGCCGACGCTCGCGGAAGGCCTCGCCGAAGTCGAGGTGTGGCGCGCGGCGTACGTCGAGAACGAGAAGGCGACTGCGAAGCTCGCAGCCGAGCGCGAGGCGCTCGACTCCGCAGAGCGAAAGCGCCTCTGCACCGACCTGATCAAGCTCGGCGCCGAGTTCCCCGCTACGGTGTGGACCGACGACAAGGCGACCGCGCTGAAGCCGCGATGGGCCAAGATGCCTCTCGAAGAGCTCCGCGCGAGCGTCACCGAGCAGCGCACCGCGCGCGGCGCGAAGCCGGCTGCAGGGACAGGCGCGAAGCCGCCCGCGGGGTCGGGCGACGGTTCGGCGACGTTCGTCGTCGGAGAGAAGCACATCACGCTCAGCGCCGCGCAGCTCGCAATCTGTGCGGAGACGAATTGCAAGCCGGAAAAGTTCGCGGCGCAGCTCGCGCGCCGAGCCTCGAAGGAGTGACGACATGAGCAACGCAACGACGAGCCTTGTCATCGAGGCATACGGCAAGGGCGGGCGGAATATCTATCTCCCCGTCGACGGCGGGACGACGATTTACAAGGGGACGCAGGTCGCTCAGCTCGTGAGCACCGGCATGCTCGTCCCTGCGACGACCTCCGGCGCGGGACCGACGATCGGTGTCGCGGTGCACGACATCGACAATTCGGGCGGCAGCGACGCGGACGTCTACTGCGACGTGCGCACCGATCAGATCTTTTGCTTCGCGAACGGCACCTCGACAGACGCGTGCAGCGACGCGACGCTCGTCGGCGCGCCGGTGTACGCCGCGGACGATCACACCGTCTACGACAACGACGCGAGCGGCACGCTGAAGCGCGCGGGGTACTTCGCAGGCATGGAGGAAGACGGCCGCGTTCGCGTCTTCATCACGGCCTTCGGAGTCGGCGCGACGGCAACCGCGGTGACGGTGCTGACGTTCACTGCGGTCGCAGGGACCGCGAATAACACGCTCGCAGCCGTCCCCAATCCGACGGACACGCCCGCGTCCGCAGACGCGCTTCGCGACGACCTCGTCGCGACGCTCATCCCGCCGATCCGAGACAACTTCGCCGACCTCGCCTCGAAGGTGAACGAGCTCCGCTCGATCCTCGTCGCAGCCGGCCTCGCGAGCTGAATCGCCCGCGCACTCGACCTGATCTGAAAGCCGAAGGACGCACGCCATGCCGATTCTGTTCGACGATACGAAGCTCCCCGCAGACGACCAAGCCGCGCTTCGCGAGTTCGACGATCGGTACATCGCGTCGATCGGCGCCGATCAACCGCCGTCGTGGTCCGACTTCGGCGACCTGATCCCGACGAACGCGCCGCTGACGACCTTCCCGATCGGGTCGCTCGCGATGAAGTACACCGAGTTCCGCGGCGAGCCGCGCATGAAGACGCTGCTCGCGAAGAGCTTCGATCTTCGCACCGCAGAGTATCAGGCCGGTCTCGAAGCCGAGTATCTCGATCTCCTCACGAAGGTCTTCGCCTACCGCAATTGGCAGAAGGGCCCCGAGCGCATGATGAAGGGCGAGGCGCGCTTCCGTAATCGGAAGATCGCGACCCTTCTCGAAGGCGGCGAGAGCGGCACGAAGTGGGGCGCGACCGCGGACAATACGAACGGGATCGACGGCGCGTACTTCTTCTCTGCAACGCACCTCTCCGACTTCAACAACCCGGCCTCCACGACGTGGAGCAATTACCAGTCGAGCGGGATCGACGTGCTCGACTTCGATCTCCTCGAAGCCGAGGTCGTCAGCATGCAAGGCGTTCTCGACGAGAACGGCGAGAAGCTCGACATCGAGCCCGACACGATCCTCGTGCCGACGCAGAAGGCCGAGAAGCTGAAGAACAAGCTCGCGAAGGACATGATCCTCGAGACGGACAGCGGCTCGTTCGCTGCGACGAACAATATCTTCAAGGGTCGCTTCAACGTGATCCACGTCCCCGAGCTCACCGATCCGAACGATTGGTATCTCGTCGACTCGAAGCTCCGCGCGTCGAGCGGCCTGCCTCCGTGGATCTCCGCGCGGTACACCGCGCCGGACGCTGCGTTGCAGCTCCGAAAGTGGGATACGTCGAGCGACTTCTTCAAGGATACGGGCCGGATCAAGGTGTCCTCGCACATCCACTACGGCTTCTGCCTCGGCTTCCCGCACGCGATCCGCAAGATCAAGGGCGCCTGATCTAGCGCTCCGCTGCAATCGGCCGGCTGCTTCGCGGAAAACCGCGAGCGCCGGCCTTTCGCGGTGTGGCCGATCTCTACTGCACGCGAGGAGACCTGTACCGCTTCGGGTTGACCCGCGGCGCGCTCGGTGTCGCCGGTCGCGTGGTCGAATCGTCCCTCGCGTCGACCGACGTGATCACGCTCGACGCGCACGGCTTCGACACCGGCAACGAAGTGGCGTTTCGCGCGACCGAGGGCGGCACGCTCTCTTCGCCGCTCGTCGCGGGTACGACGTACTACGCAATTCGGCTCAGCGATTCCACGTTTCAAGTGGCCGCGACCGACGGCGGCGCGGCGCTCGATCTGACGACGAACGGCGTCTCCATGATCGTCGCGACGGCGCTGCCGTTCGACGACGTGATCGAGTTCTACAGCCGTTGGGTCGACGGCTGCGTGCCTGCGAACGCGGTGCCGTTCGTCGATCCCGTGCCTGTCGTGGTGAAGGCGATCGTCGCGGAGCTCTCGGCAAAGAAGCTGCTGCAGCTCGCGGGACACACCTCGGCTTCCGTGAACGAGGCCGAGCTAGCAGCGAAGGCGCAGCTCGAGCGATGGTCGAAGGGTATTCCCGTGCGCGACGCAAACGCGACCGCGCCCACGAACAAGGCGGTCGCCTCGTCGATCTCCGTCGCTGGCGCAGATCCTCGCGGTTGGGGGTCAAGGACGCTTCCATGAGTCGCCCGCTCGACCTCTCATCGCTGACGAAGATCACTGCGAGGCTGCGCGCGCTGCCGCGCGTGCTCGCGCAGGATATCGCGGAGCGCGCCGCGCCGAAGATCTCGGCGTTTGCGAAGGAATCGTTCGACGCGAGCCGCGACCCCTACGGCGCGCCTTGGGCGCCCGGCGTGAACGGCCAGACGATCACCCTGCGCAAGACCGGCGCGCTCGAGCGCTTCGTGCACTACGTCGCGATCGGGACCAAGATTCGAGTCTCGCTCGGCGTGAAGTATGCCAAGTACCAGATCGGCAAGCGCCTGATCTACCCGCGCCGCGACCTGCTGCCGAAGCAGTATTCGGACGCGCTTCGGCAGCTCGCGAGCTCGACGGCGCGCGACCATCTCGAAAGGGGGCAGTAATGCTTCACGAGATCGGCGTCGAACTCGCCGCGGCGCTCGGCGCGCAGGGGTGTCCGTTCCCCGTCGTCGACGGCCCCGAGCCGACGCAGCCTGCCTCGTTTCTTCCGGAACGCGTCGTCATCCAGCACGACGACGGAGACTCGTTCGTGCGCGCTCCGCGCTCGCAGCACGTCAATCCGAAGCACCGATTCGTCCGCAACATCGCAGCGAAGGTCACGATCTACGCAAAGAGCCCGGCGCTCAGCGCGACCGATTGGGAGCATCGACGCCGCGCCGAGCACGTGCTCGACCTCGTGCTCGTCGCGCTCGACAAGGTGATCAGCCTCCGCAAAAACGGGTGGTCGGTCACCGGCGGGCGCTTCGTGCCGCTCGCAGACCTCTCGAAGAGCGAGATCGCAGGCGGCGCGGTTTACGAGCTCTCGTTCGCGGTCGAGCGCGGCGTCTTCGAGCAAAAGTGGAACGGAGATATCCGTCCCTCGGTGTCGGGTATTCCGATCACCGGCTCCGACCGAATCACCCTCGCACATGGTCCGTCGGACCAAGTGCCCGAAACGGCCTGCTGAGAAGGAAAGAGCTATGGCAGATCTTCCGAGCGCGACAGTCGTAATCGACGACGAGGCAGGCTCGTTCGCGGGCAATACGGGATACGTCGTCGTGATGTCGTGCGTCGCGCAGAACGCAGACGTCACGCCGCGCGTGTACGCGTCCGCGAAGGGCGTGCTCTCGCAGCACGGCTATTGCCAAGGCGCGGATTACGTCGCGCTTCACGTCGAGAAGACGAAGAAGCCGGTGATCTTCATCGGCCTGCCGACCGCGACGGCGGGCGTGCTCGGGCGCGTCGACTCGACCGGCGTTTCGGGGACGAGCGCGATCTCGGTCGCGGCCGGCGCGGCCGGCTTTCTCGAAGAGACCGACGCGTCGATCGTCGTCGTCAACGGCGGGACGATCGGGACGACCGGGATCACGTTCGACCTCTCGCTCGACGGCCAGCGCACGACGAAGCGCGTCCGGCTCGGCACCGCGTCGAGCTACACCGTCCCGTACGTCGGGATCGTCATCTCGTTCGGTGCAGGCACGCTCGTCGTGGGCGACACGTATGCCTTCACGACGTCCGCGCCGATGTGGGATGGGACAGGCCTCGCCGCGGCGCGCGCCGCGCTTGCCGTGCAGCAGAAGGCCGCGCGTTCGTGGCTCATCGCCGGCGATCTCCCGAACAGCACCTTCGCGGGATACGTGACGACGGAGGCGAACGCATACGCCTCGTCGAGCGACCGTTACGTGTTCGCGCGCTCGAGCGTCCGCGACCGGCTTCCCCTCGCGGAGATGAGCCGGATCACCAAGCGCATGACCGGCACGCCGACCCTCACGTTTGCGGAGGTCGGAGGGACGGGCGACACGATCACGCGCTCCTCGGGGTCGTGGATCACGGACGGCTTCGCGGTCGGCGACACGATCACGGTCGCAGGGAGCTCGTCGAACAACGTCACCGGTGCGATTGCGTCGCTCAGCGCGACCGTGATCACGCTCGGAACGACCGATCTCGCCGCAGAGGGGCCGGTCTCCGACTGCACCGTCACGGCCTCGCCGACCCTCACCTTTGCCGAGGTCGGAGGGACGGGCGACACCGTAACGCGCTCCTCGGGATCGTGGCTCGCCGACGGCTTCGCGGTTGGCGATGTCGTGACCTTCGCAGGCACCTCGTCGAACAACGTCACAGGCGCGATTGCGTCGCTCAGCGCGACGGTGCTGACGTTCGGCACGACCGACCTCGCCGCGGAGGCAATCCGCAGCGACGCAGTCACCGCGACCGCGGGCGAGACGGTCGCAGCCTACGTCGCAGCGATGGACACCGCGTTCTCGTCCGTCGACGCGCAGTCGCGGATCGACCTCTCGCTCGGGCGTGCGCGGAAGCTCTCCCCGATCACGGGGTGGATGTTCCGTCGCCCGGCTGCGTGGGGCGCGTCGGTGCGCGAGTACGAGCACGACCTGCAGATCCCGTGCTGGCGCAAGTCGGACGGCCCGCTCGACGGATGGGATCTCACCGACGGCGCGGGACGTGTCGTCGAGTTCGACGAGCTGAACGACGGCGGCGCGCTCGCGGCCCGCTTCACGTGCCTTCGCACGTACAGCAACGGCCCGAACGGCGCTTTCGTCGCGCTGTCGCTGACGCGCGCGACCGAGGGTTCGCTGCTCTCGCGCACGCACAACATGGCGGTCGCGAACCTCGCGTGCTCGGTGACGCAAGCCGAGACCGAGAACGCGATCGGGCAGGTGCTGATCCTGAACGACGACGGCACCGGCTCGTCGGCGTCGCTGCAGAAGATCGAAGAGCGCGTGAACACGCAGCTTCAGAATAACCTGCTGAAGAATGGCGCCGAGGGACCGCGCGCGAGCAAAGCGGTTTGGGTCGCCAGCAAAACCGACGTGTTGAACGTCCCCGCAGCCGAGCTCACGGGAACGCTGTTCCTCGAATTGAACGGCACCCTCGAGAAGATCACGACTCGCGTCCGCGTCGCAACGGGCGGCTGAAAGCAGGATCACCATGACGAATCAGGCATACCCGTCGATCAACGACTTCGCGCCGTCGTGGGCCGACATCGAAGTCACTGCGACCGTCGACGGAGGCGACCTCGTCGAGATGACGGATATCGCCGCGATCAAGTGGGGCCGTAAGGTCGACGTCGGCGAGCAGAAAGGCACCGGCGGGCGCACGATGAAGCGCACGGCGGGGCAAGGCTCGCAGGAAGCGTCGGCGACGTTCTACCGAAGCGGCCTTCGGAAGCTGATCAAGTCGCTGATGAAGAACGCCCCGACGCGCGGCAATCAGGTGATCATCGGAGTCGTCGCGTTCGACATTCTCATTCAGCACACCCCGATCGGGGAGACCGAGATCTACACGACGAAGATCACGGGGTGCAGGTACCTCGGCGACGCGGACGACATGAAGGAAGGTCCCGACGCCGACAAGATCGAAGTAACCCTGAATCCGATTCAGGTCGCGCAGATCATCGACGGGAAAGAAGTGGTGCTCGTGTGATGGATGCCAAGGCAAAGATCGCGGAGATCGAAGAGAAGCGTGCGGCCCGCAAGGTCGCAATCGCGGCAGCGCGCGAGGCGCAATTCGCAGTCGACCTCGAAGCGCTCGACGCGCTCGAGAGCGAGCATGGCGACGGGCGCGTCGCGCGCCTCGACGTCGAGCGCTTCGTGCCGCCGCACCCGACCTTCATCGTGCTGCGCACGCCGTCCGCGGTGCAGTACAAGCGCTTTTGCGACCGCGTCTCGCGCGCGTCGAAGGCGAACGATCCGAAGGCGCGGCGCGACGCCGAGAACGAGCTCGGGGAAACGTGCTGGGTCTACCCCGAGCCCGACGCGCGGAAGGCGATGCTCGAAGAGTTTCCAGGCCTGCTGCTTTCCGTCGCGATCCGCGCCGCCAAGCTCGTCGAGGCGAACGAGGTCGAAGAGGGAAAAGACTAAGCGAGCGCGTCGACGCCGCGAAGCGCTCGCCCGGCGCGCTTGCCGAATGCTTGCTGTCTTGGGCGCGAGGCGAGGAAGAGACCGACGCGAAGGCCGCGGCTTTCGTTGTCGCCGACGTGTTGTGTCTCATCCGAAAGCAATTGAGCAAGTAGCACCATGGCCGACGGAACGACCTTCGATATCGACCTTGCCGTAAAGGCCGAAGGCGTCCAGTCGGCCGCGGATCTGCTCGACCGCTTCGCGCAGCGACTCGACACCGCGAGCAAGACCGCGATCGACGCGGCGAAGTCGGTGCAGGCGGGCGAGGTCGCTTACAAGCAAGCCGAGACTGCATACGACCGCGCGTCGAAGGCGCTCGAGCGGATCAACGTCGCCATGGAGAGCGCGAGCGGGAAGAAGCTCGAGAACTTGATCGCGCGGCAAGGCGAGGCCTCGAAGGCCGTCTCGGCCGCGAAGCTCGCACTCGACGGGGAAGCGACGGCGCTCGACAAGCTCCGCGACTCCGCGGCGTCGGCAGACAAGCAAGTCGAAGCGTTGACGGCCGCGCAGGCCTCCGCGAAGAAGGCGACCGACGCGCAGAAGAAAAGCCAAGCCGAGGGATACGCGGCGAACGAGCTCCTCGCGTCGAGCCTCGGGAAGCTCGGCGGGCCGCTCGGCGCCGCGGGGCAGAAGGCCTTCGAGCTGAAAGGCGCGTGGGATAAGATGAGCCGCGCGCTCGGCGCGGCCGGCCCGTACGCTGCAATCGCGGTCGCGGTCGTCGCAATCGCGACCGCCGTCGCAGCCGTCGCTGTCGCGGCGGCCGCTGCCGTCGTGCATGTCGCTGCATGGGCCGTCGGCCTCGCGGACGCCGCGCGCACGCAGGGGCTGCTCGCCGCGGGAATCGCGCACTCGGTCGAGGGCGGGCGCGAGCTCGACTCCGCGATCACGTCGCTCGCGAAGCGCGTCCCGCAGACGACCGACGAGCTCACTTCGATGGCAAGCGAGCTCGCGAAGAGCGGCCTTCGAGGGAAGGAGCTGAGCGACACGCTCGAGCGCAACGCGGTCGCGGCCGCGAAGCTGAAGTTCGGGCCCGAATGGCAATCGCAGATGACTTCGCTCGAGCAGTCGCAAAAGCGCCTGAAGAGCGGCCTCACGAGCCTTTTCTCGGGGCTCAAGATCGACGCGTTGCTCGAGCAGCTCTCGGTGCTCGTCGGGACGTTCGACGAGAGCGCCGCGAGCGGCCGCGCGATCAAGGTCGTCTTCGAGTCGTTCTTTCAGCCGGTCGTCGATGGCGCGACGGGGCTCGTCCCCGTGCTGCGTCACGCGTTCCTGCAATTCGAGATCCTCACCCTGAAGGCGCTGATCGCGATCAAGCCGTTCGGCTCGACGATCGTCAAGGTCGGCGAGGCCTTCGCGGTCGTCGCGGCAATCGGTCTCGCTGTCTTCGCCGCGGGCGTCGCTGCCGTGGTCGTGGTGCTCGCGCAGGTTGCCGCAGCCATCGTCGTGCCGATCGCGCTCTTCGCAGCCATCGCGGCGGGCGCGGCGTACGCAGGCGCGAAGATCTACGAGTTCGGGTCGAACCTCGTAACGAGCGTCGTCACCGGCGTCCAATCGGCGTGGACGAGCCTCACGATCTTCGCGTCGACCCTCGTTGACATCTTCTCGACGATCTCGCTCGTCGACGTCGGCGCGCGGATCATCGACGGCCTCGTCGGAGGCATCACGTCGGGCGCGAGTGCTGCTTTCGCAGCGGTGTCGAACGTCGCCGACGGGGTCGTCACTGCCGCGAAGAACGCGCTCGGGATCGCTAGCCCTAGCAAGGTCTTCGCGGAGATCGGCGCGTTCACCGCGCAGGGCATGACGCAAGGGATCGAGGGCTCGAGCGGCAGTGTCGAAGCCGCGATGACAGACCTCGTCGCGCCGCCCGAGCCGAGCGCGTCCGCGCCGTCGGGGAAGGACAGCGGAAGCGCAGCCGGCGCGATTACGTACCAGATCACGATCCAGGCCGCGGGCGGCACCGCGGAGGACATCGCAGAGAAGGTCCGCCAGGTGCTGATCGATCTCACCGAAGGCGCAGCAGTGCAACTCGGCGCAGTGGTGCCGACGTGAGCGCGCCCAACCCGATCGATCATGAGGAGCTCTTCAACGCAATCGAGCTCGGCGGAGTCGTCTCGCCCGGGAAGGTCACGCTCTCGGGTCACGACCGGAAGATCACGTGGGACGTCAAGAAGGGCCCCGGGCTCACGGGCGCGACGACGACCATGAAAGAGGTTCCGCCGATCGAGTTCACCGCGAGCTTCTACCTCGTGCGTGACGACTCGCTTGGCATCGACGACTTCGAGGATTGGGAAGCGTTCCTGCGCGTGATCGAGTCGACCGTCTCGGGACCTAAGCCGAAGGCGCTCGACATCTATCACCCCGACCTCGCGTCGCAGACACCGCCGATCACGAGCGTCTGCAAAGCAGCCGTCGCGGGTGTCATCCACGACGGCAAAGGCGGGCAGACGGTCGCGGTGAAGTTCCAAGAGTACCGCGCGCCGAAGCCTGCAGGCGGCACGCCGACGGGCGCGAAGGCAAAGGCGAAAGCCGACCCTGAAGCGGCCGCGCTGTCGGAGATCGACCGGCTTACGAATCAGTACCGAGCCACGCCATGGGGCTGATCGCGACCCTCGCAGACAAGCGCGTGCTGCGCGCGCGGGTGTATCTGCACGCGTGGGGCGCGTGGTACGCCGATCTCTCGCTCGACGGAGAGCACACCCTCACAGGCGCGGTGACGCTCGCGCTCGCCGACGTCTCCTTTCAAGGGACGGTGCTCGCGGGGGGCGCAGCGTTCGGTCGCTCCGACTATCGGATCGTCGGAGGCAAAGGCGGTTGGGGCAAGCCTCTCCCGAAACGCTCATACGAAAACGAGCGATTCGGCGTGAAGCTAGCGACCGTCGTCGGCGACGCTGCGCGCGAGGCAGGCGAAGTCTTCGAGTCGTCGTCGACGGAGAGGCTCGGTCCTGCGTGGACACGCCCCGAGGGCCCCGCGCGCCGCGTGCTCGAGCAGATAGCACCGTCGGCGTGGTACATTGGCGAAGACGGCGTGACGCGCCTCGGTCGGCGCGCGGTCTCGCAGTACACCGGCAAGGCCGTCCGCGTCTCGCAGATCGACCGCGCAGGCAGGCGTCTCGTGCTCGCTGCCGAGCAGCTCGCGCCGCTAGTCCCCGGCGCGGTCGTCGACGGGATCGAAGCGATCGACGTGATGCACTCTCTCGACGCAGAGACCGGCCTTCGCACCACGATCTACGGGCGCGGCGTCGCGACGAGCTCGCGCATTCTCGACGCATACCGCGCACTACTCGATCAGCTCGACCCCGATCGCACGTTCCGCGGAACCTTCGAGTACCGCGTTGTGACGCTCGACGGGAATCGCGCCAATCTGCAGCCGGTGCTCGTTTCGACGGGCATGCCCGACCTTCAGCGCGTGCCGGTGCGCCCGGGGCTCAGCGGCGCGAAGTCGCAGCTCGCGCTCGGCTCGCGCGTGCTCGTCACGTGGGTCAATGCCGACCCCGCGCGGCCCGAGGTCGTCGCCTTCGAGGATGCGGACGGGGAAGGCTTCCGGCCCGTCGTCACTGAGATCGACGCGCAGACGTTCGTGAAGCTCGGCGAGGGCGCGCTGCCCGTCGCCCGCGCGGGCGACCTTGCAGGCGGGATCTTCGCTGTCGGAACGACGCAATCGAAGGTGAAAGCATAATGGCACTCGACATCGATCGCGCCGCTGCCGTTATGGCAAGTGCACTCACGAATCCCCCGCTGAACGCGCACGCGGGCCCCGAGTTGACGCAGCTCTGTCACGCTATCGTGTCGTCGATCCTGAACGAGATCACCGGACACGCCGTCGTGCTGCCGACGGCGCTCGTTTCGGCGTCGCCCGGATCGCCGGTGACGGGAACGGGGAGCGTCACGTGACGTCCTTCGGCGTCGACACCTCGTGCACGAACGCGCTTCGCCCGGGGCAGCGCGTGTCGGGCGTGCGCCTCGTCGCGGAGGCCGCGTATCGCAGGCTCACGACCCCGCGCGGCATGCTTCGCGGAGGCGAAGACGAGGCGAACTACGGATTCGACTTGCTCGAGACGATCGGCAGCGTCACGACGAAGTCGCAAGCTGCGTCGATCGGCGGGCGCATCCGGAACGAGCTGCTGAAGGACGAGCGGATCGAGACGGTCAACGTCGAGGTCGTGGTCATGACGAACGGCCCGAGCTCGATGCTCGACGTCACAATCGAAGCTGTCACGCGCGAGGGACCATTCACGCTCGTACTCGCGGTCGGCGAATTGTCCGTCGACCTTCTCGACATCGTGACGGAGGCCTGACGTGCTTTCCCTTTCCTCGCTCATCAGCACGCAGACGAAAGAGCAGATCTACGCGCTCGCACTTCGGGTCGCGGCGTCGGTCGGCGTCGACACGTCGTCATGGCTTGCGGGCGACCCGACGCGCAGCCTCTATCACGTCGAAGCCGAGGAGCTCTCGACGCTCGAGAAGATGGTCGCAGGCTTCATCTCGAGCGGCTTCCTCGATTACGCGTCGGAGGATTGGCTCGAGATCCTCGCTAAGCAGGTGTTCAACGTCGACGTCCCCGCAGCGTCCTTCGCAGCGACGTCGGTGACCCTCACGAACAACGGCGGGGGCGTTTACGTAATCGAGGCAGGCGATCTCACCTTCAAGTCGACGACGAACGGCAAGACGTATCACAACACGTCGGGCGGCACCCTCACGTCGGGCCCCGCGACGACGCTCGTCGTCGACGTCGAGGCCGACGAGGCAGGGTCGGGGAGCTCCGCGGGCGCGGGCGAGATCGACTCGCTCGTCACGACGCTGCTCGGCGTCACGTGCTCCAACGCGAGCGCGGCCGTCGGCACCGACAAGCAATCCGACGACACGACGAAGCAGCAGTGCCGCGACAAGCTCGGATCGCTCAGCCCGAACGGCCCGCGCGACGCGTACAGCTACGTCGCTCGGAACGCGGCGCTGACGGGAACGAATGCGATCACGAGGGTGCGCGTCTACCCCGACAGCGACACGGGCGAGGTGCTCGTGTACGTCGCGGGCGCGTCGGGCGCGGTCTCGGGCGACGACGTCGACGACGTCGACGCAGCGATCACGACGTATGCGACCCCGCTCTGCATCACGCCGACGGTCGACACCGCGAGCGCCGTCGTTGTCGCCGTGACTTACGAGCTTTGGCTCTACCGATCGTCGAACAAGACGACAGCCGAGGTCGAAGCCGCGATCGAAACAGCGCTCGGGACGATGTTCTCCACGCGGCCGATCGGTGGAGACATCATTCCGCCGGACACGTCGGGCAAGCTCTATAAGTCGCTGATCGAGAGCACGATTCGCGGCGTCTTCCCGCAGGCGTTTCGCGTCACCGTCACCGCGCCCGCGAGCGACACGTCCCTTACGCGCGGGCAGGTCGCTTCGCTCGGTGTCGTCACGCCCACGGTGCACCTCGTCGACGATCCGTGAGGTAGTCATGTCCGTCTCGCAGTCGTTTCGTCGCATTCGTCAATTCCTCGCGCCGCGTTGGCTCACCGACGGGGAGGGCGGGAAGGTCGGCTACTCGCTCGACCTCGTGAAAGACGCGTACGTGCGTCGTGCGCTCCTCGGGCTTCTCGCGCGCTTCCCGCAGAACGGCCCGAACGGGGAGCTTGCGCCGCCTGACGCACTCGCAGCGATCGGCCGCGATCGGCGCGTAGTGCGCGGGATCGATGAGTCGGCCGCGTCGTACGCGCTGCGACTGATCGCATGGCTCGACGATCGCAAGACGGCCGGCAACCCGTTCACGCTGATGCAGAAGCTCGCGGAGTACACCGGCGCGGGTTGCGTCTTCAAGACGGTCGACAATCGCGGGAATTGGTTCGTGCGCGCCGCCGACGGGACGCGAAGTTTCTCTTTGAAACATGGCAATTGGGATTGGGATGGTTACGCTGAAAAGTGGTCGCGCTTTTGGGTAATCATCCATCCGCCTGCTTCTCTTTGGACCGAGCGCGCTTGGGATTGGGGCGATTCGAGCGGCCCCGATTGGGGCGGTGGTGAAGGCACTTGGGGCTCGACCGCTACGCGCGATCAAGTGCAGACGATTCGGGCGCTCGTCGCTGACTGGAAACCCGCAGGCACTCGCTGCGTCAACATCGTGATCGCGTTCGACCCCGCGAGCTTCGACCCCGAGGCTGCGGCGCTTTCGCCCGGCCTGCCTGATGGCCTCTGGGGCCGTTGGTCGAAGAACGTCGGAGGGGTGCAGGTACCCGCAAGACTCGCCACCGCTCGTTATTGGAAGGGCACATCGTGAGTGACACGGTCGACGGAGACGAGGACAACTTCCCGACGAGCTTCGACGTCCCCGCGGACGGAGATGGCCCCGGGATCAACGCGGTCGACGTGAACGTCGGCTTCGAGGCCCTCGCCGATCGCACGGTGTGGCTGAAGAAGCGCCGCGTCGTCGTGTACGCCGACGTTGCCGCAATGACTGCTGTCGCGGCACCGAGCGACGGCGCGCTCGCCACTGTTCGTCGGAAAGGCCTGTTCGTCTTCAAGCTCGCGGACGGCACCGCGGACGATCTGCCGTTCGTCGCCCGAGACGACGGGAATACGGGCGCGTGGTTCAACGTCGCACTCGACACCCTCGACGTCGCGAAGGGTATTCCGAGGCTCGACGCAGACGCGCGCGTGCCAATCATCCGAATCCCGAACGCGATAATCGGCACGTACTTTTCCGAGCTCGTCGAGGGGACGGCCTCTGTCACGAACGACTCCGGATCGTACATCGACATCCCGACCGCGACCCTCGTGATCCCGGACGTCCAAGAGGGCGACATAATCGAGTACGAGATCTCTGGAATCGTCGAAACGAGCCTGTCGAGCACGGTGCAGTACCGCGCCCGTGCGGTCGTGGGCTTTGCCTCCGCAACCTATCCGACGGCAGATCTCAGCATTGCGACGTCGAACGAGATCGCCTCGATCCCGTACACGCTGATCGCTCAGTACGTCGTCACCAGCGACGACTACGGCACGGGGAGCGTGACGATCCAAGTGCAAGGCCGCACGGGTGGCGGGGGCACCGACTCCTATGTTCGCGCTCGCTCAATTCGCGCCCGCCTGATCCGACCGTGAGGACGCAATGAGTGGTCTCGACGAATTGATCTACGGGATTCGCACCATCTTCGCTGCGGGCGTCGAGCTCGTCGCGCGTAACGCGCTCGCGTTTAGCGCCGACTTCATCGTGAACGACAACGAAGAGACCGGCAGGACCGAAGTCGCGCTCGCGAACGGGCCCGCGTTCAGCACGACGCGCGCCGCGTTCACGCAGCCTGCGGTGTCGGCGACCGTCGCCATCTCGCTCTCGAGCACGACGTGGATGTCCGTCGGGCAGATCGTCTACGTCGCCACGGGCGGGTACTACCGCGTGTCTGCGATCACGAACGCCACGCACGCAACGCTGACGAACCTCGGCTACGACGGGAACGCCTCGCCGACGACGAGCGTCGCGGCGCTCAGCAAGGTCTCGCCTGGCGGTCTCGCGGGCGCGGACGGCGTCGACAACGGAATCGGCGCGTACGCGTCGCGGCCCTCCGCAGGGAACGCCGGCCGGCGCTACACGCCGACGGACGGCTACGGGGATTGGATCGACGACGGCTCGACGTGGAGGCCGCTCGTCGGGCGCGGCCCGATCGTCGGCACCTCCGTCGACACGTCGTCCTTCACGCCGTTCGGAACGAGCGTCAGTCTCGGCGGCGCGAAGGGTGCAGTCGAGGCGAGCGCGAACGCCGGCTCGGCGCGGCTTGCCGGCGGAACGCTGGCGAAGTCGAGCGGGCAGTCGCTCACTGTCGCGATCTACTCGCTAAGCCAGCCGCAAACGAGCGGCGCTCGCGAAGGCATATGCGTCACGGACGGCAGCGGGAAGTACATATCGCTTCAGCTCGACTTCACGACCGGCCTTTCGATCACGCGATGGTCGAATACGACCACGGTATCGTCGACGGTAAACCTGAATGTCCCTTGGGTGCCGCCGCTCGGCGCCGAGCTCTTTCTTCGCATTCGCGACGACGGCTCGAGTCTCCACTTCGAGTGGAGCCCCGACGGATTGAACTTCGAGAGCCTGCATACCGAGGCGTATGGGAACTTCCTGTCGGGCGGAGGCAACGCGTACGGGGTCGCACTGCTTCCGAAAGCGACCTTCTTTGCCGGTGCCGTCTATCGGTCGTGGCTGATTGGCTGAATCGAGGTCGTATGGGAAACGTGAATTACGAGCTGATGGCCGCGACCACGATCGACGCCGACAAGTCGTCGAATCCGCTCCTCGCCGACAGGCTGCAAGGCGTCTCGTTCCACTGCGTGATCACCGGCTCGCCCATCGGAGAGCTGAAGCTGCAGTGCTCGAACGACGCGGGAACAATCCCCGAGGCCGGAGAGCACGCCGCGACGGACATCTCCAATTGGGCAGACGTCGGTGACGCGTCGCTCGCAGTCAATGGAGCAGGGTCGTACGTGCTCTCGACGACGGATCAATTCGTCCGATGGATGCGCCTTGCGTACGTGAGCACGTCGGGTACCGGCTCCATGGTCGTGCGCGTGGGTGGAAGGACGGTCCGATGAGCGCCACGAAGCGAATCCTTTTCTACGCGTGGCTCGCCGTCGTCGGACTACTGGCGACAGGCTGCGTCGCGCCGATCGACGATGTCAGCGACGCGGACGGCCGTGTCGGCGCGGGAGGCTACGTCCACACCCCGGTCTCGGGAGGCCTTCCCGGCGTCAACGTCACCGGCGCGCCGGACGCGAGCGGGCAGGTCGTCACGTCGACCGGCACCGCGTCGGCGACGTGGCAGGCGCCCGCGGGTGGTGCACCGAGCGGCGCGGCGGGCGGAGACCTCACCGGCACCTATCCCAACCCGAGCGTGCGCCGTGCGTCGACGACCGATGCAGGGATCGTCGCGCTCTCGAACGACCTCGGCGGCACGTACCAAGCGCCGACCGTCCGGCGTGCGACGACGACCGATGCGGGGGTAATCGTCCTCGCTGGCGACCTCGCGGGGACGTTCAGCGCGCCGACGGTGCAGAACTTGACCTTCGGCAGCGACGCGCGCGGGGACGTCCCCTACCGCGGCGCGAGCGCCTATGCACGGCTTGCCGCGGGGACATCAGGGCAAGCGCTCATCACGGGCGGCACCGGCGCAGACCCCGCGTGGGGAACGAACTTCGGCGCGAACAACGTCACGACGTCCGGCTACGTCGGAATCGGGTCGTCGCTCTCGAGCACGGGCAATCTTAGGCTCGGCTCGCTCTCGTCGATCCGCGCGCTGAACAACGCGGGGTCGGGAAACCTCAACATCGCGTCGACGAACGCCAGCGATCAGATCACGTACGGCGGGACGCTGAACGCCGGCCTGATCTTCGGCACCGCGTCGGCAGGCAATCTCAGCTTCCAAGTCAATTCGCTCGAGAAGGTGAAGCTCGACTCGTCGGGCGTCACGATTCCTGGCTTCACGACCTCGCGCGTCGTCACGACTTCGACGGGCGGATTGCTCGTCGACACCGCGACAGTGCCGGTCGCGAACCTCCCCGACGCGACGGGGAGCACGAACGGGATCGTGCGCCTGACGGGGAACCTCGGCGGCACTGCGAGCTCTCCGACCGTCACCGGCCTGACGATGGGGTCGGACGCGCAGGGGGACATCGTCTACCGCGGCTCGAGCGCGTACGTGCGCCTCGGCGCGGGAACGAGCGGGCAGGCGCTTGTCACGGGCGGCACGGGCGCGAATCCCGCGTGGGGTACCGACTTCGGATCGCAGAACCTCACGACGACCGGCGCGGCGCTCCTCGGCGCTACGCCGCGCGCGAGCGCTGGCACGGTTCGCTTGCCGAATGCGTTCACGTTTGGGGCTCGCAACGCAGCGAACAGCGCCGACGTGTCGTTCCTCACGGTCGACTCGAGCAATCAAACTATCGTCGGCGACGGGACGAACAGCGGAAACTTGCTACTGCGCGGTTCGGCGAGCGTCCGTCTCCAGATCGGGACAACGACCTACCTGAATCTGAACTCGGCGACGGCTTCGCTGCTCGCTCCGAATGTTCAATTCGATCCAAACGCGGCGTCGCCCTCGATCAACCAGGGGACGAAAGGTAGCGACGCGGCGACGAACGCGCTCACGGTGCAAGCCCAGAGCGCCTTCGCCTCGGCCTCGACGAACGTCTCCGGCGGGGCTCTGCAACTTCAGGGCGGTGCGCGACAGGGCACGACCGGCAAGCGCGGCGCGGTGCGCTTGCAACTCAACGCTTCGACCTCGGAGAACATGGTCGAGGCCTGCGACGTGCAGGCGAGCGGCACCGCTGCGTCGCGCGTGCTCTCGCTCGTTCGTCCCTCCGCGATCACCACGACGGAGATGCCGACGAACACCGGCGACCTCGTCATCTACATCGGTAACGCAGCGACTGCCCCGACAGCGAATCCGGTTAGCGGCGGGATCCTGTACGTCGAGGCCGGCGCGCTGAAGTACCGCGGCACGTCCGGAACAGTCACCACGATTGGACCGCCCTGAAGGAGCACGACCATGGCAGACGTAAACGGAAAGACGACCGCGGAGATTACAGCGCTCGTCACGACAGGCACCAAAGCGAAGGTCGTTGTTCCTGCGGTGACGCGCGACGTGTCTTTCGCCAACGCAATGATCTCATTCTTCCCCGGGGACGCGGCAACCACGCCGAAGGGACCGCGCTTCCGAATCACCGAAGGCGAGGCCGTCGTCGAAAAGCGCGTCGTCGACTCGACGGCCTTCTCGGCAGCAGAGCAAGGGCAGCTCAAAGCGCTTCTCGAGAAGCTTTACGCAACGGAGATGTTGTGACGCTCGACGTCCCCATCGTCGCGCTGATCGGCATGGTCGGGACGGCCTCGGCTGCTGTCATCGGCGCAGCGGTCGTCGTGGTCTCGAAGGCGTTCGAGGTCGGGCGCTATATGCGCGGGCAAGAGATGCGCGTCGAGCACCTCGAGAAGCGCGTCGAGCACGTCGAAGCGCAATTGGAACGCCACCACGCGTGGCACGAGACAGCGCGCGTCGAGCGCGAGGGAGCGACCGCCGAATGAAGGACGCAATCGCGGAATTGTACAAGTCGCGCAAAGCGATCGTGGCGTTCACCTCGATCATCGGCGCGGTCGTGGTGCTCTGTTGCATGCCGGGCACGATCGTCGAGCGCCAGACCGGCGCGGCGTCGATCGTTGCCATCGCATGGAAGCTCATCGCAGCCATCGGCGACGAGGACGCGGCGAAGACCGCGGCTGGCATGCGCAAAGGCAAGTCGTGAAGCGCGCCCTCGCAGCCTGCGTGCTCGTCCTCGCGACGAGCTCGTGCACCGCGCGGCAGGCGACCGACGCTGCCGAGGTCGCGGCCGACGTCGGGTGCATCGTGCTGCACGCCGAGCTCCCCGACGACAAGATCGTCGAGAAGTGCCCGATGATCGTCGAGCGCTTCTTTTACCTGATCCATCCCACCGCCGAGAACGCCCGCACCGCGGGACGCGCTCGAGCGGCTTCGTGTCGTGAGGTAGTCCAATGAAGTCGATTCCCCTGTTCGCTCTCGTCGCCTGCGCGTCTGCGTTCTTCGCGGTCGCGTGTAACTCGCCCGCGTTCCGATTCGAGCCGCGCCCGCCCTCGTACGACCTGCACTGCGGAGACGAGGTCTGCCCGACCGACGGCTACGCGTGCACGCGTTCGCTTCCCGAGCGCTGCGAGTTCGTCGGCGCCGACGCCGACGCAGCGAAGCGCAAGGCGCGCAAGTGAGCTTTCGCACAGGCGGCGCGCTGTACGACCCGAACGCTGAGCCGCGCGGCGCGCCCGTCGGGCTGCTCGGCTTCATGCGCACGGGCGGCGCGCTTCCTCCCGAGGTCGACAACACCGAGCACGCGGTCGAGCGCGTCGATCAGGAAGACGAGGGCTGCGTCGGGCACGCGCTCGGCGGCGCGATCGACGCGACGGCCGACGCCGCGGGCGTGAAGATCCGGGTGAGCCAGCGTGCGATCTACAAGGGCGCGCTGCAGCTCGAGCTCCCGCACGCGAGGACGCTCCCCGACCGCGGCTCGTACCCCGAGAAGGCCGTCGATTGGATCAGCACCTTCGGCGTCGTCGACCGCGAGCGCTGCCCCGAGGACAGCGACATCACGAAGCCGCTCGGGCAAGAGGTGCTCGAAGCCGGATCGCTCTCTGTCGTCGAGGGGATCTACCGCATCGACGAGACGGGCGAGGCTCAGCGCCTTGCCGTGATGAAGGCGATCAACGCGAAGCACTTCGTGTTCTTCGCGATGGACGTCGACGCGTCGTATGAGGATTACCACGGCGGCGTCTGGACGGGCCCCAAGGGCGAGCTCAAAGGCGGACACGCGCAATTCGCAGCCGGCTACACGCTCGAAGGGTTGCTGATTATCAATTCGTGGGGCCGCACGTGGGGCCGCAACGGGATCTCGATCATCGCTTGGCGGCACTTCCTCGCGCGCTGCCGCAACAAGTACGTCGTCAAGCTCGCTCCGCAGGTGCTCCTATGATCGCACGCGCCGTCGTCCTCTCCGCGCTGCTCGTCGCGTGCGTCCCTTCCCCGCACCCGACCGCGCCCGAGGCCGACTCGGGCGACGGAGGCCGGCGCACCTGCGAGGCCGACTGCGCGTCGCGCGCTGCCGCGGGGTGCCTCGATCCGGATCCGCGCGTCGCGGGGCAGTGCGTCCCCATGTGCGAGCTCGCGCGGCAGCGAGAGGTGTACGACCCGTGCACGCGCTGCGAGCACTACGTCTCGACGAGCGGCGCGGAGCGCGTGCGGTGCCTGCGATGATTCCCCCGGGCGGGGAATGGCTCACGCTGCCCCGTGCGCGTCCGTTCTTCGAGTCGCTCGTTCGCCTCGGGGACGAAGGCGCGTGGTCGCCCCGCGCCATGATCACGCTCATCGCAGGCGAGTGCGACCTGATCCTGATGGAGCGCCCCAACGCGCACGGGTACCAGGGCCTGACGCAGATCGGCTCGTCGGAGCTCCGCTCGCTTGGTTGGGATCAGGCGACGCGCGGTGCGTTCTGCAAGGCCGCGCCCGAGGTGCAGATCGAGTACACCGCGCGGTACTTCGCCGCGAAGCGGAAGCTCTTCGGCTTCGAGCGCTGGAGGAGCGCCGGCCACCTTTGGGCCGCGAACCTCGCGCCCGCGCACCTCGCTCGCGTCGACGGTGTCGTGTACGGGGAGCTCGAGAGCGGCCCGCAGTACCGCGCGAACAGGTGGCTCGACCTCGATCACGACGGCCTGATCACGTGCGACGAGCTCACGACCGCGCTCGAGACGGTGTCCGTCCCTCGCTGCCGCGCGCGCTACGATCTCGCCCTCGCGTCGCTCGCGGAGGTGCTCGGGGAATCGGCGCAGCCGCCGCGTGAGTACGTCGAGAATGTGCAGCCCGCGGCTATCGTCGAGCGACTGCGCGCTTAGGGCGAGACCTCGACGCGGCCTGCGACGAACGATGAGAACGGCACCTCGGCGCCGAGCACGTACGCGTCGCCCGACAGGTCGCTCGGAATGCCGATCTTGCACTCGTTCCCGTTGCGTCGCCAGTGGTCGCCGACGAGCGCGCCGGTCACCGTGAAGATCCCTCGGCTGCTCGAGAAGAACTTGCCGGGCGTGCTGCCCTTCGAGATCACCACGGCCTGCACCGAGCACGACGCGTCTGCGAAGAGCGTGTCGTCCAGCCGCGCGGCGGGGTAGCCGAAGGGTGCGATAGGCAGGCAACGACGCGAGCCGTCGACCGCGAAGCTGAACGTGCAATCGGTGCCGAGCTGCACGTCACGGAAGACGCCTGCGATCGTTTGCCGCGCGCCGTCCTCGCCGACCCACGCGAGCGCTTTCAGGCGCGAGCCGTTCTGGTCACCCTTCGACGAGAGCACCGGGGCGTCAGGCTCGCCCGCGTCTTCGGTCGACGGGCCCGCAGGCACCGCAGGCGTTCCCGCGTCGACGGCAGCGCGCGGCGCGCCCTCGGGATCGGCCGCGATCGGTTCGGGCGCGCTCGACGCTCCGCCCGAGCATCCGAGCATCAGCGACACGATCAAGGCGAGAGGCTTGCGCATGTTGCAGTTTGGACGCCGCTCGAGCGCCGTTCACGCTGGCGATCCTCGGCGCGACGTCGATTCGTAGCAGCTTGTCGCCCGAGGTCGTTAGCAGGCGGCGCGGTACCACGGCGGTACCACGACGGAGGGGAATGGTAGGGGTGTGGGGAGGTCTCGCGGAGATTCGTTAGCAGGTTACGCCGGGCTCGTTAGCAAAAAGACGAATGATTGCGCGACCCTGAATGAGGGTTCGATTCCCGGCGCCTCCACTGACTTATCTCCGCGAGAGGACTAGCGAATAGCAGGGCGCGCGGAACGCGCAAGGGAGCCGTTCCGCGCCGGTACCACGGCCTCTTCGGCGTGGTACGCGGCGAGTGCATCCATCGCCGACGAGCGATTCGCAGGCGAGAGGTGCATGTATCGTTGCGTCGTTCCGATGTCGGCGTGCCCCGCGAGCTCTTTGATCGCGTTGGCAGGAACGCCGGCCGCGGCGAGGTGCGAGCAGAAGGTGTGACGGAGCATGTGGATCGCGCCGTTCGGCTCGAGCCCGGCGCGACGCTGCGCGCCCGCGAGCCAATTGCGCACGGTTCGATTCGAGAGCTCGCGCCCGTTGTCCCCGTACAGCACGCGCTCGCCGACGAGGTGCCGGTGCGCCCCGAGCGCCGCGCGCAGCGCCTCGGTCATGGGGACGTCCCGCCCGCGGTTGCCCTTCGGCGTCGCCTCGTGCGCGCGCCACATGCCGCGGCTGACGTGAATGATGCGGCGCTCGAGATCGAGATCGGCCCACTTCAGCGCCCGGATCTCTCCGCGCCGAAGGCCGGCGTCGCCAGCGAGCAGGATCAAGACGCGCGTCGACGTGCGCGCCGAGGCCTCGACGAGCCTGCGATAGGCGTCGCGCTCGTACCACTGCATCTCCGGCGCCGCGGCCTTGAAGAAGCCGACGGCGCACGGCATCTCGCGCAGCAGCCCCCATTCGACCGCGCAATGGAGCGCGCGCGAGAGCACCGTCAAGACGTTGTTGACGGTCTTCGGGCTCCGCGTCGCAAGTCGGCCTTTGAGTTTCGCGACGTCGGCCGTCGTGATCCGGTCGATCGTCGTGTCGCCGAAGGCGGGCAGCAGGTACAGGCGCGCGATGCTCTCCGCGGCGTCGATGGTGGACGGCTTCTTTCGGTTCGCGCGGTAGTGGTCGCTGACGACGCGAGGCCAGAACGAGGCGAGCGTTGGCGGTCCCTCGACGGCTGCGGGCGGAGGCGCCTTCGAGGCCTCGTGCGCGGCGCGCCCTGCGGCGAGGAGCTCGCGCTCTCGTGCCTCTGCCCAGCGCTGCGCGGCCGACTTGCTCGAGACCGGAGCGTTCGCACGTTCACGAAAGCGCGCGCCGTCAGGCCACTTGAAAAGGATATCGTACTGCCAGTGTGCCCCGCGCGGTCGTATCGTCACCATGGGCTAACCCCGAGGGGTCGGCGCAATCTTCGTCGACGCGGACGGTAGCAAGCCGAGGTGTCGGCGCAAGTCGTCGCGCCGGATCAAGACGCGCCGGCCGATCCGCACGACGCCCGGCATGGTCCCGCGGTCGACCATGTGCCGCGCGCCCTTCTCGCTCGTACGAAGGAGCTCCGCGGCGTCGGCGATCGTCAGCAGCTCGGGGAGATCGGTGCTCATCGTTTCCTCGCTAGGGTCCGGGATTGCAGCGATGCCAAGGCATGCCGTACGAGTCGTAAACGAGGTGCGAGCGAGGGTCGCAGTAGCCCTTCAGCCACGCGTTGCGGTGGTAGCGCGCCTCGCAACGGGCCGAGGAGCTTGCGCAGACGACACTCACGGCAGTGCGAGCTCTCGATCGCCGTCGTCGAAGCGGTACTCGGTGCGCGTGGTCTGGTCGTCGCAGTCGTGTTGCGGCGCGAGAACGGAATAGGCACGTACGGTGCGCGTGCCGTTCGACCACTTGCGATCGAGCACGTCGTATCGCCAGCGCCCGCCATGCTTGCCGCGGAGCTGATCGATCACGCGAGGCGACTCGACGTGGAAGATCGGGATCGAGCGCCCGGCTTCTTTGCGGCCCGCGTCGGTGAGGAAGAAGCCAGTCGAGCTGCGCGAGCTGCTGATGTGCACTTTGACCGTGGTCACCAAGCCGAGCGAGATCAGGCGACGCAGTGTCGCCATGCGCGTCCCGACACGCACCGCTCCCGAGCTTCCGGTGTTCGCGAGCATGCGTAACTCGCGGAGCACCTTCCTCTGCGTCGTCGTGAGCTTCATCGTTGCCTCCGCTATGCGCCCTTCAGCGTCTTCCGGATCGTGTCCCGAGCGCGCTCGACGGTCGCAGCGAGCTCGCGGTAAAGGTCGGGCACCTCGGCGGGCCGCAGCCTGATCACGTGCTCGACGTGCGCGAGGTTCGTCGTCGGGCCGAAGAGGTCGAGCAACACCTGCTCGAGCGTGCTCTCGGCTGCGTCCGCGCGCTCGGTCACCGCGTCGGAGTCGGCGCGCTCTTCGTCGAGCTCGCTCTCGAGCTCGTCGACCCGCTCTTCGAGGCGCTCGTTCTCTTTCGTGAGCTTCGTGAACGACGCGCGGGCGTTCTTGATCGCCTCGTCGAAGTCGAGCACGACCGCGGACGCGTCGAATGCAGGCTCGCTCATCACAGCGCCTTTTCGAGCATGTCGTGGAGCGCCTGCGAGGCCTCGACGACGTCGGCCGCCCAGATCGGAGGCTGCGCAAGTATCTGGATCGCGCGCACCATCATGCGAGCGTCTTGGAACGTCGCGCGCAGCTTAGAGAGCGACGCTTCGGCCTGATTGCGCTGCTCGCGGACGGCCTCGTGCAATGCGCGGTGCCACGCATCGCTCGCCTCGGCTCGTTCGACTCGAGCGACGTACGCGCGGAGCTGCTCGATCGCCCAACGGTCGAAGCCTTGCGGCAGCGCGAGGTACTGCCCCGCTTCGCGATTCGTGCAGATCGCGAGCACCTCCGCATGCTCGGTCGAGCGGACGGGCGTGCTCATTCCGGGACCTCGACGCCTGCCGCGCGGAGCTTCTCGACGAAGGCTTCGAGGTCGCGCTTCGGTGCGAGGTGCCTGTCGAGTCGACCCTGCGCATCTTCGAGTGCGCGCTGCGCGTTAGCGATGCGTGCGGCTTGCTGGTACATCCAGCCGCGGAGCTCGGCCTCGTTCCCGTCGACGTCCCCGAGCGGAGGCGCGTGCTTTGCCTTCAGCCGCAGCAGCTCGAGCTCGAGCGACTCCTCGCGCGTGGGCGGACGCGGGGTCGTGTCTTCGACGATGTCGAGATACGACTTAGGGAATCTCTCGTGCGCCGTGTTGTATGGCGAAAGAGTGCCGTCTTCTCGTTTTACGAGAATATCCATACTTCGCTCTTCGACCACGAGTACGCGACCTTCTGTCAGCCACTTCTGCCAAAGGTTACCGAGTGAATAGGCGTCAGCCTTCAACGTCGCGAGCTTCGTCGTCATTGCGGCACCTCGACACCCGCCGCGCGGAGCTTCTCGACGAAGTCGGCGACGGCCTTCTTTGCCTGGCACCAAGGATCCTTCTCGAAGTGCTCGATCGCTGCGCGTGCCTTCTCGATCTCCTTCTCGCAAGCCGTAATCAACCTGCGCTCGTGTTCGATGCACGAAGGCGCGTCGATGCCAGCCTTCGCAGCCTGCTCGCGCACGATCTGCTCTTTCAGCTGCAGATTCTCAAGCTCGAGCGACTCCTCGCGCGTGGGCGGGCGCTCTGCGAGCTCATAGAAATAGCGTGTGACCCGAGGCGCTCTGACGCCGTCGGGCGATGGTGTCCCGTCTTCGCGCTCGACGATGATAGAGGAGCTGTCGGGGTCGGGGTCGAGCGCCAAGACGAGCGCGCCGCCTTCGGCCCACTCTCTCCAGTCTCGGAAGTATCCACGCTTGGAGTCCTCTCGCAAACGAACCCTGTTGCCCTTTTTCATGTTGCCTCTATAGCTGCAGCAATACTTTTATCGGAGGAGCGATAATCGCTACTCGTTCCAATCGAGCTTCACGATCCAGACGCCGACCCAGTGCTTTCGCCCGAAGAACCAATTCTCGAGGAATGCCTTCGCGGCCTCGGGCGACGCTGCCGAGCAGATCACCTTTCGGCCGTCGTTCAGCGTCGCCTTGTAATCGCGAAAGCGACGCCTCGGCTTCCCCGCAGGGTCACTGAGTCTGCGCGCGGGCGTGCTCATGGCGAGCTAGTCCCTCGCTTCCTTCGGATCTGCTCGCGCATCGGAACGAGCTCAGCGCCCAAAGCGAGCGCCTTCGCATGCTTCGCAGGCGAGAGGTCGTAGTGCGCCGCGACTCGGTGATCCTGAAACCAATCGCGCCGAAGACCAAGCCGCGCGGCGAACGCGTGCAGCTCCTCTAGCGAGTCGGCCGTCAGGTGCGCCGAGCCTTTCATGAAGCATCGGTGCTTAGCGTTCGGCCACACCTGAAGCTCGTCGACGTAGACCGTCACGACCGCTCCCCGAGCGCGCCCGTGATGAGCTTCCGACGTGCGACAGCCTCGGGCCGGGTGTCGTCGTCTTTCGGTAGGAGCGACCGCAGCGTGCGGGCGAGCCTGTCGGCGCGTGCCTTCTCGAAGTCGCGCTCGCGGGCGGCGCTCGCGAGGAGCTCGTTCCCCTGCGCGCGCTCTTCGCGGTACAGCGTCGCGAAGTCGCTCGGCTGATGCCACACGCCGCAGACGCAAGGGCCGTCGTCGTTGTCGTGGTAGCTCACGACGACCACCACGCGTGGAGCTGCGCGAAGCGGGCGACGAGGTCGAGCACGACGAGGGCGAAGAGCGCGCGGTCCTGCCACTTTGACCGGCGCTCGACGATCCGTTGCACGACCGTCCGCGCGGGCAGTGGAGCGGAGCGATAGGGGAGCGTCGGCGTCGCGAGCGCCGCGGCCGGCGAGACCGGCATCGGATAGCCGTGCTCGTCGCGATGAAGCTGCGCGGCGCGCGCCTCAGTGCAGGGGCCGACGAGGGCGCGCTGTCCGGTCGCGTCGACCGCGAGCTCGAAGGGCACACCCTGCGCGTTGCGGCGCATGATCAGGTGCGGGCGCTTCGCGGTCGTTCGATAGGTGTCGTTCACGTTGCATAGCCTTTCTGCGCGAGCGCCTCGCGGAGCTGCGCCACTTCCTTGCGTGCCTCGTCGCTGCGCGGGGTCGCCTCGCGCCACTGCTCGCGGGCAGCCATCACGGCCTCGTGCGCGTCGACGAGCTCGCCGAAGCACGAGGCCTGCATCTTCCTCAGCGCGAACTCGTACCGCTTGCGTAAGTCGTCCTCGTGCGCGAGCCGCGACTCGAGCGCGCGTGTCCAATACTCGAGCCGCCTGCGCAGGTTGTTCTCGACGCTCATCGGCCGGAAACGTCGACCGTCGCCCACGTCGTGCCGTTGCCGTCGACGAGTCGCCCTGCGATGTCCTCGCAACGAGAGATCACCGCGGCGTCGAGATCGATGCGCCGGCCGGGGCACGTGTTGGCCATGCGCGCCGCGCAGATAACTAGATCGGCGAGGAAGCGATCGACTTCTTCGGGAGTGAACTCGCTTCCCGAGTGCTCTGCGTTGTCGACGACAGCCGCGAGCTTGCCGGCTGCTTTGAGCACGTGCAGAAGCGCGTGTCCGAAGTGCTTGTGTCGCATCTGCGCCTGATTGAACTCGGCGCTATACGTGTACTCGCCCCACGGGAGATGGTTTTGCAATTGCGTAATCGGGAGCATGCTTGCACCTACTTCTTCGGCGTGATCCCGCCGTACCGCTGGACGAATTCTTGAAGTGCCGCGCGGAACGCTGACGACGCGTCGAGCTCCGCGCGGCACCCTGCCTCGTCGACGCAAACACCCTTTTGCGTTTGCGAGATTCGCTGACACGCCACGCAGCGGCCGCGTGACGAGCGAGGCGCGTTCAATCTCGAACCCAGATCGGCGACTTGCACGTCTTGCCGCGCTTCGAGTCGAGCAGGTAGAAGGCCTGCTGCGGCGCCTCGGGAGTCGCCTTGATCGACATCGCATACGCGTTGTAGCCAATCACCGAGCCGTTCAGCGCGACGCGCCCGGTGTCGATGTATTGGTGCCAGTGGCCGAAGTTATGGAAGTCGCAGCGCCGAACGATGTCCCATTGCGATACCGACTTGTTGATCGGGATCATGACCCCGCCAACGCCGCCTTGGTAGTTCGTCTCGTCGCCGTGGTGGAAGTGGATATTCCAGTCGTAGACTTGCATGTACTGGTGCGCCGAGGGGTCGGCGAGGAAGCGCACGCGAGGCTCGTTCGCGTAGTGCGAGGCGAGCCATTGGTAGAGCGCCCATTCGTACGAGTGCGCTGCGCCGCGCGCCCGCATCGGCTTGCGCGTGTCGCGGCCGTGGTTGCCGTACGAGCACACGACGTGCAGCCGCTCGGTCTTCGGATCTTCGAGCAGCTTGTCGATCCCGGCGATCAGCCGCGAGCGGAGCCAAAGGATTCCCTCGATCGGCGTGCCCGAGGTCGTCTCTTTGAGCTCGTCGTGGATCTGCCCCGAGATGAGATCGCCGCCGAGCCAAAGCACGACGTCGGTGATCTGAAAGGCCGTGCGATGGTGATCGAGCAGCCATCGGTACCCGAGGAAGAACCGCGCGAGGCTGCGCTCCGCGACCTCTGCGTTGTAGACGTTGCCGAGCGGCGTCTCGTGTTTCAGCACGCGCTCGTCCGCGTGCACGTCGGAGAGCAGCGCAACGGCCGTCGCCTCGCGCAAGCCGGACCGCAGCTCGTACCGCTGCACGGGGTCGAGCGGGCGCGACGTGAGCTGCGACATCACGTCGACCGTCTGCCGAAGCGCGTCGATGTCCTTCTCGAGCGTGTTGATCCGGACGTTCTCGGCGCGCGTCGCCATGCGTTCGGCGAACGTCTTGACCTCCGCGGGCGGGGGCTCGACGCGCGCCGACGTGCTGTCGTGCCTGCGGAAGATCCCGCGCACCGCGCCCGTCGAGACGCCGAAGTGTTTTGCGACGCGGGCGCGCCCCTCTGCGACGCTCGGCGCGCGGTCGACGATCCGACGAGCCTTCGCGATATCCTCTTCTGTCCAGCGCGCCATTAGACTTCCTCGCAATCGTCGGTGAGGTCGATATCGATGCCTTCTTCGACGCCCGCTGTTACGGTGTCGACGATCGTGTAGTGGCGCGGCGCGCGGTCGGCGTACTTCGCGCGGAGCGCCGCCATCGTCGCCTCGCACCGCGCGTACGTCTCGCGCACCGCGACGCTCGGCGGGCGGTCGTCGACGAGCTTCCCCGCGGCCTCGGCGTCGAGCAGGATCGCCATGCACGCCATAACATTCGCGCGGTGATCGGTGCCGTCGGTCGGGTCGACGGCCTCGCCCGACATCCACGCGGCGAGGTGCCGCCGTGCAGCGCCGAGGTAGACCGACGCGCGCACGCCCGACAAGCGCCAGTTCCAAGCGCCGTACTTGCAATAGCCGGCGTACAGGGCGAGGGACATATGCGCCTCGGCAATTGGCGAGAGGAGCGACAACGGCACCTTGTCGGCCGCGAGCGCGTCTTTGGGATTCGTGTCTTTCATCGGCCCATCGCCTTTCGGATCTGCTCGAAGGTCGTCAGGAAAGTCGCGCGCGCGGTGTGCGGCGCCCACGGGTAGATCCGCTCGCGGAGAGGCTCGGCAGTGAGCTTCCCCCAATGGCCTGAGTTCGGATGCATCAGGTCCCGCACCTCGGTCGCGAGGAGCGTCGCGTCTGCGACCGCGATGCAGGGCGGGGGACTGCTCGCGAGCTCGAAGCGCGCGCAGACGGCACGCATGACAGCGGCCTCCGCTTCGACGTAGAACGCGAGCCTCGGGTCGCGCTTCAGCGGCGAGGGAAGGTCGACGAGGTACGCCTCGCTCGCGTCGTGCAGCAGTCCCCACATCTGCGTGAAGGGGCCGTGGTTCAGCGACGCGAGCAGCCGGGCGACACGCACCGAGTGCTCCGCAACGGAGTAGTGCACGCGGGTGTGTCCGCTGAAGCGGCACTGATTCGAGAGCGCGTGCGCGATGTCTTCGATGTCGACGTCGGCCGGCTTGGGATCGAGCGGCCAGAACTCTCCGCCCGTGCGCGTTTCGATGAAGGGGAGCATTACGCGGCCTCGGTCTTCCTCTGGAGCGTCGCGAGCGGCGCCACCTCCGCTACGGCGCGCATCTTCGCGAGCGCGCTCTCGTGTGCCCAACGGACCGTCTTGAAAGAGACGCCGAGTTCGGCGACGAGCTCGTCGTATGTCTTGCTCGACGCGAGGTGCTCGAGCACGACGACGCGTTCGCGGATCGTGAGGCGCGCGAGCAGCTCGACGAGCACGACGAGCTCTTCGGCGCTGAGCGCGCCGTCAAGCACCTCCGTCGAGCCGTCGTGCGTGACAGGGATATCGGTCATCGCCTTGCGCGTCAGCGAGATCAGCGCGTTGACGATCGAGCGATGAGCGAACGTGATGAGCGACGCGCCGCCATCGGGCCGCCAGTGACGAACCGCGATCACGAACGCGATGCGCGCTTCTTGCAGCAGGTCGTCGAGCGGAACGCCCATGCGATTGAACGAAAGCGCAAGAAAGCGGATCCTCGCTTCGTGCTGCGCGATGAGTGCCTGTTCTTCCGTTTTCGTCATGTCGAGATATACGAATTAGGTGGTCGCTTTTGCCGTTGCCTGGATCGCGATTGGTACGACCTCGTCGCCTAGCGCCGTCGTCCCATGAGGAAGTCGAACCGCTCGTCGACGCTCATCTCCTCATACGAGCGGCGCGGACGACCTGACTTCGCAGGCGTCCGAAGCGCCTGGTTTGCTGCACGCGAGGCGAGGCGCTTCGCTTCCCGCGCGGCGCGCTCCTCGGGAGTCTTTGCGGCCCATCGGAGCGCCGCTTGCTCGGCTTGCTTCAGTCGACGCTCGAGCGTCCACGCCGACTTACGGTCGACGTTTTCCGCGGCGCGCTCCTCGGGCGTTCGCGCGGCCCGAACGCGAGCAAGGCGTTCCGCCTGCGCGGCTCGGCGTTCGGGTGTCCAGGTATCGACGCGTCTCTCGAGCGGCGGCAGTGCGGCCGGAATGAAGGGCGGCAGCACCGGATAGCGGACGCGTTGCGTCTCGGGGACGTATCCAAACAAGGTCGCAGCGACGAGGGCGCGCGGATCGATGTCGTCGGGCATGAACGCCCATAGCCCCGAGCCGCGGTTTGCCGCAGGCGTCGGGGCTATCGAAGGAGCGAGGACTAGGTGCTATGCCGCTTTCGGCGCGTGCTTCCCGCACCACCACGTCTCGCCGAACAAGCGAGTCGCCATGGTCGGTTTCTCTTTCCCGGGCTCTCCCGAGACGCAGCCCGGCACCGAGCAGAGCTTCCCCTCCCACGGCACGAGTCGGCCGTGCTCGTTCGTGCACGGGTCGGCCTTCTTCGACCATCGACGCATGGTGAGCGGCTCCATCTTCTCGAGCTTGATCGGGACGTCGGGGAGATAGATGTTCGCGCCTTCGACCATCAGCCTCGCGAGCTCGTGCGCGGCCTCGTGCGCGACGGCCTCGTCGCTCTCCCCAATGAACTCGTCGTGTACGAAGAACGGCAGGCGCGAGCCGAAGAGCGGTGACTCGGGCTCGACGTACATCGCGCGCGTGATCCGCCAGCCTGCCTCTTTCGCGCAGTCGACGCCGAGCGCTTGGAAGCCGTTGTTACAGGCCGCGCAGTACGTCGCGCCGCCGCGCTGGCGCTTCGTCCAAAGCGTCTCGACGGAGGCAAGCCCTCCCGGGTTGTCGCAGAGCGCGTTGACGCGCGCGAAGTGGTGACGCATCTCGGGGAGCGTCCGCTTCCACTTTTCCTTCAGCTCTTTGACGCGCTCGATCGCCTTGTCGGGATCGGGGTGAAAGACGACGTTGTACACCTTGCGCGCGAAGATGATCAGCTTCTCGATCCCGAGGCCCCCGGGAAAGCCAAAGTTCATGACCTTCGCGATCTGGCGCGCGTCGTCGACGTACTTCTGCTTTCGATCGCGGAACGCGACCTCGTACGAGATGCCGAGGATATCGGCCGCGACCGCGAGGTGCGGATCCATTCCGGCGTTCAGGATGTCTGCGAGCTTCGAGAAGCCAAACCACGTCTTGCAGCACTGCGCGAGCGTGTAGAGCTCGAGCTGCGGATAGTCGGCTTGGATGAAGACGCGCCCGGCGCGCGGGACGAAGGCCTCGCGAATGCCGGCCTTGCGGCGAAGGTTCTGAATGTTCGGCTTCGAGCTCGTCGTGCGGCCGGTCTCCGCGAGGCCGTAGCGCGTATGCACCGGCCAGATCGTTCCGGCTTCGAGCGCAGGAATGTCGTTCGACAGCACCTTCTTTAGCGTCGAGAACTCGGAATAGTCGACGAGCACGAGGTCTTCGGACGCGGCGCACGCGTCGGAGTCGAGCGAGATGTGCACCTCGCAGCGCGCGTCCCCGTCGTCGAGCGGGGTGCCGTCGAGCAGCTTGCACCGCGGCTTGCGGCCCTTCGCGGTGTACTCCGCGACGGAGAGGTCGTCCCCCTCGGTGTGCGCCTTCGTGCGGCGCAGCTTCAGGCCGTCGCGGAGGCAGGTGTCGATCATGCGCCGCTTCGCGATCTTCGTGTCGCGCTTGCCGTTCGTCCTCACGAGCCCGAGCGACTGCAGCTCTCCGCGCACCTCGTCGAGCGCGGCCTCGGTCTCCATGCGCAGCACGCCGACGCCGATCGAGTCGGTGCGCCCGCCGTGCGCGCTCGAGAGGTACAGCCAAAACGAGGCGCGGGATTGGCGGTACTGGTCGGCGAGGAAGGCTGCGGCGTGCGCTTCTTGCTTCAGGTACACCGCGAGCGTCGCCCGCGCGTCGTCGAGCGGGTACACCTTGCACTGATCGGGATCGCTCGCGACCATCTGCCGCAGGCCGTCGAGCTCTTTCTCGAGCGCCTTGCGCCCGGCCTTGGTCGTCGGGGGCAGCACCGGCCCGAGGAGCTCCGCGACGCCGCCCGTACCGCCCTCGCCCGGCGCGTCGTCCTCTTCGTCGGTCTCCTCGGCTTGCGCGGCGTCGAGCCCCGCGAGCACGGCTTCTATCGCAGCGATGCGCGGCCGTGCCGCGGCCTGCACCTCGACGGCGCGCTCGCGCCAGCGCTCGAGCGGGACACCGATGAAGTTCCCGTACGAGAGGCGCCACGCGTCCTTCTGAAGCTGGATCCCGGCGCAGCGCTTCGCGAGCGCTTCGAGGGTGTACTCGTGTTTGATCCAGAAGCCGGACGGGGTGAGCCGACCGCGGTACACGCCCGACGCGATGTCGAGTAGCTGCTGCCGCAACATCGTGTCGGTGACGCGATCCGCGTCGTACGCTCGGAAGATGGCGGGCAGCAGATCGGGGAACGCCTGTCCCGTCACTGCGAGGTCGAAGGCGACGTTATGCCCGACGAGGATCATCGTGCCCGAAAGCCACGCGGCGACGAGCGGGCGGATCGACGCGGAGTCGGCAATCTGCGGGACGCTGCCCGGCGTCTGCCACGTGACGCACGCGGGCGGAGGCGCGAGGAGCGCGGGACGAATGAGCGCCGTTTCGTAATCGAAGGCGAGGGCAGTCATTCGGCAGCTTCCGGAAGCGTGATACGTCCTCCCTTGTGCTGTTCGCAGTACGCCTTGTCTCCGCGATGTCGCGAACGCGCCGATGCCTGTTTAGTCGCTAATCTGTTGCAGCCTTCAACGCCGCAAGGAAGCAGGGGTTTAGGTGCCCTTCGTCCTCCCGAGTGCTGCTCGCAGTATGCCTTGCCTCCGCGACATCGCGCGTCTATCGATGCCCGATTCGTCGCGAGCGCGTTGCAGCCTTCAGCGCCGCAAGGAAGCAGAGGTTTAGGCGCTTTTCGTCCTCCTGAGTGCTGCTCGCAGTACGGCTTCTGTCGGAGCGATCTCGCATTGTGCGACGAGCGCCTAGTCGCGAGCGCGCTGCAGCCTTCGGCGCTGCAAGGAAGCGGTGGTTTAGGCGCAGTGTCGATCTTGTGCTGCTCGCAGTACGCCTTGTTTTCCTTGAGACGAGCGCCGTTCGACGAGGACCTAGTCGCGAGCGCGCTGCAGCCTTCGGCGCTGCAAGTAAGCAGCGGCTTACGTGCGTATCGTCCTCCCGAGTGCTGCTCGCAGTACGCCTTGCCTCCCTTACGTGCATATACAGACGAGACTCGAGTCGCCATTGTCTTGCAGCCTTCGACCGAGCAAGGC
>Ga0207674_10000520_pt1 | contig 50513 bp, 41 predicted proteins | sample KBSCornC72_FD_184303 | JGI IMG/M metagenome (GOLD analysis project Ga0207674, IMG submission 184303) | Corn rhizosphere microbial communities from Kellogg Biological Station, Michigan, USA - KBS Corn C7-2 (SPAdes) (version 2) | ecosystem: Host-associated > Plants > Roots > Rhizosphere > Soil ... | reverse complement strand
CGGGACGCTGGCAAGTGATCCTCGACGCGGGCATCGCCACACCCGGCGCCGTCGACTTCGCAGCACTCGGCGCCGCACCCCGCGCGGGCTACGCCGGTAACGCGCGGCCCGACGCAGCACGGCGCGACCTGCTCGCACGCGAAGCGAACGCGTTCGGCGCCGCCGGTGCTTCGCTCACGCCCAACGCGTACGCGCGGCTTCTTGCCGACGATGCGCGCTTGCACCGCAACGGCGCAGCGCCGATCGCATCGCGCGGCGCGATCGCGCGCGCAACCGCGCTGCGCATCGGGCGTGTGGCGTGGATGCCCATCGATGCGCGCGTAGCGCGATCGGCCGACATGGCAGTCACCTGGGGCCGCTACCGCGAGACCGACCGCGCGGCGCATGAGCAGGACGGTTACTACGCGCATCTGTGGCTTCGCGATCGCGCCGGGCACTGGCGCCTCGCGTACGACGTCACCCTGCCCGGCTCCTGACGGGGAATAGCCCGGCGGGTGCCGTTGTTTGCCCGCCATGGTTTCGCCGAAAGGAATCGTCATGCCCCGTTCGTGTGGGCGCGCCGTGCGCGTTCTTGTCGTCTTCGCCGCGGCGGTCTTCGCATCGTCGGCACACGCGGCGTTTCATCTGTTTCGCGTCGACCAGGTCTATTCGAACGCCGACGGCAACGTGCAATACGTCGTGATGCGCGAGGTCACCGGCTCCGACGGCGAGAGCTTCTGGCAAGGCAATCCGCTGACGACGACGAGCGCCGCAGGCACGCAGCAATTCCTTTTCCCGGCCAATCTTCCGTCGCCCTCCACGGCGAGCCGCAGCGTGCTCATCGCCACGAGCGGATTCGCCGCACTCGGCGTCGTGGCGCCCGACTACACGATACCGGCCGGCTTCATTCCCAGGACCGGCGGCACGCTCAACTATGCGGGCGTCGACACGATCACGCTTCCCGCGTTGCCCGCCGACGGCGTGACGGCCGTCGACCGCAACGGCAACCCGGTTGCCGCAACGCCGACGAATTTCGCCGGTGCAACCGGTACGCTGGCAACGCCGACGCCGCCCGCTGCCACCACACCCGACCTCGACCAGCACGGCCTCACCGGCTCGTGGTTCGAACCGGCCACGAGCGGCCAGGGTTTCGAGGTCGAGTTCTATCCGAACCTCGTTGCGGCGGGGACCGCGCTGGTCCAGGGTGCGTGGTTCACGTTCGACACCGCGCCGGCCGGCGGCGCCGACCGGCAGCGCTGGTACACGTTCAACGGCAACGGCCGGAGCGGCCAGCCGAGCGTGCCGATCACGATCTACCAGAACGTCGGCGGCAATTTCAATGCGCCGCCGGTCACCGCGCCGGTTGCCGTCGGGACCGGGACGCTTTCGTTCACCGCGTGCGACAGCGGCACGCTCGCGTACGCGTTCTCGGACGGCAGCGGGCGCAGCGGAACGATACCGCTGTCGCGCATCACGCCCAACGTCACGTGCACGACCGGAACCGCGGCGACGACGAATGGCGATTTCGCGCTCTCCGGAAACTGGTTCGATCCCGCAACGTCGGGACAGGGATTCGTGTTCGAGGTCAATCCGATTTCGCCGGTGGTGTTCTTCGCCTGGTACACGTATTCGCCGAGCGGCCAGACGGCGGGGGCCGCCGGACAGCGCTGGTTCACGGGACAGGGAGCGTTCACATCCGGGAGCCGCATGATCGCCCTCACGCTTTTCGAAACGACCGGCGGCGTCTTCGATCAACCGACCCCCGCGGCACAGACGAGCGTTGCCGTCGGATCCGCCATGGTGAGCTTCACCAGCTGCTCGACAGCGCAACTGCAATTCAGCTTCACCGGCGGCAGCAACGCGGGCCACGCGGGCACGATCAGCCTCGCGCGCGTTGGCCCGGTGCCACCGGGATGCGTGAACAGCAGCAGCGACGCGACGATGCCGCCCGGCTACGGCGGCAGCTACGGCCCGTAGCTTTCGGCCCCGGTGGCGCGGATCCCGGCCGGGACCCTCACGTGCCGCTGAACCTGAAGTCGACGTCCGGCTTGCGGCCGGCCACGACGTCGGCAAGCGCGCGCGCCGAGCCGCATGCCATCGTCCAGCCCAGCGTGCCGTGACCCGTGTTGAGGAACAGGTTGCGATAGCGGGTGCGTCCGATCAGCGGCGCGTTCGATGGCGTCGCGGGCCGCAAACCCGTCCAGTAGCGCACGCTGTCGCGATTTCCCGCATCGGGAAAGAGCTCGAACGTTCGCGCGGTCAGCGCTTCGCACCGCGTCTGATTGAGCGAGGTGTCCCAGCCGTTCAGTTCGGCGGTGCCGGCAACCCGCAGCCTTTGACCGAGCCGGGTCAGCACGATCTTCCAGTCGAAATCGGTAAGCGAAACCGTCGGTGCGCCGCGGTGCTCGCCGATGTCGATCGTTGCCGAGTAGCCTTTCGCCGGATAGACGTTGCACGGCACGTGGACGGGCGCGAGCAGGAACGGGCTGTAGCTGCCGAGCGCCATCACGTAAGCGTCGGCGGCGAGCGTGTCGAAGTGCCCGCCGTCGCGCACGATGCGCACGCGCTCGATCGCGTCGCCCGCGGGCGCCAGCGCCTGGATCTCGGTGCTCCACTCGAATGCGACGCCTTCCGCCGCTGCGAGCCGCGCGAGCTCCGTCGTGAAGCGCTGCGCGTCGCCCGATTCATCGGTGGCCGTGTAGATGCCCCCGGCAACCCTGCCTCGGCACTGCGCGAGCGCCGGCTCGATCGCAACGCATTCGTCGGGCGTTTTCACGTCGCGGTCGCAGCCGTACGCACGCATCAGTTCGGCGGCGTGCACGCCGCGGGCGAATTCCGCAGCGTCGGTATAGAACTGCAGGATGCCGCGCTCGAGCTGGTCGTACGCGATGCCGGTGCTCTCGCGCAGCACCTTCAGGCAATCGCGCGAATACAGCGCGAGATTGAGGCACTGGATCGTGTTCCGGCGCGTGCGCCACGGCAGGCATTCGACGAGAAACGCGAGGCCCCAGCGCCACTGCCGCCAGTCGAGCCGCGGCCGGAACAGCAGCGGCGCGTCGTCGTGCGCGAGCCACTTAAGGATCTTGAGCGGTGCGCCGGGATTGGCCCACGGCTCGGCGTACGAGGCGGAGATCTGCCCGCCATTGGCGAACGACGTCTCAAGCGCGGGTCCGGGCTGCCGGTCGACGAGCGTGACGTCGTGGCCGTCGCGCGCCAGATACCAGGCGGAAGTGACGCCGACGACGCCCCCGCCGAGCACGAGGATGCGCATCAGGCGAGCGCGGGCGTCAGTGGAATGGGTCCGAGCGCTGCGCTCTCCTCCACCGGGATGCAGGTGCAGAACAGGTTGCGATCGCCGTAGACGTTGTCGACGCGCGCCACCGGACACCAGTACTTGTCGTCGACCTGCGTCGCGATCGGCCATGCCGCCTGCTGGCGCGTGTACGCGTGCATCCAGGCATCGGCACCGACCGCGGCCGCCGTGTGCGGCGCGTGCTTCAGCGGATTGTCGTCGCGGTCGAACGCGCCGCGCTCGATTGCGCGCACTTCGGCGCGGATGGCGATCATCGCGGCGATGAAACGATCGAGCTCTTCCTTCGGCTCGCTTTCCGTTGGCTCGATCATCAGCGTGCCGGCCACCGGAAAGCTCATCGTCGGCGCATGGAAGCCGTAGTCGATCAGCCGCTTGGCGACATCCTCGACCTCGATGCCCGCGAGCGCCTTCAGCGGCCGCAGGTCGAGGATGCATTCGTGGGCGACGAGGCCGTCGGGACCGCTGTAGAGCACCGGGTAATGCGGCGCGAGACGTTTGGCGACGTAGTTCGCCGCAAGAATCGCACTCTCGGTTGCATCGCGCAGGCCGCGCGCGCCCATCATCGTGATGTACATCCACGAGATCGGCAGGATCGACGCCGAACCGTACGGCGCCGCGCTCACCGCACGGGTTGCTCCCTCGTCCCGACCCGCTCCGCGCAAGCCGGGAGCCGGGCGACCGCGAGGCGGATGAGAGGTTACGGATGCATCCAGGTATCGATGCCCTGGCAGGAACGGCGCGAGGTGAGACCGGCAGGCCACCGGCCCCACACCGGGACCGCCACCGCCGTGCGGGATGCAGAACGTCTTGTGCAGGTTGAGGTGCGACACGTCGGCGCCGAAGCGGCCCGGCGCAGCGAGGCCGACGAGCGCATTGAGATTGGCGCCGTCGACGTAAACCTGCCCGCCGTGCGCGTGGACGATGTCGCACACGTGGACGATGCCCGGCTCGAACACGCCGTGCGTCGACGGGTACGTCACCATGATCGCCGCGAGCCGGTCGCGATGCTCGCGCGCCTTCGCCTCCAGCTCGACGAGGTCGACGTTGCCGTCGCGGTCGCAGCCGACGACGACGACTCTCATGCCGGCAAGCTGCGCCGACGCGGGGTTGGTGCCGTGCGCCGATGCCGGGATCAGGCACACGTCGCGATGCCCTTCCCCGCGGCTTGCATGGTATGCGCGGATCATCAGCAATCCCGCGTACTCGCCCTGCGAGCCCGCGTTGGGCTGCAGCGACACCGCGTCGTATCCGGTGACCGCGCACAGCATGCGCTCGAGGTCGTCGACGAGCTCGCGGTAGCCTTGCGCCTGGTCGGCCGGCGCGAACGGGTGCAGCGCCGCGAACCCGGGCCAGGTCACCGGCAGCATCTCGGACGTCGCGTTGAGCTTCATCGTGCACGAGCCGAGCGGGATCATCGTGCGGTCGAGTGCGAGGTCCTTGTCGGCAAGCCGGCGAAGGTAGCGCAGCATCTGCGTCTCCGACCGATGCTGGCGGAATACCGGATGCGTCAGGAACAGCGACGTCCGTGCGAGCCCCGGCGGATACGCGTCGTCGACCTCGGCGTCGAGCGTGTCGACGTCGAGTGCCGTCTCGTCGCCGGCGAAAATGCGCCATAGCGCGGCGACATCGTCACGCGTCGTCGTCTCGTCGAGCGAAATGCCGAGCGATGCCGCGTCGCGCAGCCGCAGGTTGCACGCTGCGGCAAGCGCGCGTGCAACGATCGCGGCGCTGCGCTCGCCGGTGCGGACGACGAGCGTGTCGAACGACGTCGTCGTTACGACGTCGAAGCCGAGCCGCGCGAGGCCGGTGCGCAAGATCGCCGTGAGGCGGCGGGTTCGGCGCGCGATCGCCGCCAGGCCTTCGGCGCCGTGGTACACCGCGTACAGGCTGGCAATGACGGCCAGCAGCACCTGCGCCGTGCAGATGTTCGACGTGGCCTTCTCGCGGCGAATGTGCTGTTCGCGCGTCTGCAGCGCGAGCCGGTAGGCCGGCGCGCCCGCCGCATCGACGCTGACGCCGACGAGGCGTCCCGGCAACGCGCGCTTGTACGCATCGCGCGTGGCCATGTAGGCCGCATGCGGGCCGCCGTATCCGATCGGCACGCCGAAGCGCTGCGTGGAACCGACCGCGACGTCGGCGCCCCATTCCCCGGGCGGCGACAGCAGCGTCAATGCGAGCAGATCGGCGGCGACGACGACGAGCGTGCCTTTTGCATGCAATGCGTCGACCAGGGCGCGGTAATCGCGAACGTCGCCGTCGGCACCCGGATACTGCAACAGCGCGGCGAACGCATCGGCGGCGCCGGCCTCGTGCACCGGTCCCACGACGACATCGATGCCGAGCGGCGCCGCCCGCGTACGCACCACATCGATCGTCTGCGCGAACACATCGTCGGCGACGAAGAACACGCGCCGCTTCGATGTGCTCACGCGCTGGCACAGTGTCATCGCCTCGGCGGCGGCCGTCGCTTCGTCGAGCATCGATGCATTCGCGATCGCGAGACCGGTGAGGTCGGTGACCATCGTCTGGAAGTTCACGAGCGCCTCGAGCCGCCCCTGCGAGATCTCCGGCTGATAGGGCGTGTACGCCGTGTACCACGCCGGGTTCTCGAACACGTTGCGCTGGATGACGCCCGGCGTGTACGTGCCGTAATAGCCCTGCCCGATGAACGACTTCAGCACGCGGTTGCGCGAGGCGATGCGGCGCAGCTTCGCGAGCGCCTCCGCCTCGCCGAGCGGCGACGGCAGGTCGAGCGGCGTCGTGGACCGGATCGCCGAAGGAACGATCGCGTTCATCAGCGCGGCGCGCGAGGCGAAGCCGATCTCGCGCAGCATCGCTTCCTGCGCGGGCGGCGACGTGCCGATGTGGCGTGCGACAAATTCGTCGTGCCGCTCGAGCGATTGCAGCACGGACGCGCCGCTCACGGGCGCCGTCGCGTCGTCTTGCAGGCGTTCAGGCATCGGCGATCAGGCGTTTATACGCATCCGCGTCCATGAACGCCGACAGCGCCGACGCATCGGCCGGGCGCAGCCTGAAGAGCCACGCGCCATACGCATCCTCGTTCACCGCTTCCGGGGTGCCCGCCAGCGACGTGTTGCTCGCGACGATTTCGCCGGCGATCGGCGCGTAAACGTCGCTCGCCGCCTTCACCGACTCGACGACTGCGCAGGCTTCGCCGACGCCCACCGTCCTGCCGGGCGCGGGCAGGTCGACATAGACGAGATCGCCGAGCGCCGCCTGCGCGTGATCGGTGATGCCGATCGTCACCGTGCCGTCGGCTTCCGCCCGCAACCACTCGTGCGTGTCGGCGTACTTGAGACCTTCCGGGACATTCATCGAGCGTTCCTCCATGGAGTTTCTTGCGACAGCGTCAGGCGACGAGCACGCGTCCGTGACGCACGAACGGCGGCTTGACCACGCGCGCGCCGAGCAGGCGGCCCCGCACGTCGACGCGCACTGCATCGCCGTCGGCGACGGCCGCGGGAAGGCGCGCGAGCGCGATCGATCGCTTCATTGTCGGCGAGAATGTGCCGCTGGTGATTTCGCCGTCGCCGTGCGCCGTGTGCACGCGCTGGTGTGCCCGCAGCACCCCGCCCGCGTCCTGCAGAACGAGGCCGGCGAGTCGATGCGACGCCGGCCTCGCAAGCAGCGCATCGCGGCCGGCGAAGTCGCGCCCGCCTTTCATATCGACGGTCCATGCGAGACCGGACTCGAGCGGCGACACCGCCTCGTCCATGTCCTGTCCGTAGAGATTCATGCCGGCCTCGAGGCGCAGCGTGTCGCGTGCTCCGAGCCCGCACGGCGTCACACCCGCCTCGCGCAGCGCCTGCCACAACGCCGGCGCGTACCCGGCGGGGACGACGATCTCGAAGCCGTCCTCGCCGGTGTACCCGGTTCGGGCAATGAAAAGCTCGCCGTCCGGCGTCGCGACGCAGGCCGCGTTGAACGCCGCCAGATCCTTGGTGGCAGCCTCGCTGCCCGGTATCGCCTGCCAGACCCTGGCGCGCGCCTGCGGGCCCTGCACGGCGATCATCGCAAGATCGTCGCGCGGAACAATGCGAAGACCCGGCGCGCGCTTGCCGGCGAGTGCCTGCAGCCATGCGACATCCTTGCCGGCGGTCGCCGCATTGACCACGAGCCGGAACACGCTTTCGCTCAGGAAGTAGACGATCAGGTCGTCGAGCACGCCGCCGTCCGCGCGCAGCAGGCACGAATAGAGCGCCTTGCCCGGCGTGGCGAGCTTGCCGACGTCGTTCGCGAGCGCGTACTGCAGGAATGCACGCGGGGCATCGTCGCCGTCGCCGTGCAGGTCGACGACGCGCATGTGCGACACGTCGAACATGCCGGCGCCGCTGCGGACGGCATGGTGCTCGTCGATCTGCGACCCGTAGTGCAGCGGCATGTCCCAGCCGCCGAAATCGACCATGCGTGCGCCCAGCGCGCGGTGCACGGCATTGAGGGCGGTGGTTCTCGTCACTTGCACTCCCCGGCGCGAACGAACGAAGGGCGGCGCGGATGTCCGCGTCGCCCCGTCTGTCCTTTTACCTGAGAGATTGCGGCGAACGGTGTTGCGTTGCGCCGGTGCCCCTTCGGTGGGTTGCGTCAAGTGCCACGCAACCACTCTCCAGATCGTGCCTGCCTTTGCACGCAGCCCTTTTGCCTGAGCGGTTTCGGGATTACGCCTTCGGCGGCGTCGTCGATGTCAGACGCTCTCTCCTGCGTGCGCGGCAAGCGTAGCACAAACATGGGCGCGCGGCGTGCTCGTCGCCGTGCGGGAAAAATGCGCTCGCGATCCGGCGTGCGAGCGCTACTTCTTGAGCGCCAGGATCAGCTCGACCATCTTCTTGATGTCCGCGTCGGACACCTGCGCATTCGGGGGCATCGGCACCGGGCCCCAGACACCGGATCCGCCCTTCTTCACTTTCTCGGTGAGCTTCGCGACAGCGGTGGGATCGCCCTTGTATTTGGCGGCGACGTCCTTGTACGACGGGCCGACGATCTTCTTGTCTTCCGAGTGGCACGCGTTGCACCCGTTCTTCTTCATCATGTCCTCGAGCTGATCCGCCATCGCGGCGGACGCAAAAAGGAGGGTGGCAGCGGCGACAGCGGCGGTACCGATTTTTTTCATGAGGGCTCCATCGGGTTGGAAGTGACACGAAGCGCACGCCAAAAATAGCACGTGTCAGCTTGCGCGGAGCGCAAGGATCATCTCGTCGACCGCCGCAACCGGCGGCAGGCACTGCATGCCGCGGCAGATCCACGCTCTCGCAGCGCCGGCCGGCGCATCGCCCTTGCGCAGCACCGCAGGCGCGCCGGCACCCGCGATGTCGACAATGCACACGTCCGGCCGATATGCGCGCTCGGCCATTCGCTGCCATGCCTGCGTCTGTCCGCGCTCGCCATCGAGCACGACGGTGGAAGGCGGTGCCAGCAGGCGCTCGAGCGCCACCAGCAACGTCGATTGGCCGCCGGCGGATTCGGCGAGCCGCGGCGCGAAGAGCTTCAGTGCGCGTTCCGCGGCGTCGACGTATTTCGGCTCCGCAGCCAGATGGCCGAGCGTGATGAGCGACTGCGCCGCGACTCCGTTGCCCGAAGGGGTCGCATTGTCGTGCATGGGCTTCGTGCGGTGAAAGAGCCGCTCGTGGTCGTGGCTCGTGAACCAGAATCCGCCGCGCTCGCGATCCTCGAAGCGCTCGAGCAGCGCGTCGGCGAGCTCGATGGCGAACCTGTAGTCACGCAGGCGGAACCTTGTCTGCATCGCCTCGAGCAACGCGGCGAGCAGGAATGCGTGGTCGTCGAGATAGGCCGGCAACGATGCGGCGTTGCCGTGGCGTGTCGCGTAAAGCCGCCCGTCGCGCCACGCGGCCGCCACCAGCGCATCGAGCGCTGCAAACGCGAGATCGGCGAAGGCGGGCTCGTCGAGCGCCCGCGCGGCGCGCGCGAGTGCGGCGATCATCAGCGCGTTCCATGACGTCAGCACCTTGTCGTCGAGGCCCGGGCGCACGCGCGCTTCGCGCGCGGCGAAGAGTGCGGCGCGCGCACGCGCCAGCCGCGTCTCGACGTCGGCTGGCGATGCATCGAGCTTCGCGGCGAGATCGCCGATCGGTGCCGCCACGCGCAGGTTCCACGCGTGCTGCTCGAAATTCGGCGGCCCGTCGAGCCCGTAATACGGCGCCGCAACTGCCCATTCGTCGTCGGACAGCACGGCGCGCGCCTCCTCGCGCGTCCATACGTAATACCGGCCTTCGACGCCCTCGCTGTCGGCATCGAGGCTCGAGTGGAACGCGCCGTCCGGCGCACGCATTTCGCGCACGAGCCAGCCGACGATCGCCCTTGCGACCGCGGCGAAACGAGGCTCGTCGAGCGCGCGCGCCGCATCGGCGTAGAGCGCGAGCAGCGCGGCATTGTCGTAGAGCATCTTTTCGAAATGCGGAATCGACCAGCCCGCGTCGACGCTGTAGCGGCAGAAGCCACCGCCGAGCTGGTCGAAGATTCCACCGGCGGCCATGCGCTCCAGCGACGTGCGCACGATGTTGCGCGCGTCACCATCGCCGTGCAGCGCCGACGCGCGCAGGCAGAAGTCGAGCTCGGCTGCGTGCGGGAACTTCGGTGCGCCGCCGAATCCGCCATCGATCGGGTCGAACGCCTGCTTCAGCCGCGCAAGCTCCTGCGCGGGCGCGGCAGCGGGAAGCGCGCCGGCCGGCTCGGTGGGCTCGAGTGCATCGAGCGCCTGCGCAAGCCGTTCTGCCTGGCCGGCGATCGCCGGACCCTGCTCATGGAACGCATCGGCGATACGCGGCAGGATTTCGAGAAAGCCGGGCATTCCGTAGCGCGGAAGCTTCGGAAAATAGGTTCCGGCGAAATACGGAGCGCCGTCGGGCGTGAGGAACACGGTGAGCGGCCAGCCGCCCGAGCGGCGCGTCATCAGCGCGTGCGCCGTCTGGTAGATCTGGTCGAGATCGGGCCGTTCCTCGCGATCGACCTTGATGTTGACGAAGCGCTCGTTCAGGACCGCGGCGACCGCCGGGTCTTCGAACGACTCGTGCGCCATTACATGGCACCAGTGGCACGCCGAGTAGCCGATCGACAGCAGGATCGGCTTGTTCTCGCGCCTGGCCAGAGCGAGCGCTTCCTCACCCCACGGATGCCACGCAACGGGATTGTTTGCGTGCTGACGCAGGTACGGGCTCGTGGCGCCGGCGAGACGATTGCCCATCCCGCATTATCGCGCGGCGATCGGAACGGGGAACCGACGGGCCGACGCGTCCGCTCGCGATTCGGCGTCCGGGTCGACCGGAGCTAGAAGTCGGGATCGACCGGCTCGAACGCGACGCGCTCGAAGTCGCCGCCGCGCTGCACGATGCGCGTCAGCTTGAACTTGCGCACGGGCCCCGGCTCGTCGCAACGCATGATGCGGTTGGGGATGAACGCGCGCGGCGACAGCACGAGCGTCGTCGGCTCCTCGGGTGTCTCGTCGAGGATCAGCGCAGCGACGGGCGGCTCCTCGGTGTGGTTCGGATTCACGAGCCGCACCGCGAACACCTTCGGCGCGCCGGCCCACAGCCTCACGCCGATGGCGATCGCCTGGTCGGCCTCGACGGCAACGCGCGAAACGTGGCCGAGTCGCGTTTCACCCTCATCGCGCACGACGACGAGCTGGTCGAGGAACCAGTGATAGGCCCCGGCGCCCTGGTGTCGCAGCGACGCGTCGCGCCATTCGCAGCTCCCGTACCATTTTTCCCACGGCCAGCTGCGCTCGGCTTCGTCCTTGCGCCGGTCGAAATCGGAGATGCCGCCGACGGTCTGCAGGTATTTCGTCGGGTCGCTGTCGCGACCCAGCGGATCGACGTGGCGGAACGATCGTCCGCCGACGCGGAAATACGCGCATTCGATGCCGCCCGCCGCAATGTCGATCGCTTTCGAGCGCTTGCGCCTGGCGCCGCCGGCGACGTGATGCCACTGGGCATCGAGGTGCGTCAACAACGCGCCGGCCGCTTCGGCGGACACGTCCTCGCCAAGCTGGAGATCGGCGGGAGAGGCACCGCTTGCGAGCCGCTTGAGACGTCCGCGAACGCTCGTCGAAAGCTTGGCGGGATACCCGAAGCGCCATGACGCGCCTTGCGTGCTGGCGCTGGTAGCAGCCAGCATCGCGCCGTGCGCGCCCTCGAGATCGACGACGATGATCGGTCCTTCGCTTTCACGCTGCTTCGCGTACGGAAAAAGCTTGCGTGCCCAAAGCCCGAGCCAGCGATCGGTGAGCTCGATCTGGCGCGCGCTCAGCGCATAGGGATCGGCCAGTGCGAGCAACAGCGCATGGCTGTACGTCGAGTAGCACGACAGCCCCTCGGCGCCGGGCATCAGGTGATCGGAGACGCCTGCCGTGGTGCAGTCGAGAATTTCGGCGAGCCGATAGTACGCGTGCAGCTCCTGCCACAGCTCCGCATCGGGTACGCGGCGCGCGAGCGCATGCACGACGATGAGCTGCTTGCCCACGTACAGCGCGCGCTGCAGAAGCTTGGCCTTGACGCCCTTGAGCTCGGTGCTGCCTTCGAGCAGCGGCCGCAGGCACACCGAGTACTGGATCCAGAGCGCCTGCCATAGCGCAACGGCCTGGTCGGCCGCATCGGTTTCACGCTCGTCGAGCGGCTGCGGCCGGCCCGCGTAGCGTCGCGCAAGCTCGGCATGCAGGTGCGCAACCGGCTCGCGTGCGAGCTCGGCGATCGTCGCACGATCGCGCGGCCCCATTTCCGAGGCGGTCAGTGCACGCAGCTGGCCGAGCAGCATCTCGTACGCCTGCCCGACCGTCGACAGCGGCAATGCCTTCATCCATCGGCCGGCGCTCGCCGCGTCGCTGAAGGCGAGCTCCGGCAATGACTCGGGCGCGAGCTCCGTCTCGCCCGGGGCGTCCGCGTCGACGAGCGGCGGAACGGCAACGTCCTGCATCGTGATTCTCCGAAAGACGATCCGATCGCACCGGCTCGCGCGTCGTCCAAACATCGCAGGATGCGCGTTCCCGTGCGCATCACGTCGGACGGCGGCTGCCGGTCAAGTTTCATGCTTATAGCATGGACGCCATCCGGCCATGACCGCTGCCCGGCGACGATCCGATGAGCGGCGCGGCGGTGTGAATTTTCCGCATCGCCGATGCGATTTTTACGCCGTCACGGCGCGGGACGGCCGCTAGCATCCGAGGATGCGGCATCGCGACCAGGCGGGCCGCAAGGCGCAACCCTTTCCTCCACCCGCGGCGATGCGTTCGGCAGGCGCTGAGTCGGCGGTCTCCGCGGGATTTTTTTCGACGGCGCAGGGCCGCTCCGCCGGACGCGCGGAGCTTCGCGCGGCCCCCCCGGCAAGCCAGCTAGACCAGCACCCGCTCGATGCCGCCGTGGTTCGCCTTCGCGACGTAATCGGCCATCCACGATTCGCCGAGCACGTGCTTCGCGAGCTCGACGACGATGTAGTCGGCGTCGGTGCCCGCATCGTCCTCGAAGCGCGACAATCCCTGCAGGCAGGACGGGCACGACGTCAGCACCTTGACCTTGCCGTCGAAGCCGTCGGCGCGAAGCGCGGCCGCGCCGGCGCGCATTTCGTCTTCCTTGCGCAGCCGCACCTGCGTCGAGATGTCGGGACGCGTGGTGGCGAGCGTCCCCGATTCGCCGCAGCAGCGGTCGTTGAGCGGCACTTCGCTGCCCATGAGCTGGCTCACCACCGCGAGCGGCTTGTAGACCTTCATCGGCGTGTGACAGGGGTCGTGGTACATGTAGCGCACGCCCTCGACACCCTGCAGCGCGACGCCCTTCTCGAGCAGGTACTCGTGGATGTCGAGCAGTCGGCAGCCCGGGAAGATCTTGTCGAACTCGTACTTCTGCAGCTGATCGAGGCAGGTGCCGCAGGAGACGATCACCGTCCTGATGTCGAGGTAGTTGAGCGTGTTCGCGACGCGGTGGAACAGCACGCGGTTGTCCGTGATGATTTCCTGGCCCTTGTCGTGATTGCCCGCGGCCGTTTGCGGGTAGCCGCAGCACAGGTAGCCGGGCGGCAGCACGCACTGCGCGCCGACGTGATAGAGCATCGCCTGCGTGGCGAGCCCCACCTGCGAGAACAGGCGCTCGGAGCCGCAACCGGGGAAATAGAACACCGCGTCGGAATCGTCGTTGACCTTCGCAGGATCGCGGATGATCGGGATGATCGTCGGGTCCTCGACGTCGAGCAGCGCGCGCGCGGTGCGCTTCGGCACGCCCTTCGGCATCGGCTTGTTGACGAAGTGGATCACCTGCGCCTTGACCGGCGTGCGGCCGGTGGTCGACGGCGGATGCGCCGTCTGCGCCCGTGCGAGCCCCGCCCTTTTCACCACCGAGTACGCGAGGCGCTGCGCGCGATAGCCGAAATCGATCATCGCGAGCTTCGCGAGCTTGATCGTCGCCGGATCCGTCGCATTGAGGAAGAACATCGCCGCCGCGGTACCGGGGTTGAACTTCTTCTTCCCTTCGCGGCGCAGCAGGTTGCGCATTGCGATCGACACGTCGCCGAAGTCGATGTCGACCGGGCACGGGTTGAGGCACTTGTGGCAGATCGTGCAGTGATCGGCGACATCGCCGAACTCGTCGAAATGGCGCAGCGACACGCCGCGGCGCGTCTGCTCCTCGTAGAGGAACGCCTCGGTCAGCAGCGACGTCGCGAGGATCTTGTTGCGCGGGCTGTACAGCAGGTTCGCGCGCGGCGAGTGCGTCGCGCAGGGTGCCTTGCACTTGCCGCAACGCAGGCAGTCCTTGATCGAGTTCGCGATGTCGCCGATCGCACTCTGCTCGAGGATCAGGCTCTCGTGGCCGATCAGCGAGAACGACGGCGTGTACGCGTTGGCAAGGTCGGCGCGCAGCGCCGTGTCGCGCAGCAGCTTGCCGCGATTGAAGCGGCCGTGAGGGTCGACACGGCGCTTGTAGTCGGCGAACGGCGCGAGCTCCTCGTCGCGCAAAAACTCGAGCTTCGTGATGCCGATGCCGTGCTCGCCGGAAATGACGCCGTTCAGCTCGCGCGCGAGCGCCATCACGCGGGCGACGGCGGCGTTCGCCTGCTGCAGCATGCCGTAGTCGTCCGAGTTCACCGGGATATTCGTGTGCACGTTGCCGTCGCCGGCATGCATGTGCAGCGCGATGAACACGCGGCTGCGCAGCACCTCGCGATGGATTTCATCGCAGCGGGCGAGGAGCGGCGCGAACGTGCGCCCGGCGAAGACGCGCTCGAGCGGCTCGCGGAGCTCGCGCTTCCACGATACGACGATCGCGTGGCTCTGCAGCTCGTGGAACGTGGTGTCGAGATGATCGAGCAGGTACTGCCAGTGGGAGCGCACGTCGGCGACGAGCGCGCGCGCCTCGTCGAGCGCCGCGGCGAGGTCGACGTCGGTGGGCCGCGCCTCGCTGCCCGTGCGCCACAGATGCTCGGCGTCCGGCTCGGCAAAGAAGGCTGCCAGGCGATCGGCGAGCACCAGCTTGTTGCCGATCGACATCTCGATGTTGAGCCGCTCGACGCCGTCGGTGTAGTCGCCGAGCCGGTCGAGCGGAATGACGACGTCCTCGTTGATCTTGAAGGCGTTGGTGTGCCTGGCGATCGCGGCGGTGCGCGAGCGGTCCAGCCAGAACTTCTTGCGTGCATCCGCAGACACGGCGACGAACCCTTCGCCGCCGCGCGCGTTGGCGATGCGGATCACGCCGGAAGCGGCCTTTGCAACCGCCTCGTCGCTCTCACCGACGATATCGCCGAGCAGCACCATCTTCGGGCAGCCGTGCCGCTTCGCCTTCGTCGAGTAGCCCACCGCCTTCACGTAGCGCGAGTCGAGGTGCTCGAGGCCGGCAAGCTGCACGCGATCTTCCGCGGGCGCTTGCGCGGCCGCATCCAGAAAGTGCTTGATCTCGACGATGGCCGGCGTCGACTCGCGCGCCTCGCCGAAGAATTCGAGGCAGAACGTGCGGATCGCCGGCGGCATCCGGTGCAGGATGAAGCGCGCGCTGACGACGATGCCGTCGCAGCCTTCCTTCTGCACGCCCGGCAAGCCGGCAAGGAACTTGTCGGTGACGTCCTTGCCGAGACCGGTCTTGCGGAAGCGGTCTCCGGGCACCGTGAGCGTTTCGGTGCGCGTGATCGACCGGGCGTCGTCGGCGAGCCAGTTGAGCTCGAACGTCGCTTGCGCGGCGTCGTGGATCTTGCCGAGGTTGTGGTCGACGCGCGTGACTTCGAGCCACTGCGCATCGGGCGTCACCATCCGCCATGACACGAGGTTGTCGAGCGCGGTGCCCCACAGCACCGCCTTCTTGCCGCCGGCGTTCACCGCAACGTTGCCGCCGATGCACGACGCATCGGCCGACGTCGGGTCGCAGGCGAACACGAGGCGGTTCGCCTCGGCGACGTCCATCGCGCGCTTGGTCACGACGCCCGCGCCACAGTCGATCGTCGGCACCGGCACGGTGTGGCCGCGCAAGACGACAGGCTCGACACCCGAAAGCCGCTCGAGCTTTTCGGTATTGATCACCGCCGTGCGCGGGTCGAGCGGAATCGCGCCGCCGGTGTAGCCGGTGCCGCCGCCGCGCGGAATGATCGTTAGATCGAGCTCGATGCAGCCCTGCACCAGGCCACGCACCTCGTCCTCGGTGTCCGGGTGCAGCACGACGAACGGGTATTCGACGCGCCAATCGGTGGCGTCGGTGACGTGCGATACACGCTGCAGCCCGTCGAAGGTGATGTTGTCCTTGCGCGTGTGCCGGCCGAGCGTCTTCGTCACGCGCTTGCGCAGCGCAGCCGTGGCGGGAAACCACGCGGAGAAGCGATCGACGGCGACGCGCGCAGCGTCGAGCAGCAGGCCCACCTTCGCGTCGCGGTCGGGCTCGGTTCCGGCGTACGTCGCGCGGCGCCTGTCGATCGCGTTCAGCCGGTGGTGCAGCGCATCGACGAGCAGCTTGCGCCGCCGCGGGTTGTCGAGCAGGTCGTCCTGCAGGTACGGATTGCGCTCGACGACCCAGATGTCGCCCAGCACCTCGAACAGCATCCGTGCCGAGCGCCCGGTGCGCCGTTCGCCGCGCAGCTCCTCGAGCAGCGCCCACATCGGCGCGCCGAGCAGGCGCATCACGATCTCGCGATCGGAGAACGACGTGTAGTTATACGGGATCTCGCGCAGGCGGGAGCGTTCCGTGCGCGAATCCTGCCTCGCGGCCACCGGTTCGCCAAGCGCGTTCATGGGAACTGTCGATGATAGCGCAGCGCACCCTGCGATCCATCGCGTCAGTTCACGCCGGCGCGGCGTCGGGGTACGGCGCGCGCGCCGCATCCGTGCCGTCACGCGGGCGGGCCGCAGCGATAGGCGAGCGCTTCGGCGACGTGCGCCTGCTCGATCGTGGCGCAGGCGCACAGATCGGCGATCGTGCGCGCCACCTTCAATACACGGTGATAGCCGCGTGCGGAGAGCGACAGGCGCGACATCGCCTGCGCGAGCAGCGCATCGGCCTGCGCCGAGCGTTCGCATTGCCGGTCGACCTCGCCTGGCGCAAGCCGCGCGTTGGCTTTGCCCTGCCGTGCGACCTGACGCCGATGTGCCGCGTCGACGCGAACACGCACGTCTTGCGACGACTCGACGCGCGTGGCCCGTCCGGCCTTCGCACCCATGTCGCTTGCCGTGACAGCGGGCACCTCGATCGCCATGTCGATGCGGTCGTAGAGCGCGCCCGAGACGCGCGAGCGGTACCGGCGAACCTGCTCGGGACTGCAGGTGCAGCGACCGCTCGCGTGTCCGAGCCACCCGCATGGACAAGGGTTCATGGCCGCGACGAGCTGGAACGCCGCGGGAAACACGGTCTGGCGCGCCGCGCGCGACACCAGGATCGATCCCGATTCGAGCGGTTCGCGCAACACTTCGATCACCCTTCTATCCCACTCGGGCAGTTCGTCGAGGAACAGCACGCCGTGATGCGCGAGCGAAATCTCGCCCGGCCGCGGAAGGCTGCCGCCGCCGACGAGCGCGACCGAGCTTGCCGTATGGTGCGGCGCGCGGAACGGCCGCACGCGCCAGCGTTCGAGGCTGAAGCGTCCGGCGAGCGATGCGATCGCCGCCGATTCGAGCGCCTCGGCTTCGCTCATCTCGGGCAACAACGCCGGCAGCCGATGCGCGAGCATCGACTTGCCGGTCCCCGGCGGACCGAGCAGAAGCAATGAATGAAAGCCGGCGGCGGCGATTTCCAGGGCGCGCTTGCCCAGCGCCTGTCCCCGGACGTCGGCGAGGTCGGCACCGTCATGGGTGCCGGGCGCCACGACGTGCGGCGGCAGCGGCGGCAGCGGCGTGGTGCCGGCGAGATGCGCGGATACGGCGAGCAGCGTCGCTGCAGGCAGAACGAGCGCGTCCTTCACCATCGCTGCTTCGCCGGCGTTCGCATGCGGCAGCACGAATGCGCGGCCGTCGTGGCGCGCGGACAGCACCATCGCGAGCGCGCCGCGAATGGCGCGAAGCTCGCCGGTCAGCGCGAGCTCGCCCGCGAATTCGTGCGTAGCGAGCTTGTCGTGCGGCAACTGCCCGCTCGCGACGAGGATGCCGACGGCGATCGGGAGGTCGAAGCGTCCCGACTCCTTCGGCAGGTCGGCCGGTGCGAGCGAGATCGTGACCTTCCGCGCAGGGAACTCGAACTGCGCGTTCTGCAGCGCCGCGCGCACGCGGTCGCGCGCTTCGCGCACCTCGGTTTCGGCGAGCCCGACGATGTGGACACCCGGCAGGCCGCCGGCGAGGTGCACCTCGACGCTGACGCGCGGCGCACTGACACCGGACAGGGCACGACTGTGCACAATGGCGACCGACACCCGCGGCTCCCACGCGCACGCGAACGGAGCGCGTCAGGACACGGACGTTAGGCGAATCATTGCGACGGCGCGTTCGTCCTTTCGGCCGATGGACGCGCCCGCCGCGTTGCCGACACGCGCGGCCGTTGGACCCGCCCCGTCACACCATCGGCTGCACCGGCGGCGGCGCCCTCGCTTCGAGCTCGGTGACCCGTGCCTCGAGGCGCTCGACCTTTTCGCGCGTCTTGCGCAGCACCTCCGCCTGCACCTCGAAGTCCTGCCGCGTCACCAGGTCGAGGCGCGTCAAGCCGCTCTGGAGCATCGCCTTGACGTTCTTCTCGATGTCCTTCGCGGGCGAGGCTTCGAACGCCTTGCCGATCCGCGCCGCCAGTTCGTCCAGGGTTTTCGAATTCAGCATCGATCCTCTCCTCGTCATCGGCCGCCCCGGCGCTGTGCATCGGGGCGTCGCATTGCCCGGCGTTGGTGCGGGCGCGCGTGCGTCGCGCGGGATGCGAAAGCGGCACGTCGAGCCAAGTCGTTCATCCGCCGGGCTTTTCGCGTTCCGGCACGGCGCGTGCAAAGCATACGCCGGACGCATCGTTCTGCCACCAGGGGAAACCGACGTGAGATTCGATTGTGCCACTCGCATCCCGGCCTTCGCGACGCTCTGCGCGCTCGCGCTGCCGGCGCTTGCGCAAACCGCCGCACCGCCGCCCGACGCAAAGCCGGCCGAGCCGTTCACGCTCACCGGCAACTTCGGCATTTACAGCCAGTACATCTTCCGCGGGCTCACGCAGACCGACCGCAAGCCCGCGTTCCAGGGCGGCTTCGACGTGGCGCACACGAGCGGCTTCTATGCCGGCACGTGGGGCTCGAACATCAGCTGGCTGCACGACGCGGGCGTCGTCGCGCACGGCGGCAGCGCCGAATGGGATTTCTATGGCGGATACAAGTACGCGATCAACGACGACTTCGCACTCGATGGCGGCGTTCTCTATTACTACTACCCGGGCAGCTACGTCGCCGGCGCCACGAATCCCGATACGGTAGAGCTGTACGTCGCGGGCTCGTGGAAGTGGATCTCGCTCAAGTACTCGCATTCCGTCAGCAACACGTTCGGTGTTCCCGATTCGCACAACAGCAGATATCTCGACCTGTCGGCGAATTATCCGGTCACCGGGCAGGTGAGCATCAACGCGCACGTCGGGCGCCAGGAATTCGCCGGGACCACGAACGGCTTCGACAACGGCAACACGCTTGATTACACGGACTGGAAGCTCGGCGTCACATGGGCGGTGAACGGCTGGAATCTCGGCGCGTACTACACCGACACCAACGCGAAGGACGCGGGCTACACGCTTGCCGGACGCAATATCGGCCGGGCCACCGGCACGGTGTTCGTGCAAAAGACGTTCTGATCACCATCGAGGATCGTGCCATGAAGCTCGTCGTCGCCATCATCAAGCCGTTCAAGCTCGACGAAGTGCGCGAAGCGCTGTCGTCGCTCGGCGTGCAGGGCATCACCGTCACCGAGGTCAAGGGATTCGGCCGCCAGAAGGGCCATACCGAGCTCTACCGCGGGGCCGAATACGTCGTCGATTTCCTGCCCAAGGTGAAGATCGAGGCGGCGATGAACGACGCCCTCGTCGACCGCGCGATCGAAGCGATCGAGAAGGGTGCCAATACCGGCAAGATCGGCGACGGCAAGATCTTCGTGTTCGACTTGTTGCAGGCCGTACGCATCCGCACCGGCGAGACCGGCGCGGAGGCGCTCTGAGGAGCCCACGATGAAACATATGATGATCGCAATCGCGATGCTTGGCGCATTCGCATTCGCCGTCCCGCTCGGCGCGCAGGACAAGCCGGTTGCGTCGCCCGCCGCCTCCGAACCGGCCGCCCCGCCGGCGACCAGCACAGCACCGGCCGGCGTGATCAAGGCGCCCGACGACAGCGGCCCGTCGACGCAGCCGGCCGCAAGCGCCACACCCGCGGCGCCGACCAGCCCGCAGGTGGTCGCCGCGGACAAGATCAGCAACGGCGACACGTCGTGGATGCTGACATCGACGGCCCTCGTGCTGATGATGACGATCCCCGGGCTCGCGCTTTTCTATGGCGGCATGGTGCGCAAGAAGAACGTGCTCGCCACCCTGATGCAGAGCTTCGCGATCACCTGCCTCGCCAGCGTGCTGTGGGTCGTCGTCGGATACACGCTCGCGTTCACGCCGGGCAACGGCGTCATCGGCGGCTTCGAGCGCTTTTTCCTGAACGGGATGGTGTTCCAGAACGAAGCGGGCAAGCTGTCGGTGTCGCACCTCGCGCTGACGATTCCCGAATCGGTCTACATGATGTTCCAGATGACGTTCGCCATCATCACGCCGGCGCTCGTCACGGGCGCGTTCGCCGACCGGATGAAGTTCTCGGCAATGCTGTGGTTCATGGGACTGTGGTCCGTGCTGATCTACGCCCCGATCGCGCACATGATGTGGGAGCCGAGCGGGTTCTGGGCAACGGCCGGCGTGCTCGATTTCGCCGGCGGCACCGTGGTGCACATCAACGCCGGCATCGCGGGCCTCGTCTGCGCACTCGTGCTCGGCAAGCGCCTCGGCTATGGACGCGAGGCCATGGCGCCCCACAACCTGACGCTGACGCTGATCGGCGCGTCGCTGCTGTGGGTCGGCTGGTTCGGCTTCAATGCCGGCTCGGCGGTCGCATCGAACGGGCGCGCCGGCATGGCGATGTTCGTGACGCAATTCGCCGCCGCCGTTGCGGCGCTCGCGTGGATGTTCACCGAATGGATCGCGAAGGGCAAGCCCTCGGTGCTCGGCATCGCGTCGGGCGCGGTCGCAGGACTCGTTGCGATCACGCCCGCGTCCGGCTTCGTGGGTGCGTTCGGTGCACTGGTGATCGGCATCGCGGCCGGCGTCGGCTGCTTCTTCGCGGCGACGACGATCAAGGGGTGGTTCAGGTACGACGATTCGCTCGATGCGTTCGGCGTGCACTGCATCGGCGGCATCATCGGCGCGCTATTGACCGGCGTGCTGAACGTGCGCGCGATCAGCGGCGTCGATGGCAGCCTGCTGACGCAGGCGGGCGCGGTTGCGACGACGCTCGTGGTGAGCGGTGCCGGCAGCTACCTGCTGCTGAAGGCGATCGACATGACGATCGGCCTGCGCGTCACCGAGGAACAGGAGCGCGAAGGACTCGATCTCAGCCTGCACGGCGAGACCGTCCAATAGGCGGGAGCGACGGCCGCGCCGCTCGGCCCGACCCTCTCCTGCACGCGGGAGAGGACCCGGGCCGCGGCGCGGCGCGTGAGCACAACGCGTTCAGAACGTGCGCCGCATGTAATACGTGCTGACCGCGCTGATCATGCCGATGACGAAGATGTAGCAGGCGATGTACCACGGCTCGCCGCCGTTCCACTTGAGGAGCGTCGTCGCGATCAGCGGCGTGATCGAGCTCGAGACGATGCCCGATACCTGGTACACGGTCGAGATGCCGGTATAGCGGACGCGCGTGTCGAAGAGCTCGCAGAAGAGCGCCGACTCGGGCCCGTACACCGGCGCGTAGATGACGCCGAGCGCCAGCACGATCGCGAGGCCCGCGACGAGCGCGCTGCCGGAATAATGCATCGCGTACATCATCGGAAAGGCCACGACGCCGCATGCGAACGCGCCCCAGCCGTAAACCTTCCGGCGCCCGATGCGATCGGACCACTTCGACGCGACCGGAATCGTGAAGATCAGCACGAATGCCGCAAGCGAGATCGACACGAGGATCGCGGTCTTGTCGTACTTCAGGATGCCGGCCAGGTAGGCGATGGTGAACACCGCGTAGACGTTGAACACGACGCCGTCGATCCAGCGCGCGCCCCAGCCGAGCAGCACGTTCTTCTTGTAGTCGCGGACCACTTCGCCGATCGGCACCGGGACGATCTTGTGTGCCTCGCGCACCTTCGTGAACTCGGGCGTTTCGAGGATGCGCAGCCGCACGAAGATGCCGACGACGACGAGCACGATCGACAGCAGGAACGCGACGCGCCAGCCCCACGACTGGAACGAAGCGTCCGAGAGCGTCCACGAAAGCAGCGCAACGACGCCCGTGGCGAGGCACAGCCCGATGGCGAGGCCGACCTGCGGGAAGCAGGCATAGAAGCCGCGGCGGTCCTTCGGCGCGTACTCGAACGACATGATGACGGCACCGCCCCATTCGCCGCCCAGCCCGATGCCCTGCAGCAGGCGCAACAACAGCAGCAGCAGCGGCGCCGCGATGCCGATCGCGTTGTAGTTCGGAATGAGGCCGATCAGGAACGTCGAGATGCCCATGATCAGCAGCGTCAGCACGAGCAGCGGCTTGCGGCCGATGCGATCGCCGAAGTGCCCGAACAGGATGCCGCCGACCGGACGCGTGACGAACCCGACCGCGTACACCGTGTACGCAAGCGCCGTCGACACGAACACGTCGTCGCTGGGGAAGAACTGCTTGTTGAAGACGAGCCCGGTGATCGTGCCGTAGATGAAGAAGTCGTACCACTCGACGGTGGTGCCGATCAGGCTCGCGAGCGTGACCAGGCGCCGGCTGCGCTCGTCGGTCGCGGGTGGCGCCGCCGGAACCGCGGAATTGCCTAACGTCCCTGCATCCATCGTTGCCTCCTCGAGTACCCGGAGCGCCTCCCGCCGGCTGGGATCAGCCGGATGCCGCTCCGATGAAATTGCGTCCGCGCATTCCGTCGAGCGCGCCCGCGATCATGGCGCGCGATTCGTCGGCCGCGACGCCGTAGCTTTCGAAGCGGGTGCTGACGCCGAGCGACTCGAGCCAGGCCGCGAGCCATTCCGGCGCGCGCGCAAGCGCAACGTCGAAGACCTGCGCAAGCACCGCATCGCGATCGGCGCGCCGGCCGATCGCGCGCTCGAGGACGAGCGGCAGCGTGAACGAACAGGCGATGCCGTGCGGCAGTCCGTGGCGCAGCGTCATTTCATAGGAGATCGAATGCGCGAGCGCGGTACGCGTGTTCGAGAACGCGAGACCAGCCTCGAGTGCGGCAAGCGACGCCTGCTCGCGCAGCGCGGCATCGGCGAGGCGCTCGACGAGTTGCGGCAGCACGTGCAGCATGCGCCGCGCAGCCGAAACGGCGAGCGTGTCGGAGACGCCGTTCGCGTTGACGTTCCAGACGGCCTCGAGCGAATGCGACAGCGCGTCGAGTCCCGACTGCAGCGTGATCGACCGCGGCGCGCTCGCGCAGAGCTGCGGGTCCACGATGGCCGCCTCGGGCCAGGTCTCGCGCAGATGCAGCGAGTGCTTGCGGCCGGATGCGCGGTCCCACACGGTGGCCCACGGCGTGACTTCGCTGCCGGTGCCGGCCGTCGTCGGAATGGCGATCAGCGCCTTCGAGCGGGCGGGGACGAAGGGTGCGTTCGCGGCGAGCTGCGCGACGAGTGCGTCGAAGTCGCCCGAGGGTGGCGTCACCGCGAGCACTTTCGCGGTATCGAGCGTGCTGCCGCCGCCCAGCGCCACGATCGCTTCGCACGCAGCGAACTCGTGCCAGAACCGCGTGTGCAATTCGCGCAGGTGCGCGACGTCGGGGTTGGGCTCGACGTCGTCGATGACGCCGGCGATCGCAGCGCGCGCATGGGCTCGCACCGTATCGAGATGCCCGAGCGAGGCGGCTTCGGGAAACGCAACGAGAACGGCACGGCGCGACCCGAGGATCGAGGGAAGCGCCTCGATCGAGCCGTTGCCGAACGTCACCGCGACAGGATTGTGATACGTCCACCCCATCGGACCGCCTCGTGGAATGCGAGTGGGCGGAGTATCGGGATGTGGCGCGCATTGATCCAATACAAAATTTGCGGCAGACTCATAGAAGAAACCTATGCGTCTTGCCCACTTGCGCTCGTTCTTCGCCGTTGCGCGCCACGGCGGGTTCACCGCCGGCGCCCGCGCGCTGCACGTGAGCCAGCCCACGGTGACCGCCCAGGTGCGCGCGCTCGAGGAGACGTACGCGATCGAGCTCTTCACGCGGCGCGGGCGCAGCGTCGCGCTTACCGCCGCCGGCGAAGCGCTGTACGGCATCGCCGAGCGGATCTTCGAGCAGGAGGAGGAGGCGCTCGCGCTTTTGCAGAATACCGGCGAGCTGCGTGCCGGACGCCTGCGCGTCGGCGCGGTCGGGCCGTACCACGTGATGGAAATGCTCGCGGCGTTCCACGCGCGCCATCCGGCCATCGACCTCGCGGTATCGCTCGGCAATTCGGAACAGATCGTCGCGGGTCTGCTCGACCGTTCGACCGACGTCGCGGTCCTCGCGCAATACGCGCACGATGCCCGTCTGCATTTCGTGCCGTTCCGCTCGCACCGCGTCGTGCTGTTCGTGCCGAAGGGGCATCGCCTCGCACGCCGGCGCGGCGTCCGCCTCGCCGAGCTCGCGACCGAGCCGATGATCGTGCGCGAACCGGGATCGACGACGCGCAAGGCGATGGAGGACGCGCTGCGCACGGCGGGTGTGTCGCCGCCGATCGCGATGGAAATCGGCAGCCGTGAGGCGGTGCGCGAGGCGGTGATCCGCGGACTCGGCATCGCCGCCGTGTCGCAGATCGAATTCGTGCCCGATCCCCGCCTGCAGATGGTGCCTATCCTCGACGCCGACGTGGAAACGCACGCGCACGTCGCGTGCCTCGTCGAGCGGCGCGATGCGCGCGTGGTCGCGGCGTTCTACGACGTCGTGCACTCGCTGCTCGCGACGCCGCGCCGTCCTGCACGGCGCAACGCTTGACCGTGGATCGCGTTACTTGCGCTTGGCGCGGGGATGCGCGGCGTCGTACACCTTCGCGAGCGCCTGGAAGTCGAGGTGCGTGTAGACCTGCGTGCTGGCGATCGACGCATGACCGAGCATTTCCTGCACGGCGCGCAGATCGCCCGATGATTGAAGCACGTGCGATGCGAACGAATGGCGCAGCATGTGCGGATGCACGTGCCGCGACAATCCCTGGCGCACGGCCCAGGCGGCCAGGCGCTGCTCGATGGCGCGCCCCGACAATCGCCGCCCGTGGCGGCCCACGAACATCGCGTCCTCACCGGCCGCGGCATGGCTCGCGCGCACGGCGAGCCATCGCGCGATCGCTGCGCGCGCCGCCGCACCCACCGGCACGATCCGCTCCTTGCTGCCCTTGCCGAACACGCGCACTTCGCCGGTAACGACGTCGCAGGCCGCGACGTCGAGTCCGGCAAGCTCGGACAGGCGCAGCCCCGACGAGTAGGCCAGTTCGAAGAGCGCGCGGTCGCGAAGGGCGAGCAGACCGTCACCTTCGATCGCGACGAGGCGCGCGGCTTCCTCCGGAGACAGCGCCGACGGCAAGCGCTTCGGCGATTTCGGAGCCTTGATGCCCGCGCACGGGTCCTCGGCGATGGACCGGTCACGCTCGATCAGGAAGCGGTAGAACGCCCGCCACGCGGACAGGACGCGCGCAAGGCTGCGCCCGGACAATCCGCGCCCGTGCAGCACGGCGACGAAGCGCATCAGCATCGGGCGCGTGAGCTCGTGCACCGGCGTATCGCCCGCGAGCGCCAGCAGCTGCGCGACATCGCGCAGATAGGCGTTTCGCGTATGCGGCGGACGCGCCGCAAGGTGCATCGTGAAGGCGTCGACGAGCGCCGAATGCGCGGCCGCCATCGTTGCGACCGGCTTCGGCTCCCTGGGCACCGGCTAGAGCCTGTTCAGGAAGCGGGCGATCGCCACGCTTGCGAGTTCCGCGAGGCGCAGCAGATAGACGGTGCCGATGCCCGCGTGGAAGCGGCGTGCATCGTCGCTCGCGAGCGCGAGCAGGCCGAACGTTCTTTCGGTGCGAAGCGGCAGGTAGGCAAACGATTGTGCCGCGCTGTCCGCGCCGAACCATCCGGCTGCCGGCGCGAGCGCTTCGGGTCCGCAATACGGTGCGCGCAAGCGGTCGGCGTACTCGCGAACCTCGGGTGTCGTCTCCTCGAGCTCCGGCAGCGATGCGCCGGCGGAACCGTCGGGCCAGAGGCGCATCGCGACCCGCGGCACGGCGAAGTCCTCACGCAGGCTGTGCGACAGCACGGCAAGCGTGGTCTCGAGGTCCGGGGCGTTGAACAGCGCCAGCGTCGAGCGGTGCAGCTTCTCGCCGATCCGGTCGTTTTCGGCACCATTGCGGATCAGCTCGCGCAAATCCTGCTCGAGGTCGTACACCTTGTCGCGCAGCGCGAGCATCTGGCGCTCGGCGATCGGAATCGCGTGTCCGCCATGCGGATGCGGCACGAAGATCTCGGCGACGACGTCGGCGTAATCCTCGAAGAACGCCGGGTTCTGCTTCAGGTACTCGGCGACCGCGCTTGCGTCCATCGACTTCCTCGTCCGTTCGTTAACAACGCCATTCGCCGTCGAATACGCTCCGCGCGGGACCCTTCATGACGACGCCACGCCCGTCGCCCGCCCAGCGGATCGAAAGCTCCCCGCCGCGCACGATCACGCGCACCTGCTCGTCCAGCAATCCGCGACGCCGGCCGGCAACGACCGCAGCGCACGCGCCGGTTCCGCATGCGAGCGTTTCACCTGCGCCGCGCTCGAAGACGCGCAGCCGCATGGTAGCGCGATCGACGATCTGCATGAATCCGGCATTGACGCGCGCGGGGAAGCGTGGATGGCGCTCGATCAGCGGACCGAGCGTTGCGACCGGCGCGCGGTCCACGTCTTCGACGACCTGCACCGCGTGCGGATTGCCCATCGACAATGCGGAAATCTGCACGACGATGCCACCGACGTCGAGCGGCTCGACCGCAGCGCCGGTGCCGCCGGTGAACGGCACGTCGCCGGGCGAAAATCGCGGCACGCCCATGTCGACGCTGACGTCACCGTCGTCCTCGAGACGAGGCACGATGATGCCGCCCGCCGTTTCCACGCGGATCTCGCGCTTGCCGGTGAGTCCGTGCTCGCGCACATAGACGACGAAGCAGCGTGCGCCGTTGCCGCACTGCTCGACCTCGCCACCGTCGGCGTTGAATATCCGGTAGCGGAAATCGCCACCTTCACGTGCGGGCTCGACGACCAGCACCTGGTCGCAGCCCACCCCGAAGCGCCGATCGGCAAGGCGGCGAATTTCGGTTGCTTCGAGTGCGAAGGGCGTGCGCGTGGCGTCGACGACGACGAAGTCGTTGCCGAGTCCTTCCATCTTGGTGAAGCGCAGCGTCTTCATCGGAACCGCGGGCACGTCATGGCTTGCGCTCGCCGAGCTCGCCGCTCTTTTTGAACGGGAGGCGGCCGCCGCCCTGCAGTGTCGCACCGCCTTCCAGCATATAACGCAGCGTTGGACGCGCGCCGGGTGCGAGAAGCGTTGCACCCCGTCGCATCGCGGCGGCGACCGCACGCAGGATCGCGTCCATGCCGCTGTGCGCGGTCAGCTGCGCGTTCGCCGTTCCGTTCGCCGGCAGACGCAGCGGACCGCCGGCAAGATGCGCTTCGCCCACCTGCTCGCCTTCGATCGACAGTGCGGCGTCGAGCGCGTCGATGGCAATCGGCTCGTCGGCGCGATTGGTGACAGCGAGATCGACGGTGAAATACGCGTCGGGACCTTCGACGCGATCGAGCGCGACGGCCACGACGTCGATCCGCGGCGGATTGCGCAGCACGACGCTCGCGCAGGCGCCGACGAGCAGCGCGAGCGCAACGAGCACGATCAGTCCTGCTGCCCGCCTTCCTTCGATCGGCCGCACGCCGCTCACACGTTGAACCGGAAATGCATGACGTCGCCGTCGCGCACGATGTAGTCCTTGCCCTCGAGCCGCATCCTCCCTGCTTCCTTCGCGCCCTGCTCGCCGTGATGCGCGAGGTAATCGGCGTACGCGATCACCTCGGCGCGGATGAATCCGCGCTCGAAATCGGTATGGATGACACCGGCCGCCTGCGCCGCGGTCGCGTGGAACGGAATGGTCCAGGCGCGCACTTCCTTCGGCCCTGCCGTGAAGTACGTGTGCAGCCCGAGGAGCTCGTAAGCCGCACGAATCAGCCGATCGAGCCCCGGCTCGGTCATCCCCATGTCGTCGAGAAAGAGCGCCTTGTCGTCGGCGTCGAGATCGGCGATCTGCGCTTCGAGCGCGGCACTGATGGCGACGACCGGCGCGCCCTCCTCCGCCGCGCGGACGCGCAGCCGCTCCAGCATCGCGTTGTCGGCGAATCCATGCTCGGCGACGTTGGCGACATACAGCGTCGGCTTCATCGTCAGCAGGAAATACGGCGCGAGCAGCGCGCGCTCCTCGGCGTAGAGGTCGGCCGTGCGCGCGGGCCTCGCCTCGTTCAGCACCGCGCGGACCTTCGTCAGCACGGCGAGGCTGCGCTGTGCCTCCTTGTCGCCGCCGGCGCGCGCGGCCTTCTCGACCTTCGCGAGCTGCCGCTCGACCGTGGCGAGGTCGGCGAGCGCCAGCTCGGTGTTGATCGTCTCGATGTCGTCGATCGGATCGACCTTGCCCGCGACGTGGACCACGTTCGGATCCTCGAAGCAGCGCACGACATGCGCGATCGCGTCGGTTTCGCGGATGTTCGCGAGGAACTGGTTGCCGAGCCCTTCCCCCTTCGACGCGCCGGCCACGAGACCCGCGATATCGACGAATTCCACGGCGGCCGGAATCACCTTCTGCGGTTTGGCGATGGCGGCGAGCGCCGCAAGGCGCGCATCGGGCACTTCGACGATGCCCACATTCGGCTCGATCGTGCAGAACGGATAGTTCTCGGCCGCGATGCCGGCCTTCGTCAGCGCATTGAACAGCGTCGATTTGCCGACGTTGGGCAAGCCGACGATGCCGCATTTCAAGCTCATTCCGGCTTCGCTTCCGTGGGGGTATCGGGCGGCCGCGTGTGCAGCGCCGTCATCGCGCGCTCCATGTTGCCGGCCAGGATGTCGGGCGATGCGCGCAGCGCGCGATCGATCGCAGCACCGATGGCGGCGCGCTCGCCGCCGTCGGGTGGCTTCAGCACGTAATCGACGACCTCGCGCTCGGGAAACGCGGAGTTGCGCGGGTGGCCGATGCCGACGCGCAGCCGCCAGAAGTCGGCGCTGCCGAGTTGCGCCTTGATGTCGCGAAGCCCGTTATGGCCGGCGACCCCGCCGCCGAGCTTGAGCTTCGCCTCGCCCGGTGGCAGGTCGAGCTCGTCGTGCACGACGAGGATCGCGTCCATCGCGATGTCGAAGAAGCGGGCGATGCCCGCGACGGAGCGCCCCGAGAGGTTCATGAACGTCATCGGCTTGACGATGCGAAGCTCGCCATTGCGGGCGACATCCGCGGCGAACTTCGATTCGTGCGCGAACGTCGCGCCGAGCTTCGACGCCAGCTCATCGGCGAACCAGAACCCGGCGTTGTGACGTGTCGCCGCGTAGCCGCGCCCCGGATTGCCGAGGCCGGCGACGAGGCGTATCGGCACGGGCATCGTCTGGCGGACGGATTACTTCTTCTTCTCGTCCTTGCCGCCTTCCTTCTTGCCGCCCTTCTCCTCGGGCTTCGCTTCGGCGGGCTTCGCTTCCGCGGCCGGCGCCGCGGCAGCCGCTTCGCCCTCGGCGACCGTTTCGGTTTCGGCGGCTGCCTTCGGCACGACGGCCGTCGCGACGACGGGGTCGCCGGTGCGATGCGACACGACGGTCACACCCGCCGGCAACACGACGCCGGACACGTGCAGCGAATGCGCGGTGTCGAGCGCGGAGAGGTCCACCTCGATGTATTCGGGCAGGTCCTTCGGCAGGCAGGCGATGTCGATTTCCGTCATGACGTGGCTGACGATCGCCCCCTGCGCCGTGACGGCCGGCGACTCGCTCTCGTTGACGAAGTGCAGCGGGACCTTCATGTGGATCTTGCGCGCCGGGTCGATGCGCTGGAAGTCGACGTGCAGCACTTCATTCTTGAACGGATGCATCTGCACGTCGCGCAGCAGCACCTGCGTCGAAGCGCCGTCGACCTTCATCGTCAGGATCGACGCGTGGAATGCCTCGTTGCGAAGCGCATGGATCAGCGCGTTGTGGTCGAGCTCGATGGGCTGCGGCGCGGTGACACCGCCGTAGACGATGCCGGGAGCCTTCCCGGTGCGGCGCATGCGGCGCGACGCGGCGCGGCCTTCGGTGCTGCGGGGAAACGCGGTGAATTCGATCGTGGCCATGGTGGCGACTCCTTCGTGGAAAGCGGGTCTGCGGCCTTCCGGATTGGCTACCGGTCGTCCGCGATGGTCGCGTGTCGCGCGTTGCCGCGCGGCGAAGAAAAGCCTTGGATTATAGCAAAGCGCGAAGCGTCAGCTGCGATGCCGCCGCGCCTCGGCCCACGCGTGGCGCTCGTGCAGCGCGTCACCCTCGTCGACGTCGGCGGGCGCCGGAAGGCGCTCGAGCGCGTGGCGGATCTCGCCGTGGACGACGGCGACGGCCGGCTCGTCATGCACGTAACGCCAGTAATGGCGCGCGAAGTCGCTTTCCGTGCCGGGCACCGCCGACGGGGCGATCAGTCGCTCGATTTCGGCGCGGATCGCCGATGCGTCGTCGTCGGCGGGCCCCGGATCGGCCTCGAGGAACACGTCGAGGTCGACCATCAGCTCGGACAGCGAGCGCAGCCATGCGAATTGCGGATCGCTGGTGAGGATCGAAAGCCACGCACCCGGCTGGATCACGGTGTGACGCTGCGCTTCGAGATCGCGTCGCGCGCGCTCCGCGAGCACGCGATGCATCGACCGCAACGCGTTCGCAAGCGCCACGAGCCGCAGTCTAGCTGTCACGCCAACCACCGATTGTCTGTCCTCTGTCTTCTGACTCCCGGCCTCTGATCACGGCATCACCTGCCCGCCGTTCACCTCGAGTATCTGCCCGGTCACGAACCCCGACAGCGCATCGGATGCGAAATAGAGAAACGCGCCGGCGCACTCCTCGGCGGTGCCGAGCCGGTTCATCGGAATGCTCGCCTTGAACGCCTCGAGCATCGCCGGTGTCGAGTAACGCTCGTGAAACGGCGTGACGATCACGCCGGGCGAGACCGCGTTCACCCGTATGTTGTCCTTGACGAGCTCCTTCGCGAGCCCGTGCGTGAACGTGGACACGAAGCCCTTCGCCGACGCGTACATCGCGGCGCCGTTGCCGCCGCCGCTGCGCGCCGCGACCGACGTCACGTTGATGATATTGCCGCGCCCGCCCTGCCGCATGTGCGGCACCGCGGCCGAGCAGCAGGCGACGAGCGAGCGGACGTTGAGATCGATCACGGCGTCGAAGAATTCGTCGTCGATCTCGTCGATCGGCACGCGGCGCACGAGCCCGCCGGCATTGTTGATCAGGATGTCGAGGCCGCCGAAGCGCGCGGCCGCCTCGTCGACGACTTCGCGGGCCTTCGCCGACGTGCGCAGGTCGCCGCCGACGAGGAAGGCCTCGGCGCCGGCGAAGCGCACGTCGGCGGCGACTTCCTCGGCACGATTGAGACTCGCGTTGTAATGGATGGCGACACGGCATCCGGCGGCGGCGAAAGCCCGCGCCGCCGCGGCGCCGATGCCCGTGGATGCGCCGGTGACGAGGACGGACTTGCCGGCGAGGTCGGGTGCGATGGAATCGGACATGGGGGATCGTCAATCGGGAAAAATGTTTCGACCTACTCGGTGAAGAGTGACGACACCGATTCCTCGTTCGAGATGCGCGTCATCGTCTCGGCGAGAAGCTGCGCGCACGACAATTGCCGGATCTTCGGACAGGCCTGCGCGTCGGCCGACAGCGGAATGGTGTCGGTGACGACGATCTCGTCCATGTCGGACGCCGCGATGCGCGGGACCGCGCCGCCCGACAGCACCGGATGCGTGCAGTACGCGACGACCTTCTGCGCGCCGTGTTCCTTGAGTGCCGTGGCGGCCTTGCAAAGCGTGTTGGCCGTGTCGACGATGTCGTCCATGATCACGCAGGTTCGGCCGTTGACGTCGCCGATGATGTTCATCACTTCGGCGACGTTCGCCTTCGGGCGCCGCTTGTCGATGATGGCGAGGTCGGAGTCGAGGCGCTTCGCGATGGCGCGTGCGCGAACGACGCCGCCGACGTCGGGCGACACGACGAGCAGGTTGTCGTAGTTGCGCTTCCACAAATCGCCGAGCAAGACCGGGGTCGCATAGATGTTGTCGACCGGGATGTTGAAGAAGCCCTGGATCTGGTCGGCATGCAGGTCCATCACCATCACCCGGTTCACGCCGACGGTTGCCAGCATGTCGGCGACGACTTTCGCCGTGATCGGCACGCGCGCCGAGCGCGGACGCCGGTCCTGACGCGCATAGCCGAAATAGGGGATGGCCGCGGTGACGCGCGCCGCGGATGCCCGCTTCAGTGCGTCGACCATGACGAGGATTTCCATCAGGTTGTCGTTCGTCGGCGCGCACGTCGACTGCAGGATGAACACATCGCGTCCGCGGACGTTCTCGAGCAATTCGACCATCACCTCGCCATCGGAGAAGCGTCCGACGACCGCGCGTCCGAGGCTGATGTTGAGGTGACGGCAAACCGCCTCGGCGAGGCTCGGGTTCGCGTTGCCCGTGAATATGCGCATGCGCTCGAAGGCCATCGGTCGGCTGGAAAACGACGGGATCAGCGCGCGCGAAGTGGCGTGCAAGGGACGTGGAGTCGAGCCGGGTCAGGAATGGCTGGGGAGGAAGGATTCGAACCCTCGAATGCCGGAATCAAAATCCGGTGCCTTAACCAACTTGGCGACTCCCCAGCGGAAACTCACACGCCGGCTCGCCGTGGTGACGAACCGCCCCGATCATGCTGCGAACGACGCCAGCGGATGCCGGTTCAGCGTTCGCACGATGCAACCCGGCATGTCGGCCGGCAACGATGCCAGCGCGCGCCGCGCGTCGTCTTCACCGGCGAACGATGCGAACACGCATGCGCCCGACCCGCTCATGCGCGCCGCCGGCGACGCCCGCCGCAACGCCTGCACGGCCTCGCGCACCTGCGGAAACCTGGCAACCGCAGCAGCCTCGAGATCGTTGTGTCCGTAACCTTCGGAAAAGACGTCCATTTTCGCCGACGGCGCCGAGTGTGTCAATTCACGCGATGCGAAAATGGACGCGGTAGCGACGTGCAAGCGCGGCATCGCCAGCGCGATCCAGCAGGCGGGCACGGACATCGATGCAAGCACGTCGCCCGTGCCGCGCGCGAGGGCGGGCCCGTCGCCGAGGAAAAACGGAACGTCGGCGCCCAATCGAGCACCGATGCGCATCAGTTCGGCGCGCGAAAGCCCGATCGACCAGAGTCGGTTCAATCCGAGCAGCACGGTTGCGGCATCCGAGCTCCCGCCGCCGAGACCCGCGCCCAGCGGGATGCGCTTGACGACGCGGATCACCGCGCCCTGCGTGACGTTCGCCGCTGCGCGCAGCGCATGCGCCGCGCGCAGCGTGAGGTCGTCGCGCTCGTGCACGCCGGCAAGCGGCGCGCCGCGCGAGATCGTTCCGTCGTCGCGCACGGTGAGCTCGACGGTGTCCGCCAGATCGACGAGGACGAACAGCGATTCAAGCGTGTGGTAGCCGTCAGCGCGTCGACCGGTGACGTGCAGGAACAGGTTGATCTTCGCCGGGGCGGCGAGCGTGAGCGTTTGCATGTCGCGCCCAGCGCCGGTCATTCACGCCGGTCGACGACCACGCGCACCTCGATCGGCTCGGCGCCCGGGTACGACAGCGTCACACGAAACGGCGTTTGCGCGCGATCGTCGGCGTACGCATAGACGATGTCCCAGCCGTCCTGGCGCAGTTGCGCGACACGCCCCGCCGCGTCGCGCCCGACGCTGAAGCGCGCGCCGGGCCGGGGCAGGGCGCGGATCCACGACGACAGTCCGTCGATCGGGATCGTGACGCCGAAGGCGCGTTCGGTGAGCGCACGCCACGTCGGCGCGCTCTGGCTCCTGCCATCCTGAAGCTGCGCGGTTACCTCGGCGGGACCGCCGTCGAGTCTCGCCAGCGTCTGTCCGAGCGGGCTCGACAACTCGATCGCATCGTGCCCCGGTTCGTGCCGCCACGAAAAACTTCCTGCGACACCGGCATCGCCGTGACGCGCCGAGATGCGTCCGGCGATCGCGAACGGCGTGTCGGGTGCGGCGAGCGGCGCCTCGTTGCCGACCGGCGGCGGCAGCGAAGCGCACGCGCCGAGCGCGAATGCGATTGCGGCCAGGCTGCGCTTCAGGCCAAGCGCCGCGATCACGGCGCGAAGCGTTTCACGGTCTCCTTCAGCAGCACATTGTCCGGGTTGGCGACGAGTTGCGCCTTCCATACCTGCCGCGCTTTCTCGTGCTCGCCCTTGCGCCACAGCACTTCGCCCAGATGCGCGGCGATCTCGGCATCGGGACGGCCTTCGAGCGCCTGTTGCAGGTAGCGCTCGGCGTCGTCGAACTGTCCCATCCGGTAGAACGCCCAGCCGAGGCTGTCGAGGATGAACGGATCGGCCGGCGAGATCTTGTGCGCGCGCTGGATGAATGCGAGGCCCTCGCCGGTGCGCGAGGTCTTGTCGACCAGCGTGTAGCCGAGCGCGTTCAGCGCCTGCGCGTCGTCGGGCCGCAACGCGACGAGCTCTTTGAGCTTCGATTCGGCCTCGTCGACCTTGTCGAGCTTTTCAGCGGCCATCGCGAGGTCGTAGATGAGGTCCGGCGCCCCGGGGTTGTCGGCAAGCCCGTGCACGAGCACCTGGTAGGCGCCGGCATCGTCGCCGGCATCGCGCAGAAGCTGTGCTTGCGCCTGCGTGAGCTGCACCTTCTGGTCGCGCGTCACGGCGGTCAGGCTCGCGAGCCATTGGCGGCCCTTCGCGAGCTCGCCCTGCTTGCCGTACATCGCACCGATGCGCAGCTTCGAAAGCCACGCGCGATCACCGTCGGTAACCGCCTGGTAGTGCTCGATCGCCTTCGTCCATTGCCGCGTCTCCTCGGCGACTTGCGCGAGGTAGAGGTCGATCACGCCCGGCTCGCCGTAACCGGCGGATTTGAGGTCCTCCAGCAGGCGGGACGCTTCGGGATAATCCTTCATCTCGAGGGCGATCGTCGCGACGGCAAACTCGAGATCGCGCGATTCGCGATCGCGATCCCACAGCCGCTGCATCAGCGCGCGCGCCTCTTTGTAGCGCTTGCGATCGACATAGCGCTGCGCGAGTGCACCGGCAGCGCTCTTCGCATCGGGATTGGCCGCTACGAACGCCTCCAGCACCGCAAGCGCATCCTGCGGCGAGCTGCGTCCGACGATCTCCGCCTTGAGGATGACCGCGCGTTCCCACGTGGGCCGCAGCTCGAGTGCCCGGTCGGCCTCGTCGCGCGCCTCCTTCACGCTCGCCGCGTCGTCGGCGCCCACGCCGAATGCCGCAATCGCGACGGCGTAATGTGCTTCGGGCGTTTTCGGATACGGCTTTGCCACCTCGCGCACCAGCGCGAGCACGGCGCGCTTGTCCGATTGATCGGAAAAGAGCCGGTTGAGCTGCATGAACACGTCACCGACGCCCGGCCCGGTCAGCGCCGCGTTGGCGAGCACGTGCTCGATGCGTGCGCGCAACTCGTCGTTGGACGCGGTGCTCGGGATGGCACCGGTGTTGTTGTTCGATTCGAGCGCCGCGAGCACGTGCTTCGGTCGTTCGGCCGACGGGTCGAGGCGCGCCCACAGGTCGGCCGCATCGTGCACGAGCGTGCGATCGCGCGCAGCGATCGACACTTCGGTTGCACGCTCGGCAAGCCGGGCATCCTGCGTCGTGCGCGCCGCGTCGAGATAGGCGCGCGCCGAAACCGCTAGATCGCCACGCTGCAACGCGACGTCGCCGAGCAGCAGGCGATAGAACAGATCGGCGTTGAGCTCGACGCCGGACGCCGGGGCGCGGGAGGCGGCGGGCTCGTCCGCCGCTTCGGCCGCCCATGCGGGCACCGACGCGGCGACTGCCAGCGCGACGGCGGTGAACGCGGCGCGCAATGAAAATCGGAGGGTCATCGATGGGATTCCAGTGACGCGACACCAGGCATCGCGGAAGATTAAGCTATAGTCGCGGCGCTCACAAACTGCCCGCGACACTTCACGCCGCGCCCCACGCCAGGCGCCGGACGGCCTTCGTCGCAAATACTCGAGGATGCCCGAACTCCCGGAAGTCGAAACGACCCGGCGCGGTATTGCGCCGCACGTGATCGGCCGGCGCGTGGCGCGGATCGACGTGTACGACTCGCGCCTGCGCTGGCCGGTTCCCGGGGATCTCGACGCGTGCATGCGCGGCCGCACGATCGATCGCGTCGACCGGCGCAGCAAATACCTGCTGTTCCACGCCGGCGAAGCCGCGCTGCTCGTGCATCTCGGCATGACCGGGACGCTGCGCGTTTTCCGCGACGCGCCAACGCGGCGCGCCCACGATCATGTCGACATCCTACTCGACAACGGGACGCTGCTGCGCTACCACGATCCGCGGCGCTTCGGTGCCATGCTCTGGCTCGCCGCATCGCGGGAAGGCCATCCGCTGCTCGACACGCTCGGTCCCGAGCCGTTCGATCCGCAGTTCGACGCCGGGTATCTATGGCGCATTACACGCGCGCGCCGCGCGGCGATCAAGCTTGCGCTCATGGACAACCACGTCGTCACCGGCGTGGGGAACATCTACGCGAACGAAGCGTTGTTCCGCGCCGGTATCCATCCGGGCACGCGCGCCAGCCGGCTGTCGAAGCCGCGGCTCGGCCGGCTCGTCGACGCGGTGCGCGACGTGCTGCACGCGGCGATTGCCAAAGGCGGCAGCACGCTGCGTGACTACGTCGGCTCCGATGGTGCATCGGGTTATTTCCAGCTCGACCATTTCGTTTACGGACGTGCCGGACAAGCGTGCCGCGTTTGCGGCGCGGCCGTGAGGCAGGCGCGCCAGGGCGGGCGCTCGTCGTTCTTCTGCGTGCATTGCCAGCGGCGCTGACGCAATTCGCGTCGCCCACTGCGGTGCCACTGTGCGGCATGTGCCGACGGAGCGCGGCGCGCGCATGCGATGGGCGGCCGATTCTCGGCGTCGAACGGCGGGCGAACCCACATCCGTCCGCGAGCGACATTGGCGGCCGCCTCGGCGCTTTCGCTGCGCGGCGAACATGCCGTTCACACGGCACGAGTTGTGCTTTCCTGCTCCTGATCGGCCGCGAGTCACGATTGAAGCATTCCTCCCACAGCCCCGTAAAAACGGCGGCATGAACCCTTCGCGCGATCTCGCGGCGCGCTTCGAGGCTTATGCCGACTGGCGGCGAAGGCTGTCGGCCGGCGTGTCGTCGCTGTTCGAGTGGCTGACGCAGCAGGACCTCGCCGACGCGCAGGTCGAGGTCAAGGTGCAGCGCATTCTCGAGCGGCTGCAGCAGGACAAGCTCGTCGTCGCGTTCGTCGCCGAGTTCTCGCGCGGCAAATCGGAGCTCATCAATGCGATCTTCTTCGCCGATTTCGGGCAGCGGCTTCTGCCGTCATCGGCCGGGCGCACCACGATGTGCCCGACCGAATTGCTTCACGACCCCTCGCGCCCGCCGTCGATCCGACTGCTGCCGATCGAAACGCGGCTGAACGAGGCGACGGTCACCGAATTCAAGACCTATGCCGACGAGTGGGTGACGTTCCCGCTCGATCTCGGTGCCGCCGACAGGATGGCCGAAGCCCTGGCGCGCGTGTCGCAGGTGAAGCGCGTGCCGATTGCGCTCGCGCGAAAATACGGGCTCTTCAGCGAGCGCGACGACGACATCCTGTCGGCGCTCGAACGCGGCGACGAGGGCAGCGTCGACATTCCGTGCTGGCGTCACGCAATCATCAATTTTCCGCATCCGCTGCTGCAGCAGGGCCTCGTCATCCTCGATACGCCGGGGCTGAACGCGATCGGCACCGAGCCCGAGCTCACGCTCAACCTGCTGCCCAATGCCCACGCGATCCTGTTCCTGCTCGCGGCCGACGCCGGCGTCACCAAGACCGATCTCGACGTGTGGAACGATCATCTTGCCGGCGAGGACGAGGGGATGAAGTCGGCGCGGCTCGTCATCCTGAACAAGATCGACGGGCTGTGGGACGAGCTCAAGGAGGAGGTCGAGATCAACGCCGAGATCGACCGGCAGGTCGAGGCAAGCGCAACGCTCCTCGGCATCTCGCCGGCGCAGGTGTTCGGCGTGTCGGCGCAGAAGGCGCTGCTCGCCAAGGTGAACGGCGACGACGCGCTGCTCGCGCGAAGCCGCCTGCCGGTCCTCGAGAATTCGCTGTCGCGCAAGCTGATTCCCGCCAAGCGCGAGCTCGTGGGGGCCGCGACGCAGGCCGAGCTTCGCGGCCTCGCCTCGTCGCTGCGCACGATCCTCGATGCGCGCGCGTCGTCGATCGGCGAGCAGCTCGTCGAGCTGATCGCGCTGCGCGGCAAGAACCAGGACGTCGTCGAGCACATGATGGCGCGCGTCCAGGAGGAGAAGGCGCTGTTCGAGCGCGGGCTCGCCCGCTACACGGCGCTGCGCACCGTGTTCACGCAGCACACGAACGACCTGTTCGACGTGATCGGCCTGTCGGCGCTTCGGCAGAACGCCGCGAAGACGCGCCAGCGCATCGAGGACAGCCCGTTCACCAAGGGCGTGCGCGACGCCATGGGCGAATTCTTCGGCCGCCTGCGCACCGATTTCGACCAGGCCGGCCGCCAGGCGGCCGAGATCCACGACCTGATGCGCGCGATGTACACGCGCTTCGCGCACGAGCACGGCATCGAGATCTACGTCCCGCCCCAGTTCTCGGTGCTCAAGTACCTGAAGGAAATCGAGCGGATGGAGCGCGCCTACAACACGCACTTCAACACGCTGTGGAACATGGTGAGCAAGGCGAAGTACCCGCTGATGAAGCAGTTCTTCGAGACGGTCGCCTCGCGCGCACGCCACATCTACAAGGTGGCCAACCGCGACGTCGAAGGCTGGCTCAAGGCGGTGATGTCGCCGCTCGAGACGCAGGTGCGCGAGCATCACATCCAGCTGCGCCGCCGCCTCGACAGCATTCGCAGGATCCACCGCGCGAGCGACGAGCTCGAGAACCGCATCATGGAGCTCGAGCAGCAGCGCGAGGCGCTCGACGCGCAGCGCCAGGGACTGCGCGAGCAACTGGGCAGCGTCGAGTTGATCATCGAGGCCCCCGACGCGCTGCCGCTCGCGGCGAACGGCTGAACGCTACTTCCCGGCCGTCAGCGCCTCGTACTTGCGCATCAGCGCCTCGCGCGTCTCGACGAAATCGGGGTTGACCGGGATGCAGTCCACCGGGCACACCTCGCGGCACTGCGGCTTGTCGAAGTGGCCGACGCATTCGGTGCACTTGTGCGGGTCGATCTCGTAGATCTCGGCGCCCTGCGAGATGGCCTGGTTCGGGCATTCGGGCTCGCAGACGTCGCAATTGATGCATTCGTCGGTGATGATCAGTGCCATCCGGCCATGCTACCCCATCGTGATCCGTGCTCTCCGGCCTCGCTACCCGATGCCGGCGGTGACCTTTCGGCGCAGGCACTCTCCCACGTGCGGGTGCACGAATTTCGTGACGTCGCCGCCGAAACGCGCGATCTCGCGCACGATCGTCGCCGAGATGAACATGTATTTCTCGCCCGGCGTGAGGAACAGCGTCTCGACATCGGGATCGAGATTGCGGTTCATGCCCGCCATCTGGAACTCGTACTCGAAGTCGGACACGGCGCGCAGGCCCCGCACGATCGCCTGCGCCTGCTGGCCGACGACGAAGTCCATCAGCAGCGACGAGAAACCGATGACCTCCACGTTGGGGAACGGCTGCAGCACTTCCCGCGCCATCGCGATACGCTCGCCGGTCGAGAAGAACGGCTTCTTCGTCGCGCTGTCGGCGACGGCGACCACGACCCGGTCGAACAGCCGCGCCGCGCGCCGCACGAGGTCCTCGTGGCCGCGAGTGAACGGGTCGAAGGTGCCGGGATAGACGACTTTCATCGTTGCGCCGGCTTATCGCCGGTCCTTCAGCGCAAGCAGATGATAATGCACGTTTCCCGCGCGCGCGTGGCGCAACAGCTCGAACTGCGCCGGCGGCGTGAGCGCTCGGCCCGCCTCGGCGTAAACGCGGCCGTCGGCCGCGACGCGCGGCGCCAGCAGCGCGAACAGCGCATCCCACGGGTCGTCCGCGAACGGCGGGTCGACGAATACCACATCGAACTTGCGCGGTTCGGCCGCAAGATAGCGTAGCGCCTCGCCGGCGTGCGTCTCGATCCCGGTGATGCCGATGGCATCCGCGCTCCTGCGCAGCGCGTGGAGCAGCGCAGGATTGCGATCGACGGCGACCGAGCGCGCCGCGCCGCGCGATTGCGCTTCGAGGCTCAGCACGCCAGTACCCGCGTAGAGATCGAGCGTCGTCGCGCCGGTCAGGTCCTGGCCGAGCCAGTTGAAAAGCGTCTCGCGAACGCGGTCGGGCGTGGGTCGAACGCCCGCGACGTCGGGAACGCGAACCTGCCGGCCGCGATGGCGTCCGCCGATGATTCGTACGCGGTGAGGGGCGGGCATGCTCGGCAACGTGGCAATGCGCCTGCGGATCGGGTCGGGCGCCGGGTAGAATCCCAATTTCCCCGCGCCGCGTCAAAGCCTTGGCGCGCGCCGCCCGTCGCTTCTCCCATGTTCGACCTTTTCAAACGCAAGCCGGCCACCAAGCCCGCGGAAACGGCACCCCACGATGTCTCGTCCGAGCAGCCCTCGGCCGAGTCGCGCGCCGAGCCCGCCATCGCGCCCGCAGTGCAGTCCGAGCCGGCCCCAGCCCCTGCTGCGGAAAAGCGCTCGTGGCGCGAGCGGCTGAAGTCGGGCCTCGGGCTTTCGCGCGACAAGCTGTCGGGCGCGTTATCCGGCGCGTTCCGGCGCCGGGTGCTCGACGACGAGGCGCTCGAGGAGCTCGAGTCGGCGCTGCTGATGGCCGATGTGGGCATCGCCGCGACGCAGCACCTGCTCGACGAGCTCCGCGCCCGCTATCGGAAGGCGGGCGGCAACGCCGACCCGAGGGCGCTTCTGCGCGCCGCGTTCACCGATCTCGTCCGCACGCTGGAAGCGCCCGTGACGATAGGCGCGCAGCGCCCGTTCGTGATCATGCTCGCCGGTGTCAACGGCGCCGGCAAGACGACGTCGATCGGCAAGATCGCGAAGTGGCTGCAGCAGCGGCGCCTGTCGGTGCTGCTGGCCGCCGGCGACACGTTCCGGGCCGCCGCGCGCGAGCAGCTGGTCGTCTGGGGTGAGCGCAACGGCGTCGCCGTCATCCAGCAGTCCGGCGGCGATCCCGGTGCCGTGATGTTCGACGCGATCGGCGCCGCGAGCGGCCGGGGCATCGACGTCGTGCTGGCCGACACCGCGGGCCGGCTGCCCACGCAGGCCCACCTGATGGACGAATTGCGCAAGATCAAGCGCGTGCTCGGCAAGGCGCGGGCCGGCGCGCCGGACGAGATATGGCTCGTACTCGACGCCAACACCGGCCAGAACGCGCTCGCGCAGGTGCAGGCGTTCGACGCCGCCATCGGCTTGACCGGCCTGATCCTGACGAAGCTCGACGGCAGCGCCAAGGGGGGCATCGTGGCGGCGATAGCGCGCCAGCACCCGGTCCCGCTCCGGTTCATCGGCGTGGGCGAGGGCGTCGACGACCTGCGGCCGTTCGACGCCGGCGAATTCGTCGATGCCCTGCTGCCGCCCGACGACCCGTCCTCGCAGGCTGCACTCAGATAGAAGCGGGCGCTCACTCGAGTTGCGGGTCAGATAATCGGCGGCGCGTCCGAACTGACCTCCGCCCGGGCGGTCCACCTTGGTGAACGTAGTTCCAACGGCTCGCCGCCGGGCGCTTTCCCGCAATAGTCGACTAAATTGGTCGGGAACTTTACCGGCTATCAGCACTCTGATTACACGAGTGCTAAAATCGGCGCACCGGCACTCCACCGCAAGATCTTCTGGTGCGCCATCGAAAGGAGAACTGAATGTCCGGAAGTGCGCTCGCGTTTCCCACCCCCGCCTCGCTGGGGAGCCTCGATCATTACATCCAGGCGGTGAACCGCTTTCCGCTGCTGAGCCCCGAGCAGGAGACGGAGCTTGGACGCCGCTGGCGCGAGCACGAGGACGTCGATGCGGCGCGACAGCTCGTGCTGTCGCACTTGCGGCTCGTCGTTGCCGTGTCGCGCAATTACCTGGGCTACGGGCTCCCGCAAGCCGACCTGATCCAGGAGGGCAACATCGGGCTCATGAAGGCCGTGCGCCGTTTCGACCCGGAGCGCGGTGTTCGCCTGGTGTCGTTCGCGCTGCACTGGATCAGGGCCGAAATCCACGAGCACGTGCTGCGCAACTGGCGGCTCGTGAAGATCGCCACGACGAAGGCGCAGCGCAAGCTGTTCTTCAACCTGCGCAGCATGAAGACCTCGTCGGCGGCACTGACGCCCGACGAGGCGAACAGGATCGCGGCCGACCTCGGCGTCAAGCCCGAGGAAGTGTTCGAGATGGAGAAGCGGATCTCGGGCGGCGACGTGTCGCTCGATCCGACGCCCGGTGACGAGGACTCGGTGTCCCCGATCGCGTACCTGTCGGATGCCGAGGACGAGCCGTCGCAGATCCTCGAGCGCGCGCAGATGGCCGCGAACCGCACCGCCGGCCTGCGCTCGGCGATGTCGAAGCTCGACGCGCGGAGCCGGCGCATCATCGAAGCGCGGTGGCTGCGGGAAGAGGACTCGGCGACGCTGCAGGAGCTCGCCGACGAGTACGGCGTGTCCGCCGAGCGCATCCGCCAGATCGAGAGCAAGGCACTGAAGACGATGCGCTCCGAGATGGTCACGCTCCAATAACGCGTTGGGGTCACGGCCCCAAAGTCACGCGTCAAAGACAACGCCGGCCCCGTGCCGGCGTTTTTTTCGTCGCCTCGACGCAAGCGTTCGCTACAGCTCGACCTGCGTCCCGAGCTCCACGACGCGGTTCGTCGGCACCTGGAAGAACTCGGAGGCCTTCGTCGCGTTCTTCGACATCGACACGAAAAGCTTCTCGCGCCACAGCGCCATCCCGGGCGTGACCGTCGCGATCAGCGTTTCGCGCGACACGAAGAACGACGTCTCCATCATGTCGAACACGAAGCCGCGCCGGCCGCAATCCTCGAGCAGCTCCGGAACGTCGGGGTCGTCCTTGAAGCCGTAATTCGCCACCATACGAAAGAAGTCGCAGCCGAGCGGCTTGATCTCGTAGCGCTCCTCGTCGGGCACGTACGGAATGTCCTCGGTGACGATCGTCAGGAACACGACCCGCTCGTGCAGCACCTTGTTGTGCTTGAGGTTGTGCAGCAGCGCATGCGGCACGCGGTTCTGCGTCGAGGTCAGGAATACCGCCGTTCCCGGCACGCGCGTCGGCGGCGACGCCTCGATGCTCTGGATGAAAAGCTCGAGCGGCATCGCGTCGTCGGCGAGGCGGCGCATCAGCAGCGACCGGCCGCGCTTCCACGTCGTGAGCAGCGTGAACACGATGGCACCGACCAGCAGCGGAAACCATCCGCCCTCCGGAATCTTCAACGCATTCGACGCGAGGAACGTGAGATCGATCAGCAGCAGCGGCGTGGCAATCAGGATCGCAACGGGAACCGGCCAGTTCCAGAGCCGGCGCATGACGACGAAGATCAGGATCGAATCGATCAGCATCGCCATCGTCACCGCGATGCCGTAGGCGCCGGCGAGGTTGTCCGAATTGCGAAATCCGACGACGAGCGCAATGATGGCCGCGAGCAGCATCCAGTTGATGAACGGAATGTAGATCTGGCCGATCGCCCGCTCGGACGTGTGCATGATCGTGAGCCGCGGACAGTAGCCCATCTGGATGGCTGCGCGCGTGAGCGAGAAGGCGCCCGAGATCACCGCCTGCGAGGCGATGATCGCCGCCGCCGTCGCGAGCAGCAGCAGCGGCACGCGTCCCCATTCGGGTGCAAGCAGGTAGAACGGATTCTCGATCGCGGCCGGATTGCCGAGCACGAGCGCCGCCTGCCCGAAGTAATTCAGCAGGAGCGCCGGAAACACGAAGAACACCCACGCCCGGCGGATCGGGCTGCGGCCGAAATGTCCCATGTCGGCGTACAGCGCCTCGGTTCCCGTCACGGCGAGCACCACGGCGCCGAACGCCACGAACGCGGTGCCCGGGTTGCCGGCGATGAAGCGAAACGCGTAGATCGGCTCGAGGGCTTCGAGCACCGCGAGATTGCGTCCGATGTGCAGCGCGCCGAGCAGGGCCAGAACGATGAACCAGACCACCATCACCGGGCCGAACACGGCGCCGAGGCCCGCCGTGCCCTTGCGCTGCACGGCGAACAGCACGACGAGGATGACGATCGTCGTGGGCACGATGAACGGATGCAGCGCGGGCGCGATGACGCGCAACCCTTCCACGGCTCCGAGCACCGTCACGGCCGGCGTGATCATTCCGTCGCCGTAGAACATCGCCGCGCCGAAGATGCCGAGGCCGACCAGCCACCAGCGAAGCCGGTCGTGGCTCTCGATGCCCCGCGACACGAGCGCCGTCAGCGCGAGGATGCCGCCCTCGCCGCGATTGTCGGCGCGCATGATCAGCGTGATGTACTTGAGCGTCACGACGATCAGCAGCGCCCAGAAGATCACCGAGACGACGCCGAGCACGTTGTCGGGCGTCAGCGAAAGCCCGTACGAGCCGGTGAACGCGGTGCGCAGCGTGTAGAGCGGGCTCGTGCCGATGTCGCCGTAGACGACGCCGACCGCGCCGAGCGCGAGCGGCAGCATGCGTGCGGGCGGTCGAGCGGATGCCGCGGCCGAACTCAAGATCGCTTTCGGCAGCGCGCCGTCACGAGACGGCGCTGCTGTCGTCGGTGCGCCGCGAGAAGCGGATATTGAGTTGCTTGAGCTTGCGATAGAGGTGCGTGCGCTCGAGTCCCGCACGCTCGGCAACCTTGCTCATGTTGCTCTGCTCGCGGCCGAGCAGCTGCTCGAAGTAGATGCGCTCGAAGGCCTCGCGTGCCTCGCGCAGCGGCAACTCGAAGAAGCGCGTCGTGATCTCGGGTGCGATGACCTGGTTCGGCGACGCCGCTTCGCCGAGCAGGCGCTTCACGTGGTCGGCGCCGATCTCGCCGCGCACGATCTGCATGTTCGCCACGACACTCTGCAGATGATCGAGGTTTCCCGGCCAGTACGCGCTGGACAGGATCGTCAGCGCGGCGGGCGACAGCGTCGCGAGCAGCGGCGTTGCGCGCTCCTCGGCCCCGCCCGAGCGCCAGAAGCGCTCGATCAACGCCGGGATGTCGTCGCGCCGGGCGCGCAACGGCGGCAGCACGATCGCGCCGGCGGAAAGTTGCGACAGCAACCCCGCGTCGAACTTGCCTTCGGTGGCGAGGTTCGCAAGCGGCTCGGAGCTCGTCGCAACGAGCACGATGTTGTGCTTGTCGAGCTTCGGCAGCAGGAACGCGAGTCCCTTCTGCTCGGCGCGTGAATACTGGCCGATTTCGGCGCAGTACAACACGCCCTCGCGCGCCTCTTCGATCAACGCGAGCGGATTGTTCGCGAGCCGCGCACCGTTGGCGAGTGCGATGAACGGCGCGCCCGGAACCTGGAGTGCGCGTGCGGCGATGTCGTGGCCCGTTCCGGGCTCGCCGGCAATCAGCACCGCGCGCCGCGCGGCAAGCAGCGCCTCGAGCGCGCGCTCGGCATCGTGAATGGCGGGGCCGCTGCCGAGGGCGGCGAGGGAAATGCGCCGCGGCTCCTTCGTGGCCGCCGACTTGAACGCGCGGGCGATCGTCGACAGCAGCTTCGACAATCCGATCGGCTTCTCGAGGAAGTCGAACGCGCCGATGCGCGTCGCTTCGACCGCGGTTTCGATCGTCCCGTGGCCGGACATCATGATGACCGGCATCGTGAGCTGCGACGTCGATCCCCATTCGCGCAGCAGCGTGACGCCGTCGGTGTCGGGCATCCAGATGTCGAGCAGCACGAGCGCCGGCTGCTGGCGCTGCCGATAGGCGCGCGCCTCGCTGGCATTCTCGGCGACCGCCACGCGATAGCCCTCGTCCTGCAGGATTTCCGACAACAGCTCGCGGATGCCGACTTCGTCGTCGACGACGAGGATTTCGCGGCCCTGCGCCGCACGCACCGGATTCATGTGTCGGCCTTCCTGCCTGCAATTCGCGCGGCATGACAGGCGCTCATGCTGCGGCAGCCGATTTAAGCGCCCGGAAATGCAGCGTTACGCGGGCGCCGTGCGGCGCCACGTTTTCGAGCGTCACGCGTCCTGCGTGCTCGTCGACGATCTTCTTCACGATGGCCAGTCCCAAACCGGTGCCTTTCGCTTTCGTGGTGACATACGGCTCGAACGGATGCGCGAGCACGTTCTCGGAAAAACCGGGGCCGCGATCGCGGAACGCTAGTATCGCCTCCCCGTCGCCGGCCGACAGCGCGATATCGATCTGCGGCTCGTCCTGCCCCGATTGTGCATCGACGGCATTCTGGAGCAGGTTGTGGATTACCTGGCGCAACCGGGTCGGCTCGCCCTGAATCATGACCGGCGCGTCGGGTAGCGCAAGGGCGACATGGGGGCGCAGATTGTCGTACAGAGCGAGCACGTCGAGCAAGAGGGCAGCGAGATCGACCGCCTGCATCTGGCCCGGCCGGGCCTTGCGCGCATAGATCGCGAAATCGTCGACCATGTGTTTCATCGCCGCGACCTGCGACACGATCGTCTGCGTGCCGCGGCGCAGCGTCTCGGCGTCCGCGTCGTCGAGTCGCGGGCCGAGCTTCAGCGCGAGCCGCTCGGCCGAGAGCTGGATCGGCGTCAGCGGATTCTTGATTTCGTGCGCGAGCCGCCGCGCGACTTCCGACCACGCCGCGTCGCGCTGCGCCTGCAGAAGCTCTGAAACGTCGTCGAACACCACGACGTAGCCCGGCACCGGTGCGCCGGGAAGGCGCGTGCCGCGCAACAGCAGCGTGCGCGTCTGCGCGGCAACGCCGAGCGACGCCTCGCGCTGCCACTGGCCTTCGCGTGCCGAGCGGAACGCTTCGGCGACGAGCTCGCCGAATGGCGCGAGCGCGGGAAGCCGCCCGCCCCACTCGGCGAGCGGAACCCCGGCGAGCTCGGCGAACGGCTGCTGCAGGATGACCGCGGCGCTTGGATTCGCCGTGCGCAGCCGATAGCGGTCGTCGAATGCGAGCACGCCCGACGACAGGTTCGACAGCACGCTTTCGAGGTACGCACGCGTGGTCTCCGTCGCCCGCTGCGATTCCTCGGTTTTCGCCTTCGCGTCGGCGAGCTGCGCGGTCATCGTGTTGAACGATTCGGTGAGCACGCCGAGCTCGTCGCGCGATGTCACGGGATGGCGCCGCGTGAAGTCGCCTTGCGCCACCGCTCGCGTCCCCTCGGCAAGCAATCCGAGCGGCGACGCGAAACGCTCGGAGAGCACGAGCGCCAGACCCAGTGCGGATGTGAGCGCGAGCAGCAGCGTCAACGTCAGCGTCAACTGGTAGAGCCGTTTCAGCGCGGCGCGCGAAAACGAAATCTCCTGGTAGTCGCGTGCGCCGGCCTGGACCTTCTCGAGATCCTGCGCGAGCGTTCGCGGCACGCGCTCGATCACCTGCAGAACGCGCAGCGGCTCGATGCGATCGCCGCTGTTCACCGGAACGACCACGCGAAGCATCAGGCCGCCATCCTGCTGCTGCTCGACCTTCGCATACGTCTGCTGCAGCCGTGCACGACGCAGCGCGTCACCGGGGAGCGGCTCGGGCGTCATGCCGCCGCCAAGGCCGGCAACCGCGACGACGCTGCCCGACGGCGCGAACAGCGCCGCTTCATAGACGCCGACCTGCTCCGCCGCGCGCGACAGCGCGGCGCCGGGCGCACCAGGCGCATCGGCCAGTGCGCCGGAAATGAGCGTCGCCCGGTTGGTCGTTTCCTTCAGCAGGTAATCGAGCGCACTGCGGCCGAGATTGATGCCGCCGTCGAGTGCGCGATCGACGCGCACGTCGAACCAGCTTTCGATGCTGCGGCCGAGGAACTGCACCGATACCGCATAGACCAGCGCGCCGGGAAGGACCGCGACGAGCGAGAACAGCAGCACGAGCCGCAGCGCGAGGCGCGATCCGAACACGCCGGAGCGAAGGCTGCGCCACAGCTGCAGCAGCTGGCCGCCCACCACGAGCATCAGCAGCGCAACGAGCGCGCCGTTGATGACGACGAGGGCGTCGTAGTGACCGGCGAAGAAATCGGTATTCGCCGTCGCGCTCGCGAGCAGGAACAGCGCGATCGCCGAGATGCAGGCGAACCCGAGCGTCACCCAGCGCAGCGTCGGCGAGGCAAGGATGCTCAAGATGCGCGCGCCGTCATGTCGGCGTGAAGGCGAAGCGATACCAGTCGGAAGCGAGCTGCCATTCGCGCGACGCGAGCGCGTTCACCTGGAACGGCTTCGGGAGCTGGTTGACGTCGAGCTTCATCCGCACCGCCGCTTCGTACGATGCGCCTTTCACGAGCTCGCCCGCCTGCGCGACGGGGCGCGATGCGACATGGCCGATGAATCGCTCGACGTCGTCGAGCGATTCGAACGCCTGCCCGAGGGGCCCGCTCGCCACGCGATACTGGCGCGTCAGCGCACTGTACGAGACACGGTAGGTGATCGACCACTCGGCCTGCTTTTGCGGAAACCAGAAGGCGCGCGTGCGCGACAGCTCGAATTCGATGGTGAAATAGAGCGCGACGCCCTTGTCGAGTGCCTGCTCGAGCGCCGGGGTCAGCGAAAGGTCGAATTCCGCCGACAGCAGCACTTCGCCTTCGTCGATGCGAAGCGACGCCGACTTCACCGGGATCTCGTCGGCATCGGCAGGCCGCGCGATCCCTGCGCCGGCGCACAGCGCGATCAGCGTGATCAGGAAGCGGCGCCGTGCCGTGGCAGGCCCGCGGTCGATGCGTAGGGATGGCGGCATGCCGGAGGGACGCGCCCCGAGGCGGGGGCGTGGCGATGCGCCGCGCGGAGCCGCTGCATGGCCGAAGGCGCCACATCAGCGCTTGCGAAGCAGCGCGTAGAAAAACCCGTCGTGATTGTGGCTCGCGGCTTCCGGCGATGGCAAGAGTTGTCCGTCGCAATGCACGATCCCCCTCGGGAAATTGAGGGTTTCGCGCAACGCATCCGGGTGCTGCGCGACGAAATTCACGACTTGTGCGTCATTCTCGGCGACGAATACCGAGCAGGTCACGTAGAGGAGCTTCCCGCCGGGGATCAGAAGCGGCCAGGCCGCCGCGAGGAGCCGCGCCTGCTCGCGCACGAAGCGCTCGACGTCGCCGGCGCGGTGGCGCCACTTGCCGTCGGGATGGCGCCGGACGACACCGGAGGCGGTGCACGGCACGTCGAGCAGAATGCGCTCGAACGGGCGCGAATCCCACCAGGTTTGCGGATTTCCTGCGTCCCCTTCGACGAGACGGATGCCGCGCGCGCCGAGCCGCAGCCGCGCCACGTTTTCACCAATGCGTGCGAGGCGGCGTGCGTCGACGTCGAGGGCGATCACGTCGGCGTCGGCGATCTCGAGCAGGTGCGTCGTCTTGCCGCCGGGGGCCGCGCAGGCGTCGAGCACACGCATGCCATCGTGCACGTCGAGCAGCGGCGCGGCGAGCTGCGCCGCGAGATCCTGCACCGCGAACGCACCTTCGTCGAAACCCGGCAGCTCGCGCACGGGCCGGGGCATGCCGACGACCAGCGCGCAGTCGCCCGCCGGCTCGACGGCAATCCCGGCATTCGCGAAGCGCTCGGCGAGGGCTTCGCGGGACGTGACCCGCCGGTTCACGCGAAGCGTCAGCGGCGCGCGCGCGTTGCCCGCTCCGAGAATTGCCTGCCATTGCGCGGGGTAATCGCGGCGCACGCGGTCGATCCACCATTGCGGATACGACCAGCGTGCGACGTCGCTTTCCAGGATCGCGGCGTGCAATGCGTCGCGCTCGCGCAGGTAACGACGAAGCAGCGCGTTGACGAGCGCCTTCGCGGCGGGACGCACGGCGGCGCCCGCCGCGGCGACGGCGCGATCGACGACGGCAAACGCCGGGGCGCGCGTATGGTCGAGTTGATAGAGCGCGACGGCGACGAGCGTGCGCAACAGCGGATCGGCGATCGGCTTTCGCGCGAGGCGGCCGACGAGCGCGTCGAGCGTGCCCCAGTGCCGCAGCGTGCCGTAGGCGATCTCCTGCACGAGCGTGCGTCCGCGCAGCGGGCTCACGTCGTCGACGAGCGCGAGCGCGTCGCGAAGCTGGGCGCCGTCGAAAACGCGCATCACGGCGAGCGCCGCCTGCGTCTGCTCGTGCTGCATGTCAGCCGGGAAGGGCCGCCCCGACCGGCTGACCCGCCCCCCGGGGGGCAGCGAGCAAAGCGAGCGTGGGGGGATGTCCATCCCAGCCGGGAAGGGCCGCCCCGACCGGCTGACCCGCCCCCCGGGGGGCAGCGAGC
>Ga0207674_10000518_pt1 | contig 50635 bp, 50 predicted proteins | sample KBSCornC72_FD_184303 | JGI IMG/M metagenome (GOLD analysis project Ga0207674, IMG submission 184303) | Corn rhizosphere microbial communities from Kellogg Biological Station, Michigan, USA - KBS Corn C7-2 (SPAdes) (version 2) | ecosystem: Host-associated > Plants > Roots > Rhizosphere > Soil ... | reverse complement strand
GTCGGCGGGAGGCCGTCGCGCGTGTACGTGTTGTAGCTCGTGTCGGTCTCGAGGTCGCGCTTGCGCAGGTTGCCGTCGAAGCGCTCTCCCAGGCCGTAGATGACGGTGGGATCGGTCTGAAGTCGCATGTTGCGGCGCAGCCGGTTCACGAACACCGAGGCGACGAGCGGCCGGTCAGCGGGTGCGCCCGTCTCCTTCTCGACAATGGATGCGAGGATCAGCGCTTCGTACGGCGTCGCGAGGGGCAGGTCCCCGGCACGAGTTTCCCACGCCGCCGCGAGCCGCGCCTCGAGTGCCCGATGCGCACGCTTCAGCAGCGCGAGGTCGCTGCTGCCGGCCGCGAAGAAGTACGTGTCGGGGAAAAAAATCCCTTCGGGACTCGACTCGTCGGCACCGACGCGCGCGAGGAGCTCGCCATCCGGCAGGTCGATCACGGTCTTCGCGACGTGCGGATTGCTGCGCAGCGCGCGTCGCAGGTCGGCGAACGTCGTGCCCTCCACGATGGTGAGCGCGGTCTGCGTGACGTCGCCCTGCGTGAGCTTGGCGAGGAGCTGCGGCAGCGTGATGCCGGCGTCGATCTCGTAGCTGCCCGCCTTGATCGAGCGATCGACGTGCTGCACGCGCGCGAGCGCGACGAGCGCGAGCGGATAACGCAGCACACCGGCGTCGCCGAGCTGATGTGCAACGCCAGCGAGCGTCGTGCCCGCGCGCACCTCGAAGTCGTACGGCGCACGCGGCAGCGGGAGCGGCGCGTGATACCCGTGCCATGCCAGGGCGGCAACCGCGGCCCCGGCGATCAGCGCAAGGCCCAGCAAAGCGAGAAGCGCGCGGCGCATGCCTCTGATTATAATGGCCCGATGCTCATACGCCCGCGCCTTCGCCATGGCGGATTCACGCTGATCGAGATCATGGTCGTCATCGTGATCCTCGGCGTGCTGGCCGCGCTCGTGGTGCCGCGCGTGCTGGAACGGCCCGACGAGGCACGCGCCGTCGCGGCGAAGAGCGACATCGCGGCGATCATGCAGGCGCTCAAGCTCTATCGCCTGGACAACCAGCGCTATCCGACCACCGAGCAGGGATTGCAGGCGCTCGTGACGAAGCCCGAGCAACCGCCCATTCCGCCCAACTGGAAGCCCAACGGCTATCTCGAGAAGCTGCCGAAGGATCCGTGGGGCCGGCCTTACCAGTACCTGAATCCCGGCCTCAAGGGGGAGGTCGACGTGATGAGCTACGGCGCGGACGGCCAGCCGGGCGGCACGGGCGCCGACGCGGACGTCGGCTCGTGGGACCTTTGATGCGCGACAGCGCCGGCTTCACGCTGATCGAGATCCTCGTCGTCGTATTGATCCTCGCCATCGCAGCCGGCGTCGCCGTGGCGACGATCGGCAGCGACGAGCGTGGCGCGCTGCGGCGCGAGGCGCAGCGATTCGGCGGCGCCCTCGAGTACGCCGCGCAGCGCGCGCAAGTGCGCAACGAGACGCTCGGCGTCGATGCCGCGGGACGCGCCATCCGCTTCTGGCGCCGCAACGACGATGCCACGACATGGTCGCTCGTGCGCGGAGACGACGTGCTGGCGCCGCGCACGCTGCCCGAGACGATGGAGGTCGCGTCGGTGAGCTATGCAGGACGGCGGCTCGCGCCCTACGTCATCGTGCCGCTGCGCCCGTCCGGCCGCAACGAGCCGTCGGCGTATGCGCTGGTCGCGCCGACGGCGGAAGTCGACGTCGCGCTCGATCCGCTCAATCGCGTGACGGTCGGCGCCGCGCAGACGATCGCGCCGTGAATGCTCGCAGGGTGCGCCGAGCGGCCGGCTTCACGCTGGTCGAGATCCTCGTCGCGCTCGCGATCATCGCGGTGGCGCTCACGGCCGGCCTGCGTGCGCTGGCCCAGGCGACCGACAGCGCCGTCGCGTTGAAGCAGCGCACGCTCGCGCTGTGGATCGCACAGAACCGCATTGCGCTCGCCACCATCGAGTCCCCGTGGCCGGCGCCAGGCCGGCGCGAGGGCACCGCCACGCAGGCCGGTCGCGTGTTCGCGTTCAGCGAGACGATCAGCACGACGCCGAACCCCGCGTTTCGCAAGATCGAAGTCGTGGTCGCGCAGCCGGATGCGCCGGACTACGCGCTCGCGCACCTCACGGGCTTCATCGCGCAATCGGCGGCGCCATGAACGCGCGCGGCTTCACGCTGGTCGAGGCGCTGGTCGCGCTGCTGATCCTCGCCATCGTCGCGGTGCTGGCGTACCGCGGCACGGCGGCAATGACGGGCGGCGAGGCGCAGCTCGCCGAGGAGAGCGCGCGCTGGCGCGCGCTCGACATGGTGTTCACGCGCCTCGAAGCGGATCTGCGGCAGGCCGTTCCGCGCGCGTCGCGACATGGCGATCGCCTCGAGGCGGCGTTCTCCTCGCTTCCCGTCGACGCCGCCGGCAACGACGCGATCGTCTTCTCGCGCGCGGGTCCGGAGTTCGCGGTCGAGCCCGGCATGCAGGGTCAGCGCATCGGCTATCGCCTGCGCGACGGAGCGCTCGAAGTCCTGTTCTGGCCCCAGCTCGACAATGTCGCGAACAGCGCGCCGGTCGCGTACGCGCTCCTCGACGGCATCGCCGGCTTCCACGTGCTTGCCCTCGCCGCCGATGGTCGCTGGTCGGATCGCTGGCCGCTGCGTCCGGACGACGACCTGCCACGTGCGGTGAAGGTCGAGCTGCGCCTTGCCGACGGCGCGTCGATCGAGCGATGGTTCGCGCTGCGATGAGAGCCTCTGCGCGTCACGCGCGCGGCGCCGCCGTGATCATCGCCATGGTGGTCGCGGCGCTCGCGGCGACGGTTGCGATGGCGATCGCCGCGCAACAGCAACGCTGGTTCGCGAGCGTCTCGGCTCGCAACGATCAGGTGCAGGCGCAGTCGCTCGCGCTCGCCGGCGTGCAATGGACGCGCGAGATCCTCTTCGACGACGCGCGCCGCGGCACGATCGACTATCTCGGTGAGCCCTGGGCATTGCCGCTGCCGCCCACGCCGCTCGAGCGCGGCTCGGTCGAAGGCAGCATCGTCGACGCGCAGGGTCTGCTCAACGTGAACCTTGGCGCAGCCGGCACGCAGGGCGACCTCGAGCGAGCGCGGCTCGCGCGGTTGTGCGCGCGCGTCGGCGTCCCGGCCGCCGTGCTCGACGCGCTCGCCGACTGGATCGGCGCGAATCCGCGTGCCGCGAGCGCCGCCGACGATTGGTATGCCCGGCAGCCGAGCCCCTATCTTCCCGCCCACGCGCCGCTTCTTCGCGCGCGCGAGCTGGCCGCGGTGCGCGGCTTCGACGAAGCCTCGGTTGCGCGTCTCCTCCCCTACGTCACGGCTCTGCCTCCGGGAACGGCGCTGAACGTCAACACCGCGCCTGCGGCGGTGCTCGCGGCCTCGCTCTCGGGCGTCACCGACGATGCGCTGGGCGGTCTCGTCAGCGAGCGCGTGACGCGGCCCTTCACGAGCGTCAGCGACTTCCGCAGCCGCCTCCCGCAGGGCGCGGTCATCGACGACGAGCGCGCGTTCTCGGTGTCGAGCAGCTACTTCGTGGTCACGGTGCGCGCGCACCAGGGCGACGCGGTCGCGCAAGCGCGCGCGCTCCTGAAGCGCGTCCAGGGCGCATGGCCGGTGGTCGTCTGGCAAACGCTGGAATAGCGCACGCTACACTTACGCCGCCATGAGCACCGTGCTTCGCATCCTGCTGTCCGATCCGCCCGTTGCGGATCGCGCCGACGCGTGGGCGCTCTTCAGCAGCGACGGCACGCGCCTGCGCGAAGGACGCGACGTGCCGTCCGCGTGGCCCGCGGCGCAGCGTCGCGAGGCGGTGATCGCGGCATCCCGCGCGCGATTGATCACGTTGAATCTTCCGCCGCTGCCGCCCGAGCGCCTCAACGACGCCGTCGCCTACGCGCTGGAAGATCAGCTCGCGGCCACCGACGATCCACCGCGCATCGCCGCATCGGTGCAGGCTGCCGATGGTCGCGTGCACGCCGCTGTAGCGGGCCGGGCGCTCATCGACGCGCTCGCGCCGATGTTCGAGCGCGTCGTTCCCGAAGCGGCGCTCACACCCGACGATGGCACTTGGACGCTGTACGCCTCTGCGGCCGGTGACGGCTTCGTGCGCACGCCGAGCGGCGCCTTCGCCGTGACGCTCGACGAGCAGGTGTTCCCGGCGGAGCTCGCCGCGGCGCTTGCGCAGGCGCGTCGCGCCGGCGCAGCGCCCGAAACCCTTCGCGCTGCGCTGCAGGCCGATCGCATCGTGCTGGCCCGCTACGCCGAGGCCGCCGGCGTGCCGCTCAGGGTCGCGCCCGCCTGGCGATGGTCGTACGCGTCCGAGGAGCGCTTCGCGGCAGCGCCCGACTGGCGCGCACCGCTGCGCGCCGGCGCGGCCGCGGAACGAAGCTCGCTCGTGCAGTGGTTCCGTCCCGCGATCGCGATCGCGGGACTCGCGCTCGCGCTGCACGTCGGGGCAACGTTCGTCCAATGGATCACGTATCGCGTGGAGGATTGGCGTGTCGGTCGTGCCACCGTCGCGCTCGCACGCGACGCGGGCGTGAGCGACGCGACCACGCCCGCGGCCGCGACATCGGCGCTCGTGCGCCAGCATGCCGAGGCGCGGCATCGCGCGGGTCTGCTCGCGCCGGGTGACGCGCTGCCGCTGCTCGCGCAAGCCACTCCGGCGCTCGCCGAGCTTCCGCCCGGCACGCTGAAGAGCGCCGTCTACGGCGATGGCGCGTGGACGCTCGACCTCGCGAAGGTCGATGCCGCGCGTCTTGCGCGCATCGATCGCGCGCTCACCGACCAGGGCGTCGCCGTCCTGCAGGCCGAAACGGCGGCCGGCACGCGCCTGCGCCTGACCTCGACGCCATGACCCTGCTGCCCGGGTCCGTGACGAGCGCGTGGGACGGCGCGTCGCCGCGCGAGCGACTGCTGCTGCGCTGGGGCGCGCTGATCGTGATGCTGGCCGTGCTGTACGCGATCGCGTGGCAACCTCTCGCACGCGACACCGCGCGCACGCGCGAGTCGCTCGCACGCGATCGCGCGACGCTCGCCGTGCTGCAGCACTATGCGGCGCCTCAGCGCAGCAGCGGCACCGTGGAGCCAGCCTCAACCGATGCGCGCGCGGCGGTCGAGCGCGCGCTGGACGCGCGCGGCTTGCGCGCCGCGGCGAGCCAGATCGACGTGCGCGACGATCGCGTGTCGGTCCTGCTGGGCGCGGTTCCGTTCGACGCGCTGGTCGCGCTGCTCGATGACCTCGCCAAGACGGATCGCCTTCGCGTGATCGAGGCACGCGTGACGGCACGGGTCGAGCCCGGCACCGTGCGCGCGGAGCTCGCGCTCGGGCGATAGCATGCGACTGCGTGCCGGATTCGCGCTGGCGGCGCTCGTGCTGCTCGTGATCGCATTCGCATGCCTCGCGCCGGCCACGCTGCTCGACGCCCGCATCGCGGCCATGACGAACGACGCCGTGCGGCTCGCCGACGCGCGCGGAACCGTGTGGCAGGGCAGCGGCATGCTCGCCGACGCGCACGGCGCCTGGCGCATCCCGGTTTCATGGCGGGTCGGCGTCGCCGCCGCGCTGCGCGGCGCGCTGTCGGTCGAGCTCGTGCCGGACGAGCGCGCGACGGCGCGCGGCGTGGTCGACGCGCAGGATGACACTCTCGCGTTCTCGGCGCTTCACGTCGAAGTCCCCGGCGCCGTTGTGACGACGGCGTGGACGCATCCGCCCGTGCCCCGCTTCGGCGGGACGATCGTGGCCGATGCGCCGTCGTTTCGCACCGACGGCACGCATGTCGACGGCGCAATCGATCTGCGCTGGGACCGGGCAAGCGTGGCGCTCGCCGGCGTAACGGTCGATCTCGGCACGGTGGAGGCGAACGCGCGTCCCGGCGCGGGCGGCATGACGGTCGCGTTGCGCAATCGCGGCGGTGACGTCGCACTCGCGGGCGAGGTTCGCGCTCAGGGCAACGACCTCGCCGTCGACGCAACGCTGACACCGGCACCGACGCTGCCGGCCCCGGCACTGATCGCGCTGCGGGCGCTCGGCCCGGCCTCGAGCGACGGCTCCGTCCACGTGACATGGCACGGTCCGCGTTGAACGTCGCCAAAGGGCGCCCGCAGCCGCGCATCCGCGGGACAACGACGCCTGCGCGCATCATCGGCCTCGACGCGCTCCGCGGCCTCGCGATCGTCGCGATGATCGCGTATCACTTCTGCTTCGACCTGCGCTGGTTCGGATTCGCGTCGTTCGATTTCGAGCACGATGTGCGCTGGCTCGCCGCGCGCGCGGCCATACTGGGGAGCTTCCTCGCGCTCGCAGGCGTGAGCCTCGTGCTCGCATCGCGGCGCGTCGATGCGCCACGTCGCTTCGTCACTCACCTCGTGGCGATCGGCGGCGCGGCGCTGCTCGTGAGCCTCGCGAGCTACGCCGCGTTTCCGCAGCGCTTCATCTGGTTCGGCGTGCTGCACGCGATCGTGGTGTCGCTCCTCCTGGCGCGCCCGCTCGTCGGTCATCCGCGCGCCGCAATGGTCGTCGGCGCCGCGGTGATCGCCGCCGGCGTTTTCTTCTCGCATCCCGCATTCGATGGCCGCGCGCTTGGCTGGCTCGGATTCATGACGCGCAAGCCGCCCACCGAGGATTACGTTCCATTGTTTCCGTGGGCAGGCGTGGTATTCATCGGCGTCGCGCTCGGCGAAGCGCTGTTGCACGCCGGACCGCGGGTGCTCGCCCCGTTTGCCCGGCTGCCCCGCGCAATGCCCTTTCTCGGGCGCCACAGCCTGATCGTCTACCTCGTCCACCAGCCCCTCCTCGTGGGCGGGCTCTGGCTCTGGACGCATCGCTGAGCGATGCGCGGCTTCACCGACCTGTATCTCGCGCTCGACGCCAGCACCAAGACGAACGCCAAGATCGGCGCGCTCGCCGCGTACTTCGCTTCGGCACCCGCCGCCGACGTCGCGTGGGCGACGTACTTCCTGACCGGCCGCAAGCTCAAGCGCATCGTCGGCACGCGCGACCTCGTGGCCGCAGCGCTCGGCGCGTCGACGGTGCCGCAATGGCTGTTCGAAGCGAGCTACGCCGCGGTGGGCGATCTCGCCGAAACGGTTTCTCTGCTGCTGCCGCCGCCCACACAGCGCGACGACCGGTCGCTCGCCGCCTGGGTCGAGGGGGAGATCGCGCCGTTGGCGGGCCTGCCTTCGCCCGAGGTCCAGGCACGCCTTCGCGCCGCGTGGGACCGCCTGGACCGCGACGAGCGCTTCGTGTTCGGCAAGCTTCTCACCGGCGCCTTTCGCGTGGGCGCGGCGCGGCAACTCGTGTACCGCGCGCTGGCGCAGGTGCACGGCTTGCCGGTGGCTGACGTCGCGCATCGCCTGATCGGCGAATGGTCGCCCTCGGACGCGTTCGTCGAGTGGCTGCACGGGGCCGCGCGCGACGGTGCGACGGCGCACCGCCCGTATCCGTTTTTCCTCGCGCACGCGCTGCAGGATGCGCCGGCGGCGCTGGGCGACATCGCGGACTGGCAGGCCGAGTGGAAATGGGACGGCATTCGCGCTCAGCTCGTGGTGCGCGAGGACGGTGCGAGCCTGTGGTCGCGTGGCGAAGAGCTGGTGAGCGCGTCGTTCCCCGAGATCGTCGATGCGGCGCGCGCGTTGCCCGCCGGGACCGTGATCGACGGCGAGCTGCTCGCCTGGGCCGATGCCGCCACGCGCCCGCTGCCGTTCGCCTCGCTGCAGCAACGTCTCAACCGCAAGCTTCCGTCCGCGCGACTCATGCGCGACGTGCCCGTGGTGCTTCTCGCGTACGACTTGCTCGAGGATCGAGGCGCGGACATCCGCGCGCTGCCGCTGCGCGAGCGCCGCGCGCGACTCGAGGCGCTGCTGCCGTTGCCGCCACGGCTCCTGCTTTCACCGCGCATCGACGCCGTCGATTGGACGGCGATCGAGTCCGCGCGCGAGCGGTCGCGCGAGATGCGCGCCGAAGGCGTCATGTTGAAGCGCCGGGACGCCCCGTACGGTGTCGGTCGCGCGCGCGGGCCGTGGTGGAAATGGAAGATCGACCCGTATACGATCGACGCCGTGCTCGTCTACGCGCAGCCCGGCAGCGGACGTCGCGCGTCGCTGCTCACCGACTACACGTTCGCGGTACGCGACGACGACGGCTCGCTCGTCCCGTTCGCCAAGGCCTACTCGGGACTTTCCGACGAGGAGATCCGCGAGGTCGATCGCTGGATCCGCAGCCATACCCTCGAGCGCTTCGGCCCGGTGCGCCGCGTCGAGCCGATCCAGGTGTTCGAGCTCGCATTCGAGGGGCTGCAGGTCTCCCCGCGTCACAAGAGCGGCGTCGCGACGCGCTTTCCGCGCATCGCGCGCTGGCGTCGCGACAAGCCGGCCGCGGAAGCCGATACGCTGCGCACGTTGAAGGAGATGGCGAGCCGCCATGCCGATCCCGACGGCTCGCAGGAGCCTGCGACGTGAACCTGGCGCGGCTGCTCGTCCGCACCGCGCTCGCGCGCGGCGAAGCGCCCGCGATCGTGCACGGCACGCGCGTGCTGCACGACTATCGCACGCTCGCGCGGCGTGCGTGCGGGCTTGCCGCGTCGCTGCGCACGACGCTCGGCGTGAAGCGCCACGATCGGGTCGCGCTCTATGCGCGCAACTGCCCCGAGTACCTGGAAGTCATGTACGCGGCGTGGATTGCCGGACTCGCCGTCGTGCCGATCAATCACAAGCTGCACGTTCGCGAGCTCGCGTATATCGTCGAGAACAGCGGCAGTGCCGCCTTGTTCGTCTCCGATGGCCTCGTGCCGATCGATGCACGCGCGCACATGATCGAGCTCGGCAGCCGCGAGTACGAGCGGCTCGTCGCCGGGCCGCAATGGCCGCTCGACCAGGCGCACGCGGATGACGTCGCGTGGCTCTTCTACACCTCGGGCACGACGGGCCGCCCCAAGGGCGTCATGCTCACGCACCGCAACCTGCACGCGATGACGCTGTGCTATTTCGCCGACGTCGATGCGGCCCGCGCGCACGATGCGGCGATCTACGCCGCGCCCATGTCGCACGGCGCGGGTCTGTACAACTTTCCCAACGTGCTGGCCGGCGCGCGGCATGTCATCCCGGAATCCGGCACCTTCGATGCGGACGAGTTCCTCGCGCTCGCGGCGCACCATCGCAACGCGACGGCGTTCGCGGCGCCGACGATGGTGAAGCGACTGGTCGAGCGCGCCGCGACGCGCGCACTGCCGCCCGACGCCGTCAGGACGATCGTCTACGGCGGCGGCCCGATGTACGTCGCCGACATCCTGCGCGCGCTCGACGTCATGGGCGATCGCTTCGTGCAGATCTACGGTCAGGGCGAAAGCCCGATGACCATCACCGTGCTGTCGCGAGAGCAACACGCGGATCGTTCGCGTCCCGACTACCGGGCGCGCCTCGGGTCGGTAGGCATCCCCCAAAGCGTCGTGGAGGTGCGCGTCGTCGACGCGGAAGGCCGCGACGCGCCTGTCGGCGATTCAGGTGAAATCGTCGTGCGGGGCGACACCGTGATGCGCGGCTACTGGAACAATGCCGACGCGACCGCGGCGACGCTGCGTGACGGCTGGCTGTGGACCGGCGACGTCGGCGCGCTCGACGCGCATGGATTCCTCACGCTGAAGGACCGCTCGAAGGACCTCATCATCAGCGGCGGCTCGAACGTCTATCCGCGCGAGGTCGAGGAAGCGCTGATGGCGCATCCCGGCGTCGAGGAGGCCTGCGTGGTCGGCCGGCCGCATCCGGAATGGGGCGAGGAAGTCGTGGCATTCATCGTGCGGCGCGCCGGCGCGGCCGTCGACGAAGCGACTCTCGACCAGCTATGCCTCGAGCGCATCGCGCGCTTCAAGCGGCCGCGCGCGTACCGGTTCGTCGATGCGCTGCCGAAGAGCAATTACGGCAAGGTGCTGAAGCGCGAAGTGAGGCAGTGGCTGGATGACGATGCCTGACTCCCGTATAATCCTGCGCTCGCAGGCGCGTAGCTCAGCTGGCTAGAGCACCACCTTGACATGGTGGGGGTCGTTGGTTCGAGTCCAATCGCGCCTACCAGAGATACAGGACCTCGGAAAGGTGCGGCGGCGCGCTCCGCGGGCTGCCGGAATCGGAAAGCGCATGGTTATGACACCGCGAACGCGTTGGGAGTCACGGTAGCGACGGCGAGAGCTCGCACGCCCGAGGGTGTTCGTCCCCGGACAACTGAAAAGTGCGGCCTCGACCGCACTTTTTTCGTTTCTGGGGAGTGAATCTCATGCCCGACATCCGATTGCCCGACGGCGCCGTGAAGCATTTCGACGCGCCGGTCACCGTCGCCGAAGTCGCCGCCTCCATCGGGCCCGGCCTCGCCAGGGCCGCTCTCGCCGGCAAGGTGGACGGCAAGGTCGTCGACACCTCGTATCGCATGGACCGCGACGCGTCGCTCGCGATCGTCACGGACCGGGATCCCGAAGGCCTCGAGGTCCTGCGCCACTCCACCGCCCATCTGCTCGCGTACGCGGTCAAGGAGCTGTTTCCCGAAGCGCAGGTCACCATCGGTCCCGTGATCGAGGACGGCTTCTACTACGACTTCAGCTACAAGCGTCCCTTCACGCCCGAAGACCTGGCGGCGATCGAGAGCAAGATGGCCGAGCTCGCCAGAAAGGACGAGCCGGTGGTGCGCAGCGTCATGGCGCGCGACGACGCGGTGAAGTACTTCGAAGGTCTCGGCGAGCACTACAAGGCCGAGATCATCGCGTCGATCCCGTCGAACGAGCCGATCTCGCTCTACGCGGAGGGCAAGTTCACCGACCTGTGTCGCGGACCGCACGTGCCGTCGACCGGCAAGCTGAAGGTGTTCAAGCTGATGAAGGTCGCCGGAGCCTATTGGCGCGGCGATTCGCGCAACGAGATGCTCCAGCGCATCTACGGCACCGCGTGGACGAAGAAGGAGGACCTCGATGCCTATCTCAGGCGCATCGAGGAAGCGGAAAAGCGCGACCACCGCAAGCTCGGCCGCCAGCTCGATCTCTTCCACATGGAGGACATCGCGCCAGGCCTCGTCTTCTGGCATCCCAAGGGATGGTCGATATGGCAGCAGGTCGAGCAATACATGCGCAAGGCGTACCAGAAGAACGGCTACCAGGAAGTGAAAGGGCCGCAGATCCTCGACCGCTCGCTGTGGGAGAAGTCCGGGCACTGGCAGAACTTCAAGGACAACATGTTCACGACCGAGTCGGAGAAGCGCGACTTCGCGCTGAAGCCGATGAACTGCCCCGGTCACGTCATGATCTTCAACGCCGATCTGCGCAGCTACCGCGACCTGCCGCTGCGCTACGGCGAGTTCGGCGCCTGCCATCGCAACGAGCCTTCCGGGGCGCTGCACGGCCTGATGCGCGTGCGCGGCTTCACGCAGGATGACGGCCACATCTTCTGCACCGAGGCGCAGATCCAGCCGGAGTGCACCGCGTTCAACGAGCAGGCGCTCGAGGTCTATCGCGACTTCGGCTTCGACGACGTCGACATCAAGATCGCGCTGCGGCCGGAAAAGCGCCTGGGTGACGACGCCACCTGGGAGCGCGCGGAAAACGCGCTCCGGGATGCGCTTCGTGCGTGCAACGTGCAGTGGACCGAGCTGCCGGGCGAAGGCGCGTTCTACGGGCCGAAGATCGAGTACCACCTGAAGGACTCGATCGGCCGCTCGTGGCAATGCGGCACCATGCAAGTCGACTTCCAGATGCCAGGCCGCCTGGGCGCCGAATACGTCGACCACGACGACACGCGCAAGGTGCCGGTCATGCTCCACCGGGCGATCGTGGGCTCGCTGGAGCGCTTCATCGGCATCCTCATCGAGAACCACGCCGGCGCCATGCCGCTCTGGCTCGCTCCGGTGCAGGCGGCCGTGCTCACCATCACCGACCGCCAGAAAACCTATGCGGAACAGGTCACTGCGGCCTTGAGGTCGGCCGGAATCAGGGCCATATCCGATTTGCGGAATGAGAAAATTACCTATAAAATCCGAGAACATAGCCTCCAGAAGCTTCCTTACCAGCTCATCGTGGGCGACAAGGAGATGGAGGCTAGGACCGTGGCCGTGCGGACCCGTGGCGGCGAGGACCTGGGGGCGATGACCCTCGAGGCCTTGCTGGCGCGCCTCCAGGAGGAGGTGGCGAAGCGTCGTTGACGCCCTCTCACGCGAGGGCTCTCGCGCTTTCGATCGGGATTCGACGGCCGTTTTTTGTCATTACAGGAGAACAGCACATAGCGACATTCGACAAGCAGCACCAGCGGCTCAACGGCGAGATCAATGCACCGGAGGTCCGCCTGGTTGGCCCGGACAACGAGCCCCTTGGCATCGTGCCCATCGCCGAAGCGTTGGCAAAAGCGGAAGCAGCCGAGCTCGACCTCGTCGAGATCGCGCCGACCGCCAAGCCGCCCGTCGTGCGCATCATGGATTACGGCAAGTTCAAGTACCGTGAATCCAAGAAGCAGCACGAGGCGAAGCTCAAGCTGAAGCAGATCCAGGTCAAGGAAGTGAAATTCCGCCCCGGCACGGACGAGGGCGATTACAAGATCAAGCTGCGCAATCTCGTGCGCTTCCTGCAGGAAGGCGACAAGGCGAAGATCACCTTGCGCTTCCGCGGGCGCGAGATGGCGCACCAGGAATTCGGCGTTCGATTGCTCGAGCGCGTGCGTGCGGACCTCGAGCCGTACGCCACGGTGGAGCAGTTCCCGAGAATGGAAGGCCGGCAAATGGTGATGCTGCTGGCCCCGAAGAAGACCGTAGCGAGCAAGCCGCATCACCCGAACAAGCCCGAGGCCGGTAAGCCGCAAGGCGACGAAGCCTCTCCACCCGCCGCCAAGGCCAAGGAGAGCACCGCCGTGGGCAGCAAATAAGGAAACGGCATCATGCCGAAGATGAAGACGAAGTCGGGCGCGAAGAAGCGCTTCCGCGTGCGCGGGAGCGGCTCGGTCAAGCGCGCCCACGCCGGCAAGCGGCACATCCTCACCAAGAGGACGACCAAGAACAAGCGGCAGCTCCGCGGCCCCACCGGAATCCACGAGACGAACCTGGATTCGGTCAAGGCCATGCTGCCTTACGCGTAAGGAGCGGACGACATGCCAAGAGTCAAACGTGGCGTGACCGCCCGCGCGCGGCACAAGAAGGTCATCGACCAGGCCAAGGGCTATCGCGGCCGGCGCAACAACGTCTACCGCATCGCCAAGGAAGCGGTGATGAAGGCCGGTCAGTATCAATACCGCGACCGGCGCCAGAAGAAGCGCGAGTTCCGCGCGCTCTGGATCGCGCGCATCAACGCCGCCGTGCGCGAGCTCGGCATGACCTACAGCGCGTTCATCGCGGGCCTCAACAAGGCGCAGATCGGCATCGACCGCAAGGTGCTGGCCGATCTGGCCGTGCACGACAAGGCGGCGTTTAGCAAGATCGCGGAGCAGGCCAAAGCCTCTCTGGCCTGATCGGGAGCCGCAAAACGAGGGAGGCGTGAAACGCCTCCCTTTTTTTTTGATGCATGCACGTTTCGCCCAGCCGCTCCACCGCCCTGCCCGGCGCCGTCTGCCCGGCCGCGGGCACCGGGCCGGCGTGAGGGCGGCAGGACGCGGGAATCGACGATGGACGACCTCAACGCACTCGTAGACCGCGCCCGCGCCGAGTTCGACGCGTGCGACGATCCGGCCGCCCTCGAGAACGCCAAGGCGAGATACCTCGGCAAGGCCGGCGCGATCACCGAGCAGCTGAAGGCGCTCGCGAAGCTCGATGCGCGCGATCGCCCTGCCGCTGGCGTCCGCGTGAACGCGGCCAAGAGCGAGATCGAGCGCGCGCTCGACGCGCGCCGCGCGGCGCTTGCGGAGATGAAGCTCGCCGCGCAGCTCGCGGCCGACGCGCTCGACGTATCGCTGCCCGGGCGCGGCGTCGGCGTCGGCGCCCTCCATCCGCTCACCCGCACGCTCGAGCGCATCGAGACGCTGTTCCGATCGGTCGGCTTCGAAGTCGCCGACGGTCCCGAGATCGAGGACGACTTCCACAATTTCACGGCGCTCAACATGCCGGAGAACCATCCCTCGCGCTCGATGCACGACACGTTCTACGTGGACGGCGGGCTCGTGCTGCGCACACACACTTCCCCGATTCAGGTGCGCTGGATGGAGACCCACGCCCCGCCGATCAAGATCATCGCGCCCGGCCGCGTCTATCGGGTGGACAGCGATGCGACGCACTCGCCGATGTTCCATCAGGTCGAAGGCCTCTGGATCGACGAGAACGTCTCGTTCGCCGACCTGAAGGGCATGTTCACGGAGTTCCTGCAGCGCTTCTTCGAGCGGGACGACCTGAAGGTGCGCTTCCGGCCGTCGTTCTTTCCGTTCACCGAGCCGTCGGCGGAAATCGACATGAGCTTCGGCGAAGGGTGGCTCGAGATCTCGGGCGCGGGCCAGGTGCACCCGAACGTGCTGCGCGCCGTCGGCATCGACCCCGAGCGCTGGCAGGGCTTCGCCTTCGGCATGGGCCCGGATCGCCTGGCGATGCTGCGCTACGGCGTGAACGACCTGCGCGTGTGGTACGAGAACGATCTGCGGTTCCTGAAACAGTTCGCATGAGTGGCATGCCCTCTCCCCGCGAGAGGGCCCGGGTGAGGCACGCATGAAATTCTCCGAACGCTGGCTGCGCACGATGGTCGATCCGCCGCTCGATACCGCGGCGCTGTGCGAAGCGTTGACCATGGCGGGCTTCGAAGTCGAGGGGGTGGAGCGCGCGGCGCCGCCGTTCTCGCGCGTCGTGGTCGGTCGCATCGAATCGCTCGCGCCGCATCCCGACGCCGACCGGCTGCGCGTCGCCATGGTCGACGTCGGAGCGCGCGAGCGCCTGCAGATCGTGTGCGGGGCGCCCAACGCCGCGCCAGGCATGCTCGCGCCCGCCGCACTCGAAGGCGCCGTGCTGCCCGACGGGACCGTGATCAAGTCGACGAGCATGCGCGGCGTGCAGTCGCGCGGCATGCTCTGCTCGGCGGTCGAGCTCGGCCTTTCCGACGACGCCACCGGCCTGCTCGCCTTGCCCGACGATCTCGCGGTCGGCACCGATGTTCGCGCCGCGCTCGCGCTCGACGACGCGCTCATCACGCTCAAGGTGCTTCCGAACCGCCCCGACGCGTTGTCCGTTGCCGGCATCGCGCGCGAGGTGGCCGCCATCACCGGGGCCGCGCTCGCGCTACCGCAGCGACCGGGGATCGCGGCCGAGCACGGCGTGGCGCCGCGCATTCGCATCGATGATCTGGACGCCTGCCCGCGCTTCGCCGCGCGTGTCATCGAGGGCATCGACCCCCGAGCGCCCACGCCGGCGTGGATGAAGGAGCGCATCGAGCGCTCGGGCATACGGGCGATCTCCGCCGTCGTCGACATTACCAACTACGTGATGCTGGAGCTCGGCCAGCCGCTTCACGCGTACGATCAGCGGCACGTGCAGGGCGGCATCGTGGTGCGGTTCGCGCGCGAAGGCGAGACGCTGACGCTTTTGAATGGCGAAACGCTGAAGCTCGAGCCCGATCTTCTGCTCGTGGCCGACGAGAAGAAGCCGCTCGGCCTCGCGGGCATCATGGGCGGCGAGCACTCCGGCATCGGCGACCAGACCACGACCGTGCTCCTCGAGGGCGCGTTCTGGAATCCCGCGGTCATCCAGGGCAAGATGCGCCGCCTCGGTTTCGTGAGCGACGCCGGCTATCGCTTCGAGCGTGGTGTCGACGCGGAGCTCGGACCGGTCGCCGTCGATCGCGCGGCCGAGCTCGTTCTCGACATCTGCGGCGGCAAGGCCGGTCCGCTGGCCGACGTGAAGGGCGCGTTGCCGACGCGCGCGCCGATCCGCCTTCGGGCGTCGCGTGCGCAGCGCATTCTCGGCGTGGCGATCTCGCCGGCGATGGTCGAAAGCGTGTTCACCCGCCTCGGCATGCCGCATCGTCGCGACGGCGACGACTTCCTCGTGACACCCCCCTCGTATCGCTTCGACATCGCAATCGAGGAGGACCTGATCGAGGAGGTCGCGCGCATCCACGGGTTTGATCGCATTCCGGCCCGAGTCTCTGCGCACGTGCAGCACATGCTGGCCGCGCCTGAGTCGCACCGCTCCACGACGATGCTGAAACGCCGGCTCGTCGGCCGCGACTGGCAGGAGGTGGTCACGTTCGGCTTCGTGTCGAGCGACGTCGAGGCCGCCATCGATCCGGATGCGAGGCCGGTGAAGGTGCTGAACCCGATCGCCGCGCACCTCGACGTCATGCGCACGACGCTCCTGCCCGGCTTGATCGAGGTGCTGCGAACGAACGTCAACCGCAAGGCCGCGCGCATGCGCATCTTCGAGACAGGACGCGTGTTCGCGGGCGGCCGGGCCGACCAGCAGCCCATGCGCGTCGGCGGCCTCGCGTTCGGGGGCGTCGCGCCGGAGCAATGGGGCGAGAAGCTGCGCGGCGTCGACTTCTTCGACGTCAAGGGCGACCTCGAGGCGCTCGCGACGCCGCTTCGCGTGACGACGCGCCGCGCGGAGCGCGCGTGGCTGCACCCCGGTCGCAGCGCCGTGGTGAACCTCGAGGGCCGCGACGCCGGCTGGCTCGGCGAGCTGCATCCGCGCGTCGCGCGCCACTTCGAGCTGCCGGTGGCGCCGATCGTGTTCGAGCTGGACCTCGATGCGCTCGCGACGGTGCCGTTGCCCGAAGGCAGGCCCGTGTCCCGGCTCCCGGTGGTCCGCCGCGACCTCGCGGTGCTGGTCGACGAGGCTTTGCCGGCCCAGACGATCCAGGACGCGCTCATCGGCGCGGGCGTGCCGTACGTCGACACGATCCAGCCGTTCGACGTCTATCGCGGCAAGGGACTTCCCCCGGGGAAGAAAAGCCTTGCGATTCTGGTGCTTATTCGGGATACTGAACGTACTTTGACGGACGCCGAGATCGAGGGGGCGGTGGGCGCGCTGCGGCGTGTCCTCGAAGATCGATTCGGTGCCGAGCTGCGCCAATAGGACTCGAAAGAAAGCCCATCATGACGCTGACCAAAGCCGAACTGGCCGACCTGCTGTTCGAGCAGCTCGGCCTCAACAAGCGCGAGGCGAAGGACATGGTCGAGCGCTTCTTCGAGGAGATCCGCCAGGCGCTCGAGGAAGGCCGCAGCGTGAAGCTCTCCGGCTTCGGCAACTTCCAGCTGCGCGAGAAGCCGCAGCGACCGGGCCGCAATCCGAAGACGGGAGAAGAGATTCCGATCACCGCGCGCCGCGTGGTCACGTTCCACGCAAGCCAGAAGCTGAAGGCCATGGTCGAAGCGACCAACCATGCCGGAACCCAGCCGAGCCAAGTCTGACCTTCCGCAGATCCCCGCCAAGCGCTATTTCACGATTGGCGAGGTGAGCGACCTGTGTGCGGTGAAGCCGCACGTGCTTCGCTATTGGGAGCAGGAGTTCACGCAGCTCAAGCCGGTGAAGCGTCGCGGCAACCGCCGCTACTACCAGCACCACGAGGTGCTGCTGATCCGCCGCATCCGCGACCTGCTCTACGAGCAGGGCTTCACGATCAACGGCGCGCGCCATCGGCTGGACCACGACGAAGTCGAGCCGCGCGCCGCCGCGCGCGCCGTGGTGAGCACCACCGCGATCGTCGCGGCGCCGCCGCCTGCCGCGCTGGATCCATCGTCGCTGCGCCGCGAGCTCGAGGAGATCCGTCGGCTGCTCGGCCCGTTGAACGGCAACGGCAACGCATAACGCACCACCGCGTCACCCCGCACCGGCGGGCAACCCGGTCACCCGCTCGAAGCACCCCACGACCTGCACCCCCGCTCACCGCGTCAGCCGCGCAGCATGTAGATCTGCGCGTAGCCTTCCTTCAATGCGGCGGTGATGTCGTCGACGCGGCGGTCGATGTGCTTCTCGAGCAGGGCGATGCACGCGTCGGCATCGCGGCGGCGCAGCGCACGCAGCACGTCCCGATGCTCGCTCTGCGTCTTGCGGCGGTCGCGCCGGTCCATGTCGATCCAGCGAACGAAGCGGATGCGGGCGTTGACGTTGGCGAGCACGCGCAGCATCTGCAAATTGCCCGACATGGCGACGAGGCGCTCGTGGAACGCCTCGTCGAGGTGCACGAGCTCGACGGTCGACCGCGCACCGGGATCCGGCCCCGTCTTGGCAAGGAAGGCGAGCAGCGCATCGATGTCCTCGTCGCGCGCGCGCGCCACCGCGAGGCGCACCGCGGCGATCTCGATCGACTTGCGCAGCTCGTAGAGCTGGAATACCTCCTCGACGTCGAGATCGCGGCAGAAGTAGCCCTTCCCCGGCGTGAACCGCAGCAGGCCCTCCGCGCTGAGACGGTTGAGCGCCTCGCGCAGCGGCGTGCGGCTCGCGCCGAGGCGTCGCGCGACCTCGACCTCGTTCACGCGCTCGCCGGGCTTCAGCTCGTACGCGATCGCCATCGCCCTCACGCGCTCGTACACACGCTCGACGACGCTGTCGGGCTCCGCGGCGGCGACATTGCGCGGAGCGATCTTCACGATGCGTGCACCGGCGCGAAGACGCGCGGCCGCAGGCCCGCGTGGAACCATGTGATCATCGAGTAGATGTCGTAGACCGGCACGCCGACTGCCGCCTGCAGCGCCGCGGCATACGGCGGCATGTTGGTGCACTCCAGCACGAGCGCGCCGATGTCCGCGTTGCGCTCGCACAGCTGGCGCCCGGCGTCGACGACGTCGGCACGCGCTTGATCGACGTCCATGTCGTGCCCCTCGCCCTTGATCAGCACGCGGAAGAATTCGCGCCCGTTTTCGGTGCCGGCGATCGGCGTGTCGAGCGGTACGCCGGCGGCCTCGAGATGACGCGGCGTGAGCGTCGAGGCGCTGATGGTCACCACGCCGACCCGCTTGCCGGGCGGGAGCGTCGCCTGGACCCACGGCACCTGCATGAGCGAGGACGTGGCGACCGGAACTGCGACAGCTTGCGCGATCTCGCGCTGGAACAGCGACAGGAAGCCGCAGTTCGTGGTGATCGCTTCCGCGCCCTGATCGACGAGGTCCCGCGCGGCCGCGATGAAATCGGGCAACAGCCCGCGCGCCCCCTCGAGCACGACTTTCTCCGGGCTCGCCCCGCGCACGACGCGATACAGCACGGGAAATGGCCATGTCGTCGCGTTGCCCATGTCGCCCGGGATGCGCGGGAAGCGTGCCTCGAGCATCAGGACGCCGAGCGGCGCGCCGTACAACGCCTTGCCGCCGCGCGCAATGTTGCGTGCCGTTGGATTCATGAGGTTGCCTCTGCGACTTCGGCCGGGACGCTGCGCCGGAACCGCTGCGCGGCAAACGGTGCGAGCGGCATGTCGGTCGGCTGTCCGGTGAGAAGTTCGGCGATGACGCGCCCGGTGCGCGCGGAGCCCGCGAGGCCCACGTGACCATGGCCGAACGCGTAAAGCACGTCGGCGCTTGCCGTCGACCGGCCGATGCACGGGAGCCCGTCGGGTAGGCTCGGACGCCGGCCCATCCAGCGCGTCATGCGCCCGGGCGGCAGGTCGCGCGGCAACGCGGGGAAGATATCGAGCGCATGGCGGCGCAGGATGTCGGCGCGCCGCCAGTCGGGTGCGTCGTCCGGTGCGGCGATCTCCACCTGACCGCCCACGCGCAGTCCGCCGGTCATGTGCGTAGCGACGATCTTGCGATCCATCACCATCATCGGTGTGCGCGGCCCGCCTTCGGCGCCGGCGATCTGCACGTGGTATCCCCGCTCGGTCTCCAGCGGAACGCGGTCGCCGGCGGCGGCCGCCAGCGCGCGCGAGCGGATGCCGGCGGCGATCACCGCGGCGTCGCAATCGATGTCGCCGCTTTGCGTACGCACGGCGCGCACGCGGCTCCGCTCGATTTGAAACCCGGTGGCCCGCGCGGCGACATGCTCGGCGCCGAGGCTTCGCGCGTGAACGAACAGCGCGTGCACGTACGCCGAAGGATCGCGGCAGTGTCCCGCCTCCGCGACGCGCACCGCGAACGCGTAATCCGCGGCGAGATCCGGCTCCTGCGCGCGTAGCGCGTCGCCTTCGATCGTCTCGTAGCGCACGCCGACCGAGCGGCGCACCTCCCAGCCGAGCGCATCGCGCTCGAACGCGGCCTTCGAGCGGTAGACATGCAGCACGCCGCTTTGCACCACCAAGTCGGGCACGCCCGCGCTCGCGGCCAGCTCGGCATGCAGCTTCGGCGCGTCGACGAGCAGCGTGCGCAGCGCGCGCGCGGTCGCGAGAAGCCGCTGCGGCGTCGCCGCCGAGGCGACGTAGCGCACGAGCCACGGCGTGGCGCGCGGCAGATAGCGCCAGCGGATCGCGATCGGGCCCAGCGGATCGGCGAGATAGCCCGGCACCTTGCGCCATACGCCCGGTTCCGCGGGCGGGATCACCGAGTGCGATGAGAGCCACCCGGAATTGCCGAAGCTCGCGGCCTGCTCGCCGCCGGGCGATTCGGGCTCGACAATCGTGACGCGATGACCCGCCCGTAACGCGTGGATCGCGCACATGACGCCGACCGCACCCGCTCCGATGACCGCGACATGGCGCGTCATTGCAGCCGCTCGCACGCGCGCGCGATGCGCCCGCATGCCTCGTCGAGGTCGGCATCCGATGCCGCATACGAGATGCGGAAGTAGGGGGCGAGCCCGAAGCAGCTCCCCGGTACGACGGCAACGTCCACCGCGTCGAGCAGATAGCGGCAGAACGCGCCGTCGTCGCTGATCGTGTCGCCCGCCGGCGTGCGCCGGCCGATGAGCCCCGCACAGCTCGCGAAGACGTAGAACGCTCCGTCGGGCGTGGGACAGCGGATGCCGTCGATGGCATTCAGCCTGGCGACCACGCTGTCGCGGCGCCTGCGAAAGCGCTCGCGCCATGTGGCGAGATGGTCCTGCGGTCCACCGAGCGCCGCGATGGCCGCAGCCTGGCTGATCGACGATGGATTCGACGTGCTCTGGCTCTGGACCACGCGCATCGCCGCGATGAGGTCGGCCGGTCCAGCGCCATAACCGAGGCGCCATCCGGTCATGGCGTACGCCTTCGACACGCCGTTCACGGTGAGCGTGCGCGACGCGAGCGCGGGCTCGAGCTGCACCGCCGTCACGAAAGGCGTGCCGTCGTAGCGCAGATGCTCGTAGATGTCGTCGCTCATCAGCCACACGTGCGGGTGGCGCATCAGCACGTCGAGCAGAGGGCGCAGCTGCGACGGCGAGTAGGTAGCGCCGGTGGGATTGGACGGTGCGTTCAGCATGAGCCAGCGCGTCCGCGGCGTGATCGCCGCCTCGAGCTCGCGCGCGTCGAGCCGGAAGCCCCGGTCTTCGCGGCACGGCACCGCCACCGGCGTGCCGTTCGCGATCAGCACCATGTCGGCGTACGAGGTCCAGTACGGCGCGGCCAGGATCACTTCGTCGCCGGGGTCGAGCGTCGCCATCAGGGCGTTGTGCATGACCTGCTTCGCGCCGGCGCCCGCGAAGAGCTGGTCCGCGGCGAAGGCGATCCCGTTCTCGCGCGCGAACTTGTTCCGAATGGCGGCCTTGAGCTCGGCCGTGCCATCGAGCACGGTATAGCGCGTCTCGCCGCGGCGCAGGGCCGCGACGGCGGCTTCCTTGATGTGCTCCGGTGTGTCGAAGTCCGGTTCGCCGGCGCCGAGCACGATCACGGGCCGTCCTTGCTTGCGACGGTCGGCGGCGAGCGCACCGATGCGCAGGATCTCGGACACCTCGATCGGCGCGATGCGCGCCGCGCGCGTGAATTTGCGCGCCATTACGTCGGCAGTGGCGTCGTTCACGCGGTCGCGCTCGCGATGCGACGGCAGTGTTCCAGCGCCGCGCCGATGAGGTTGCGATTCGCCTCCGGCGTGCGAAACGCCGAGTGCGCGGACAGCGTGACATTGGGAAGGGTCGTGAGCGGATGGCCGGCGGGGAGCGGCTCGGTGCTGAACACGTCGAGCCCTGCATGACGCAGATGGCCCGTGCGCAGCGCATCGATCATGGCCGCTTCATCGACCAGCGCGCCGCGCGCGGTGTTGACGAGGATTGCGCCGGGGCGCATCGAGGCGATGCGCGCGCGAGAAAGAAAGCCGCGCGTCTCGTCGTCGAGCGCGAGGTGCATCGACACAACGTCGCTGTCGGCGAGCAGGCGCTCGAGCGGCACGAAGGCGACGCCGGGATGTGTCTTCGGCGACCGATTCCACGCGACCACGTTCATGCCCATGCCGTCGGCCATGCGTGCCACCTCCGACGCGATGCCGCCGAAGCCGATGAGCCCGAGCGTGCGGCCGGTGAGCTGCAGGCTGTCGGTTCGCACCCAGCGGCCCGCGCGCATCTCGCGGTCCATGCGCGCGAAGTCGCGCGCGGCCGCCCACATCAGCCCGATGGCGCACTCCGCGACCGCCGTGTCGCCGTAGCCCTTGATCGTGTGAATCGCGATGCCGAGCGCCGCAAGCTCCTCGGGACTCATATAGCTCCGCGCGCCCGTGCCGAGGAACACTACGTGCTGGAGCGCTTTGCATTGGTGCGCGATCGGCGTCGGCAGGTGCGTGTGATCGACGATCGCGATCGCAACCCCCTCGAGCAGCGCGGGCAATGCCTCGGGCTTGATGTCCGGCTGTCGATTGACGCTGAACCGGACCGCGTCGATATGCAGCAGCTCGTCGGCGACGGCGCCGAGCGCGGGATTGGCGTCGACGAATACGGCGCGCAGAGCGGCTGTGGCGTTCATTGCGGTGCTGGGAAGGGCTCGTCCCTTTACAGCATACAACAGCAGCATTACGATCTGCATACAGGCTCGTATTCCGGAGAAACGCGATGACCTTCATTCGCGCGGCGCTGCTGTCACTCGCCGCGGTGCTCCTGCCCTTTCCTGCCCTCGCTGCGTATCCGGATCACCCGATCAAGATCATCGTGCCCTGGGCACCGGGTGGCACCGCCGACCAGCTTGCACGCCTGGTGTCCGAACGGCTGACCAGTGTGCTCGGGCAATCGGTCATCGTCGAGAACAAGCCGGGCGCGGCGGGGAACATCGGCGCGGACGTCGTCGCCAAGGCCAAACCGGACGGCTACACGCTGCTGGTGGACCTCATGAATCCGCACGTGTCGAATCCCGCGCTGTACTCGAACATGCCATTTCGCGGCATCGAGGACTTCACGCCAATCGCCCTGCTGGGCTATGTCACCACGACGATGGTCATCAATCCCTCCCTGCCGGTGAGCAGCGTCGCCGAGTTCATCGCCTACGCCAAGGCCCATCCCGGTCAGGTTGCGTATGCTTCGGCCGGCGTTGGATCGTCAACGCATCTCAACGCGGCGGTATTCGCGCAGATGGCCGGTATCGACATGCTGCACGTGCCCTACAAAGGCGGCGCGCCGGCATTGCAGGAAACGATCGCCGGCCGCACGCAGGTACTCTTCACTGCGGCGAACATCACCGTGCAACAGGCGCAGGCGGGCAAGGTGAAGATTCTCGCGACGACGCGGGCGAAGCGCTCGGCGCTGCTGCCCGACGTTCCGACCGTCGGGGAAACCGTGCCGGGCTACGATGAGTCGGTGTGGTTCGGCCTTTTCGGCCCGGCCAACCTGCCGCCAGAGATCACGCGCGCGCTCAATACCGCGACCAACGGCATCATGAACGCGCCAAGCCAGCGCAAGACGATGGAAGACATCGGGATCGACGTCGTGAACGACACGCCGGAGCAGTTCGGCGCCATCATGCGCAAGGACGCCGCGCATTACACGAAGCTCATCCACGAGATGAACATCAAGGCCGAATAGCGGCGCGGATCATGCATCCCTACCGTCCCGTGGTCGCGGGAACGAGGCACGTCGTGTCGGCCGGACACTACCTGGCCGCGCAGGCGGGCTTCGAGATCCTCGAGGCCGGCGGCAACGCGGTCGATGCCGGCGTCGCGGCCGGCATCGCGCTCGGCGTGGTTCAGACCGATCGCGTCAACTTCGCCGGTGTGGCACCGATCATCCTGTACTTCGCCGCCGAGCGACGCGTCGTGACCATCGACGGCCTCGGCCACTGGCCGCGCGCCGCGGACGTGCGCGTATTCAACGACCGCCACGGCGGCGTCATCCCACCGGGCATCCTGCGCACCGTGATCCCGGCTGCGCCGAGCGCGTGGATCACCGCGCTCGAGCGATTCGGCACGATGAGCTTCGCCGACGTCGCGCAGGCCGCGATCCGTTTCGCGCGCGACGGCTTTCCGATGCACTGGCTCATGGCCGAGTGGATCGCGTCCGATGAGGAGGCGTACCGGCGGTGGCCGGAGACGGCCTCGATCTTCCTGCCCGACGGCAAGCCGCCGGCGATCGGTGCGCCGTTCGTGCAGGCCGACCTTGCCCGCACGCTGCAGTACATGGCGGACGAGGAAGCGGCGCGGGCGAGCAGCGGCCGTGCGGCGGGGCTGCGTGCGGCGCACGACGCCTTCTATCGCGGCGACATCGCGGCCGCCATCACGGCCTACCATCACGAGCACGGCGGCTGGATCACGCCGGAAGACCTCGTCGACTATTGCGTGCGCTTCGAGTCGCCGGTGCGCACGGCGTTCCGCGACATCGAGGTGTACGCGTGCGGGCCGTGGTGCCAGGGGCCCGCGCTCCTCGAGGCGCTCAACATCGTGGCGGGGATCGACCTTCGCGCGCTCGGTCACAACTCGCCCGCGTACATTCACACGCTCAGCGAGGCGCTGAAGCTCGCTTACGCGGATCGCCATGCGTATTTCGGCGACCCGCGCTTCGTCGACGTCCCGATCGATCGGCTTCTGTCCAGGGAATACGCCGCGGAGCGACGCCGCGCCATCGATCCGCACCGGGCGCATCCGGGAATGCCGCCGCCGGGAATGGCCAAGACGGCGGCTGATGCTCGACCGAGCGCGGTTGACACCGAGCCCGAGCTCGATACGTCGTACGTCTGCGTGATCGATCGACACGGCAATGCATTCTCGGCGACGCCAAGCGACGCATCGTCCGCAACGCCTGTCATCCCCGGCACAGGGCTCTGCCCGTCATCGCGCGGATCGCAGTCGTGGTGCGACCCGGCGCATCCGTCCGTCGTCGCGCCGGGCAAGCGCCCGCGGCTCACGCCGAGCCCGGCGCTCGCGTTACGTGACGGCAAGGCATACATGCCGTTCGGTTCGCCGGGCAACGACGTTCAGCCGCAGGCGATGCTACAGACGTTTCTCAACGTGCACGTGTTCGGCATGGACGTGCAGAGCGCCGTCGAAGCGCCGCGCTTCGCGACGTTCAGCTATCCGCAATCGTCGGAGCCGCACACCTACCGGCCTGGCCGGCTCAACGTGGAAAGCCGCATTTCCGAATCCACGCGGGACACGCTGGCCGGACTCGGGCACGACGTCGTGGCGTGGCCCGACCTCGATTGGCATGCCGGCGCGGTGTGCATGGCGCGGGTAGCCCCGGGAACCGGCGTGCTCGAGGCATCAGCCGACCCGCGGACGCCTTCCGGCGCGCTCGGCTGGTGAAGCGCGCGCTATAATCGCGATTCGGTCGGGGCGTAGCGCAGCCTGGTAGCGCACCTGCATGGGGTGCAGGGGGTCGGAAGTTCGAATCTTCTCGCCCCGACCACATTACTGAACGACGTTCCGGGCCGGCCTGCGCATCAGCCGGCTTTTTTCACGCCCTTCGCCGGCCCGACGCCGAATCGTCCCGAACATCGCCCGAATCGCGCTCGATGAATCGCAGCGCGATCAGCGCGCCGGCGAGCTCGGCGGCGCCGCCGACGGCAAGTGCCGGGCGCATGCCGTCAAGGAAGTGCTCCGCGGCGCCCGCCTGACCCGCGAAGTGCGCGAACACGGCGCCGAGAATCGCGACGCCGAACGTCGCGCCGACCATGCGCGCCGTGTTGAGCAGGCCGGACGCCGTGCCCGCACGCTCGCGGGTCACGTTCGCGACCGCGACGCTGTTCACCGGTGCGGTGTTGAGCCCGAGCCCCACGCCGGTCACGCACAGCGCCGTCGCGATCGTCCACGCGTTCGCGTGCGAGGAAAACGCGGCGCACAGCCCTTCACCGACCGCCATGGCGCCCATTCCGGTCGCCATCGTGATGCGCGAACCGAGCCTGCGCACGATCGCGCCATTCCAGCGTGACACGATGACGAACGCAACCGACAACGGCAGCAGGTGGATGCCCGCCATCAGCGCGCTCTGCCCGCGCATCGTCTGGAAATACAGCGGCACGAGGAAGAGCAGCGCATACATCCCGAACGTCATCAATCCGGCGATGGCGAGCGCTGCCGAGAACGGCCGGCTGCCGAAGAGGGCGAACGGCACGAGACCCGCCGGGTTGGCACGCTGAAGACGCGCGAAGACGAGCCCCGCGAGCGCGGCCGCTGCGGCGGCCGCGAGGACCCAGGGCGATGTCCAGCCGAGATGCGGTCCTTCGATGGCGACGAACGCAAACGAACCCAATGCGACGACGGCCGCCGTCTGTCCGGGGATATCGAGCGTGCGACCATCGTCGCTCCTGCTCTCCTCGACCGCGTTGCGCGCGAGCCACAGCGCCGCGGCGCACAGCGGCAGGACGAGATAGAAGATGCTGCGCCATCCGACGTAATGCACGAGCAGGCCGCCCAGCGTAGGGCCCACGATGAACGCGATGCCGTTGCAGCTCGCCCAGATTCCGAGCGCGCGCTGACGTGGCCCGCTCTCGGGATAGGCGACCGTGAGAAGCACCAGGGACGTGGTCAACTCCAGCGCCGCGCCGACGCCGCTCAGCGTACGGCCCGCGAGCAGCACGCCGATACCCGGCGCCAGCGCGCACATGACCGAGCCGAGCGCGAAGAGCGCGATGCCCCACGAAAACACGCGCCGCCGGCCGCAAATATCGCCGAGCGTCCCGCCGGTGAGCAGCAGCGCCGCATACGTCACGTTATAGGCGTCCACCATCCATTGCAGGCCGCTCACCGAGGCGTGGAGATCCGAGCCGATCTGCTTCGCCGCGATGGTGACGACCGACGTGTCGACCTGCGCGATGAGGACGCCGAGCGAGGTTGCGAGCAGCACGAGCGACGCCCGCGCTTCGCGGCCAGCGTGAAGGGTCGATTCCATGGTGCAATGCTAGGCGGCCCTACGCCCCGGATGCTTCGGGACGTGCCGCAACATCGCGTCCCGTGGCGATATACGATAGCGCCATGGAACGAACACCGCCCGTCGAGCCGCGCTTCGCGCGCATCGCGGCTTCCATCGGCGATCCGACGCGCGCGCGCATGCTCGCCACACTGCTCGGCGGCGATCGTCGGCCGGCCGGCGACATCGCACGCATGGCGGGTGTCAACCCGTCCACGGCCAGCGAGCACCTCGCGAAACTGGTGCACGAAGGGCTCGTCGTCGTCGAGCCGCGCGGACGGCACCGCTACTATCGGGTCGCGGACGCCGACGTCGCACGTGCGCTCGAGGCGCTGTCACTCGTCGCCGAGCGCCGGGAGGCCGATGCGAAATGGCGTCGCGAGCCCTACCAGTCGCTCAAGCATGCGCGCACGTGCTATCGCCATCTCGCGGGAGAGCTCGGTGTGGAGCTGCTGCGCTCGCTGATCGAGCGCGGCCGGCTGGTCGCATCGCAGCACGGTTACGAGATGACGCGTGCGGGCCGCACGTGGCTGCAATCGATCGGCATCGATCCTGCATCGCCCCTGCGCGGAGAGCGCTACGCCTATCCCTGCCTCGACTGGTCGGAGCGGCGCGATCATATGGCCGGGCGGCTCGCCACCGCGCTCCTCGACCATTTCACCACCCGGCGCTGGCTCGTGCGCGTTCGCGACACGCGCGCGCTGCGCGTGACGGCCGAGGGACGGCGCCAGCTCTCCACAGTGCTCTGAAGGGACGTGGCCGCCGGCCCGGGACGGCGATCCGGTGCCGGTGCTTGCAATCTCACAGTTGTGTTTATACAATAGTTGCATGAACACAACTATCTCACCCGCGGCCGGGGGTCCCGGCTCGCCCGCGCGCCCCAGCCTCGTGCTGGCGATCTGCTGCCTGAGCCTGCTGGTCGTGTCGATGGACGCCACGATCGTCAACGTCGCCCTGCCCGACATCCGGCGTGACCTCGGCGCGACGCTGAGCGAGCTGCAATGGGTGATCGACGCCTACACGATCGTGGTGGCGAGCTTCCTGATGCTGGGAGGGTCGACGGCGGATCGCTACGGCCGTCGCCGCGTGTTCCAGGTCGGCATGGCGCTGTTCACGCTCGCGTCGCTGTCGTGCAGCCTCGCGGGCAGCGTCGGCATGCTGGTGGCCGCACGCGTCATGCAGGCGCTCGGCGGCTCGATGATGAATCCGGTCGCCATGTCGATCATCGTGCACACCTTCGTGGACCCGAAGGCACGTGCCCGCGCCATCGGCGTGTGGGCCGCCGTATCGGGGCTCGCCATGGCGCTCGGTCCGCTCGCCGGCGGCGTGCTGACGCAGACGCTCGGATGGCACGCCATTTTCTGGATCAATGTCCCGATCGGCGTGGTCGCGCTCTGGCTCACCGCACGCTACGTGCCTGAATCGCGCGCACCGCGAGCGCGGCGACCCGACCCTGTCGGGCAGGCGCTGCTGCTGGCCGGCCTGTCCGCGCTCGTCTTCGCGGTCATCGAAAGCGGCCGCGGCGCCGCGGTCGCCGGCGCAGCGGCGTCCGTCGCCGCGCTCGCCTTCGCGGCGCTCGTTGCCTACGAGCGGCGCCGGCGCGAGCCGCTGCTGGACATGCGCTTCTTCCACAGCCTGCCCTTCAGCGCGGCGACCATCATCGCGGCTTCCATGTTCGCCGCGCTCGGCGGGTTCCTCTTCCTGAATTCGCTCTACCTCCAGGACGTGCGCGGATTTTCCGCGTTCCGCGCCGGGCTCGGCATTCTGCCCGCGGCTGTGGCGGTGATGATCGTATCGCCGCTCTCGGGACGCCTCGTCGCAACGCACGGGGCGCGGCCGTCGCTGGTGATCAGCGGCATCATGCTGGCGTCGAGCGCACTGCTGCTGACGCAACTGCACGCCGACACGCCGATCCTGACGGTGCTGCTGACGTATGCGATGTTCGGCATCGCCCTCGGCATGGTCAACGCACCCGTGACGTTCGCTGCCGTGTCCGGCATGCCGCGCGCGCAAGCGGGCCTCGCCTCCGCCGTTGCGTCGACCAGCCGCCAGATCGGCGTGTCCATCGGCGTCGCGCTGGCGGGCGCCCTGGCGGGCAGGCCGGCCGCCGTCGCAAGCGCGGCGGACGCCGCTTTCGGTCTGGCGATGCATCGGTTCTGGTGGATTTTCGCGGGTGTCGGGGTCGTCGTGGTGATGCTTGGCGTGCTGTCGACGGGCGCGCGCGCGCGCGCCAGCACGCGCCGCATCGCGCATCTCATGCAGGAGCCGGATGCGGGAGCCGCCGCGTGAAGCGAACCGCGCGTTATGGCGCGCCGCCGCGTTCGGGCGCAGAGAGGACGTGGCGCCTGCTGGTCGAGCTCGTGATGGAAACGCGGGGCGAATGGCGCCGCCAGGTCGCCGAGGCGACCGGGTTGCCTTTCAGCCGCGTGCGCGCGCTGTGGCGTCTCGAGCGCGGCCCGCGGACGTTGGCCGAGCTCGCGCACGACATGGGCACCGATGCACCCGCGACCACAGTGCTCGTGAACGCGCTGGAGCAGCGCGGGCTCGTCACGCGCGTCGCGCATCCGACCGACAAGCGCGCGAAGCAGGTATCGCTGACGGCGGCCGGTCGACGCGTGCTGGCGGTCGTGGAGAAGATCACGGACCGGCCGCCGGCGGCCTTCGAGCGGCTCACCGAAGAAGAAGTGGAGCGCCTGCGGCGCACGCTGCAAAAGCTCCTCTGAGCATCGCGCTCGACGCGCCGTTCCAGGCCCGCGACATCGAAAACCCGAGGGATCGATATGCAGCCCGCTTCACGAACCACACGCCATGCCGCAAGCATCGCGAAACGCCTCCTTCTGGTGGTCGCCGCATTGATCGCGAATCACGTCTTCGCGCAAGCCACGCCGATCGGACTTTGGCGCGTGATCGACGACGATACGCACCAGGCGACGTCGCTGGTCCGCATCTCGGAGGCTGGAGGCACGATTACTGGAAAGGTCGAGCGCCTGCTGGACCCCGCCATGCAGGACGCACGCTGTGACAAGTGCACCGACGAGCGCAAGGACAAGCCCATCGTCGGCATGACGATTTTGCGCAACGCGAAGCATACCGGCGACGGCACGTGGGGCAACGGCGACATCCTGGATCCCGACAACGGCAAGGTCTATCGCGTGCGTTTGAAGCCGCTCGACGGGGGGAAGAGGCTCGAGGTGCGCGGCTACCTCGGCCCGTTCTACCGCAACCAGCAATGGGTGCGCGAAGAATGACCCGCGGCATCGCGCGCGCGCAACTGGCGGCTGCGTGCGGCCTCGATTTCGGTACGTCGAACTCCGCGGTCTCCTTGCCCACGGGCGATTCCGTGAGATTGCTGGAACTCGAGGGCAACGCGACGTCGATTCCCAGCGCCATCTTCCTGGCATCCGAGCATCCGCACGACGTCTCGTACGGTCGGGCCGCGATTCGCGACTACCTCGACGGCACGCCGGGGCGGCTCATGCGCTCGCTGAAGAGCGTTCTCGGCAGCAGCCTCATGAACGAGCTTGCGGCGGTCGGTGACCGCGACTACCGGTACGCCGATATCGTGACCGCGTACCTTCGCACGCTGCGCGAGCGCGCGATGACAGCGGCGGACGGATCGCTTGACGCGGTCGTTCTGGGCAGGCCGATCCGCTTCGTCGACGACGACGCCGGGCAGGATGGCGCCGCGCAGGACACGCTCGCGACGTGCGCGCGCGAGGCCGGCTTTCGCCACGTCGAATTCCAGTTCGAGCCGATCGCCGCGGCGTTCGACTACGAGCGCACCACCGTCCGCGAGGAGACGGTGCTCGTCGTCGATGTAGGGGGCGGCACGGCGGACTTCACCGCCATTCGCCTGGGGCCCGACCGACGCGATCGCGTCTCGCGCACCGACGATATCCTCGCGAACGACGGGATCCACATTGCCGGGACGGATTTCGACGCACGCCTCAACATGTCGTGGGTGATGCCCACGCTCGGTTACCGGACGCTCGGAGCCAAGGGTCGCGTCGTTCCCAGCGCGGTCTACTTCGACCTTTCGACGTGGCATCGGATCAACCTGCTCTACGCGCCGAAATTCGTCGGCACGTTGCGCGAGCTGCGCGCGTTCTACACCGATCCGCTCCCGTGTCGGCGATTGGTGCGCGTGATCGAGCAGCGGCTGGGCCACGAGCTGCTGGGCCGCACGGAAGCCGCGAAGATCGCGCTGTCCCAGAGCGAGGCCGCGCCGCTCGACCTCGGTGCCATCGACACGGGGCTCGCGGTCACCGTCACCCGCAAGGCGCTCGTCGACCTGCTGGGCGACATGCTGGCGCGCCTGGTCGAAGTCGGCACGGCCACGGTGCGCGCCGCGGGCCTCGAGCGCGACGCGCTCTCCACGCTGTACTTCACCGGCGGATCGTCGGGCATGACCGCGCTGCGCGAGGCCTTCGCGCACGCGTATCCGGACAGTCGCGTCGTGGTCGGCGATCTCTTCGGCAGCGTCGTGAGCGGCCTCGGCATCGACGCCGGAAGGCGCTTCGCGCTCGCCTAGCCGGCGCAACCCGGCCGAACCCGGCAGGGCCGACACGCCGCCCGTGTTGCGCCGCCAAAAGCGGCCGTGGCAAGATGGCCCGAGCCTTCGCTCCAACGGAGATTCCGGATGGGCCAGATCCTCTTCACGAATGCGAACGTCCTCGACCCGAACGGGGACGGGCCGCAGGGCGGAACATCGGTCCTGGTCGAGGACGCCCTCATCCTTGAGGTGTCTTCGAAGCCCATCAAGGCGCCTCACGCGTCCGTGATCGATTGCGGAGGCCGCACGCTCATGCCCGGCCTCATCGACTGCCACGTTCACGTGATGCTGTCCGAGGTGAACCTGCGCTATCTCGAGTCGATCCCGCTGACGCTCATGACGGTGCGCGCGGCAACCCTGATGCGCGCCATGCTGGACCGCGGCTTCACGACGGTGCGCGACACCGGAGGCGCGGATTGGGGACTGCGCGACGGCGTCGCTCAGGGCCTGCTGCCCGGTCCGCGCATGTTCATCGCGGGGCGCGCGATCGGACCCACGGGCGGACACTCCGACTCGCGCCGGCGCACCGACGTCCACAAGCACGACTGTCACTGCTGCAACGCGATGCGCTTTTGCATGGAAGTCGCCGACGGCGCCGACGGCGTACGCACGGCGGTGCGCGAGCAGCTGCGCCAGGGCGTCGACCAGGTGAAGATCATGGTGTCGGGCGGCGTCGCGAGTCCCTACGACCCGCTCGACAGCCGGCAATTCTCGCTGCCCGAGATCGCCGCCGCCGTCGAGGAAGCGCAGGCGTTCGGCCGCTATGCACAGGCGCACGCGTACACGCCGGACGCCATCACGCGCGCGGTGAGCCAGGGCGTGCGCACGATCGAGCACGGCAACCTCATCGACGAGCCGTCCGCCAAGCTCATGAAGGAAAAAGGCGCGTACCTCGTCGCCAACCTGGTCGCGTACTACGCCATGAAGGAACGCGCGCGCGAATTCGGCATGACAGCCGAGATGCTCGCGAAGAACGATCTCGTCATCGACGGTGGACTGCGATCGCTCGAGATCTGCAAGCGGCACGGCATCAAGGTCGGCTACGGCAGCGATCTGCTCGGTCAGCTGCAAGTCGATCAGAGCCGCGAGTTCCTGCTACGCCGCGAAGTGCTGAGCCCGATCGAGATCATCCGGCAGGCCACGGTGGTCGGCGCCGAGATCCTGCGACTGCCCGGCAAGCTCGGCGTGGTGCAACCGGGTGCCTTCGCCGACCTTCTCGTCGTCGACGGCGATCCCATCCGCAAGCTCGAGTTGCTGACGGGTCAGGGCGACAACCTGTCCGTGATCATGAAGGCCGGCCGGTTCCACAAGAACCGTCTTGCTGCCTGATGGCGCAGGTCGCGCTCGAGGCCGCGCCCGCGCCGCGAGCGTCTCCGCTGGCGCGCCTCGATGCACGCCTCATGGGGCGCGCGGCGCTGCTCGCGGCCGCCACGCTCGGCTATGCGGTGATCCTGACGCCGCTGGTCTTCGTGTGCTGGCTGAGCTTCTTCTCGAACGAGATCGTGACGTTCCCGCCGCAGGGCTACACGCTGCGCTGGTTCGCGCACATCTTCGACCAGAACAATTTCGTGAGCGGGTTCCTGACCAGCCTGCAGGTCGGCATCGCGGCGATGATCGGCGGCCTGCTGCTGGGAATACCCGCGAGCCTCGTGCTCGCGCGGCGTCGCTTCCGCGGCCGCGAGACATTGAACACGCTCCTGCTGCTGCCGCTCGTCGTTCCCGGAATCGTCGCCGGCACGGCGATCTACGTGTTCCAGATCGAGGTGGAGATCGCCACCGAGCTGCCGCTCCTCGGCTCGCTCGTGGGCCTCGTGCTCGCGCACATCATGATCACCATTCCCTGGACCGTGCGCCTCCTCACCGCGAGCCTCGCCGGTGTCGACCGCTCGATCGAGGAAGCCGCGCTGAACCTCGGCGCGACGCCGTTGAAAACGTTCTGGCGCGTCACCCTGCCGGCGATCAAGCCGGGGATCGTGGCGGCCGCCCTGTTCTCCTTCATCGTGTCGTTCGGCAACCTCGAGATGACGCTGTTCCTCGTCGCTCCCGGACAGACCACGCTTCCCATCGCCATCCTTCAATATCTGCAATGGCGCATCGATCCGACGATCGCCGCGGTGTCGTTGCTGCAGATCGCCCTCATCGCCGCCGGCATGCTCGTCACCGACCGCTACGTGAAGCTCACGCGCGTGCTGTGAGACAGCTCGCTTGCCCGCTTCGGTCACGGTCGCCAAGGGCGGCGCGTCAGTGCGTGGGCACGGCCTCGCGAAGCTGACGCAGTCATGGCGCGCCTCGAGCTCCAGGGCCTTTCGAAAACGTACGGCGACTTCCATGCCGTCGCCGGCATCGACCTCGACATCGCGCAGGGGGAGCTCCTCGTGCTGCTCGGTCCTTCGGGATGCGGCAAGACGACGACGCTGCGCATGATCGCCGGCTTCATCGTACCGACCGCCGGCACGATCCGCCTCGGCGGCAAGGACATCACCCGACAGCCGCCTTGGAAGCGCAACACCGGGCTCGTCTTCCAGAGCTACGCGCTCTTCCCGCACCTGACCGCCGCGGAAAACGTCGCCTTCGGGCTCAAGATGCGCGGCCTCCGCGAGACCGACATCGGCCCGAAGGTCACCGAAGCGCTGCGCCTCGTTCGCCTCGAAGGCCTCTCGCAGCGCCTGCCGCGCGAGCTGTCCGGCGGACAGCAGCAGCGCGTGGCACTCGCACGGGCGCTCGTGATCGAGCCGCAGATCCTGCTGCTCGACGAACCGCTGTCGAACCTCGACGCCAAGCTGCGCGCCGAGGTGCGCGTCGAGATCCGTGACCTCCAGCGCAAGCTCGGGATCACCACCCTCATGGTCACGCACGACCAGGAAGAGGCGATGACGATGGCCGACCGCCTCGTCGTCATGTCGCGCGGCATGGTTCAGCAGATCGGCACGCAGCGCGAGCTGTACGAGCGTCCCGCGAATGCGTTCGTGGCCGGATTCCTCGGCCGGACGAACTTCGTACGCGGGCGCATCGAGGCGCCGGGCGTCTTTCGCAGCGACAGCGGGCTCACGATCCGATGCGGCCAGGGCGCCACCGGCGACGTTCGCACCCTCGCGCTGCGGCCCGAACGCGTGTCGATCTCCGCCGAGCCGAACGGCGCCGACAACTCGTTCCCGGGCACCGTCGAATTCGCCTCCTACCTCGGTGGCATGCTCGAATACCACGTGAGGCTCACCTCGGCCGACCGGTTCCTCGTGCAGACACCCAACACGGAGGGCGGCACCGCGCACGGCGTCGGTGACCGCGTGCATCTTCAGTGGCCCGCGCAGGCCAGTCTCGTGCTCGCCGACGATGGCGGGAGCGCGGGCTGAACCACCACACGCCATCGCCACATCGGAGGCTACCGCAATGCAAGACTATCGGCTGGATATCTCGCGGCGTCGTTGGATGAAGTCGGCCGGCGCGCTCGCCGGCGCGGCGGCGATGAGCGGCTGGGCGCCTGCGCACGCGCAGTCGGGCGGGCGCGTGGTCGTCGGCACGTGGGGCGGCGATTACTCGAAGCTGCTGGCCAAGAACATCGATACCCCGTTGATGGCGCCGCTGAAATACGAGGTCGTCCACGACATCGGCGGCGACTCCGAGCGCCGCGCGAAGATGCGCGCCGAAGCGCGCCTGCCGCGGGGCACGACGGACCTGCAGGGCCTGTCGGCCGCGCAGATGTACGAGATGAACGAGGCCGGTCTCTGCCTGCCGATCGACTACTCGAAGCTTTCCAACGCGCAGTACCTCCTGCCGCAGATGCGCTATCCGTACGGCATCGGCCACATCTATTCGGGCAAGGTCATCCTGTACAACCCCAAGCTCATCACCACGCCTCCCACCAGCTTCGCCGACGCGCTCGACCCGAAGCACGGCTCGAAGCTCGGCATCATCGACATCCAGTACCAGTTCACCATGATGGCCGCGGCGCTCGCGTCGGGCGGATCGATGACCAACTACGACCCCGGCAAGGAGCGCCTCATGGCGTGCCGCAAGGCCGGCGCGAAGATCCTGCCGACGAACGAAGCGATGGCGCAGGCATTGCAGAACGAGGACGTCGGCATCTGCATCATGTGGAAGGCGCGCGCGGTGCAGTGGCAGAAGGCCGGCGCGAAAGTCGACACGGTGGCGCCGAAGGAAGGCATTCCGCTCTACATCTCGGGCTTCGTCATCCCGAAGAACGCGCCGAACAAGGCCGGCGCGCACGTGTGGCTGAACGAAATGCTGGCCTCCTCCGCGCAGGAAGCCTTCGCCGAGGACATGGGGTACAACCCCAGCGTCACCGACGCGAAGATCCCGCCGGACACGGAGAAGCGCATCGGCTTCAACGCCGAGGAACGCAAGCGCCTCATCGACCTCGACTACGGCTACCTCGCCAGGAACGACGCCGCGCTCAAGGAGTGGTGGGACAAGACGTTCAAGGGCTGATGCGCATCGCGACCGGACCATGACGACGTCGGCGGTTCCACGAGAGCAGAACGGTGCGTTCGGATGGAGCGCCGCCGCAATGCTCGCGCCCGCCGCCATCGTCGTGGCGATCGGCATCGTGATCCCCGTGGTGATCCTGTTTCGCTACAGCCTGAACCATTTCACGCCGGCGAAGATGATGGTCAGCGCGGTCACGGCGGAGAACTACGTCAAGTTCTTCACCGATCCGTTCTACGTCGCCATCCTCGTGCGCACCATCCGCGTGGCCGCGGTTTGCACGGCGATCTGCGTGGTGCTCGGGTTCCCGATGGCGTACGTGCTCGCGCGTACGCGTTCGCGCTACAAGAACCTCATGCTGCTCATCGTCATCCTGCCGCTCTTCGTGGGCAACGCCGTGCGCGCGGCGGGCTGGATGGTGCTCTTTGGCAATCGCGGCTTCGTCAACAGCATCGCGATGGGGCTCGGCCTCGTGCGCGAGCCGCTGCAGATCATGTACACCGAGTTCGCGGTCGTGGTGGGCATCGTCGCGGTGAACCTGCCGTTCGTGGTCCTGACATTGCAGGCCTCGCTCGAGGCGATCGAGCGGCCGGTGGAGGAAGCGGCGCTCGGCCTCGGTGCGGGCCCGCTGCGCGCGTTCCGGCATGTCATCCTTCCGCTCGCCATGCCGGGTGTGGTCGCCGCAACGATCCTCTCGTTCATCCTCGCCATGAACGCCTACGCGACGCCGGTGCTGCTCGGCGGACCCACGTTTCACATGATGGGACCTACCGTCTACGATCAGTTCGCCGGGCTCACCAACTGGCCGTTCGGCGCCGCGCTGGCGTTCGTGCTGATGGCGGCGACGCTGATCCTCACCGGCACCTCCAACTGGGTGGTGCATCGCCGCTTTCGACCGTGATGCTTGCCTCGCCACCCGAGACACGTTACGCGCGCAGCGGCCGCCTGAACATCGCCTATCAGGTCGTGGGCCATGGCCCTCCCGACCTGGTGTTCGTGCCCGGATGGGTATCGCATGTCGAGCTGGCGTGGGACCTGCCGCCGCTCGCACGCTTCCTCGAGCGCCTCGCGTCGTTCTCCCGTCTCATTCTGTTCGACAAGCGCGGCACCGGACTGTCGGATCGGGTTGCCGACGCCGATCTCCCGGGGCTGGACGAGCGGATGGACGACCTGCGCGCGGTGATGGACGCGACGGAGACGACATGCGCGGCGCTGTTCGGCTTCTCCGAGGGCGGCAACCTCGCCATGACGTTCGCGGCGGCGCATCCCGCGCGTGTCAGCGCGCTCGTCACCTTCGGCGTGTTCGCGAAGCGCAGCTGGAGTCCCGATTATCCCTGGGCTCCCACCGCCGAGGCGCGCGCGGTCGAGTGCGAGACCATCGAGCGCGAGTGGGGCGGGATGATGGACCTCTCCCGCGTCATGCCATCCATGGCCCACGACGTCGAATTCGGCAAGCGCGTTGCGACGTACTTCCGCCGATCGGCCAGCCCCGGTGCGGCGGCCACGCTGCTCAGGATGAACACCCAGATCGACGTCCGGCAGCTGCTGCCTGTCATCAAGGCGCCGACGCTCGTCATGCATCGGCTCGGGGACCGCGACGCGAACATCGAGGAAGGCCGCTACATCGCGGCCCGCATCCCGGGTGCGCGCCTCATCGAGCTGCCGGGAGAGGATCATGTGCCGTGGATCGGCGACAGCGATGCCATCGCCGACGAGATCGCGGAGTTCGTCACCGGTGCGCGGCCGCCGGCGGATGTGGATCGCGTGCTGGCCACGGTGCTCTTCACCGACATCGTGGGATCGACGCACCAGGCGGCACGGCTTGGCGATCGCGCATGGCGCGAGCGCCTCGCGGAGCATCACGCGGTGGCGCGGCAGGAGATCGCGCGCTGGCGAGGTCGTGAGATCAACACGGCCGGCGATGGATTCTTCGCGGTTTTCGACGGGCCGGCGCGCGCGATTCGGTGCGCGCTGGCGTTGCACCAACGGCTCTCGCGACTCGGAATCCCGATTCGCGCCGGGTTGCACACGGGCGAGGTGACGATGTCCGATGACGACGTGGGTGGAATGGCGGTGCACATCGGGGCACGGGTGTCGGCATGCGCGGCCGGCGGGGAGACGCTGGTGTCGAGCACGGTCAAGGATCTCGTCGTCGGCGCGGACCTCGCGTTCACCGATCGCGGTTCGGCCACGCTCAAGGGCGTGCCGGGCGAATGGCGACTCTACGCGGCGAGCGCGCGCGCCGCGGCCTGCTAAAGTCGCGCAGAGGAGCGCTCCGATGCCCAGCGATTCGATCTCCTACACCCCGTCCGTGCACGGCATCGAAAGCCTGCGACCGACGGTGATGGGCACGCGCCACATGGCGGTCGCGGGTCACTATGGCGCGGCGCACGCGGCGTTCGCGATCCTCGAGGCGGGCGGCAACGCCGTCGACGCCGGCGTGGCGGCGGGTATCGCGCTCGGGGTGCTGCACAGCGACCTCGTGAACGTCGCCGGCGTGGCGCCGATCATGATCTATCGTGCGGCGACGCGCGAGGTGCTGACGATCAGCGGCCTTGGCTGGTGGCCGCGCGCAGTGACGCCGGACTTCTTCCAGCGGCGCTTCGGCGGCGCAATTCCAACCGGCATCCTGCGCACCGTCGTGCCGGCGGCGCCGGACGCGTGGATCACGGCGCTCGAGCACTACGGCACCCTGAGCTTCGGCGACTGCGCTTCGGCCGCGATCCGCTTCGCGAGCGAAGGCTTTCCGATGCATGCGCTGATGTCGGAGATGATCGCCGAGCATGCCGACGACTATCGCCGCTGGCCTTCGAATGCCGCCATTTATCTTCCGGACGGTCGACCGCCGCGCGCGGGCGAGCGCTTCGTCCAGCGCGACCTCGGACGTACGCTGCAATACATGGCGGACGAGGAGCGCGCCGCCGCGCGAGGCGGCCGGGCGGCGGGCCTCGCCGCGGCGCGCCACGCGTTCTATCGCGGGGACATCGCGCAGGCCATCGTCGCGTTTCATCGCGCAAACGACGGTTTGCTTGCGGAGGAGGACCTCGCCGCCTTTCGCGTGGCGATCGAGCCGCCGGCCAGGACCCGGTTCCGCGATCTCGACGTCTACGCGTGCGGCGCCTGGTGCCAGGGTCCCGTGCTGCTCGAGATGCTCAATATCCTGGCCGGCCCCGATCTCCGGACGATGGGACACAACTCGGTGGATTACGTGCATGTGATCACCGAGGCCATGAAGCTTGCGTTCGCGGACCGCGAGCGCTATATCGCCGATCCGAGGTTCGTCGAGGTTCCGCTCGGCACGCTGCTGTCCGAGCCGTTCGCACGCTCGCGTCGCGAGCGCATCGATGCGAAGTGCGCGTCACCCGGCATGCCGCCGCCCGGCGACGTGCCGGGCGTTATCGCGCACCACGACCCGCAGGCGACCGTCCATCGCGCTGCGGCGGGCGCGCACGACACGTCGTACGTCAGCGTCATCGATCGCGACGGCAACGTCTTCACCGCGACGCCGAGCGACCCTTCATACGACATGCCGGTCGTTCCCGGAACGGGGTTGTGCCCGTCTTCGCGCGGCTCGCAAAGCTGGGGCGATCCGTCGCATCCCTCGTCGGTCGCGCCCGGCAAGCGCCCGCGGCTCACGCCGATGGGTACGCTTGCGATCCTGCCCGACGGGAGTCCGCTGCCGATCGGAACGCCGGGCGGCGACGTGCAGGCGCAGGCCGTCCTGCAGGTGCTCCTGAACATGACCCTGTTCGGCATGACGCCGCAGCAGGCGGTGGAGGCGCCCCGCTTCGCGACCTACAGCTTCCCGGATTCCTTCGAGCCGCACAGCTATTCGCCGGGGCTGCTGTACGTCGAAGACCGTGTCGCGCCCGCGGTACGCGACGCGCTGCGCGGTCGCGGCCACACGGTGATGGATTGGCCCGACTTCGTATGGCGCGCCGGCGCCGTGTGCGTGCAGCGCCCCGACCGCGCGAACGGCGTCATCGCCGCGGGCGCCGACCCGCGGCGTCCCTGCTACGCCGTGGGCTGGTGAGTCGCGCGCGCTGCCGACGGCGGAACCGGCAGCGGCGCGATCCTCTCGGGAATGAGCCCGGCAGGACGAAAACGCAGCATCAGGATCAGCACGACGGCCACCAGGAACTCGCGCACGGCGGCGCCCTGCACCGGCGTCAAGCCGTGGAACAACGGGATCGCGAAGCGCGACCCTTCGAGCAGCAGCACCACCGCAAACGCGCCGACGATGGCGCCGCGATTGTTGCCGAGCCCGCCTGCGAGCAGCGCGAGCTTGATGTAGAGCGTGAACAGCGGCACGAAGATGTCCGGCGCGATGTACGACGTGTAATGCGCGTACAGCGCCCCCGCGATGCCGAGCGCGGCGGAGCCGAGCGCGAACGCCTTCACCTTGAAGAGCGTCACGTGCTTGCCGGCAACGGATGCGACCTGCTCGTCGTCGCGGATCGCGCGCAGCACGCGGCCGAACGGTGACGCGCGCAAGCGCTCCGCGCCGAGGTACGCGATCGCGACGATGACCGCCACGATGGCGAGATACAGCAGGTTGAACTGCTCGGGCGAAAGCGCGCCGCGATACGGTCCCGGGATGCCGGAGATGCCGTCGGTGCCGTTGGTAAGCGGGATCGCGTTGCTCGCCACGATGCGGATCGTCTCGGCGAAGCCGAGCGTGACGATCGCGAGGTAATCGCCGCGCAGGCGCACGGTGACGAGCGACACCAGCGCACCCACCCCCGAAGCGATCACGCCCGCGGCAACGATGCCGAGCGCGATGGCGACACCGCCCTTGGTCAGCAACGCGCTCGTGTACGCGCCCACGGCGAAGAATCCGACGAGGCCGAGGTTCACCATGCCGGCGAAGCCCCACATCACGTTCACGCCGAGCGCCATCAGGGCATAGATGCCCGCGGACACGGCCATGGCGATGAGGTAGTTCTCCATGTCAGTGGCGGAGCGGCGCCCGATGCCGTCCCATCTACGCCGCCTGGCCCAGAATGCCGCGCGGGCGCAGCGTGAGAACCAGCAGGATGGCGGCAAAGCCCACGACGCTGCGGTAGTCGGGCGACAGGAAGAGCAGGCACAGCTCTTCGCCGATGCCGACCGTGAGCGCGCCGACGACGGCACCCGGAATGCTGCCGAGGCCGCCGACCACGGCGGCCGCGAACACCGACAGGATGGTGCGAAAGCCCGTCAGCGGATCGATCGTCGTGTCGAGGCCGATCAGCATGCCGCCCAGTCCCGCGAGCCCCATGCCGACGAAATTCACCAGGCGCCCGATCGTGTCCGCATCGATGCCCTTGATGCTGGCGAGCATGGGGTTGTCGGCAACGGCGCGCATCGCCTTGCCGGTGCGGGTGAACCCGAGGAAGGCGAACAATGCCGCCATCGCGACCACGGCCACGAGGAGGTTCTCGATCTGCTGCGGCCCTACGCGAATCGACCCGATGCGCAGGTCGCGCGCGATCGGCAGGTCGTAGCCGCGCAGCTCGTTGCCGAACACGAAGCGCACGATGTTCTCGAGCGCGATGGTCAACGCGATCGACGCGATGGCCGTCGTGATGTAGCCGGCGGGCCGGAAGCGCTTCAGCACGATCTCGTCGCTGGCGACACCGACGAGGCCGGCGGCCACGAACGCCATGGCGAGCGACGGCAGGATGGGCCAGTGGAAGGTCGCGTTCGCCACATAGCCCGCGAACGCGCCGACGGTCGCGTGCGATGCGATGGCGAAGTTCGGGAAGCGCAGCACCGCGTAGATCGCGGTGAGGCCGATGGCCGGCACGGCGAGGATCGTGCCCGCCATCGCGCCGTTCACGACGAGCTGCGCCACCTCCGCGAGCGACGCCATCGGCCCGTCAGGCGACCTTGAGGAGCACGAACTTGCCGTCGGTCGCCTTGTTGTAGCGGAACTTGCAGTCGATGATGTCGCCGATGTCGGTGAAGTCGCAGGGCCCGCTCGCGCCTTCGTAATTGATGTCCTTGCCCTGCGCGAGCAGCTTGAGCCCCTCCACCGCGCTGTACACCTTGGTGCCGTTGCCCTGCGAGATCTTGCGCACGGTGTCGTGGATCGCCGTGCCCGTGGCCGCGTTGGCCTTGGCGATCGCGAGCGTCACGAGGCTCGCCCAGTCGGTCGCCTGCGTCTCGTAGGAGTCCGGCTCGGCGACGCCGAGGCGCTTCTTGGCGAGCTCGTACGCGGGCGATGAAATGTCCGAGGAAGGCTGCACCGTGATGACGCCTTCGGTGACCTCGTGCGGCAGCGAATCCAGCACCTTGGTGGTCACCGCGTACGACTGGGCGAAGCGCATGCCCTTGTAGTCGGCGCGGTACAGGTCGCGCAGCAGGATCGTGACGTCGGGCGCGTAGCCGTTGAGGTAGATGAGGTCGGGATTGGTGCGCAGGGCCTGATCGACTTCCGAGCGGTAGGTCGTCTTGTCCTTGTCGTAGATCAGCGTGCCGACCATCTGCGAGCCGTGCTGCTTCAGCACCTCGGTCGCGCGCTCCTGCGTGGGTTGCGCGAACGGCGCCTGGATCGACATCATGAAGCAGCGCTTCACGCCGAGCGAAGCGATGAATTCCGCGTGCTTGCCGGCCTGCAGGTAGTTGTTCGGCTGCGTGCGGATCAGGTAACCCTGATGCGGCAGCTTGGTGATGGAATCGGCACCGGACACCGTGGTGAGGAAGGTCTTGCTCTCCCAGCACAGCGGCGCGACGGCCGTCGTGACCGCCGATGCCCACGTGCCCATGATCGCGGGAACCTTGGTCACGTCGATGAGCTTGCGCGCGGCACGCACGGCCGCTTCGGGATTCGTCTGGCCGTCTTCCACGACCAGGACGACCTTGCGACCGAGCAGTCCGCCGGCGCCGTTCACCTCGTCGATCACCGCCTGCATCGCCTTGGCCATCCGCGGACCGTCGAATCCGCCTGCGCCGGTGAGCGGCGTCAGCACGCCGAGCTGCAGCGGCGCGCCCTGCGCGCGCACGACGCCCGGCAGCGCGGCCGCGAGCCCGAGCGCGCCGCTCGCCTGCATGAATCGACGACGGGATGGTGCGGTCTCGACGCTCATCGGTGCTCCTCCTCCATGTTCATTGGGAAAGTCGCCTCGGCGCACGGTCAGCCACCGAGGAAGATGCGCCGGATGTCGGGGTCGGCGGCGAGCGTGGCAGCGACGCCGTCCCGGTGATTGCGGCCGTCGACGAGGATGTACGCACGATGCGCGATGGTCAAGGCTTCGCGCGCGTTCTGCTCGACCATGGCGATCGCCGTCCCGGCGCGATTGATGGCGACCACGTCCTCGAACAGCCGTTGCGCGGCGATGGGCGACAGGCCCGCCGAAGGCTCGTCGAGCAGGAGCATCTTGGGCTCGACCATCAGCGCCATCGCCATCGCCAGCACCTGCCGCTCCCCGCCGGACAGCGCACGTGCCGCGGTGCGGCGCCGCTTCGCCAGGATGGGAAAGCGCTCGAACGCGGCCTCGATACGTGCCTTCGCGGTGCGCGGCTCGATGAAGCCGCCCATCTCGAGGTTCTCGCGCACCGTCATGCTCGGAAAGATGTTGTTCTCCTGCGGCACGTACGCGATGCCGAGCCGGCTGATCTCGCGCGGCAGATGGCCGCCGATCGCCTGCTCGCCCAGGCGGATCTCGCCGCGTCCCGGCTTCAGCAATCCCGCGATCGTCTTCAACAGCGTCGACTTGCCCGCGCCATTGGGTCCGATGACGCTCACGAGCTCGCCTGCGTCGACGCGAAGGTCGACGCCTTTGAGGACCTCGTCGGTAGCCGAATATCCGGCGACAAGGCCCTGCACGCGCAGGAGCGCGCTCGCACGTTCTCCGTCGAGGCGGCGCTCCGGGTGGCCTACCCGCGGACGAGCGTCGGGTGTTGGGTCGGCGCGATTCATTGCCGCCGCCCCATGTACGCCTCCTGAACCGCTCCGTCTGCGGCGATCTGCGCGAAAGACCCTTCCGCGAGGTTCCTCCCCTCGGCGAGCACCACGACGTGGTCGCAGAGCTCCGCGATCGTGTCCATGTGGTGCTCGATCAGGAGTACGGTGAGGCCCTCGTCGGCGAGGCGCCGCAGGTGCTGCGCGATCTCGCGCGCGAGCGAGGGGTTCACGCCGGCCACCGGCTCGTCGAGCAGGACCACGCGCGGGCTCGCCATCAGGACGCGGCCGATCTCCAGGAGCTTCTTCTGCCCGCCGGACAGACGTGCGGCCGGCTCGTTCAGCACGCGCACCAGATTCAGCCGCTCGGCGATGCGGTACGCGGCTTCGATGAGCTCGGCCTCGCGCTGCCGCGCGTCCCGCGAGCGCACGAGCGCGGGCGCGACCGCTTCGCCCGGCTGCCGCGTGCCGTAGAGCAGCAGGTTCTCGTAGACGCTCAGGCGCGGAAAGCCGCGCGCGATCTGGAACGTGCGCACGAGGCCCGCGTGGGCGATGCGATCGGGGCGCCATCCGGTGATGTCGTGCCCCTCGAACACCACTTCGCCCGAGTCGGGCGACACGACACCCGAGATGCAATTGAAGAGCGTCGTCTTGCCCGCGCCATTGGGACCGATCAAGCCGGTGATGCGATGCGGCTGCACGCGCAGGTGCACCCCTGCCAGCGCGTGCACACCATAGAAGCTGCGCGTCAGGTCGCGGACCTCCAGCAGCGCTTGCGGCATCCCGGCTCTTGCAGCGCTCACTCGGTGAGCAGCGACGGCACCACGAAGGCGGCGATCAGGCGTCCGGCGTGCGCATCCGCGTCGGTGAACCACCCGGCCTCGTGCGAGATGTTCATCGTGCCGAGGCGACGGCCGCGCCATGCAAGCGGCACGTTCATGATCGCGCCGACACCGAGGCTCGCGATGAGCTCGTGATCGGCGAACGCTTCGCGCACTTCGTCGGGATTGCGGGCGACGAACACTTCGCCGCGATCAAGCACGACGCGGCTCCACGGCGTGCCGCGCTTCTGCTTGCGGCCACCGACCGGATAGGCGACGGTGTTGCTGCTGTAGATGCGCTCGACCTCAGCGGTCGCCTCGTGCACGCGCATCATCGTGAAGAGCTTGTGGCCGATCACCGCGCCGACGAGGCGGTCCACCTCCACGAACAGCGCCATGGGATCGGCCGCGGTCGCCGAGACGTCGGCCAGCCGGGACAGGTCGGCGAGGGTCAGATTGCGGCGCGTTGCGCTCATCGGCATGCCGTTGGAATCGAATGCGGACGAGTCTACGCCACCGCGCCGGCGGCTTAGAATGGGCGATCTCTCCGGGCACAAGACCCGGCTCACTGGAGGAGGTCACGATGCGCAGAAGGCAAGTGCTGAAGGCCGGCGGTGCCACGCTCGCCGCGCCGCTGCTGGTCCCGTTGTTGCGGCCGCTCGACGCGTTCGCCAAGACGGAGCAGATCGTCGTCATGACGTGGGGTGGCCAATGGGGCGACGCCATGCGCGACAACGTCGACGCCGCGTTCGAGAAGGCCACCGGGATCAAGGTCGTGCAGGACCGCGGTGCAAGTCCCGCGGATCGCATCACCAAGCTCAAGGTCAGCCAGAACAATCCGGTTGCGGACTGCTTCCAGCTCGCCGACGGCCTCGTGCCGCTCGCGATACGGCAAGGCGTCGCCGAGAAGATCAATCGCGACTCGCCGCGCATGCCGAACCTGCGCAACATGATCCCGACGTTCTGGAACGACTACTGGGTGCCGCAGATCTTCTCGGTGATCGGCATCGTCTACAACACGAAGGAAGTGAAGAGTCCGCCCACGGGCTGGTCCGACCTGTGGCGCCCGGAGTTCAAGGGCCGCGTGGTGCTGCCCGAGATCTCGCACTCGATCGGCTCGTACATCATCCCGATCGGCGCGGTCGCCGCGGGCAAGCCGCCCGGCGACGAGGACGCCGGCTTCGACATGCTGAAGCGCATGGCGGCGTTGCGCCCGATCTGGGCGAAGGACACCGACACCATGATGAACTCGATGCGTACCGGCGATGCGGTCATCGGCATCCTGTACAAATCGCAGACGTACACGGTGAAGGGCTACGGCGCGCCGGTGGAATGGGTCTATCCGAAGGAAGGCGGCATCGCGTACACGTCGGGAACCTGCATCGCGAAGGGCACCAAGAACCTCGAGGCTGCGGAGGAGTACATCAACACGACGATGGATCCGACCGTGCAGACGTTCGCCGCCCGCATCTACAACTATGGCGGCACCAACAAGGACACCATCACCAAGCTGCCGCCCGAGCTGCAGGAGCGCGTGAAGTTCCCGCAGGACCAGCTCGATCGCCTGATCAAGCTCGACCTCGGCATGATGACGGACCGCCGCGCGAACTGGGTCGATCGCTGGAACAAGGTGGTCGCCGGCAGCTGATGTCGCGCGCCGGCTCGACCACGCTGTGTCACCTCGGCTGGCGTGACAACCGCGACGGGTTCGACGTCGCGCTGGCCGTCAACCGCCTGCTGCGGCATGGCGCGGCCGCGTGGTGGCTGACCGCACCGCAGGCGGCCGCCGAGGCAGGCGACTATGTCGTCGCACTCGACGCGCACCAGCGCCGTGCGCTGGCGCGTCTCGAAATTCGAGTGGGCGACTGGAGCGGCGCCGTTCCGTCGGGTGCTCGTCCGCTGGTGTCGCCCTCGGTTTGCCTCTTCGCGGGTACCGCGTCGCGATTTCCCTATTTCGCGTATTACGCGCTCGCGCTGCTGCGCCTCGGCCTCGACTACGTACCCTGCGATGGCGCCTCGCTCGCGCACGATGTGCTCGATGACGCGAACCTGCTCGTGCTGCCGGGCGGCTTCTCGACCTGGGGCATCGACGCAGCCGAGACGGCCCCGGGTGCCGATGCGCGGGTGCGCGACTTTCTCTCGCGTGGCGGCACGGCGATCGGCTCGTGCGGCGGCGCGTTCTACCTCTCGTCGGGACGGCCGGGATGGACCGGCACCGCGCAGGCGAAGCCGCTCTACACGCACGAGTACCTGCAAAGCGGCGTCGGCGTGGTGACGCTCCGGATGCAGCCCGGGCCGCTCGCATTCGGATGCCCGCCGACGGTGGAAGTGCCGTACTACCACGGCCCGATCTATGACGAGCTCGGTGCCGGTATCGAGGTCGCCGCGACATTCCACACATTGAGCCTGCCGGGGCGGCTGGCGATCGACAATCCCCTCGACGCGCAGCGCTTCCAGCGCGAGATGGCGGGGAAGCCGGCCATACTCGACGCCCGCGGTTCCCGCGGGCGCGCCGTTCTCTTCTCGCCTCACCCGGAGATGGGCGATCTCGTGCGCAAGTACATCGCGCTCGACGGCTACGTTCGTCACTACCTTCCCATCCGCGGGTTCGGCACGATGCGCGACACGCTGCGCCACTACCGCGTGACCGATGCGCCCAGCTTCCGGCTGGTGCTGAACGCGGTGCATCACCTGATGTGCGACGAGGCGACGCGCACGGTTTCGCGCCGGCCTTCCGCCGCCGCGCACGACGACGGTCTCGTCGACGTGTGCCGGCGCGCACTCGAGACGCTGCCACCGTTCGGTGCAGGCGAGGAGAACGAGCTGTTGCGCGATGTCGCCTCGGGCATTGGTGCGAGGCTCGACGTGACCATGGCCGAGCCCCGGGAAGCTCGACCGGCCACGCAACAGCTGGCCGCTTCGATGTCGCACCTGGAGGCGACGATGCGCGATCACTTCGCGAACGCGTCGGGCGGCACGGCGGCGCAGCACCTGATGGAAGCCGACCTCGCGGTCGCGCTGCTCCAGTGCGCAACACGCGTCGCGCGCTTCGACGTCGCGCTCACCGCACGATGAGCACCGACGATCCGGACGTGCGCCTCGAAGGCGTCAACAAGCGCTTCGGCGCGGTCGCGGCCGTGCAGGGCGTCAGCATCGACATTCCGCGCGGCAGTATTTTCTCGCTGCTCGGACCCTCGGGCTGCGGCAAGACCACGACCTTGCGTCTGATCGCGGGCTTCGAGCAGCCGGACTCGGGCGAGGTCTACATCCGCGGCCAGCGCGTGACCGCGACGCCGCCGTACCGGCGCGACTTCAGCATGGTCTTCCAGAGCTACGCGCTGTTTCCGCACTTGACGGTCGCCGACAACGTCGCCTTCGGATTGCGCATGCGCCGCGTTCCGCGCAGCGAGCGCGCGGCCGCGGTGCGCAACGCGCTCGAGCTCGTGAAGCTCGCGCCGCTCGCGGATCGCCATCCGCGGCAGCTCTCGGGCGGACAGCAGCAGCGCGTCGCGCTCGCGCGCGCGATCGTCGTGAAACCGGCGGTGCTGCTCCTCGACGAGCCGCTGGGCGCACTCGACAAGATGCTGCGCGAGGAGATGCAGGTCGAGCTCCGCAATCTCCAGCAGCGGCTCGCCATCACTGCCGTCTTCGTGACGCATGACCAGGAGGAGGCGCTCACGCTCTCGGATCGCGTGGCCGTCATGCGCAACGGCGTCATCGAGCAGACCGGCGCGCCGCGCGACATCTACGAGCGACCGCGCAACGAGTTCGTGGCCGGCTTCCTCGGCGCGAGCAACTTCATCGACGGCACCATCGTCGCCAACGACGCAACGGCATCGATCGTGGAGACGCCCGGGGGGCGCATTCCGATGGCGCGCGACGCCGGCGCGATCGGCGAGCACGTGCGGCTCGCGATCCGTCCCGAGCGCGTGCGCGTCGAGCGCGGCGGCGACGGCCTGGCTGCCCGCGTGCGCGATGTCGTGTACCGGGGTCCGATCACGCACCTTTACCTCGACAGCGCAGCGGGCCCGCTGCTGTCCTACCGTCAGAACGCGGGATCGGAGGCGTGGCGCCAGGGCGAGGCGGTGCGCTGCGCCTGGGACGCCGCGAGCGCCATCGCCGTCGAGCCCGAGCGCCGATGAAGGGACGATGGGCCGTTGCGCTCGTGCTGCCGCCGCTCGCCGCCGCGATGCTGCTGTTCGTCGGGCCCCTGCTCTACCTCTTCTGGGTCAGCCTGCACACGCCGTCGCAAAGCGAGCTCTACGGGCCCGCGCTGACGCTGCGGAACTACACGGGCGTCCTCACCGACCCGTTCTATCTCGGCATCATCCGACGCACGCTGGGCGTGGCGACCGTGATCCTCTGCCTGGCGCTGTTCCTCGGCTATCCCGTCGCGTACTTCGTCGCGCTGCAGCCGCCGCGCCGACGGATGACCATCCTCCTCCTGCTGCTGTTCCCGCTGATGGTGAGCAACGTCGTGCGCGCCTACGGCTGGGTGGCGATACTCGGACGTCGCGGCGTGATCAACACGACGCTGCGCGACATCGGCCTGATCGACGTGCCGCTCGACCTGCTCTACACCACCGGCGCGGTGGTGGTCGCACTGATGACGATCCTGCTGCCGTACATGGTGATCTCGATCGCCAACACGCTCTCCGCGCTCGACCGGCGCTACGAGGAGGCCGCGCAAGCGCTCGGCGCGGGGCCGGTGCGCACGTTCCTGCACGTCACGCTGCCGCTGTCGACCCCGGGCGTGGCGTCCGGGATGCTGCTCGTGTTCCTGCTGACGCTGAGCGCGTACGTGACCATCACCCTGCTCGGCGGTCCGCGCTCCAAGCTGCTGGTCAGCATGGTCTACGACAGCGTGACGGCGTTCGAATGGCCGCGCGCGGCGGCGCTCGCGTTCGTCCTGCTCGCGATCGCGCTCGTCGTGACCGGGCTCATCCTCGGCGTGCTGCGCCCGCGCCGCGTCCAGGGCGCCGGATGACGGCGCAGCGGCTCACCACCGGTCCCGTCGTGCGCGGCGTCGCGACCGCGGTGGCGCTCGCGCTGATCATCGTGCCGATCGCGATCGTCGTCGTGACGGCGTTCTCACCGCTCGACTACTTCGAGTTCCCGCCGCGCAGCTTCTCGCTGCGCTGGTTCGTCGAGTTCTTCAGGCTCGAGAACATGCGCAACGCGTTCACGCTGAGCCTCATGCTGGCGCTGATCGCGGCGACGCTCGCCACGCTGCTCGGCACGATGGGCGCGCTGTTCCTCGCCCGGCGCCGCGGCGCGCTCGCCGCGCTGCTGCAATCGCTCTTCCTGGCGCCGCTGGTTTTCCCGACCATCATTCTCGGCGTGGCGCTCCTGCTGCTCTACAAAACGGTCGGGATGCCGGTGTTCCCCGGACTGCTGCTCGCGCACGCGATCGTGGGCATGCCGTACGCGTTCCGCACGGTGCTCGCCAGCGCACAGGCGCTCGATCCGTCGCTCGAGGAGGCGGGGCAGAGCCTCGGCGCGGGGCCGCTGCGCACGCTGGTGCTCGTCACGTTGCCGCTGATCTGGCAAGGCGTGCTGTCCGGGTGGCTCTTCGCCTTCATCGTATCGTTCGGCGAGCTCAACACTGCCCTGTTCCTCACGGGCCCGGGCATCACCACCCTGCCGATCGAAATATTCAGCTACCTGCAGTTCCAGGGCAGCCAGCTGGTGATCGCGGCAGCGTCCACGCTGCAGATCGCATTGATCATCCTCATGGTCGCGGGCATCGAGCGCATCGTGGGCATGGGCCGTCTCATCCGCGGCCGGTGAACGCACGCGCGACCTGGCGCGCATTCTCGACGAAGACGCC
>Ga0207674_10000517_pt1 | contig 50653 bp, 72 predicted proteins | sample KBSCornC72_FD_184303 | JGI IMG/M metagenome (GOLD analysis project Ga0207674, IMG submission 184303) | Corn rhizosphere microbial communities from Kellogg Biological Station, Michigan, USA - KBS Corn C7-2 (SPAdes) (version 2) | ecosystem: Host-associated > Plants > Roots > Rhizosphere > Soil ... | reverse complement strand
TTTGGAACGAGAGCTTTTTGTGCTCACAGCTTTGAGACATAAGACGTACAGGCAATTGCATACTTCCTTTATCCAGCATGTCCACCATTTCTTCCTCGCTCCACGCACCTGGCACCGACACAGTGGTGGTGATGAAAGGTGGGCTGCCTTCGAGGAGCCCAACCAACAACCATGTATCCCCTGCAGAAATCCAGTCATCCGCAATGAAGGTGCATACAGTTTTTCCATCGGTGGGGTACTTCTTCAGGAACGTCTGCATTTGATTTCTCATCCGCTTACGCTCACTGAGGGAAGGCACAGCCGGCTTAATTGTCGCTGTAGGCGCGTGTCCAACGGTTGTTACTGGCAGGGTAACCACCCCCGTTGTAAAAGACGGCTTAATCTCAAGCTTGGTGAGTCCCAGCTTCTCCATACCCCCATGATTTTTGAGCTTATATTGCAAATGGGTGTGTACAGGTAGCTCCATACACTTCTCTTTCTCCCACTTAACAGCACTCTTATGCAGGGAGTAATAAAGCATCATGCAATCAGAAGCAAAATAAGTGGAGCTATGGTCTTCATAAATCCACATTGGTCGCTGAATGTTGCGGAAGAAGTTCAATGTGTCTGTTCGGTTGTCATACCAGATGCAGCTATAAGCACCGTTGACTCGATTGAACACCTCTGTAATATCAGTCCCACGATATTCATTTAGAGCAACGGCAATGGCCTCTGAATCCACCCCCGTATCTGCCAAGTCTTTGTGGTTGTTCAAGGAGCCGTTATGCACCAGGACAATGTCACCCACATGGAATGGGTGGGCATTCTCGTCAGTGACTTTGCCACTTGTGGCTTTGCGATTGTGCCCAACAAGCAGCGCACCGGTATTCCAAGCTTTGCGGTAGATGTCATCCGCTTCTTTGGACAAGTTGAATTGCTCCGGAGTTGATGCCTCCTTTGCAATCATACACACCCCGCTGTTGAGGACAGTGAATACTCCGGTGCTGTCCTCTCCACGCTCTTTGTCAATGTACAGCAGACGCTTGAAAATATCTTCGTCTGCCTTCATAAGGCCATTAGCCTTATGATTGATAACCCCGACCAGGCCGCACATTAGAAACTCCCTTCGCTTGAAATGCCATCAGAGACAATGAAAGCCGCTGCCCCTGGGGCAATCAGTTGTTCCCGTACCCTGAATCTAGTTAAATCCCTAGATACAAGCTGGTTCAGCAGTTGCTCTCGCGCTAAGTCTGCGTCTGTCATAGTAAGCCGTGAGGACGGAACAGCTGTAGATTCAACTGGAGCTGGCTCATTCAATCTAGCACTCAATGCTCTGGCAAAGGTACCACTACCTTCTGGAACATAAATTGCATCAGCCTGCTTTTTAGGAGCACTCTGATTTTCGTAATATTGCCACACCTTAGCACTGAGCACATTGGAATAGAGGGACTCCTTGTAATACTCAAAGGAGGTGTTAAGGAGAAACTGCCCCTCAATCTTACCGAACAGCTCCAACAGGAACATCCCATATTCTGAAGTGGTGTTCAAGGTGGTTACTTGAGAAAGCCATTCCTCAAACGCTTTCTTCTTCGTTGCCTGCTTGAGACAATCAATAGCCTGCACCCAGGTGTTAATTTGCTCAATGTTAGCTGTGCCATGCATGTGGCGGAATTCCACAGTGCCCAGCTCTGCCAAGGGCAGCAGATTGAGTGCCGTGTACTTCTGCCAATTGCGAGATACCTGTCCCTCTTGCAGGGCCTTGAAAATGGAGAAGGGTGCAGCGAAGTCCATCAAGGGGACACAGAACACATTCTCAAATCGTTCACGTGAAACGAAATCAAAGAACACTTTCTCTGTGACGAGATAGAGCAGGCACAGGCTCTTGAGCTGATCAATTGTGGAGCCCTGCATATTGCAATGCACATGCACCGACGTGCGGTCGCTGTAGCTCTCTTCTGACGGCTGTACAGCTTCAAAGAGGGCAGCAATGGCCTTGGAGACATTCTCCAGCTTCAGCGGAGGGGCTGTGATGAACTCCAGGCCGTTGTTTCTCAAGGAGCCATCAGTGACACTTGTCCAGCCCTTTACGTTCAGCCCATTCTCAATGATGTTGCTACAGTTTTCAATCTCCAGCTCCAGGCCGTATCTATCCAATCCGCGATAGCGGCTACCACATCCAAAAACTTGCTCAATTGAACTCATCTTTTTCCACCACAATTTCTTTAAAGTTTAAACCCCGGCACAAATCTCTCACTTCCTCCGAAAATACAGCATTCACTTTGTAGCTTTTGTTTTTAGGGAAGAACTTGGCCACAGCTAATTCCCTCAAATAAAGCTTCAGCGTGTTGTGTAGGCAGAAAACATCTGACAAAGCAACAGAGAATGATCCCTCTGAAATCTCCTGCATTGCCTGAGTGATACTTGTCTTCTGAGGAATGAGTAGGGCTTCGATGCCAGCAACATTCGTGTGATGCAGCTGGGGATAGCCTGCTTGTCTCAGCCCATCCAGGTCAGCTGGTTTATAGCCCATCACGGCGTGATCTTGCGCAAGGGTGTGAGTGCTGTTGCACAAACTCCTGCGCCATTGCCGGGCGGGGGTGCGCTTAATCAGCAGGGAGTATTTGCCAAACTTACGCCAGGCCGCATGGGGCATGACAGTTTCAATCTCTGTCACAGCAAGCAACTCATTGTTATACGCAACCTCTTTTCTACCTCCCTTATTGTCTATGAGAATAACACCCTCTGAGGAAACGTGGTGCATATAAACAAACTGGGGAGGTTTATCGGGGGTGTGGAGAAGAACGAAACACCCTTTAAAACGCTGTGCTCCATCGTTGTTCAAGACACTAGAAAGGGAGAATTTCATTTGAGGAACTCCATGGCCCAGGCCAGCTCAGGGTATTTCTTGACACACCACAAAGCCCATTCCTTGTTGTTGGTGTTAATTCCAACCTCTACATTAGTCATCTCCGGGGAGTAGCCCATAAAGTTGTGTTTCTTGGCTGCATTTAGCATTGCTTTTGCAATGTCCGGGCGGAAAATCCAGAAATTACTCAACGTGCGGTATTCAACACCAAAGGGCTTGAGGCGAAAGGCACCCGCCTTACCATAGAGCTGTTTGCGTTGCTCACCCTCGTCAAGCAAAAGGGAGGGAATGCCCCACAGGAAATCAAGCTGTTGGATTACATGCTGCCCATAGTTCTTATGGGCTTCCTTGGGAATGGCCCGCCGATCAATAGTGAATCCCACAGCAATATGTCCCCCAGCGCTGCGGAGATTGGCATCAAGGGCCCGAGGGGCTGGGTTAGGCATACCCGTGTAAGCGTTAAAATCAGGATCACAACCGAAAACCAAAGCCTTGGGATGGGTGAGGTGCTTGGGATCAAGGCTGAAGGCGCTTTCCTTGCGGAAGCTCAGGCCCTTGCGCAGAGCACGTCGTGACAAGACATCAATTGTCTTTTGCACATACTCCACAAACTCATCCGCGTCCTTAGCAGGAGGAATGTTGAATTCCACCAGCACATTATCCTCCTGAACAGCAAACCCCTCTCCCAAAATCTTAATGGGCTTTGGTTTCTCTTTCGTGCCTCCAAAATGGCCAATAGCTGAGCAAATTTCCCCCTCCGTGTTCTGCACGAAGATTTCGGGGTCACAGCCAAATGTCAAGATTTCGATTGTCATGTTGCTTCCTTCTCTACAAAAAACATAGTGCGCAAATCATGTGCTGAGTTGTCCATGGCATATCGCGGGTTGTGCCAGTTGACATCCACCAATACATTAAATTCCTTATGGAGCTTCTCTGCCTCTTCCTTAACCCAGGTTTTGTGCCGATCAGCGAACACCACCGCCCCTGTTTTGCCCTTTCCTTTAAAAGCCTTGCAGAAGAGATGCTTGCGGTGATTGTACATTTCCAAATCCACCCCGAAATGGGTTAGAGCGGCAATTTCTTTGTGGTTGGCTTCTAAGGCCCTCTCGTTGAGGTTCCCATATATAAATTTATACAGCGGGGTCGTTTGCAAATCCCCTCCTCTAACTCTCCAAACGCCTCCAAACGTTATACCTGAAAGGTATTCCAATTTCTTGGGTCTAACGGCTGCTTTCTTAGCGATGCCATACACACCAACTGTTGGGAGGGTATATGCTGCAATGTACAAATCGCTGCCCGGAACCTGCAGTTTGAAGGTTACCCCACTAATATTATCAAACAGCTGGTCCTGCTCCTTCCCCAGCTCCAAGAACTTGTCAATTTCCTTTTCATCTGTGCTAGACACCAGGGCGCTAATAACAGCGCCACAAGTGTTATAGATGTACCCGCAGCAATTAAGCCCCTGTGAATGAACAATCATTGGAAAAGCTCCTTACGCAAATCAGAGAGCAAATATTGATTTGCCTCGCTGTAAATTGACATACCTTCAGGGTGCCATTGAACTGCATATCCTTTAACAGTGGGGAAATATACATATTCAGGTTCAACAGGCACCTGCACGTGAATGTCCTTGCCATTATCATCGACATCCACATAAACATCTGACAAAGCATTGCGCATAAACGCACGAATCTCATGCTTGACATCGAATGGGTACATCATCTGGTGATGGATTGAGTTGGTCACAAATTCCTGCCCATCATTTGTCACGACAGTGTGAGTGCCCCCATGATTGTTCACGTGCTGAATCAGATGGCCTCCGGCCAGGCCACACAAGAGCTGCGCTCCACGGCACACGCCGATGATGGGCATTCCAATTGCAATGGCCTGTTTAGCTAGGTCAACCTCGACGATGTCTCGCTTGCTAAGCTGCTGGCCTGCGTGGGTGCGCTTAGACACCCGCTTCCCGTAGATGGATGGACTAATGTCTGCCCCGCCCCAAATTACCAACGCTCCTTTTTCAGTGAGGTCGCGTGGATCACTAGTGGTGATTGTTTCTTCAAAGGGTAATTGATCAAACGGGTAACCACCGGAGTAATATGCGGAATAGAGTTTCATTGGTTTTCCAAGACTTTGATTTCAGGCAGCTTTACTTGCTTGTACGTGTTTGTTTCCCCGAAGCAAATGCCCAGGCTATCTGCAAACTGCCATCTAACGACAGCAAATTGATTTGTAGGTAGGTGCAGCACATGCTTACCCGTGAGCTGCAAAATCTCAATTGAAGCTGGTGGAGCCTCTTTAAACCGCTTGTCAAAGAGTCGATGTGTAATCATCATTTCCTCGCAAACTTACCAAGCACTTCCATAAATTCCTCGTATAGAGGATCGCTGTTGTAGCGTTCCTTAATCACGTCACTTGGAATTGGAATGAACGAATAGGGATCAATGAGGGTTCTTACTTCAGGCCCTTTTTGCCGTTTGTCAAAGACATATTGCTGAATACCAACAACTGAGAGGTTGTAACAAACAACTCTATCCAAAGCATCCCTGCTGAAATGGGTAGTACCTGCTGTCTGTTTAAACCCCATGGTAAAAATCAGCTCATCAAACTTGCGCTCAGTGACGGGCTTTCCAAAGCGCGCGCCAAACTGAGGCATATGCAGGTCTTTGCGCATCAGATATTCAATTGTTTGCTTGAGTGTCCTATCTTTATCTGCGTCAGAAATGTAAACATCCTTGTCGCCCGCCAATTGAGATACAAGCGGTTTTGATGGAGAGTCCAGCAGAAGAGTTTTGCTTCTCTCAAGGATGTTGTGGATAACTCCCTTGGCTTGGGCAGCTACGCTCTGCTTCTCAAACAATGTTTTGAATATCATTTTGTTTGTTCCATGCAAAAGCTCCGTGAGGACACAAACATAGTATTCCTGTCCCTGGTAAAAATACTTCCTGCGGCGCCGCACTCTTCTTTGGATTTAAATCCAGATACAGAGGCAATTGAGGTCCCATTGCTGGTGACTAAACTCAAAACCAAAATCCATGTACTCATTTAACCACCTGAAAATCTTTGTCATGGGTTGCGTGCACCCAGCGGACATATTCTGATCCATAGGGCACATCTGGATAGACATGCCACCAAGGGCCTTCCCGGCCCGAGAAGCTCACTTCGTCAGCTTCGCTTAAGATTACCCAATGCTCAACTGGGCATCCCACAGCAGCTAGGCATTTACTGCCCCATGCTGAGACAGGCTTTAGTTTCACTGTTTGCATAACAGCTCCAGGCATTAAAAAAGCTCCCCAAGGGAGCTTTTTCATTTAAACCACAGCATTGAATATCGCCACGAGGTGGCTGGAGGTAGTCCTGCTGCTCGAAAGCGGAAATATTGCTTGACAAATTTAGTCATGGTTTTCCTTTGTTTGGTGTGCCCTGAGGGATTCGAACCCCCGACCAGCAAGGTAGAAGCTTGCAGCTCTGATCCACTGAGCTAAGGGCACTTTAATTACAGCGTGCCTTGTTCTTGCGGGGGCCGGCAGGCGTAGAGGGGCGTCCCTGCTGCGCAGCAAGCGCGGCCCTCAACTCAGAATTGCGGCTGCACTCAAAAGAGTGTTCCTCACGTTGCGCAGAAAGTTGAGCCTCCAGCTCGGCAATGCGAGAATATGCAATTTCCAGACGTTTATCTAAGTTCTCCATCCAGTCTATTGCTGATACAGGCTCATTCATCTTTACTCTCCAAAGAAACAATCAATAAGAAGATAGAGGGCAACCCCAATAAAGCACCCACAAATGAAATCACCCATGTTGAACTCCCCAGCTCTTGAATGACAACTTGCTAATGCTGCTCAAGGGCAAGCGAGTTTGCCGGCAGAACTTCACAGCATCGAGATAGAATTCAAACGTTTTCATGGGGAGTTACTCCGGATGTTGGGAGATAGAGAGTTCCCAGCATAGCCGCTGCCTCATGCGAGGGGAGGCGATGTTGATGAACAACTTGATTGTTGCTGTCACGCACTGAAAGAACAAACCCTGCTGGGATGTGTACAGCATTGTGCTTTGTAGCAACAGGGGTAATGGTGTAGTTCATTGAGAAAATTCCTCAATTAACGCATCGAGCCAGCGATGGCGGAATTCCTGGACATTCTTCACTGTCAACAACTTCTTTGGAATCTTAAGCTCATGTTTAAGGTACTCCTGGACGTACTCACATTCACTCAATCGTTGCCTAATTATGAGCCTCAACCGATCACCAGACTGGTTCCAGGGTAAATGAGCACAAATATTCTCATAGGGCCGGTCGCGCCAATCGCGGCGAGAACGTTTGTGGGGCAGGGTTGCTTTAGCCTGCTTAAGGGCCTTCACATAGGCCCGATTCACAGCCCCTCTCCTTCGGTGTAGGTGATTTGGATGCATGCAATACGGCGCTCTGTCGCGCCCCGATCAGCGGTAGCTCTATCGCGATGTATTGACGGATAGATGTTAATCCAGCCTGTTTTAGTTTCTGGCTTAACACGCCACAAATACTCCACATCATTAAATGCTGGCATGAAACTGGCGGATTGTGTTGATGTAGGGCACTTATGGTCCGTCCATGCAGCGCCTGGGGCCATATACCGGCTCTGAATTTCTTTCCCCTCGGCCCATGCAATGATGACATCTGCCCAACGATGACGAGTAGTCATTCTTCATCTCCTTTAATGCCCATGGCTTCAAACAACATTTCTTCCAAGAGCTTAGCCTGCACAGCTCTTGTATTTCCACCGGCGGCGGCGGCGGCGTTGGCGTTGGCGTTGGCGGCGTAGGCGGTTCGATCCTTACCAGATAACCACTTCTCCGCCCACTGCCCAAATTTCTCATCTTTGTAGACAGTGAGTGCTTGCAAAATAGCAAACTTAATTAGCACCTCTGTGGCGTCTACACTCTTGATTACCTTTCGAGTGTTGGACACTCCTTTGTCATCTCCAAGCACTGGACAAGGCCCCACCTCAACATAACAGGCAATTGCTCCGGGAGCATACCTGAGTGCATCCAACGGAGACAAAGAAAAATGAAGCCCTTTTGCACAAAGCTTAACTTCACCAAGATGGGTTAGGGTTTCACCATCAACAACCAAACGGCCGTCACCATAACCCAAGCGACGATCTTTCCGAACAAAGTGCCATGCTTTCATGAGTGTTCCTTAAAAGAAGCCGATGATTGCGCCGAAGGGCACGGCGAAAATGCCAACAACACGGGCGATGAGCATTGCTGTGATGGGGCCATCAAGCATGAGAATTAGCTTTGCAATGTTAGCAATCCATCCGAATGTTCCAAAGAGGGCGATCAGGACAATGAACAAACCTGAGAGAGAAAATGCACGTTGAGCTTTCATTTTCAATTCCTTTTTCACTAGTGTTAAACATGGTGCGGGTGGAGAGATTCGAACTCTCAAGCCAAAAGGCGCGGAGGCTTAAACTCCGTGTGTATACCGTTCCACCACACCCGCATATAAAAGAGAGGCAGGAGAAACTAGCAAAAACTATTCCCTTATTTCCTGCCTCTACAAAACTCATTCTTCAAAATAGATGTTAGCAGAATTGTCCAACGCCCTGTTATACATTTCTATGACTTTTTCCGCAACTTCTGCGGCCATTTCAAAGCCATATTTTTCCATGAGCTTGTTGGCAACATTCACAACAGCTTTCTTCTCAAGAGCCATTGCTTTTTCAACTGTGAGGATTTCAACAGCCATTGCCATACGGGTGGCATAGTCGCCCATGCTTTCCCCTTCTTGTTGGGGGTGGGAAGACATCCACTCAGAACGCACATCATTAACAAGCTTCTGCGAGCGCTCTCCATGCCGCTGTGCTTCTGTTTTAGCAGGGGAGCCGTCCCATTGAATTCCACAATCTTTCAATGCTTGACGGGCTGTTTTAACACCCTTCGTAAAACCGTCCTCACGGCCAATAACACGGGATTTAGCAGCTTCAGTGAACAGCAGGGCTCCAAAGAGCTGGCGAATTTCGGATGCTCGGGCATTCATTGTCATGCGCTTGGGGCCATACTTGTCCTGGCCCTTTGCCCCATCTGGGGCTTTCCACCCTGCGACAGTGTCCATTGTGCTTGCCATGGCAATAGCTGCCTGAATGTTGTTTTCCATGTCTTGTGGGGACATCTTCATAACAAGGGCTGCATCCCAAACAACACTAAAACGTCGTTGGTCTCCACTGTCATTAGCAAAGATAGAGACAAGATCAAGAGAGTTCTTAATCTTCCCCGTCAACATTGTAGGAGGGGATGAAATAGGCATCATACCCATTTCAGTAATCACGGCCAATGCTGTCTCAGACATTTTTAACTCCGTTGTTAAAGCTTCACCTGGTTTAGACCACTAGGCTTTATCTTTGCCCCGATCCATGTATGTAGTGTGCTCCCATTTCTCGTGCTTGTGTAAGAACGTTTGTGACTTTTGCACGTAAAGTTGACCCATCTGGTAATTTCGTTTAACTGGGACGTAAAAAAGCCGCCTAAGGGCGGCTTTTATTGGTTTTTGGTGCATTAGACCAGCGCGGGCAAGGGCTTGGCAGCCTTGGCGATGATGTAATCGAGAGTCACCAGCTTGGCCTCGACGGGGCTGCTGACCTGGGCCGTTGCCACTTCGGTGCCCGCCTCAATCATGTGGACGGTGAAATTTCCTGGGGCGTGCTTGATGAACTTGACAGAGCTATCTTTGTACATCAAGGGCACATCTTGTTGCACTTGGCCGATAAGGTTGGCCTTTTGGACCCGGCCTTCTGCGGCCAATTCGAACAGCACAGACAGCAGAGCAGGTGAGAGGGTGTTTTGATTAGTAGCCATGGGATTTCCTTAAAAGTTGATTGGGCGGTGTACAGCACACCCACAGGCCCTCAAAAGCAAGGGCTAGTGGCTAGGCTGTTATTTTGGAGAATGCATTGTGCATCCGTGATGGGCCTGAGTATACAAACTAGCACTGTAATCACTGCCATCCTGTACAAAAGCCGTGACCGTTGGGGGTGTGGTGAATTCCCTCCCCTCCCCATCAGCTGTCCATCTGGTCGACTCCCAAAACATGGGGGCAGCATTACAGGCCCTGACACCTCCACCCATTCCACCAAAGCTATGGTCACGCTGGGCATCCCAAAACACACAGGTTTCACATCTTCCAAGGTTTTCCATTTTCTCATCTCATCACGAAGTCAAACACAAGTGGGAATGATAGCACAACCCCAACAAGAAAACCGAGAAAGAAGTCAATCTTTTTCATGCCTTGCTTTCGTTGTGTGCGGATAGGGGCAGGGTCTTGCCAGCTGGGAACAGCTTTAGGCTCAACAAGCTCTAAATGATTGTCATACACAAACATGCTACACCTCCACTTGATCACCATCGGACAACACCCAGCAATAGCCACCTGTTGGCATCTTGCCCCCGTGCCATGTGCCTTCCCATTTCAAGGTTTCAGCCAACGCATGCAGAGCTAGGGCATGATTTAGCTCTACAGACATGCTGATGTCCCATGGATAGTCGGCGGTTGCGCCGAATGCCACAGCACGCACGCGCTGACTGCGCTTAATTGGTGTCAAATATGACACTGTGGTGATTGCTTGTCTCATATTATAAGCACATAATATATACAGACCATCCACCACAGCCAATAGATACTAATATCAACAGCATTATAATAGCAGTATCTAGGAAGCTATCAATAGCTTTGATAATAGTCCTAAGCTTGTTCATTGATATTCCCCTTAATAACCTGTGGGAAATAGTTCAATCTATCTGGGTAGGTCCAGCTTTGTACCTCCCAAAGAGTATCCTTATGCTTACGTACTTCAGTTTGACTACCGTGTTTCCGAAGAGAAGCAGCTGCTTTATATGCTTCTTCGGAAGTGTCAAAGTATTCACATTTCATCCTCTTCTCCTCAAGTATTAATAAGGACATGTGCCCATGTGCCATCTTTCAATGTGCCTGATGCCATAGAGAGTTCCCAGCCCAGGCGTTTCATCAGAGTTTGAGCAGCATACCTATGATTTGCCTCACCATTAAGGTGATGGTCCCATTCAACAAAAATGGTCCTGGCTTCACAAGAAGCCTTGATTCGGCTGGGTTTGGTATTTGTTGGGCCAATATACTTGGTGCGGATGGCTTGCATATTCATTCTCCTTTGCAAACAAAGTTGGGGACATAGAGGGCTGTTGCCCTCCCTGCAGGGGCTACAGCACGCCAGGGCACAGGTCCATGGAAGCGCTGGGACACCTGGACAACAACAGCGTTAGCCCCCATGTATCTAGCTGCCTTCTTCAGGGCCTCCAGGGCCTCGTCAGTGCTGCCGTAGGTGCGCTTGGTGACAGAGACATAGCCCAGGGTTTTAGCGCCTTCTGGAGCCTGTTCAACAACACAGACAGCACCAATGTAGCCTGTTGCTGGGGCCACCTGTGTGGCCTTTGTGCTCATTACGTCACGGCCGGGGCCTGTGGCGCAGCCTGCAAGCAGCAGGGAGAGAAACAGGGCTGTTTTCATGGATGCTCCTAGCATTCGTTATCAATGATGCGGACTTCCGTATTGCGGCGGTCCTGAAAAAACCTAGCTTGATTAAAGCTAGATTCTAAATCATCTGAGGCAAAAACCGTATACCAATTATATGAATGTGTCTTTTCCTGCACCTCATACCTGTAGTTGTATAAACCTTCTGCCTTGCTACGTGGAGTGATGTCCATTCTGTGTTCTCCCTTCAAGTGGAACTTCCGGTTGCCTTGGCGATGGCGGCCCCACCGATGATCGCCACGGGGATAAGAGCGGCAATAAGAATTTGGGTTTGGTAGGACATGCTAGCTTCCAGTGGGTTGCTGTTGCCTCTATTGTCTCCTTGTTTAGGAAGAGAGTCAAGCACTTTCTTCAAGTGTTACACATTGCCTTTTGTGTGCTCAAGACATGGACTAAAGGGACAACATAACAGCCCTACTGAGAACATGGCTAATGTGGGGAATGTTAATGAAATGTTAAGGAGATGTTAATAAATACCATCCAAACCCCCATTTTCATGCCTTTTAGTTCTATTAAACATGCCTTTCTATGACCTTCCTGACCGCCTAGGAGCGATTTAAATTGAGGGGCTAGGGGGTAGGCTAGGGTGGGGTGATTTAAATGCCTCAAAACGTGCCCCCTGTTGGTGCACTTGTGTTGTTTATGTGCTATCAGTGTGACTGGCTGTAACCGTACATGCGACAACGGATGTTATGTAAACAGACAGAGCATGCAGTCGAATGCATGTGTGGACCTGTCGTTTTGGGTGTGATAGGCTGGAAGGTTGTCCCTCGGGAGAGGGGGTGGGGGAAAACTTGGCTGCGTGGGGAAAGGTGTAACCCACCTTGCTATGCTGCTTATATTTTTTAGAAACAGACACGTCTGCCTTTTGGTGAATGGAAAACAGGCTGTGGAATGGGATGAAGCTACCCAGACACCTCTTTGGTGTTTTGAGAGCTTCTAGACATTTGTAGCAACCCAGCAAACAGTATTGATGTGCGGGTGGAACTCTCCAACTTCCACTGCACTAACGTTCCGTGGAGGACAGTGATGTTTATTTCATCTGTAAGTACGTCAAAGCTTGAATTACGCTGAAATCTGTGCTACCCTAATACATTAAACATTCTGTTTAATACAGTAATTATATAATTACATTATATAATTAATACATTACTATATATATAATTATATATATAACAACTATAAATATATATATAATATAAATATAACAATATATTATATAAATATAAAAGAATAATAAAAAGAAAGAAATACATTAACACTACGTATTAATGTAAAGAAAGAAAAAGAAGAAGTCTACGACTTCCATACGCTGTAGAACAAACGTTCTCCGCTTGGTGCTACGAACGTACACACAACACGCTGTCACCAAGACAGCGGCAGAGCGTCGGCTACCTGAAGCAGCCTCCTTAATGTAGTTTTACATCAAAGCTTGAAATAGAGATAAAAATATGATATAATAGATGTATAGAATGAATTAATACGCTGTTCGCTTTGTTGCTCACAGCGAATAAAAACAACAAACGTCGGGCCCTTTAGGGGCCCTCCTTATGTGGAAAACAACAAGGAACTACGCTGTAAAATGACAAGCATGCTCACTGACTCGGCCAACAAACGGGCCGCTGCCGAGAAGGCAGAAGAACTCAAGCAGCTGCGCCAAAAACGTCTGGCGCTGGTTGCCAAGCGCAATCACCGCTCGGACGAAGTGAAGATTGAAACGATTAAAACCTACCTCGCCCTTGGCGGGAATTTAACCCTCACATCTGCCTCGACGGGCATTGCCTACACGACGTTGAAGGTGTGGAAGGCCAGTGCCTGGTGGAACACGGTGATTACCGAGCTTCGAAAAGAAGAGAAACTCCTTCTCTCGACAAACACCAAGAAACTGATGAAAGTGGCTATGGAGGCTTTGGCGGATAGGGTGGAGAATGGCAACCACATATATGACCAGAAAAAGGGTAAGCTTATTCGCAAACCCTTGGAAGCGAAAGACCTCCATAAAATCTCTGTGGATTTAATCGACAGGGCACAGGTATTGGATAAGGCCACAGAAGAAACTGTGAATATCCAGAATGACGAAGACAAGCTTAGTAAACTCGCTGAACGATTTGCAGCCCTTGCATTAAAAGCTGCCGAGAGACAAGCAAATATTAATACAGGTGAAGTTGTAGATATTCAATCTAAGGAAATTACAGAGGAATGAAACTAACAGCAGCCGTAGTCAGAGGGTTTGTTGGCTCCGTACTGGCTTCTGGCTTTGACGGTGCTGTCGAATCTCCTGATTTCCATGATGAGTGCTGGGAGCTTTGCACCAGCCCAAATAAGTTTGTTGCGATAGCCGCTCCACGTGGCCATGCCAAATCCTCCGGCATTACTCTCGGATATGGTTTAGCAACGCTCTTATTCAAAGAGCGTAAATTTATGCTGCTGGTCTCAGATACTGAGTCACAAGCAGCATTATTCCTTGGTAACTTCAAACAACAATTACAAGACAATCAAGAACTAATTGATTTGTTTGACTTGCAAAGAGATGAAAAAGGTAAAACTAAGTTCATCAAGGAAACTGAAACAGATATTATTGTTGAGTTTAAAGACGGGGAGAAGTTTCGGATAATTGCTAAGGGTGCCGAACAAAAGCTTCGTGGATTGCTGTGGGACGGCTCCCGCCCTGACATCATTCTCTGTGACGATTTCGAGAATGACGAACTTGTGATGAACAAGGAACGCAGGGAGAAGATGCGGAGGTGGTTTACAGCCGCTCTGTTGCCCTGTAGAGCCGACAAAGGCGTTGTCCGCATAGTGGGTACCATCCTACACATGGACAGCCTTCTAGAGCGGCTAATGCCCAAGCAGATGTCAGGTGCAACAAAGCACACCGACCTCAAGACTTGGAGCAGCAAGCCAGTTGGGATGTGGAAGAGCGTTAAATACCGCGCACATAATAATGACTTCACTCAGCTATTATGGCCACAGAAAAAGAAAGCTCAGGATTTCATTGATATTAGAAATGATTATCTGGAGCAAGGGCTCTCAGATATTTATTCTCAAGAATATTTAAACCATCCAATTGACGAAACTACTTCTTATTTCAAGCGTGGTGATTTTATTGCCATGTCTCAAGAAGACAAGAAGATGAAATACAACTACTTTGTCACCGCCGACTTGGCGATTTCTGAAAAGGAAAAAGCTGACTTTTCTGTATTCATTGTGGCTGGTATCGATGAGAATAGAATGATACATGTCAAGCATGTTATTCGTGACCGTTTGGACGGCAGAGAAATTGTTGATCAGCTCATTGCTCTCCAGCGCCAATACAATCCTATGGCTGTCGGTATTGAGGACATGCAAGTGTCTAAGTCTATTGGGCCTTTCTTGAATGAAGAGATGCTAAAGACTCAGCAATTTATCAACTTAATTCCTTTGAAGCATGGAGGCAAGGACAAGTTAAGTCGTGCCAGGTCCATCCAGGCTCGTATGAGAGCTAGGGGCGTTAAGTTTGATAAAGAGGGAGATTGGTATGCTTCCTTTGAAGAGGAATGTATTCGCTTCCCAAGGGACAGGCATGATGACCAAGTGGATGCCTTTGCTTATTTAGGCCTAATGCTCGATTCGTTAATCGAAGCCCCTACCCAACAAGAAATGGACGAAGATGAACGAGATGAACAATTACAGCGAGCCAACTTCGGACATGGACGATCCCGAATCACCGGCTATTGAGCAGGCTGAAAAGCCAGACCTGAGAAAGATGGTTGAGGAAATCAACCTAGCTTTGACGATGGACGAGCAAACGCTGTCCAAAATCTCCAGCCAAGTTTCTGATGGTTTTGAATACGATATGGAATCCCGCAGGGAATGGGAAACCAATCTAGAAGACTGGACCAAGCTCTCTCTCCAGATTAGAGAAGAAAAAACGTTCCCCTGGCCCAAGGCCTCTAACGTCAAATACCCCCTCTTGTCCACTGCGTCCATGCAGTTTAACGCTAGATCGTATCCGTCCTTGGTTCCCTCTACTGGAGATGTAGTCAAGGTGGAAGTCATTGGGAAAGACAAAACTGGTGAGAAGCTAGAAAAAGCCAAGCGCGTCGGCACTTTCCTGTCCTATCAAGTCCTCAATGAGATGGATGGATGGGAAGAGGATATGGACAAGCTCTTGATGATGCTGCCAATTGTGGGCACCATTTTCAAGAAAACATATTATGATTCTGTAAAGAAGAAAAACAAATCTGAGTTGGTCCTTCCCAAGAACCTGGTTGTCAACTATTGGGCCAAATGTCTGTCGGATGCCGAGCGTGTGAGCGAGATTATAGAGATGACTCCCCGCGTTGTCAAAAGCCGCCAGATGTCTAAGGTATTCCGAGATGTCGAATTGGGTGACCCCCAAACCATGAATCTCGATGTGGCGCCTGGAGGCAGCTACGGCCGTCAGGACGGCACTGTCCCCTACCAAATAATTGAGCAGCATACGTATTACGACCTTGACGGAGATGGGTATGAAGAACCATACATCGTTACCTTTGAGAGAAATTCTAAAGCTGTGTTGCGCGTTTGTGCTAGGTTTGATGATAGCGGAATTCACACTGACGATGAGGGGAATTTACAGGAAATTTGCCCAATTGAATACTACACCAAATTTTCATTCATTCCTAATCCTGATGGGGGTTTCTATGATATTGGCTTTGGGCTTCTTCTTAGTCCCCTGAATGAGTCTGTAAACACCCTCATTAACCAACTGATCGACTCTGGTACCTTGAATACCCTCCAAGGAGGCTTTCTGGGTAAAGGCTTGAAGCTGAAAATGGGAGAAACCAAGTTTCTTCCAGGAGAGTGGAAAACAATTAATAGCACGGCGGACGATATGCGCAAGCAAATCCTCCCCATACCTACTAAGGAACCCTCCCCAGTGCTCTTCCAACTCATGGGAACGCTCATTACTTCCGGGAAAGAGTTGGCCTCTGTGGCTGAAATTTTCACTGGAAAAATGCCAGGACAAAACACCCCTGCCACTACGACGATGGCAACTGTTGAACAAGGTATGAAAGTGTTCACGGCTGTCTATAAGCGTGTGTATCGTGCCCTGAAGGAAGAGTTTAAGAAGTTGTATGCCTTGAACGGTATCTACTTTGATCAAGAGAAGTATGAAGCTATTTTAGATGAGCCTGTGGGCCTGGATGACTTCAACAATGACTCTTACGACATCTGCCCAGGTGCCGATCCTACTACGGCCACTCAGAGCGAGAAGCTGATGAAGGCCCAGGGCCTCATGGAACTGCTCCCAACGGGGGCTTTGAACCCGGTCAAGGTTATATCACGAATTCTAGAAGCTCAGGAACAGCCCAACTGGGAAGACCTCTTCAGCGACGAGGTTAAGCAGAGTGGACAGATTCCGCAACAGCCTGATCCGAAGCAGCTTGAGATGCAAATGAAGAGCCAATTCGAGCAACAGAAGATTCAGATGCAGGCTGAAGCGCAGCAACACAAGATGGAATTGGAAAACACCAGCCAACAAGCCCAGTTGGCCATGAAGTCCCAAGAACATCGAATGGATATGCAGCATAAAGCTCAGATGGCTAACTTAGACGCCGCTGAGGCTTTGCATAAACAGCGCATCTTCCAGGTACAAGAAGCCCAGAAGATGGATATGAATGAGCAAAATCATTCTCAACAGATTCAACACCAAGAGGAATTAACAAAATCGAAGCTTCAGATGCAAAAGGCCTCTTCGAAGACTGGGAAAGACACCCAATCTCGAAAATAATTCTAGCAGAGTTTGCGAAGAGAAAGCAAGCAATCCTAGAACAATTGGCCGATAACGCGGGCATTGACCCGCTTCAAGATAGATATCACGTTGGCTATATTGCTGCCGTGAATGACATCACTAACATTGAAATCGAGGAGGTTTCATTTGATTAAAGTTTGCGGACATCGTCTTTTAGTTAAACCAATTTTGTTGGAAGAAACAGATGATGTATTTAAGAGCGCGAGAAGCGCAGGTATTGTGATTCAACGAGATGATCGGGCGCGAGAACACGAAAGTGTCGACCAAGGAGTGGTGATTCAAATCGGTCCCACTGCATGGCAACTGCCTGAGCATGGTGGACAGGCATGGTGTCAAGTGAATGACACTGTTGTTTATGCCAAGTTTGCTGGAAAGCTTATTGTCGATCCAGTGAGTAAAGAGAAATATATTGCGCTCAACGATGAAGATATTGTTGCAGTGCTGACAAAGGAAGAAAATGAGTGAAGACCTCAAACAAGAAATTGCAGATATTCCAGAACCTGAAAAAACAGAAGAAACAGAAAAGCAGCTTAGTTCTATTGAGCAGCGCGCCCTTGAACAGGGCTGGAAGCCTAAGGAACAGTTCGATGGTGAAGAAGATGACTTCATTGATGCAAAAGAGTTTGTCCGCCGTGGCGAGCTTTTTTCAAAGATTGAGCATCAAAGTAAGGAAGTAAAACAACTTCGCCAGGCATTGGAGGCTCTCAAGCAGCATCACTCCAAAACCAAGGAAGTCGAATATAAGCGAGCACTCAAACAACTAGACCAAGCCCGTAGGCAGGCTGTTGTGGATGGGGAGCATGACCGTGCATTTGCTCTCGAAGATAAAATTGAAGAAATCAAAGAAGAGAAGGAAAACTTTGACAACGACTTTAATCAAGTCGCAGTTCCTTCCCAGAATACCGACCAGGTATTCGAATCTTGGCAATCTAACAACAGCTGGTATGGCAAAGACAAGGCAATGACCGCCTTTGCTGACAAGCTGGGAGTTGAGTTTAGGTCAGAGGTGTTGGCCGGCTCAATGACCAAGGAAGAGGTTTTCGCAAAAATCTCAAGAGAGGTGAAAGCCGAATTCAAGCACAAGTTTCAAAATCCCAAAGCTTCACGCGGTTCTGCCGTAGAAGCCTCAAGTCGAGGGGGTCGTTCTAATTATTCAGCTGGTGGATTCCAGTTGGATGATACACAACGTGCAATTATGCGAAAGTTCGTGGATCAGGGTGTAATGACTGAAGCCCAGTACATCAAAGAGCTTAAGGCTCAACAAGAAGGTTAATTATGGAAAAAGAATCAATTGCCAAAAGCCCTAGAGGGCGCACTACCCGTACTCCAATTGCCCAACGTAATATTCTTACGGTTCGCGGTAAGGAACCTGGGTATGTTTACAGAATTGTGAATGACTCGGGAGACCGGGTAAATATGTTTGAAGAAGCTGGTTATGAAATTGTGAATCAAGCTGACGTTGTCGTCGGTGATAAGCGAGTTCAAAAAGCAACTTCGGTGGGAACTAAAGCAGAGGTTAATGTTGGTGGTGGTGAAAAGGCTCTTGTTATGCGAATCCGTGAGGATTGGTATAAAGAAGACCAAGCTGCTAAACAACAGAAAGTCAATGATTTAGAGTCCTCGATGAAAAAACAAGCTCTTAGTGGGACTTATGGAAAAATTGAAACTACCCGTAGTTAATTCCTCTCCCATTAGGCTATTACTCTAATGGAGATTTAAATGGCGAACATTTCACGCCCTAACGGCTATCGTCCGGTGAAGCATCTTTCCGGTGCTCCTTGGAACGGCCAAACCCAATACTTTGCAATTTTGGCATCCAATGCCGTCGCTACTGGCGTAGGTGATTTGGTGATGCTGGACGGCGCTGCCGATGCAAACGGTGTTCCTTCAGTGGGCCGCGTCACCAACGGCTCTACTTCTGTTCCTGTTGGTGTAGTTGTGGGATTTGTGCCTGACTATTCTAACTTATACAGTCCTTCTCAATATCGACTGGCATCCACTTTGCGTTATGCTTTTGTCTGTACTGATCCCACTGTTGTTTATGAGGCCCAGGCTTCTGGCACCTATGGTATTGCTACTGATTCTGGACTGAATGCAGGAACTACCCTCACTGCTGTTTCTACAGCAACTGGTATTTCTGGGATGCAGGTTGACTTGGCTACCAAGGCCACTACAAACACCCTGCCTGTGAAGATCCTTGGTGTGGTACAACGTCCCGATAATGATGTTTCTGATACTTCCAATCTGAAGCTGCATGTGATGATTAACAATGGCGCGCTGAGTAACGGCACGACTGGCGTCTAAGGAGTATAATAAATGTCTATTATCAATAGTGGCTCATTTGCAAAAGCCCTCTGGCCCGGTGTAAATGCTTGGTACGGTAAAGCATATGATGAATATCCGGTCGAGTACACCAAGCTGTTTGACACCTTCAAGTCTGACAAGGCTTTTGAAGAAGATGTCGGCGTAACCTCGTTCGGTCTGGCTGTTCAGAAGCCAGAAGGTGATCCTATCACTTATGACTCTGAACGTCAATCTTTCATTACTCGGTACAACCATACCGTGTTCGCGCTGGGTTTCATTATCACACGCGAAATTATGGAAGACGACCAATACGCTGTCGTCGGTCAGCGTAAGGCACAAGGTCTGGCATTCTCTATGCGCCAAACCAAGGAAGTGAATGCCGCAAACATTTACAACCGTGCTTTCAACAGCTCCTACACCTATGGTGATGGTGTCTCGATGATCAATGCCGCCCACCCCAACTTTGCGGGTGGTACTTGGTCGAATCAAATTGGCACTGCCTCTGACTTGTCGGAAGCAGCCCTTGAGCAAGCAGTGATTGATATTGCTGGCTTCACGAATGACCGTGGTCTTTTGATCGCTGTTCGTCCTAAGAGCCTCATTATCCCTCGCCAGCTTCCCATGGAAGCCAAGCGCATTCTCTTCTCGGATGGCCGTGTTGGTACCACCAATAACGACCTGAACGCCTTGAAGAACATGGCTCTGATTCCTGAAGTGGTGGTCAACCACTACCTGACGGATACGGATGCTTGGTTCATTCGCACGGACGTTGGCAATGGCTTGAAGTATTTCGAGCGTCGTGCTGATCAGTTTGCCATGGATAACGACTTTGACACCGAGAACGCCAAGTTCAAGGCCACTGCTCGCTACACCTTCGGCATCACCGATCCTCGCGCTATCTACGGAAGCGCAGGGGCCTAACCCTAATGGGGAGGCTTCGGCCTCTCCTTTTTAAGGAACTATTATGGGTTTTAAACAAATTGATGTTGTGCCTTTGGCAACTAGTGGTCCTAGTGCTATTACACCCTCACCAAAGACAGAGCAACTTAAAATCTTTCAGGTTGCACGAACTGATACGGTTGCTTCCATTAAAGCAATTCTTCCCGCGGATGCCAGTGTTATCTCGGTGTTTGTCTACGGGTCGGTTGCTTCTGATGCCACTACAACGGCCCTTTTGACTTTCACTGTTGTGGACGACAGTGGGACTATTTCCACGGGCACCTATGACGTGAAGACCAATGGTGCTGTTTCCGGTGCATCTACCAACATGACTAACTTACCAAATCTTGAGAATCTCCCGCTCCGCGGAGATAAGCAAATCAAGGCAGTTTATTCAGAAACTGGTACGGCATCCACCACGGGTGGCCCATGGAAAGTCACTGTGCGTTACGTTCGATAATCTACCCGAGGGAGGCGGTGAGTCTCCCTCATTTCCTTGAAGGGGAAATATTTAATGGGTCAAAATGTTTGGATTAAATGTGGGCGGGTAATGAACCTCCTGCCCGAAGCTCCTAACACTCCTCCTACTGGAGCAACTACAGGCGCGTGGCTTTATAAGGATAGCCCTTTTGCTTCTTTCCAGGCCATTGTAAATGGTACTGGGGCCATTGGAGCTACGGTGGTTATTCAGGGTAGTAACGACGGGGTCAATGCCGTCTCTACTGTGTTAGGAACAATTACTCTGTCTGGTACCACTGCCGTATCAGATGGATTTGTTACGACTGCTTCTTGGAAATACGTTAGAGCAGTTGTTTCTGCTCCGTCCGGAACTATTAGCAGTATTTCTGTGTTGATGGGAGTTTAAATGTCTGTTTCTATCAATACTGCAACTGCCGGTGGTGGTGGGGGTTCTAGTTCCTCAACTACTGCAGTAAATATTCCTGCAGCAGGATATAGAGTTGCCTTGCGGGCCTCCCAACCTACCAACGGTAACTTAATCGATCAATCTAGTGTCGGCCGTGTTCTGAACTTGAACACTGGACTTTTCCCGGTGAGCTGGGTAGCCAGTGGCGCTGTGACTCTCAATACATACAGAACTCCCGTTGTATTGAACGGATTTATTTATAAGGCCACGGTGGGTGGTACAAATGGTGCTACAGAGCCCACGTGGCCAACCACCGTTGGCGCTACGGTTGTGAGTGGCACCGTCACCTACACATGCGAAAAAGGGCCGTGGTATACAGACGTGTCTGGTTATCGCTTATTTAGATCATTGTCTACTTCACAAATTGGGGTAGCTGGTAACTATGTGATGCCCGCCACCACTGACCAATGGGACATGAACAGCGGACAAAGCCTAATTGTTCATTTAAGAGTCAAACAAAACTGGGACACCTCATATCCTTCTGCTGCAGCGGACGGTGCTGTTATTTACGGTACTCGTGATTTAACAGGCACAAACAGAGGATTCAACATACTAGCTTATGGCGCAGCAGGAAATAACGCATTGCGTTTTATTGTGCGGGGTGATAGCGGTGTATTGTCTGGTATTATGTCCGCAACTTCTACTAAAAGACAAATGGACGGTAATTTACGTGACATTGTTTTTATGGTGGATGGGGTTCTAAAGACTGCTTATTGTTTTACTGATGGGGTTGCTTTAGGGCAATCTGACATGACCGGCGCTGAGATTTGCCCGCATGGCATGAATTTAGTATCTATTTTGGGATCTACTGCCGGAGCATATCGAGTCGTCGGTGGCGGTATTAACAGTATTTCTCCAACTACTACATTTGAATGTTCCTACCAAGCAATTGATGAGGTTGTTTTAGACGGTCCTTTACCAGCAAACATTCAAGCCATTGCTTCTTGGTTCTCTACAAGGGACGCTCTTCTCCCGCAAAGTTTGGTGCAATAATGCGGAATGTCCTGTTAATTGTTTGTGGGCAGTCCAATCAACAGGGGTCCACTCTTACGGATAATGGTGGTACTGGGACTGGAGTAAAATTTACTTCTGTTTATTCAGGTAATACAGAGCCATATCTTCCAAATAACAACGGAGCGGGTAGCTGCTGGCCCCTACTAGAAGACTTAGCTGCTGCTAGGGGCATTAAACTCATTATTAAGAATTGTGCTATCGGCGGTAGCTCTATTCTGCATTGGACTGGGATTGTCGGTTCCACTCCCACAGGAAGTACCTCTGCTCCCCTAACAGCCAATAACATGAGTGGCAGCGGGCTATCAGGAGGGACAGTGCCTGCTGTAGAGGGACAAAGCGATTTCGATCCCTTTGGCTTCTGCGCAAGGGCACGAGCGCAAATAGTGGCATATCCACAAATCACGGATGTAATTAGTTTATGGGCAAATGCAGAATCTGATGGTGGTACGTCACAAGCCAACTATCAGGCTGCCTTGGAAAGCATAAGCAATTATATGCTGGCAAGCAATTCAAAAAAGCATTTCATTGGACTAAGTTCTAGTGGAAATAATTCCCAGGCCAACATGGATAAGCTTCAAGCAGCACGGCTTGGTGCCCTGTCTTCTTTAATTGGTGCCGGTAAATCTGTGGCCGAGGGTGCTGATTTGTATGTCAAGTTTGGAATGAATGCTCCCCTCTATCCAGAGAAAACTCAGCCTGCTACTAAGGTACACTTAACAGCAGAAGGACAAAGAGTTCACGCGGCCCTATGGGATAGTTCTTTCCTGGCTGGGGGATATTAATGAGTGTGACGGTAAATTCTAAAGTTTGTGGAATCGGGGATTCTGTAGTAGAAACTCCGCAACTTATTTTAGAGAGCAAAAAACAAAACAAACTAAACGGGGCTTGGTATTTTCCTGGATGGAAAGACAATCCCAACCATCCTTTCGGCCCTCCTTGGGACAAATCATGGTTTTGGCTGCCTAACTACCCTAGCAGAACTCCCCTAGGTGGGGCTTATGATGAAGGTAAGCAGGAAGTCATGGACAATACCATGCAAATGGCTATTCAAGGAGGTATTGATTTTTTTGCTTTTAATTATTACTACAACTCAGAAACCGGTCAACCTGAGGGCGACCATGCAATTAAGAATTTTATCTCCTCCAAAGTAGATGGAATTAAGTTTGCAATAGGATTCGAATCGCATACTTCAGTTCCCCCGGTAAAAAAGAAGCAAGATTGGGTAGACATTTTAAGACTATTCGCCAAGGCGTTTAAAAGTGACAAGTATTTAAGAATTAATGGAAGACCTGTGGTGTTTATGGTAAAAATGGACGACATACATAATGTCGTTACTGCGGCCACAGGAATGACCCATGCGGAGCTTTTACAAAGCGCCAAAGACATTACTAAAGAAGATATTTATTTTGTTGCTTGTGCGGGGGTTTTAAACCACTGGATATGGCAGGCCAAGCTGGCGGGCTATGATTGCTATAGTCAATACAACTTGAGTTTTGCCTGGACAGACAAAGATGCAGCTGTGGCCGGGGCAAGTCCCACAAACTTTGCACAACTGGCAGCAAACTACGCCACAGAGTGGAACTATCAAGTAAAGAAACTAGATATTGATTTTTGGTTACCTACCACTACAGGATTCGACTCCCGTCCCTGGGCAGGTAGCGCGATTGGAATTGCTACTACTACGGAACTTAGAGCACATTTCCAGGCTGCTAAAGCAGTATTAGACTCCTCTTCCAAATGCATCGGCTCTATTACGTACGCCTGGAACGAGCACGGGGAAGGCGGGTGGATGTATCCAGACATAACAACACGATTTGAAAAGCTGGCTGTCCATAGGAGTGTTTTTAAGAGTTAGATAAACATAAGGGAGTTTATGTTAATTGTCAATTTCGAGAACATTGCAGATTTAAAGACATTTCATCCAGGACCAAGTGTGCCAGTAGCAGCCACGATCTTGGGATTTTCTTTTCCTACTGACGAAGCATTTTCTGTATATAGTTGGGATTTTAACTCAACAGCCACAGCAGATGACGTAGAAGTAGTTAAGCCAACGGCTGATCCAACAAGTAACGGTAGATGGCTTCGAGTAGACCTCTCTGCCGTACCCCAAGTAAATGCCAATTGGACGGCCACTAGCGGCCCTGCGTTTATCTTGAACAAGCCCTCTCTTTCTACCGTAGCCACCTCGGGTAGTTACGCTGATCTGAGTGGTAAACCCACGATTCCTCCCGGACAGGTAAATTCTGATTGGGGTGCATCTAGTGGCTTGTCTCAGATTCTGAACAAACCAAGTCTGGCAACAGTGGCAACAAGTGGAAGTTATAGTGATTTATCCGGCAAACCAACCGTTCCGTCAAGTATTACCGTTGGGACTGCTAATGCTCGCACTCTGTCACTTGCTACAGCTTACCAAGCTACTGATGCTAGTAAGCCAGCAGTTGTTACGGTTGTTCTAACTTCTAATGCTTCATTATCTCTTTCGGGTGGAACCACCATCCAGGGAGAGGTTAGGGTAGGCACTAGCAGCGCTGTAGCCACAGGGTCTGGGGTAGCCGTAGGGGCGTACAAGAATAGCCTCACTGGCTCCCTCACTGTGGGCCTCAATGTTCAAACAGAGAGTTATGGAACCATTACTTTTGTGGTTCCAGCCAATGGGTATTTTGCCATTAGGCAAACGTCCGGCAGTGGGCTGACTGTAGTTTCAGCCTTTGACCAATCAATTAATATTTAAGGAGAGCAAAATGGGATGGTCTTTGTTGATTGATCCGATATTGCACATCATTGACAAGATCATCCCCGATCCTCAGCAAAAAGCTGAGGCTCAGTTGAAGATTCTGGCAATGCAACAAGCTGGAGAGTTTAAGCAACTGGAAGCAGATGTTGCCATGGCCCAAGGCCAGGTAGACATTAATAAGATTGAAGCAAGTAGCGAGAGCCTGTTTAAGTCGGGATGGCGCCCCGGACTGGGCTGGGTATGCGTGTTGGCCTTCGCTGCCAAGTATCTAGGTGGCCCGTTAATTTTCGTTGCTGCACAGTTTACTCCTCATCCGATTACGCTTCCTCCGATTGACATGACAGAAATGCTGCCAATTTTAATTGGAATGCTAGGGCTTGGTACTCTCCGCACCTACGAAAAAGTTAAAACACAATAACATGGAGTCTAAGCATGAGTTTGGATGTGGTGTCTTGGATTCTAAACCTAGTCTTGGGGGGCGGTATGTGGTTGTTAAAAAACACTTATGAGGACCTGAAAGAGCAGGTTAAACAAAACAAAATTGATATCGAGCGGGTAAACGACCGGGCACTCAAGAAAGAAGATTTCGTCGACTTCAAGAAAGAGCTTTGGATGCGTTTGGATCGATTCGAGGATTCAGTGAATGCAAAACTACTTTAAGTCTGGCACACACAATATCATTTGTGATGTATGTGGGTTTAAGTTTAAGTCAGACGAGGTGAGGACTAGATGGGACGGCCTGGTTGTTTGCAATCAAGATTTTGAATATGACCATCCACAGAAACACATTAGGGTTAGAGAAACTGGGCTGGCAGTTGATCCTATTAGGCCAGACGCAATTTTAGATACTTACGAGTTCATTTGCTATATCTATGCCATACAAGCATATGCTGGGTTGGCGGAAGCCGGGTGTGCTAAAGCTGGTTCTGCGACATCCAGCTATGCGTTTTTACTTTCTATCAAAAACGGAGCCCAATAGTGAGCACATCTGGTAATACCTCTTGGGAATTGACAAGGGATGACATAATTAAAACAGCACTGAGAAAAATTGGGGTATTGGCTGAGGGCCAAACACCCTCTATCGAGCAGACCACAAATGCAGCATTGGCCCTAAATTCTTTGGTTTCGTTGTTTGAAACCAAGGGAATGCCTCTTTGGAAAAGAACGACCCAGGTAATCACTCCAATCCTAGGGCAAGCAGATTATACAATTACAAATGCAGTTAAGGTGGCCCAGGTGATTTTAACATTTGTCACCAGCGGCACCCAGTATGATTTGATTGAGAAAAGCCTGTACGACTTCAATAACCTCCCACAAGGAGATTTGAATCCAGGAACGGCAGTGCATTACACCTACCAACCTGGGATTGAGAACGGTACACTCTCCCTGTGGCCTACTCCAGATGCTGGTATGGTAGCAGGTAATAGAGTGGAAGTGGTGAAGCAAAAAGAGTTTGATGGGTTTTTCTCGGCACTGGAAACACCTGACTTCCCTCCATACTATTCCGACGCGTTGATTTACAATCTAGCTGTTAGACTGGCACCAGAATATGGGCTACCTATTCAGGATAGACAACTCCTTAAGGCTGAGGCCAAGGAATATACTGATATGGCGTTTGATGCTGGTGATGAGGATGGGAGTTTATACTTCCAGCCAGATACAGCGTGGAGTAAGTAATGGGATATAGTAGAGCACCACAGGTAGCTACATATCAGACCAAGATGGTTTCTCTCGCCCACGAGATGAACAATAGGTCTACTCTGCCAACCACCGATGTAGATTATGTAAACTGTTTTTTTGAGTCTACGAAAAATAAAGAGACAAACGAACAATCGCTCATTCTTCGGCAAAGGGACGGAAGTTCTGTTTTTATTACTGTGCCCGGAGTTGGCCCGTTGAGGGGAATATATTACTGGGAAGACTTGGGACGATTGTTTGTTGCATCAGGCCATGATGTCTTTATTTTCTCAATGCCCACCGGGGCACCTGTAGCAAGTCTGTTTAATGTATTCCCTACCACCAGTGTAGGGGATGTGGGGATGGTGGATTATCTCTATGACACGGGCATTGTTAAGATTGTAATTACAGATGGTACGACATTAAGCACGGTTGATTCAGCTAATGCTGTCGTTGTTGGTGCCGACCCAGATATGCCAGTTCACCTGCCACAAATTGTATATTTAGATGGCTATCTCTTCATGGTGAAAGCAGGCACTGCCGATCTATACAACAGTAATCTGAATGACCCCCTGGTTTATACGGCAGGGGATTTTCTAAGTTCTGAGATTTTGGCAGACAAGGCAACCTATTTACTTAAGCTTAACAATTACATTCTGTTATTTGGTAACGACTCAATAGAATATTTCTGGGATGCTGCTAACGATTCTGGAAGCCCTCTGCAGAGAAATGACACCCCAGTAAAATTGACTGGCTTTGCTGGGGGCGTGGCTCAGCTGGGAAACAAGGTGTATTTCGTAGGCGATGCCAATCACTCTCAACGCACCATATATGTCCTCGAAGATTTTAAAATCACAGATGTTGGTACTGAGCCCATCCGTCGCTATTTATCCGGCGCAACTGACGGCTTCCAAGCCAATCTAATATCTATTTCTGGTCATGATTTTTATGTGCTTTATGCTGGGATGTACACCTATGTATTGGAGCTTTCAACCAACCTCTGGGCTAGGTGGATATTTGGTGCAGCAACTAATGCATTTAAAATGGGATTTTCATCCTGCTTTAAGATCGGTTCTACTTATCTCGCATTGTTCACACTAGAGGGTTCTCAGGCTCTTTATAGGTTCGATCCCACACTTGGTCAGGATGCGGGTGCCACGCTAACAAGTATTGCTATACTGGACAACAACGCCTTTGATACATACAACAGAAAGTTTATGTATAGACTGACTGTGTGGTCTGATAGAACGTCGGGATCAAATCCGTTGCTAATTCAGTGGAGTGATGACGACTATCAAACATACAATAGTGGAATTACGCTAGAACTCAATCAAGAAATACCATGCATTTATAGACTGGGCCAATTCCGAAGGCGGGCATTCAAGCTAACACACTCTGCTAACCAACCGCTTCGTTTGATGGGGCTTGAGGCGGATATAAATATGGGGCAAACATAATGGCAGATACTTTATTTGCAAATGGTACGGTAATTCAACCGGCGTGGTTGAATGATGTAAATAATAATATTTATGATGGGCATACTGCTCCTGCAGGGACTTTCCGAAATACCCTTTCAAATCCCACAGGAAGTAATATTGTTGGGTTCTTACCCCTAGGCACAGGTGCTGTAAGCACCACTGTTCAAGCCAAGTTACGCCAGCTTGTGTCCGTTAAGGATTTTGGTGCGGTGGGAGATGGTGTAGCTGATGACACAGCTGCTTTTCAGGCAGCAATCACCTATGCCCAGACTACGGGTGCGAGAGGAGTGTTCATCAACTCCCACGGATCGGGGCTGTTTTACAAGATAACGGCACCCTTAATTATCAGCAGGCCAATTGAGATTCTCGGTGAAAGCACCAACACCACATTGATTGGTATTGGCTTTACGGCTACCCAGCATTTAATCGACATTGATGGGACCATTGCTCCTAATTTGGAGAATGTGTCTATTGGGAATTTCACCCTTCGTATGTCGGGCACCATGGCCAACCTGATGCGCTTGAACAATGTGTCAAATGCTAAGTTCCACGACTTGCAGCTTTACAATGGTAGGCATGGATTGGTGATTACCGGGAATAGAAACTTTTCCAATCTATACGAACGAATCTACTGTTCTACTAAACTCACTGAATCTGCGGTGTTGTTTGATGTGTTTACTGGCGGAGGCCAGCACACATTTGTTGGCTGTAATTTCTACGGTAAGTATGGAGTGCAACTTACCTCCAATTCAATTATCAGTACATTGTCCTTTCTTGGCTGCAACTTCGAGCAGTGTGACAATGCCTTCTACTCAGAGGGTGATATCCAGGGAATTGCTTTTCATGGTACCCGATTTGAGAAGAATGGGGTAATTGCTTCTATCAATTTTGCCCCTCTTGTGGGTAAGGTTGTCTCTGGTGTATCTATCTGTGGTTGTTTCTTTGAGACAGACGGTGAAGTTTATACTGTTCAATTCACTGGCGCTGGAACTGTCCGGGGATTCCACATCCAAGGCAATTATGCTAGGGACTACTCTACAAGTTTTGTACGATGTAACGGTGTTGGTGATGGTGGTGTGGTTTCTGGTAACTACATTGATAATATGACAGCCATCATTAATGCAAATAGAGCAAGTGTGGAGGTGGTTAATAACTACAACTCAACCACTTTCTTGGGTGCTAAGTTCAATCCACCCCTGGTAACTCCCACCCTGAACGCTGCAGCAACTGATCTTCCTACAGTGATTGCCCTCACCAATCAAATTAGGTTGGCATTGATTAACGCAGGGCTGGCACAGTAATGGCAGCAAAACTCCCTCCCCAACCGTTAGGCGTTCCTCCGGGCTCTAGTTATTGGAATGACTGGTATGAGAAGCTAAGGCATTTTGTAGACGGCTTAAATAGCAACACTACCGGCACAGGAGCCACAGTGTTGAACACCAGCCCAACCATTGCCACACCCATCTTCACTGGTGTTATAACCACAGATGGTAATGCAGGCATCACTGCAACTATCACCACAGCAAAGATTACATTGGCTGGTACTAACGGCAGCATGACTTTTACCAACGGAATACTTACCGCACAAACCCCTGCTACATAGGAAAACGGCATGAGCTTTTTAGGAAAACTCTTCGATCCTGCTGGCATTACTACAGGTAATGCGGGGGATATTGTAAACAACTCTCTTGATCCTGCTGGGGGCATTGCTGACAACTTGGGTATTTGGCAACCAACAGCCCTCTCTGACTGGCATGACCAGACAGGTAATTACTTTGATGATATCAACTCATTTGAATCCTTCCAGCTGGGTGATTGGGCTAATAGGCTCAAGGACAATCCCTTCAAGTTCCTGGTGGCAGGTACTCCAGCATCAACAAAGATTTGGAACAAGGCTTTAAATAAAGACTGGGACCCTGCAATTAATCAGTTTGGTGGACCTGCTAAAGAAACCTACCAAAGAGCCGATGAGGCAGGTAGAGATACAGCCAACTCCAGGGGCTCTCACCAGGTAGCCCAGGCCATTGCCTCGTATGAGGGTGGGGGTTATTTAAGTGATGCTGGTTCTGCTTACTTTGGTGGGAGTGCTGCCGGCGGGGGAGCCGTCGCAGGTGGTGCCTTAGGTGGTGCAAATGCCCTAGACAATGACACTAGCCTTTGGGAAGGTATTGGTACTGGGGCCCTGGGTGGTGCGGTCGGCGGCGGGATGGATTATGGGGATGGTGTGGGAATCACCGACCCGCAATACAAGAAACTGTTTAACAACGGAGTTACCGGAGGAGTTAAGGCAGGCATCAACAAAGGCAATGTTGGACAGGGAATAGGTAAAGGACTGCTGGGGGCAGCTGTACCAATGGCAGCACAGCAAGGAGGCAATATGCTAGGTGGTTTATTTGATGACATGCCTAATGAGGGCACCCTTGGTGGGAATATGCGAGATGAGTATGGTGAAAACACTGCCACTATGCAGGCTCCTACTCCCACACAAAACAATGCTAATGTTAGTGCTGGATTGTCCGCAGAGAGTTCTCCAATGGGCCTACGCAACATCCAAAGTGCTGGAGGTGGAGGTAGAGAATCCAGCCCAGTGGACAGCTTTATTGCTTCCCTCACGGGCGGCGGGGGTGGTGGACTCAAAGGTAACTATGGGGCTATTGGAGCCAACTTACTGGGCCTTTATCAGGCCAATCAACAGCGTAAGAAATATGGACAGCAGATGGATGGGCTGAGTAACCTGTTCACTCCCAATAGTCCCTATGCACAGCAAATGAGGCAAACCCTTGAACGTAAGGATGCCGCTGCTGGACGTAGAAGCCAGTATGGCCCCCGTGAAGCTCAATTGGCTGCACAGCTTGCAATTCACCAATCCAACATGGCTCCCCAGCTCATGGCTCTCCAGAAGGCACAGAGTGGGGCTAGCAATCAAATGATTAACAACGGCCTGCAGGGCCTTGGTAGTTTATATAAACAAGCTCCTAACATCCAACAGGATTGGGGCAGCTTAACGAATATGTTTGGAGGACAGTAATGTTCAATCTTCCTGCACCAAGCAGCTTGGAGGATGTCTATAGCATGAATCCAGGGGCCTTCTACCAAGGCCAGCAAATGCTAGACGGGGGTATGCAGCAAAGCCAAGCTGATCTGCAAACTACTCAGCTTAAGAACTTGTTTGATCAAGCTAACAATCCTCAGCGCCTGCAAGCGCAAAGCCTGGACAATCAAACAGCCCAGGCCAGGTTGCCAGGAATATTTGCTGACTCAGATATGAAGGGGATGGACAGGGATAAGCAGGGTGCCCTACAAGGGGATGCCATTCAGGCTGCTAAAACTAAGTTCGCTAGAGAAGCCTCAACGGCTCATCTACAGGAACTTGAAGACAAGGCACAGGAAATGGCCATGTCCCCCGACCCCGCTATCAGGCAGCAGGGAGAGCAGCTGTTGATGCACCACAAGGACATCATCAGGGATCGCGCTAAACAAGAGGCAATGTCTGCCCGTAGTATGGAGCTTGAGAAGCTTCGCGGTGCTAATCAATTGGCATTGGCTGGAGTTAATAACGCTGCTGGTCGGTATAACAGGGCAGGTAAGGGTGGTGCTCAAAGTCTGGAGGAGCAGTTTGCTTCTGGCAAGTTGTCTTATGAAAAGGCAGCTGTAATGGCACAAGGTGCTGCCTTCATGGCAGAACAGGAAGGAAGAAGTGAAGACGCTGACTATTACAGACAACTAGCTGACGACTTCAATTCCAAGCACATTGCTTCTAAGCGTGCTGGTGCATATGCCGGTGCGGAGAACAAACCCGAACTAGGTGCTCTGGGTATTAAGCCCAATGCCCCAATCCCCGCAGAGAGTTTCCCTGCTGTTGGCCGCAGACTTCCAATGCAGCAGCAAGTACAACAGGACATCAGCAATGGTGCTCAGTTTAGCTCTCCTGAAGTGGAGGCTAAGGTTAGGCAAGCTGCTGGTATGTCTAATGACAGCACAACATTTAAACAAGCATTTGGTTCGTATGAACCAGATAAATATGAATATCGCATGGGACCCAATGGGGTTCCTCAGCGTAAACCGAAAGGTAAATAATGAGTGACGAATGGGAAGACGCACCTAGCGGTGAATGGGAGGATGCCAAGGGCTGGGAATCACCTGCCAAATCCGGTGTCTCCCAAATCGTTCCTCATGACACCCCTAGTTTCTCTTCTGACACACTGAGTACCAAAAAGAAAGACGAGGTTGCTAAGGAAGCTCCTGGCATGCTCGATTGGCTTATGGGTTCCCCCGGTAAAGGAAAGAAAGAAGACCCAAGCCTAACTACTCGCATTGCTAAGAACCAGGCCAAGGGTGCTGCTGGCCTTGCAGAGACTGGCTTGAACCTGGGTACTGGCATGGCTGCATTTGCCATGGGCCTACCTGTGGTCGGCCAAGCTGCATTGAAAGGTGATAAGCATCCAGAGAAGGAGTGGGAAGCCTTCATGGACCGCAATACCTATCAGCCTCGCACTGAGTATGGTAAGGAATATTCTAAGGTTGCAGGTGATTTGATTAATGAGTTTGGTATGCCCATGATGGGCCTGCATTTGGGTACACCTGAGCCTATGCGTGGTGTCAAAGAACGTGCTGCTCCCAAGGTTGATTTAAAGGCCCTCGATAAGGGCTGGGAAGATGCTCCTGCTAAAGCTGATCCAGATGCATTCTGGAAACAACGTGCCGAACAGCTGCAACAAGATGCCCAAACAGCAGATAAGCCGGGTGCTTTGTTTGTGGACAAGTATGGGCAGGCAATGGATGAGGGGCAGTTTAAACAGCATGCTCAAGAACGAGATGCCCGCACTGCACAGCTGGAGCAACTTAAATCTGACCGGCTTCGCCAACAGCTTGAGAACGGGGAGCAAATGCAGCTGCCCTTGGAACAAGAAGCAGCTCCGAAAGCCCCTGAACAAACTGGCCTTCCCTTGTGGGACAAGGCTGCTGAAAATGAAAGAGCAGCAGCTGAGAAGATGACCTCTGAGGCAAAAGCCAAAGAGGAGTTGTTGGGACAATCTCCTGAAGTTCCAGGTAAGGCAGCAGATGTTGAAAGGGCCCATCAAGAGCGCCAGCAACAGCTTGAATCTGGCAAGGCTGAGGAATCTAAGCTGGCTCGTGAAGATGAGTTGTCGAAGATTCAAGAAGACCTTTTGCAAGGAAAGCCTGTAGCTCGTTCGCGGTTCGCGAATAGCAAACGTCAACGTGGTGCTGTAAATATCATCGATGTGGGTGATGGGTTTAAGGCAATGCTTGGTGACAAGCTTATTGGTTATCTCAAGGACAACCTGCCACGAGGCATGGCCAAAGCAATTGGTGAGAATGCCAACATTGATATTGTGAAGGTTGATCCTGAGCATCGTGGTACTGGTGTGGGCAAAGCTCTCTATCAAGCCTTTAATGAAAAGCATGAAGGCAATATCGCCCCCTCCGGTAAAACCACTGCTGATGCTTGGAAGGTATGGAAGCGTGATTATCCAAGCAAGGTGGATGACTTCGTTTCCCAAGAAGCTGCCCGAGTTCGGGATGGTGCTGACCCGCGGTTGGTGATTGGAAACATCACTGATCCTGCTATTGCCCAACGTGTGCTCACTGAAGCAACGAAGGGGAAGCAGAGTGTTCCTGCTGGTCAACGTGGGGCTTTGTTGTTTGGTTCTGGTGAACCTAAATCTTCTAAGGTTTCTGCCTATACAAAAGACAGCCCTGAAGTTAAAGAGGCTCAAGCAAAACTCAATCAAGAAAAGAAACAGCAGGTTGTCGCTGACATTCTAAAGAATCCTTTGCTGGATGCATACACCAGTAGAATTGATACCCCTGAGAAGGTGATTGCGGAAGCCCCCGGTGCTAAGGACATTGGTCCTACTCAAGCCAAGAAAGCTTCCACGGTTTCTCCTGGGATTAACTCAGTTGCTATCAGCAGCAACAATCCGTTGCTCAAGTATACCCGTGAGGCAATTAGCCGAGTGGTTAGAGACACAGCTAAGCTCACCCGTGACTATGTCACTGGAGCGGATGGCTTCGGTGCAAAGCTCAAGAGGCTTAGCCAAGAGGAACAGAATCAGGTTGTGGCTGCCCTGCAGCTGGCCGACAGGAAGCAACGCACACTCACTGCTGAAGAACTCAGCAAGAATGGCTTCAATACTAAGCAGATTGATTTCATTCAACACGTCCAGAAGATGGACGAGGTTAAGCTTGATATCTGGAACAAGGCCCGTGCGGAACTGGGCCTGCCTTTAGTCGACAAGAGAGAAGGCCACTTCGCTGGTAATTTCTCTGGTGACTATCGCACCCTGGTGCTGGATAAGGATAAGAATGTGGTGGGGGTTGTTACCTCTGCCACCTCACATGGTAACAGAGCCATTCAGAAGAAGGTGCTGGAGAAGCACCCAGACGTGTCCTTTGCGGACACCAAGAGAATGGGGTTGTCTGGCTCAAGTGCCAAGGCCAACATCTTTACTGGTATGCAAGACATCATGGATGTGCTTGCTAAGGGCGATCCACGCTTTGCCAAGATTCAGGAAGTGGTGGATGCAGCAATTAAGGACAGGGGGGATAGCTTGTATGGGGCTTCTCTTCATGCCGATGCCAAAAAAGGTATTTGGGGGAATGAAGGAAATAAGTTCTGGAAGGACACAAACACCAACACCAAGGAAGCTCTCAAGGCATTCGTTGATTATTGGGAAAGTGGTATTTCCTCACACCTGAATCTCACGACTGAGGTGAAGCTTAAAGAACTAATGGACAATCCTGCTCTCGACCATATGCCAAGAGCAAAGCAGTATGTAGACAACTACATTAAACAATTCACGGGCCGTAGTTTAGGAACCCTTGGTGATGCGCTTAACACAATTCTTGACACTCCTGGTCGTTGGACCGGTCTCGGTCCTTCTGTGGTTAGGGATGCTGTACAGCAGTTTAACAAGCGGGCTTCTCAGCTTACTATGGGATTTCTTAACCCTCTGTTTCTCGTAACCCAAGCGTTTCAAGTTCCACAGATGGCATTCCCTGAGCTGACAAAGATTCAAAGCTCTTTGGGTATGGACCCCGTTAAGTTTGCTGCTGCTACATCCAAGGCTGTTGCTGATGGCCTCAAGATGGCCCATGAGGAAATTACAGGGAAACCTGCCAATCTCAGTGAGTTCACCCGAGGTGCATATCAATATGCCAAGGACAACGGGCTCATGACTTTCTCTGAGTTTAATAATGCCAGGGACATTTTCCAAGGCAAGGCATCTAAGGCCGTTGACACTGCCGCGGATTACCTGCGTACGAAGGCAGAGCAGGCCACTAGGCCCTATGTCTTCTTCGCTGCTGTGGAGATGTTGAAGGACAGCGGAATGAGTCCCAAGGAGGTGTATGACACTGCCTATCACCTGACGCAGCATTCGATGGTGGATTACCACGCTTCTGAAAAACCAATGATGTACAGCAGGTTGGGTGTGTTGGGAGGAGCCGCAGGCTCCTTACAGACGTTCAAGCACGCTTACCTAGGTCAGCTAGGGACGTTCATCAAAGACGCTGCTAAGGGCAATCCAGGCCCCTTGGTGGCTGCTGCTGTCGCCATGTTTACCTTCTCTGGCCTCAAGGGCACTCCGTTCTATCAAGAAGCAGATGAGTTGGTGAAAGCTTTGACAGACAAGTTCTATAAGAACCGGAAGTCCATTGCTGACATTGCCATGAAGAATCTGCCTGAATGGGCTAAGAGTGGGGTGTTGTCTACATCCACCGGTGTGAATATGCAGAGTCGTCTGTCTACAGCAGATGTCCTGCCTAACAGCCCAACGGAAGCTGTTTCTCCTTTTATGTCTCTGGCCACCAAGATTGGCCAAGCGGGTGCTGATGTTGTGAAGAACAACGACAAACTGGCTTGGAGTAACTTAGCCAAGGAGGCAGCGCCTAGCGGCACTATCAAGGGGATGGTGGAAACTGGCCTCAAGACTAATGAGAAGGGTCAAACCATTAACAGGAGAGGGGAGGTTGATTATCCCCGCACTGAGTTTGACACAGCTGTGCGTAAATGGACAGGTGGCACCTCGTTAGAGGAAAGCTTGAATAAAGAGAAGCTGTATAACGATCAGCTCAATATGAAGAGCCGTAAAGAGGGACAGAAGGAAGTGACAGCCAAGGGCGAGCGCATGTTGGCTCAGGGCATCTTGACAGAGGAATCCATGAAGAAGCTTGTTGCCGATTACCAAAAAGAAAAGGGCGACCCCCAACAACTTGTGAGCGCCCTGGTGGAATATGCTAAAACTGTGAAGCTAACTGGCAAGCAGCGTATGGAAGGCATTCCTGGAGGAAGCCTAAGTTCCATTTACAAATACGAGAACTATAATGACCGTTAAACTTTCTTCTTCCGCTTCTCCTTCCATGCCTTCCGCCAAAGATGGTTTGGGGTTACTTCCTCTCTCGCTTGAACAACTGCTTCAGTGCTTCCCCAACGCTTCCAAGCTGCGGGCCTCCCAGCTTTTGGAAGGCATAAACCGCACGATGCAACAATGTGAGATAAACACTCCTCAACGTCGTTGCTATTTCCTTGCCCAAATTGGCCATGAATCTGGAGAACTCCGGTACACAGAGGAGCTAGCCTCAGGTAAAGCTTACGAGTGTCGATTGGATTTAGGTAACACTCAACCCGGAGATGGTGTTCGTTACAAGGGGAGAGGGCTGATTCAACTAACTGGTAAAAGAAATTACGCGCTCGCTGCGCTAGCACTTGGTCTACCTTTACTCGAAAAGCCAGAGTTATTGTCATTGACGGAACACGCGGCTTCGTCGGCAGGGTTCTTTTGGACCAATAATAACTTAAATTCATATGCTGATAAAGGTGATTTTAGTGGACTCACTAGGAGAATCAACGGTGGCCTCAATGGGCTCGAAGATAGGCAAAGATTGTTGAAGAATTGTCAAGCTGTGTTGACATGAGAAAAGCCCCGGAACTAAAAATCCCGGGGCTTTCTTTTGCCTTATTGGCAGGCTATGCAGTCTTCTCCTTTACTAGCACGGACATTTGATTTTGAATAGATGTAATAAAGTCCTCGGATGCTCTCATCCAAGAACGCTTGTTTGTGAATTGCACTAATCTCACTCTCCTCTGCTTCACTGCTGAAGAACAGATTCAGGCTTTGCCATTGGTCAATATACCTAGCTCTGCTCGATGCGTGCCTAAGCACGTGGCGTTGATCTAGTTCAAACGCTGTCTTGAACACCTGCTTCTCATGAGCATCCAGCCATTCAACATGCTGGACAGAGCCCTGATGATCAACCAAGTCGCTAATGGTCTTCTTGCTGTAAACACCTCGCTCTTTCATAATGGGAAGAAGCACGCTGTTCACTCTCTCAATTTCACCAGCAGCGCTGCTCTGTGTGTAGGTCATCCCTGGGTCGGGGTTAATCCCCTCAGATACACCACCCATAATGAGCGCTGTACTCTTTGTCGGAGCAATGGCAATTAGATGGGTGTTTCGTCTTTCGACGGGCGCTCCCTGACACCACTCCGGTACTCCATAATTTCTTCCGAGGAGGCGGCTAGCCTCGTTAGCTCTTGTGGAAATGTCTGCAAAGATAGATTGGTTAAGGTAACCGGCTTCAAGGGACTCGAACGGGATTCTTCGCTGTTGTAGGAGGGTGTGAAACCCGCATACGCCGAGTCCAAGGGCACGCCCCTTCTCCGTAGCTCTGACAGCGTTTTCCAAGCCAGGAATTGAACTTCCTCTTGTGATAAACTCTTGAGCGACACAGTCAAGGAAATGAACTGAGTCTCCAACTGCATTTGTGTTCTTCCACTCATCGTATTTAGCCAGGTTGAGGGACGACAACACACATGTGAATGTATGCTCTTCGTCAGAGAATAGATTGATTTCGTTGCATAGGTTGCTAGCCAGCACGTTGAGCCCGTTCTGAACATACTCAGGAGGGCGGGCGCGACGCACCTTGTCCTTGAAGAAGAAGTAACCCCGACCGGTGAGCATCTTCACCTTGAGCATACGTTGATACTTGGCTAATGCTTCTGTCTTACCCGTTTGAAGGTCAACAATGAACTGGTCATTGATAATCCAGCCAATGTTTAAATCATCTGGATGGTTTTCTAGATAGGTAATGACTTCCCAAAAATCAGAATGTTCCACAGGCAGGTAGGCAGCCCATGCACCCCTGCGAGTGCTGCCTTGACTGACATCTTGGGAGTCGGTAACAAAGCCTCTAATAACTGGCAACGTGCCAGAAGCCACACCCCCAGCGCTAATGGCACTGCCACGAGGACGAATATCCCCAAGATAACCAGAAGTACCAAAGCCATGCTTCGTGAGAAGAGCTGTTTCACGACGAGACGAATAAAAGCCATCAATTGAATCCTTAATATAGCCGCCGGAGCAGCTTACAGGGAGGCCCCTGGATGTTCCCATGTTTGCGAGAATGGGTGTGCTACAGCTAAGAAAGCCGTTCCAGATAAGATCGAAGAACTTTCTGGAATATTCATCTGGGCTGTAAGTATGTCTTGCCGCTGTTGCAGCAATACGCTCAACCTGCTCTCTAAAATCTTTAGCGTCATATAGGTACTTGCTATTGAAGAGTTGCAGTCCGCCAGTTGACATCCACTGTGGGAGGCGGCCAGTTGCTTGAAGGTGCTTTCGCTCATCGCTTAATTCTCTGTAAAGGTTAGTCATTGGTGGAAATAATCCAGTTCGCGAATTTTAGTAATTCCTCTCTACTTGCGTTGCTTTTCATAACGTTGGCTTTCTTGCTAATGACTTGCACATTTCCTTTTACATACCCCAAGGAAGAATCAATTCTGTCTAGGGAGGGTGAGTTGTCTTGAGCTTTTCTTGTATTTATTTGCAATGCCATTCCCAAAACAGGGCAATACTGAGGGACTTCTATGTCATCGAGTGTAATGTCTAACGACATCCTCTTTAAAGCAGCCCTAGCCTGTGCTGCCTCAAGCAGGCGTTTTCTAACATCGGACCTGCTCTTAATCTTTCTTTCCTTAAAGGCCAGTGGGTTTTCTTTATATCTTTCCGCTGCTCTTTCTGAGCAGCAAGCTTTACACCATGAATGACGACCTTTGTAGGAATAATAGAAGTCCATTTGTGACTTCTCTTGATTACACTTAACACAGGGGTTTACCATACAAACTCAGTCTCGGACCAGTTGCGGCTGTATTCGTTACCAACTGCACTAAAAAAATCATTGTAGGTATAATTGTTAATGCCATTGTAAAACCACAAAGCGATTGGATTATAGGGAACCTTCCATTCGCTATGGAGGCCCATATTGCCTAGGCAGATGTTAATACGGCTCTTGACAAACTCTTCTAGTTGGTGGGCCGTGATACCTTTAATTGGACCCTTCTCAAATATCTTAGCGATAATTGCTTCTTCATGCTTCAGAAGCTGTTCCGCTATTCCACGAATTACTTGGTGGTCTAGCTTGGCTCCAGATTCTTTAAAGAGCCAGGCTCCTGCTTCGCTATGAAGGTTCTCATCTCTAACGGAGAAGTTGATGCCTCTAACAATGTTTGTAAGCTTGTTCTTCCCTTGAGACTGGAAATGCTTAAGGAAAGCGAAAGAGCTGTAGAGCACAGCGCCTTCAAGCATGGAGAACATTGGAAGGAAATACTCAGTGTCTTCATATTGCTTAATAAAGTCCATTCGCTGCTTTAAGACTGGATCGTCTACATAGCTGCTGTAAAACTCGTCTGTGCTTAAACCAAGAGACTGATTAATTTTGTCATAGAACGGTTGATGAACAGCAAGCTCAAACATACCGAAAGTAGAAGCCATTCGTTGAATTTCTGGCCGTGGAAAAGCATCCATAATCCTGCCAGTCCAATAGTCACGCCCAGCAAACAGTTCGTATAGACTAAATAACTTAAGAACCGTAAGAACGCCATGCTTCTCAGCTTCTGTGAGATTTGTGAGAATGTCATGTACATCTTTCTCCACTCGAATTTCGTCTGGCAGCCAGAACACTGACAGCTGCTTCTTGGTGAACTCATCCGCTTGCGGAAAGCGGACAACGAACGACTCGCTAGGGTCTGTTATTTTATTTGGCAAGTAAATAGAGTCCAATGTTAGAGAACGCATAGCCGCTGTAGACAATGGTCATATTGCCGTTGCCCTTCATATATTGCTCCACAGCAACTCCCATGTAAACAAGCCCCACTAGGGCAATAAGCCAACTACTCATTCTTCTTCCTCAATATATTCGAATAGGGTGGGGTCGCCCCCGTAGCGTGAATAATGTGGAGTTTGATCTACGTAAATGCTGCCACATTTGCACATTACAAACTGCCCAGCAAACTTAGACCAAATTACATCGTCACACTTGCGGCATCTAACCTTCGTTTTAGATTCCCACGGGGCTGTCGTTTTCTGGGAACTCAAGTTGTTCTGGCTCATAAGCCTCAATTTCCTCTTCTGCTTCTCTATCCTGCTGCTGCCTAACTAAATAGCGCTTCTTGTAGCTACGTTCTTCAGCTAAGGGCAGCCATGAGCTTTTCTTTGTTGTCTTCAATGTAGTCCGTCAAGTAATCAAGCAATTCACGTTCTGTAAGTTCCAGGACATCCAACAACTCAAAGATGTCCAGTCTCGCTGCAAGCTCGTCTTTTAGTTCTTCAATGGTGTGATGCATCAATAAGCCTTGCCGCCAATAGATGCACGGTGCTCTGGTTTGTGGTCTTCACGGGTGCGATTGAATGCCAGCTTCTCAACCACAGCTCCACCCAGGTCCATTTGCCATGCCCCAGCCAAGTCACAAATGCGGATAAAGGCGTCTGCCAGTTCTACCTCTCGCCCATGACGGTGGGACAGCTTGTCGTCCATCATGTTCCGCCTGTCGGCCTCCATGGCCTCGGCCAGCTCTGAAACAATGAGCATCAGCTTAATGGGGAATTCTTTCTCATCGGGCAATTGGCCTGGCTGTAATTTCCACCATCCTGCATCACAAGATGCATCAAAACAAGTATGAACTAACTCAGTGATATTATTCTTAAGAGACATTACGGTCATCCAATTCTGGTTTATTCTTCATCATCCAATCAATGAACATGCAATTGCACGCGATGTGGTGCATATGCGGAAGCCCGCTCTCACTGTCCACATCCTCTCCCTTCATCCACGCTGTCAAATGCCTAAACAGGCTGGAGGACATACGGGAATAGTTGAAGCCCTTCTTCCAGTTGTTCGGGCTGTATTTCTCAGCACCCATGGTGAGGACAGCTGCCACCCCCTCCAGGAAGGTGGGGTCCAGTAGGTCCATACGTGGCTTGCCTTGATCGAATCTAACTGCCCCCAAAGGGACAATCTCTTGGGAATTTGCAACCTTCTCCCAAAACTCAAGTTGCTCCATAATTCCTCACAATATAATCAAGGGGAAGGGGCTCCAGGTTGAACTCCCCTTCATTCACGTCATGCAGCATGAGGCACCCCCGCCAGTGCTTATTCCCTTGTGGCCCCATGTAATCTTCATCGTGCTGGTAACAGGAGCCTGCAATTACCGATGTCAGGCGCCTTCCATCGGCGCGTGTCGCCATGGCAATCTGCAAGCCTTGTTGGTGACCCGCCACACAGCTTTGGTGCTTCTTGTTCAGCTGCGCTTGAGCAGTTGTCGCAGGGCGTCCCATCGTCCCCGTAGAAAAGTAGTGGCTGTATGCCACACCATCAATAACGACAACATCAAGGAATGGAAACACTTCCCAACCAAACTCTTGATATTCAAGATCATTGACAGAAAGAAGACCTTCAAGTTTTGCATCATTTTCAATTGCTCGGTTAATACGATTCTCATGGTTGCCCAATGTCAATACAAGGCGTGGGCGATATTGCTTCTCTTTATTCCTAATTGCCTTGAAATTAAATATGGCAACTGGCTTAAGCAACGCCGTCATAGCCTGTACGGTGGCATCTACATCTGCTGTATAGCGGCGGCCCTCAAAGCTTTTCTTGCCCACATCGTAAGACGAGAGGCTGGGGAGGTCAGCAAAATCCCCAATACAAACCACCACCTCCGGCTTCTTATCGACAACGAAATTGCCAATGGCTGTTAAGAACTCGAAGTTGTCCCCTTGCTTGGCCTGGACATCGGGCAGGACAAAATGCCTCATTTAAAATAGTCCTCACACTTGAGTCGATATGGCCCATTAGCTGCTTCAAGGAGGGCCTGCACCACCCATGAGTGGGGAATGAATTTGTCGGGATCTTCATTACAGTAATTTTGTGGGAGTGTGAAGGCCCATTTCTGTGCTAACTTAATTGCCTCTGGCTCTGTCACTGCACTTCCCCCGGCATAGCATGCATAAACTCCTCCTCGTTGTCCTCTTCCTCAACCTCCAAGGTGGGGACCAGCTGCTGCATCAGCCCTTGGGCATACAGCATATTGAGGCCAAGGGTGACAGCAACAGTGAGTTCCTGTCCTGACAACTTACCTGTAATTACGGCTGAGCCGTCTTCACCTTCGATCACTTGATTAATTTGCATTATTTCCTTTTTCTAGTAGTCCGCTCAGATGCAGTTTTCTCCGAATGGCACGAAGTACAAAGGACTTGTAAATTCTCTTTATCACAGAATAGTCCCTTGATAAACGAATCCCAAGTTGTGAACCCCTCAGCACCGACAACGGGAACTGTATGATCAACCTGGACCCCTTTAGCTGGAAAGTCGAGACTGCAACCAGCGCAGGCATAGTGCTGTGCAATACGGCCTGTCGCAACATTTGTTTTTTTCTCTGTCTTAGCTTCATTTAATGTCTCAAATTTCGGAGGATACCTGCGGGTTCCTGATCTTAAAATTGACACGATAAACGAGTGCCACCGAGCGGGGGTCCACTCAAGTTTCTTCTTAGTCGTCTTGGGCTTTCGCCCTGGCGTGCGCTTCAAGGAGGGCTGCCTCTCTTTCTTTTAGTTCTGGAATGTCAAGCCGATTGGCATAGGTTTCTTTTGTCAGCTTGCCAGTGCCTAGCCACGACATTGGCAGATATTCCATGCCATCAACTTCCATGTCGAATAAATAGGCCCCAAGCCAGGGCCTTGCCTGTCCAACCACATAAGCGAAGATGACAGCTGGTGTGCCATCCTTTGTTGCTAAGCTGAGAGGGAACGATTCCAAATTTCACCACTTTCTCGTTGCAGCCAAAGCAATTGGCCGTTTTTAATAAACCGCTCGTCGTCGTTATAGAGGCCCCGCACCAGCTCAATCATCTCTTCCTCTGTGGACAGATGATCAATGTGCTTGGCAGCGCCAACCTTCCCAATTCCCTTAACACCGAAGATGTTATCTGCCGTGTCACCAATGAGCATTTGCTTGTAGAAGAACCGCGCCCCGTCTAGGGGCGTAACATAGAAATGCTCTTCTGGTTTCACCCATTGCTTGCCGTAGGAGGTGCCTGCAAACTCCCAGCTATAATGCTTTCCAGGAATCTGCCGCATGTCCTTGTCCAGCGTACAGACAACAAACTTGATATCCTGTTTCCAATACTTGGTTGCCTGAATGGCCACAGTGTCATCAGCCTCACAATTGTCCGACACCTTGGCACCCCATTCAGCCACCAGGTGCTCCCGCAAGGGCTCCAAGTACTTGGGCCTAGGCTTATCAACTCTATTGGCTTTATATTCAGGGCAGATTTGTTTACGGAAATTATCGGGGCCTGTCAGGTAGATTTCGTGCTCAGTGCTTTCTGTCTTTTGCAAGATGCGTAAGACCAGGTCATTAACACGATAGATACCAAGCTCAAGGCTTTCATTCTCAACTGATGCAGCAACCCTAAAACTAATAAGGTCGCCGTCAATAATAGCAATTATGGCTTATACCCCTTTAGAAACTGGTGCAAGAACATACTGAACGAATCAATCTCTCTCTCATCATGCTGCTCAGTTGTCTTGCCTTGTGCATAATAAATTGCATGGCACAACTCGTGCAGGAAGGTTTGTTCTTTAAGCTCCTGGGGAATATCTTCTCTAATCTCAATGGTGAGCTTTTCAAGCCAACACCTACCGAAATAGTCACAGGCCCGTTCAGACTGCTTGAAATACTTCACCTGCCATTTATAGCCCCCAAGAATAAAGCTATTGGGGATGCGCATATCAGAAGGGCACGTCGTCAGCCATGTCATCGAAGCCAGTGCCTGTGGGGCCCTTCTCCTTGACAGCCTTGTCGAACACGAAGTCAACATACTCCTGTGCAAGGGCAAGAACCTCAGCTGTCTTGGGAGGTGCCTTAGCACCAACAGCCAGCGTTGCAACAGCAGCACTCAGGGAGCTTTGCTTGACAATTAAAACCTGGCGGTTTGCGCGTTCTTCTGCCGTCTCATAGTTGCTTCGCACTGTTGCGGCAGTGCCTTGCACAATGCCGCTCGCAGAGCCCGTAGAGGCTGCTGGTGCGCTTCCTGCAGGGCTCAGGGCAGTCCAGTCCCAGTAGCCCTTCTCGTTCTTGACCGAGGTCACCTCAAAGGTCTTGCCAACGGCTGACGGATCGGACAAGACTTTGTAGGCTTTCTCAGCAGCACCAAAGGAGAAAATCTTCTTTCCTCCCACTTTGCCTTGGTCATCTTTGTATGCCGTGTCGGCAATGTTATACTTGCCCTTGTTTTCAATAGTCACTGAGAGAATGGTAACTTGCAAAATGTTTCCTTAAGATAAATGATATTCAAAGAACTTGCCAATGTTTGTGTGCTCATAGTCAAGTCCGTCCGAGCGAAGCCTCTTGGCCCGCCAGGAACATACAAAGGTGTTGTCGGGGGTATAGCCCCCGCTCTTGTCATACCTGTCAATTGCACAGCTGTTGTCTGTACGTCCCTCGGACAAGTAGTTAATGGGAATTGACAGCACTGGGCATGTGTCAACCCAGTTGATTTCCTCGAATCCTGTGCTCCAAGAAATTCCCAGTCTCTTGGCAGTTGATCTGGCTACGTGATACTTAATTCGTTTCTCTCGTAGAAGTTCCTGCTCCTTGTCCCCCCAGTTCTTGTGGTGTTTAGGACTTCTTTTCACCATAGATTTGTCTTAGCTCTCCTCATCGCCATTACGATACTCTGAGCAGGCTTCGTCGTACCCATCCCAGTTATCCACTCCATGACTCTTTAGGCATTCCAAGAACCATTGATCGTCACAAAGCTTTTGATATTCTTTGATTTGAATTGTTATGTACCCATCTGGGTCGTGTTCAAGCATAAGCAATCTCCTTCATATTTGCTTGATTCATTCCTGCCTTCACTTCCCCTTCGAGGGGTACAACCCAAGCATATCCAAATAGCTTTTGTATGTTCGCTCGTAAGTCTTGGAACACCTCATAGAAAGTGTTAGCAGCAAGGTGTACATGTGACCTAGGACAATCAACAGTAATCGAGTCATGTACCGTTTGAATGAACTTGATGTCGTCATATTTCTTAAGCCTGTTGAATGCAGAGATACGAGCAATCATCATAACGTCTGCCCCTGTGCCCTGAACCGGGAAATTCGTGAGAGTGGTCCATGGGCAAAACAGCTCCCCCCTCTTGTCAATGTTGGGTACTTTCCAAAAGCGTCCCAGTGGGCCAATAATTGGTTCATTTGCCATTACCTTCTGTGCCCATCTGTTGTGGCATTCATTAATGCCTTTGTATTTGGCAAAGAACTTCTCGTTCACCCCGTCCCAGTATTTACTATCGCTGCTAACATGCATGAAAGCAGGGTCGTTAGCAAAACTCCACCCAGACCCGCGGAAAATGGTCCTGAAGAGATATATCTTGCTAATTAGTCGGGAGGGGAGGTTAAAAGCCTCTCTGTTAAGCTCATGGGTGTCATGTCCATCAATCACCTCTTGAATACCAACAGGGTCTCTGCTCAGCTCTAGAATGGTCCTCCATTCGGGTCTAAAGCTGCTTAGCGTCCACGGACACAAGCATGCTAGATACCCTCCTTGAAGGCACTACTGAGCACTTCTTCATAATTCAAGATAACTAGCATTACTTACGAAGCAGCACTGGCTTGCTGCTCTCCTTAATTAAAAGCTTCACCAACTCATCACACTCTTTTGGATGATGCTGCAACAGGTCACTCACCAATAGCTCTGGCTGTCTCTTAAACAAGTCAATGAACGAGAACAGGGTGTGATACCAATTGCCTTCTGCGTAAATACCTTCTCCATATTCTTTGTCTTCGTCGTTGAAAGGCAAGGAGTCATAGAATTTAGCTGTCATATTGGCTTTCAAAAATCTCTAGGATTTCTCCACTCATGTTCTGTCCATTTGGTTTGCTGCTAGACAGCCTCCCGGTCCGTGCGTTACATTGATTGTATGTCGGATGTAGCATTCCTTCAGGCCATGCATATTCTCTGTTAAGTTTGTTGAGTCCTTCGTAATAGGTGCCCCTCACTTTCTCAAGTTTAGCAAGCTCAAGTAATAGAGTTACAAAACCTTTTGCTCTAGCAGTGCCTTTAAGCTTTTTAAGCGTCCCCTCATCTGTGGCGTAAGTTCCGGGTTTCTTAAGTTCACTTCTAGGTAATGGAGCAAGAAGTGTTGGGAGGAGGTGTTCCTTAATTCCAACACGAAAGCGAGGTTGTCCGAGCTTGGCCCCTGTTTTATAAAATCCAATAATTTCGCGCACTTCTTCAACAATGGTACCGCCGTACAGGAAAGCACTAAGCTGATCACCAGAGTTGAAGTTGATACGGATATCAGGGTAAACGCTAGAAAGCTGTCCATTAATTTCCTCAATGCGAGCACCAATCTCAGCGCTCTTTTCTTCACATCGCTTGCTGTTGTATTTCAGACCATTCCATTCCATTTCCAACAGCACCAACAGGTCTTGGCATTGGAGCTTGAATAGCTTGAATAGCTCTGGCTGCTGCCTGAATGCCTCCAGCTGCTTCAAATAGCACTGGTAGGTACCTAGGCAGTCATACTCCCCATATTCACATAGGATTTCCCACGGCACCTGATCGGTGTCTATATTTTTATTCCAGTACTGCTCCTTGACCACATCTAGCTTCTGCTCAAAGCCGTAGAACTCCAGCACTTCGTTGAGGCTGGGGAATGCAGCTGTTTGTCCAGACAGCAGGAAGTGAGCTAGCTGCACGTCCCAAATCTTCTTGCCCTCAAAGTTGAAGCCTGTTCGTCGCAGCCAAGCAAGGTCAAACTTGAAGTTGAGTCCAATGAGCACTGACGCATAGTCGATGTGAATTTGCACATCCCTGTCGTCTGGCTTATGGGAAGTTGAATAGCCATTGCTGTGGTGGCAGTGAATTGACACCAGCTTGCCTTTTGTGCTATAGGGGCTCGCTAGGGGGAACTTCAGAGTCTCCACATCCACCACCAGGGGGTTCTCCGTATACAAATCTCTTGTCATATTCTATGATGTAATACTCTCTTGTTTCTTCTGGAAGTCTTTCCCAAGGAATTGCTCCTTGCCAGCCAAACGTAAGATTTGAAAACCACTCCCGTGGATTTTTAGGTGTACTCATAAGTCTTTGTACCTGGCCGCCTCTTGATCCATCATCACTTCCCAGCGAGCATGTCGTCTCTTAGGGTCTGTGTCAGGATCGCCAAGAAGCTTGTTCTTAGAAATGTTTAGGAACCTAATCTGGGCATAAGCTTCATCATGCACTTTACCAATCCCCAAGATGAAGTCTGCGGTGGCTTGTTTACTGGTCTTTGCATTTGCTACATTCCCCATGGTGAGCCATTTCATTCCCTCACCTGATCCATCCGCTTGAGTCACCCCAATGATTGGACACTGCTTAGCAAGGGTGCGTAGCCATTCATAAATTTTACCCAGTCTGAGGTCCTCTCTGTCAGCATCAAACCCCTGGACATGGTCAACCTGATCCACCACCACGACACAAGGTTTGTATTTCTCAATAAGCTTCTCAACATGAGTTTTGTTGAAGTTGCCCAGTCTAGGCAATAGAATCTTTCCCTTAGTCTTCTCCATGAAGACCTGTTGTGCTCTTGCTCTATTACTAAGTATCTGTGCCAATGTAGCACCAAGCACTGACTGGTAGTACCTCATGAGGATGTTGTCGTCCTCACCTTCGTTGTTGAGGTGCAGCACTGGGCCTAGGTTTTGAGCGACAGCTTGTTCTGCAAAGTAGCTGCCTTCGGATGTTAGGAAAGTGGTTTTACCGGTCTCTGGGCGAGCGAACAAGAAGCCAAAGTTTCCTGGGCGCAAACTACCCAATGACTTGTTCAGGCTGTCCATGCGCCAGCGCAAGCCAGGCTTTAGATAAGTCTTGTCAAGTAGTTGCTCTAAATCTGGCTCCACAAACTCAAACTCATCTTGAGAAGCAACAGCGTTTCCACTGTCCCATTCCTCCAGAAGCTTGAGTTGCTCCTGTACCCCTGCCATGGCCCGGTTGTCGCCTTCTGAGGCGTTGTAGGCGGCCATGGAAAGCTCTTTGAGCAGCTGTCCCTTCTTCAGGGACACACAGAGCTGCTTAGCAGCGTCTTTGTCAACATCGAGAGTTTTCAAGTTCTCGAACAGCTGGATGTAGAACTCACGCTCACTTGGTCGACTTGCGAAGAACAGGGTAGCAAGGGTGTCTACAGACATCGAGGTGTTAGCCTCGTCGTTGAAATACTCCTGGATACAGCGATAGATGCCTTGTAGTTCTTTGGGGAGGTCTTTCGCTTCCAAGATGGAACTCACAGTGGTGTAGCTCTCTCGCTCCAACGCAAGCAAGAGAACACCGAGTTCTGGAATTACAATGGTTTTCTCCTATAGAGGTCTGTCTAAACAGACCTCTTAATATATTAATGTAGAAGCCTTCGCTTGGGGCTACGGCTTCACTAACACAAATTGAAAGAGCATACTTCTATTGTACCAAGAAAGCAACAGCTTGTCAAGCTTTTTCTGGCTCTTTACGTTCCAGCAACAATCATTAGGTAGGCAATGTAGGCGAAAGGGCTGCAAAAAATGAGGAACACTGTAGCCTGTGCAAAACTCCACCCATCAGGCTCGTTGCGATGATACAAAAAATAGTCCAGAAATTTCTTCATCTGTAAGTTCCTTGGGGTCTTGCTCGGTGATGACCACCCTTGCCTGCATCCCTAGCATCTTTGCTCTCTGGGCAATCTTCATAGCTTCCTTTGCCTTGTCGTGGTCTAGCCACACCACCAAGCTTCGATATAGCTTTGCCAAGCGTGTCAATTTGCTTGTAGGTAGGTTGGTACCTAACAGGGACATTGCATCGATTCTTCGCCCTTCTAGGGCTCCAGAATCTGCCAGGGTGATGGCACTGAGGCAGTCTTCTGTTAGGACCAGCTGCCTGGGTCCTTCCAGCGGTTGTACAGCCATTTGGTATATTGGGAGGAGACCTTCGTGTGGCCCGCTTGTGAAGTATTTCGATAGCTTCCTACCTCTCCAATCACTTTCGCTGAGATTCCGGGCTTGAAAGAACTGCTTGTCTCCTGTCCAGGGGAAGGTGAAGACAAGTTGATTTTTCGAGGGGCTGTAGCGCACACCTCTGGCAATAAGGGTTTCAATGGGCACATGATATTTTCCTAACCAAGCAACAGCATCGCTGCCGAAATGAGTGGACAAATCATCGGGGAGAGGCTTAACGTCAGACACATCTTCTCTGTTGCGCTGAGCCTTTGCCACCAATGGAGACATTGTGGGTCTGCTTTTGTCGTGACATGAGAAGCAGAAGCTCCCCCCGTCGTCATAGATCGCATTTGCATCACTACTCCCACAGTTTTCACATCGTATATGCCTCAAAAACCTAGCCACTTAGCACTCGTCACTGTCCATATTGTTAAACGCGCTTTCCTCTTCTGGAGTCCAGGCAATTTCCTCATCCAGCTCATCAGCAAGCTCTTGTCTTGCTTGCTTCACTGTCTCGCTGAGCAAGTCGCTTTCTCTCAAACATTTAGTGCACATTTCCGTATATTCTCCTGAGCCTTTGAATTTAGAACAGGCTTCCTCTGTTGTGAGGAGCACATTACATGCGTAGCATCTCATTTTTCAAATACCGTTTTAATCAGATCGATGATGAGCAATATGGTAAAGCCGGCTGCAAGTACAGCAAATGATGCGGTAATTATGGCAAAAGACCAAGTAAGGATAATTTCAGGACTCATTTGTCTCTCCAAGCCATCACAACAATGGAAATTCCAAGGCAGGCCCAAAATACACCAAAGCCAATAGAAAAAGCATCCATTACACATTCTCCCTTGAGGCATTCCAGCATTCTTCAAGTTCACCAAGAGACCATACATCGTTATCAAGCATGCCTTTAGATGCTGCCCATTCATCAAAGCTTAGCTTCTTCTTTGGGCTTACGAACTCCTCTTCATATTGCTGCACACGAGTGACATAGTCACCTAATGTTTTTATTTGACCTGCTGCGCCGTCTTTGGCTGGTGGTTTAAACACAAGTGCTCCCATCGGTTAAAAAGACTAAGTCACTCTCCTTAATAAAAAATTCCTTTTTATCAGCTAAACATAC